>Ga0224529_1000208_pt1 | contig 46744 bp, 40 predicted proteins | sample CBST50metaG_FD_179893 | JGI IMG/M metagenome (GOLD analysis project Ga0224529, IMG submission 179893) | Peat soil microbial communities from Stordalen Mire, Sweden - C.B.S.T50 | ecosystem: Environmental > Terrestrial > Soil > Wetlands > Peat | place: Sweden: Norrbotten County, Stordalen Mire...
GGGTGGCGGTAGCCACTGGGCGCGGAGGCTTCGGCTTCTGATTCCTTATAGAAGGCTAAAGTAACCAATTCCGCAGGATCTGGAGGCTTCTTTCTCACGGTCCTGCGGATTTTTTGTGTCGCTCGGTATGAAACCCACGCAAAATCGCGATCCAACACAATGGGCTCCGCAGAATAGCCGTGGGGGCCGATGGAATTCAGCCAGAGGGCGGGGTCTTTTACACTGAAAGAGAGGAGAGAGCTATGAGCGATGGCCGCGAGGAGCGCGAAGAGCGAGAGAAGCGCCGCGAGCTGGAAGAGCGGGAGGATCGCGAGGACCGGCTCGACCACAACTATATAGATGAGTGGGAGCATGAACGGGACGACTCCTGATGCGCCGCCCAGGCTGCGATGCTGGAGGCCGGAGAGAGTTCGGGGGTTGCCGGTGCGGTGATTCGAGCGGAGACTGGTGGTTACGCACAGCGCAGACCGCATCACTGGCGCGGGTCCGGCGGCATGTGTTTGAATCGAGGGTGTAAGCGGCTGGGCCCGGAGGCCACAAGCGAGGCCCGCGAGGAGAAAAACAATGGCGAATTCCCTGCTTCCCCCCGAAGAGCGCAACCTGACCCCCGACCAGGTGGAAGCGCTGGATAAACGGCGCGACCTGGGCCACACCTTTCTGGTCATCGCCGGACAATTTGCGGTCATCGCCATGATTCTGCTGCTTTGGGTCGGCCAGGATTTGACCTATTCGCCGGGCTGGGCGCATCCCATTGCGTATTACTTCGCCATCGCCGTGGCCATTATCGCGGTTTTCGGCGTCGCCGGGTATCTTTTGCGGCGGGGGACGCCGCGCCTGGACTGAGGAGGGATTCACGGTCTTAGAGCATTTTCGATTCACATGTTGACTTTTAAAGATCGTGCGAGGTGGCTTTTTCTTAAGAAAAAAGCCACTCAGCTTCCAGGTTTCTGTAAAGAGCAGAATCGAAAATGCTGTAGCCGGACCGCGCATCGACAGGCAAAGTAGAAAAACGTCATTGCCGATGGCCGCTCCTTCCCTTCCCGCTTGCCCGGTTACCCGATCGCCCGGCTGACGGGCGGCGAACCGCTACGGCTGGCGCTCACCTCCGGCGACGAGGAACTGCGCGAGTACATCATGCGTACCGTTAAAGGCAAGGAAGCCCGCCATCATATTGGGGAACCCTGATTCCTGAAGCCTTCGCGGTCGATGGCGCATATCGGCGGCTAACCGAAATGCCCGCTACGGCACGCGAAGGTGAAACCGGCACACACGAGCACCCACTTGTACCCTTGGTGTGCAAGAATGGCTTGCATACATTCCTGCTCATGGATCCTCGGATGACGCACGAGACGGAAAGCCGCATACCGCTCGAAGATTTGCTTGTCTTTCACCAGTTGACGCGCTCGCTCACATCGAGCTTCGACCTGGACGCGATTCTGCGCACGATTCTCGAGCACATGGAGCACATTATCGATGCGGAGCTGTGGACGCTGTTGATGCTCGACGAAGCGAGCCAGGAACTCTACTATGCAATCGCCGCGGGTGGAGAAGAGGCGGCGCTCCGCGACCTGCGCGTGAAAGTGGGCGAGGGAGTGGCCGGCTGGGTGGTGCAACACGGCGAAACGCTGATCGTTCCCGAAGCCCAGGACGACCCGCGGCTGAAGAGAGCGCTCACGGCCAATCCGCGCAAAGTGCGGTCGGTGATTGCCATGCCCTTGCGCGGCCGTAAAGGCACCCACGGCGCGATCGAGATATTCAACCCGCGCGCCGACCAGATGAACGACTACACCATTGCGTTCCTCCACATCCTGGCCGATCACGCAGCCATCGCAATCGAAAACGCGCGCGATGTGGCCCGCATCCAGCAATTGACCATCACCGACGATGCCACCGGGCTTTATAACGTGCGCCATCTCTACGATGTGCTGGGCCGGGAGTTGGACCGCTGCGGCCGGCTGGGGCTACCAGTGAGCCTGGCGTTCCTTGATCTGGACCGCTTCAAGCTGGTCAACGACGCGCACGGCCACCTGGTGGGCAGCGAATTGCTGGCCCGCACCGGGCAATGCCTGCAGGAGTTGAGCCGCAAGCAGGACTGGTGCTTCCGCTACGGCGGCGACGAATTCGTTATCCTGATGCCAGAAACCAGCGCCCAGGCCGCGCTGGCACAGGCAGCCGAACTGCACCGCACGCTCATGGGCACCCGCTTTTCAATGAAGAGCGGGCTGAGTCTGAGCGTGAGCGTAAGCGTGGGCCTGGCAACCTGCCCCGAAGACGGCGCCACCGTCCACGCCATCATCGGCGCCGCCGATGCACGCATGTACAAGGTGAAGAGCAGTGGGCGCGGCCAGGTGCGCGGGGCATAGGAATCTTTCGCAACTCCCGCAGAAAACGAGGTCGTCCCTGCCCAGGGCCTGCGGATAGAGAAGCGGGGTATTTCAGGCGAAAATTCGCGGGCGGCAACGGCTTAGCTCTACCGCCTGGAGACAGCCGGAATTTCGACAATCACCGGATGATCGCTCAATGTCAACGGGAGGGACTCGATCTTCCGCAGGCTGCGTATAGCTGCCACGCCGACGGTCGGATCGTAGACCTTTACCGATGGATGGATGCCGCCCAGATGGACCACGATGTTATCCGATCCACTTACCCGCTCATCCCACACCACCAACTCGAACGCGCCATCGCTCTTCTGCAGCAACAAGTTGTGTACGGTCGCCGGCTGGCCGGGGATGGAATAGCCGAGTTTGCCCGGCGCAATGTTTGGCCCGTTGTCTTTAAGGATCGTAGTCAGATTATGAAGATAAACAGCGGCCTGTCGCGGCGTATAGTCGGGCTTGAAGAAGCCGTAAGTCTGGTTGCCGCTCTCGTCGCTGCGGTCTCGCATGATGTAGATTGAAGTATAGCTCCATCCACGCTTGAACTGATCTAGATACACGCTCATGTAATTCAAGGCCTGAACGTGTTCGGTTACAGGGCTGTCGATGGTCGTGCCGGTTTCGGTTGTAACTCTTGGCAGCGTCGAAAGGGCCGCCTCGGAATAACCGGTGTACTTATGCGCCCAAGTCAGGCCATGATTGCCGTAGAGCCCGTCCACGCGAGTGGCCGAGGAGGGGTCCGAGGCAATCCATGTTTCGTTGTCGTGCAGGCCGGGCCATGAGGGATGATACATGTAGTTATGGACATTCGCATAGTCGGCATATCTGGTTCCCTCCGGCATCAGCGTTCCCGCGCCGGCCGGGATAAGAATGAACTGGAGACCGACATTGTCCATCTCGGCTCCGTTTTCGGTCGTGCCCCAGACGGGATAATTATGCAATACGGGATCCTTCTTGACGGCATCGTATAAGTCACGCTGATACTTCGCCACCGGCAGCCATGTCCGCTGCCCGCCCCCCGGCTGGCCTTGATAGGTAAAGCCCCAGTTATTTGGCTCGTTGGGCCCTTCAATGGCCAGCAGGGCTCCGTGCGACGCCAACTGCCTGGCGGTGTCGATCAGTCTTGCCGTGTCCGTGCCGCCGCTGCCGACCAACCAACCGAAGCGAACGCCGGTTCGGTCATGGAGGGCGATGAAGTCATTTACGGGCGTCTTATCTTCAATGCCGGTCCGAAGCCACCGAAGGCCAAGATAAGTTACGCAATCGGCGGTGTGCTGTAGAGTTTCGCCGCGCGCATTGACGGAGGAATTGGCGCCAATGGTATTGAGAAACTCATTCGCTGGAACGGCAACTGTCTGAGCAAATGCCGTGTTTGCATTGAGTGAAGGGATTGTAACCATGGCAAATAGAAGCAGGACGCCGATTCTTGCCTTGAATGTACGCGGCAACCTGGCGGCAACTGATGAAAACAACAGCGATTCTGTGGCGATCTTTCTTTTCACTGTGATTCTCCTATGTGACTGATCTAAAGCAATTCCAGGGTTGCCGCAGGTTGGCGATTGCTTCCGCCGTGCTGCCTGAGTGAAGGGGCAAGCGGCTTATTCGTCTTCGTCCGCAGGCTTTTCGACAATCTGATCCCCGGCGAGCTTTTCCAACTGATTGCGCCAGTCCAGCGACTCGACGAAGGCCTTGGACTCGCGCCAGTTGGGCTCGACAATGACGTGCAATTCAAGATAAACCCGCGTGCCGAGCAGCGACTCGATCTGGCGGCGGGCTTTGGTGCCGATCTCCTTCAGCTTGGAGCCGCCCTTGCCGATCAGAATCGCCTTTTGACCGTCGCGCTCGCAGTAGATGGCCGCGACGATGCGGGTGAGGGGCAGGCGAGCCGGAACTGCGCCTTTCTTGCGCGGGACAAACGGCGCGGGCTCCTCGAAGCGCTCGATGACCACGGCGGAGGCGTAGGGAACTTCTTCGCCCGTCTCCACCAGGATGCTTTCGCGGATCAGCTCGGCGACCATGAAGCGCTGGGGCTGGTCGGTGTACTGATCTTTGGGGTAGTAGCGCTCGCCGGTGGGGAGCGCATCGACGATCTTGCGCATCAGCAGATCGAGGCCGTCGCGCTTGCGGGCGCTGATCGGGATGATCTGGGCAAAGTTGAACTGGCGGGTGAGCGTGTCGATGAGGGGCAGCAGGTGGTCCTTGGGCACGAGATCGATCTTGGTGAGCACCAGGAAGACCGGGCAGTCGAGCTTGCGGATCAGGCCGAAGAGAAATTCATCTTCGCTGGCCCAGTTGGTGCGCTCGCGCCTGGGGGAAGAAACAATGCTGTCATCCTGAGCGGAGCGCAGCGGAGTCGAAGGATCTGCGTCTCCCGCGGCTTCTTCCAGTTGCACGCGGCGGGTGGCGTCCATCAGGACCAGCACCAGGTCGCGGGTCTCCAGCGCTTCGTAGACCTCCTGCAACATGCGGCGGTCAAGGTGCGAGCCGGGCTTGTGGACGCCGGGAGTGTCAACAAAGACGATCTGCGCCGCCGGATGCACGCCCTTGCGCGCTTCCACTTCCACAACTCCGGCGATGCGGTTGCGGGTGGTTTGCGGCTTGGCGGAGACGATGGCTACCTTTTCGCCGGTGAGGGCGTTGAGCAAGGTGCTTTTGCCGGCGTTGGGCCGGCCCAGAATGGCAACAAATCCAGATTTCAAAGGGGGTAATGCTCCTGACTGAGTTTACGGCATTTTCGCTTGAGGGCGCGTATCCGGGCCGAAACCGCATGAGGCCTAAGGATGATCGGGATGCCGGTTCCGGTGGGTTCAGGTGGCTGGCGCTGAAGCGGCAAGGTCCGCCGGAGGAAAGACGCGCAGGCGCTCGACGCGGCGATCAGTGGAAGCGACCACCTCCATGCGCAGGCCGGCAGATTCCAGCAGCACCACCTCGCCGGCCAGCGGGATGCGGCCTTCGATTTCGCTGACCAAGCCGCCGAGCGTGGTGGCCTCAAAGGCATCGTCCAAGCCGGCCAGGTGGTCCAGTTCGCCGAACAGGTCAGGGAGTTGATCGACGGGAAAGCTGCCGGGAACCAGCCAGACGCCGTTTGGTTCGCGCTGCGGCTCGGCGTTGACCGAACCGGGGGGCGCGTCTTCCTCGTGCTCGTCGCGAATGTTGCCGACAATCTGTTCGAGCAGATCCTCGATGGTGACCAGGCCGGCGACACCGCCGTACTCGTCGATCACGATGCGCATGTGCTGCTTTTCACGCTGCATCTCGCGCAAAAGCTCGTAGCCGCGCTTGGTTTCAGGAACGAAGGCCGCCGGGTGCTGGATGCTGGCCACGGTGCGGGTGCGGGCCTCTTCGTCGGAGATCTGCAACAGGTCGTGGGCAAAAGCGATGCCGGTCACGTTGTCCAACGACCCAGCATAAACCGGCACGCGGGAGAAATTGTTCAGGCACAGCGCCTCAAGGAAGTTTTCAAGGGTGATGGAATCGCGCACGGCGAAAACCTCTGGGCGCGGGGTCATGACCTCGCGAACCAGCTTGTCACCAAACTCGACGGCGGAGCGGACCAAGTCAATGTCGCTCTCTTCGAGAATGCCTTCCTCTTCGCCTGCTTCAAGCAGCGCCTCGACATCGACGGCGGTCTCCTCCTCGGCGGTTGCAGGCTCCTCAGCCAGCGAGGCAACCGAGAAAAAGAAACGCACAAAAACGGTGATGGGCGTCATGAGCCAAAGCAGCAGGCGGATGGGCCACGCCAGGCGGCCAACCCAGCGGCCTCGGGTGCGGTTGAAGAGCATGGTGGGGAAAAGCTGATTGCAGAAGACCACCACCAGCACCACGCCGAGAACCGCCTGGGCGATCTCAGCATAGGTGGGCCGGGCAAAATGCGAACCGCGATCGAAGAGAACCGCGCCAAACTCGGCTGCGATCAGCCCCAAGGCCAGTTGCTGAAGCACCGCGGCGGAGATGGCCGCATGTTCGCGGGTGAGGCCCAGTTGCGGCTCGATTTGCTCCTCCCAGGCGTCAAGGTTCTCCTGCACCTCATGGGAGAGGATCTTGCCGAACTCGGAGTAGACACGGTTGATGTAAGAGGCCAGCGTTTCCACCGCGGCCAGCAGCAAAACCATGAGGATGGCGAGCGTGCTCATGGCCGTCTGGCCTTTGCCGGGGATTTGGGCACCGCAGATTTTTTGCTGGGTCTCCGGGCTTTAGAGGCACTAGATGAATCTCCCTCCGGGGCTAAAGCCCGTGCTGTTTTTGTTGGCTTTATGCGGGGGTTGCCCCCCCCGCCTCCCTCCGCGGCAGCGCGCTCGATGAGGCCTTGCGGCAAGCCGAGGCGGGCACGGAGCAGGCGTTCGCGGCGAGCCATCTGGCCTGTGTCGGCCTCGTGGTCATAGCCGGCCAGATGAAGCAGGCCGTGCAGGATAAGCACTTTGATCTCAGTGGAGAGCGAATGGCCCTGCTCGGCAGCCTGGCCCAAAGCCGTGGTGACGCTGATGGCCAAGTCACCGGCGATTTCCTCGGCTCCCAAGCCTTCGGCTGGAAACGAGAGCACGTCGGTGGCTTTGTTTTTGCCTCGAAACCGGGCGTTGAGCTTGCGGATGGCCGCATCGGTGGTGAGCAGCACGCTGACTTCGCCCTTGAGCCGCACGGCTTTCTGCGCCAGGCCCAAAAAGCGGGCCAGCGTACGCGCGGAGGACAGACGAAAATCGCGGGGTTTTGCTTGGGGGGCGGGCGCAACAGTTCGCTTCGCCGAAGTTGCCTTGGGCGCGGGGTCGGGGTCCAAATCTGGGTCGAGAAGGATCATCGTGCTCGGGGCCGCAATGAATGCGGAACCGGTAATTCTCATTCTACGCGGAGTCGTGGTATCCCACCCTAGCCGCAAAAACAAAAACGCGGCGAGGATTGGGCGCCCGCCAAAGGGTTCTTGGATTCCCAGTTAGAGAATTCCAAATTGCGGTACTTGCGGGCATTCAGGAAACGCGTAAAAAAGGGCTTTTCTGGCCCAAATGTCTTCCTTTTTGGCCAAAAAGCGGTCAAAAAACGGGGGTCGCAGTTACTGATTCGTTAACAGGTAGAAAATGCAAGTTGTTGAAAAAGTTCAAGTTACTGTTGATGGAGGGTCGAATAAGCGGCCTCCACAGGGGTGGGGGGGTGCCAGATTTTGAGGGGAAGAAACGGGGAAAGGGAGTACGGAATAGGATTGCGCGCGTTGGAGATTGGATGGTGGTCATACACGCCTCGGATTTGCGATTGCTTCCATTGTGCGCGCGGGAGAGGAAATAATCCGCAAGGACTGGCCGTCCAGGCAGAGCGCGCGCATGGGGTTCGTGGTATCCCAGGCACCCGGGCACAGAGGTGGATGGAATAACCCGAGAATTTGCGCGTGTATCTCAAATCGTATACAATAATCTTAAGGATGGATTTATGCAGAGCGCTACTGAGATGATTCATGTCCGGATCGATCCGAAGCTGAAGTCGAAGGCAACGAAGACCTTTGGCGCGATGGGGCTAAGTCTCTCCGAGGCGGTGCGCGTCTTTCTGACGAGAGTGGCCACCGACCAGGCCTTTCCCTTTGAGCTTCGCGTTCCAAACGCCGAAACCGTCGCTGCAATGAAGGCAGGCGACCGGGGCGAGGTTGTGAAGTTCAACAATGTCGAAGAGTTGATGGCTGATCTCCATGCGGACGATTAGCCGAACCGCTTGACAGTTCATCACTCTACTGCAAGACTTTACGTATGGAAGTTCAATTCACTACCGAGCAGGAAGCCAAGCTGGGTCAGATCGCCAGCATGGAGGGCATCGCGCCTGCACGCCTGGTGCAGGACGCCGTGCTGCTGCTGATCGAAGAGGATGAACGCTTCCGCGCCGGTGTGCGCAAGGGAATCGAGCAGGCAGACCAGGGGATGTTTATCGAAGAGGCAGAGATGGATGCCCGCGTCGCCCGGATGATCGGGAATTGATGCGGCTGCGCTGGACCCCGGCGGCAGCGGACGACCTGGAATCCATCGGCGATTATCTAGGAGCCTGTCGGAGATAGATTTTCGACCCTTTAAATTCAATAACTTGCGAATTCTACAAGATAAGGTAGGTTGTTGATATTAAAGGCGTTACGAGATCGAGATTTCTTATCTCCGACACACTCCTAGCCCAGCATCTTCCTTCGTTTGCACAATCTACTATCCTCGAAATCTACCAGACAGTTCTTACATTACGTTCCATTCCCTATCGCGGACGCGCCGGACGGGAAGAAGGAACTCGCGAACTGGTTTTGCCGCGCTTGCCCTATATTGTGGTTTATCGCGTAAAAGAGAAAGATGTTGAAATTCTGCACATCTATCACGGCGCACAACACCGGCCCTGAGGTTTGGGAAAAGAAGACGTATGGTCGAGGTTCGTGGTCTCCCAGGTCCCTAAATGCGAGGGACCTGGGGCACCCGCACCCGCCCAAAACAGTTTTCCTCACGTAAACTGGAGGCAAGAGGATTAACACGAAGATCATGGATACGATTAAGACTGATGATGGATTAGAGGCGGACATCCTTGATGGAGGAGACGAAGCGCTGCAAGTGTCCTGCAATCTATTGAATCAAACACATTTTAGTGGCATGCTTCCGTCGATTTCGGTATTTGCCGTCTCCCGCTTGGAACAACCTAACGGCAAACCACTCCACGCCATAGCTCTGAAGACAGAAAATGTGCCGGACCTAAGGGGAATCCAATCCACATGGGTAGTATTAGTCCACAAAAACTACTGCGACTTCCCATTTGTCGCGCAATTGCTCTTGCACGAAATGACTCATGTTCTACTGCCTGATGAAAATCCATGTCATTCCGAGACATTTTGGGCTACGCTGCGAGAAAAATGGGAGGTCGATATGGGCTTGGTGATGGGAGTTGGACTAAACGCGGATGAAAATCCAAGGGGTTTGACTAAGCTTCACCTCGATAGCTTGGCCCTTCTACGCAAGTTTGGGCTGTAATCCGGACCAAGGGCACCCGGCATCAGCTCAGATCGATTGGAACCATGAGCCATTCAATCTTGGCGGTCAGAATTGGGCCATCCGCCGACCACTAGCGTTTCTTTGAAGCTTCCGCAAGTCCGGCGACAGTCAGTTTTCCCTCAGCCTTGAGCTTCAGAATTCCCGCCGCCAGAAACTCGTACTGGTCCCCGTTCGGCATGGTTGCGACGTAAACATCTGCGTGAATTCCTGAAGGATCGACGGCCACTTCTACTCCTTGCGCCTTCAGAATCGAGATGGCTTCCGCGATTTCTTGTTTCATATCCCCTCCGATTTTCAGATCAATTATTAATTGCGCTTTCTCTAGTTTCAATACTGCTTGATCTCTTTCCCATTCTATCTGTTTCATGTGTGCACGCATCCGCTGGATATTCACGTAATTCCGAGTGTTCCAGCGCTCCAATGCGGCTTGTACATTATCGCTCGGCATCTGAGCTGGACACCGAGTACATTCAACATTTACTGACCAACCCCCGGAATGAAGGTAAGTATATGACTGGATTTCTTCACAACCGCAGAAAGGGCATGGTTCACCTTCCACCTTCTTGTACATGACAGATCCGCTGTAATCGTTAGCCATCGTCGCAATTCTATACCTAAGAACCGGGTGCACCAGATTCCGATTTTGGGATCTGAGATTCCAATCAACTTAACGCTCGCAATTCTTGGTCGGCGCTATTGCGGTTTGGCCGGATGGCGGGTGGCCCAAGTCTGACCATCCCAAAATGAATGGGTGCCCCAGGTCTCGATTTTGAGACCTGGGAGTCGGCGAATCTCCTTTACCTCCACACAAGAGACCATCCCTACACCAGCTCGATCGAAACCCGCCTCCCGACCATGGCCGCCGCGCGCTGCAAGCTCCCTAGCGTAATGTCGTTCTTCGGATCGAGAAGCCGGTCCACCTGCGTGCGGCTGGTCTTGAGCAGCGTGGCCATCTTGTTTTTGGAGATCTTCTGCTGCTTCATTGCCTCAGCCAACTGCCAGGCGACAACCTCCTTGATCGCCTCAGCCTGCGCTTCCTCGAAGATTCCCTCGGCCTTGAGAAAATCGTCGATGCTCGAACCCATATGCTTTTTGCTCATTGCTCCAACTCCCTCTGACGCTTGCGCGCCAATGCCAGATCGCTCTCCGGCGTTGTCCGCGTCTTCTTGATGAATCCGTGCAGTGCCATCAGATGCCCGCGGTAAAGGCAAATCAGCACCCGCGCCGTCCGCTTCGTCGGCAGGTCAGTCCGAATCTCCCACAGACCGTCTCTCATTGGGCGACAGAGCGGCATCCCCACCGGCCAACGCCATTGCGCCCTCAGCAAGTCTTTTCCAATCGCTTGGCGTTCGGCCTCCGGCAACGCCAGAAGCCACTCCCGCACCGGCTCGTTTCCTGATTTCGGACGATAAAAGATCAGCGGGATTTTCAGCGGTTGAGGAATCTCTTTCATCCTGCACCTTATTTTGTACAACTGTACCTTATAATGTACGGTTTCGCAAGCTCCTCAATTCCGTCCTTCGCAACGTGCGTGAAAGGATGAGGCACGGAGATTTGAGGGAAGGTTTGGATTCGAAAAACTCAGGGTGCTGTACCTGCGCAACCCTCCCGCTCATCGCGATAAAACCGCGATGAACGGGGCACAGCTTCTCAAAGGTCAGGATGAATCTTCGCGGCAGATGAGCGGGCCACCTGCCCCCGGTAATCACTGCGTAGTGACTGAACGTGATCGCAACTCCTCAACCAATCTCTCAGCGGAGTTGATCATCTCTTTCTCTCGATTCTTCTCCATTCGAGCTAGTCTTCTGTGATCGATGGTGGACCATAACGAGTTCTTCGTCTTCGCATCGTAAATGGTCAAAATGAGCTTCGGATCGATGATTTGATGGCTATGCACCTGGGTTGTGTTGTTGTAGGTATTCACTGAACTCCATACGCGCGTCCCCATGTCCTCGACCTGGTAGGACAGTTCCACGATCAGGTCCGCGTCGTTCGGCGAGCCGACAATTTGATACTTGCCCCACTTTTTCATCTCCGAATAAAACGCGTCGTAGGCCAAATCACTACCGCCGCCGTTTGAAAGAAACACCTTGTGCGCGGTCACGACTGCTTCAGGGAGCGGAGCGGGAGGTACATCCTTCCGTGTCTTGGCCTGCATTGCAGGGATCAATGAAAGTAAGGCAAGTGTTAACACCAGCGTACGCATAAATTCTCCTTTGCACTATCAGAATCGAGACCTAGGCCGCCCAGATTCATGACTGGACAAATGTGGGCCGCCCGCCCCGTCAAATGAGTCCCCTCTTCTTCATGTCTGTCACAAGCAATTCTGACATGGCTTGAGATATCGATAACAGACTGAGTGCCTCGGAAATCTCTAGGCTGTCTGTGGGGTGCATGAGCGGATTGCGATGATTATCTTTGATCGCTTGCAATGTATCTGTCACCTCTTTGGCTGCGCCGTTATCTTTGAGGAGTTTGATGTACTCTCCCCAATTCTGCCTATTCAATCGTGGCATGACGAAGCCTTGGATTGCCGATAAATATTGCTTAATCGCGATTTCCACCGATCGGAGGATGTGAAATCCAGATGCGGTTGTACGCTCGTGTGCGAGACACTTCCCTGCCTCGTCGATTTCTAACCTGCAATCATCGCTCAGTACCTGCCTAGCCATTGGGGAATATCCGTTTTGTGCCCCCTTCAGAAGCTTATCGACGGATAAATTGCCCAGAAGTTCATCTTCGCAGAGGAATGCTGGGAGCTTGTCAAGTTCATCATGAAGGATCGCTTCAAAATGCTTCAACTGACTCTTGAACCCATTCAGCGTCGCCTCATCCAATGTTTCATCCCAGGGGCCGGACCCCGGCAATTTGATTATATGTTCATCTAAAAATTCGCTCATTCCTTGGGCTTGCCTAAATGATGAGGGCAAGTATTCCTCTTCCCAACCCCCTCCCGTAAACAAAAGCAACCCGATTTTAGCGTAGGTAAATATCCGGATCACTTCTGGATAGTGGCTGAGCGGCATCCCCGGGGTTAACGCTTTTACAGGTGTTAAATAGCCCGAAAGGGAGTAGAAACTCGATATGTACGGCTTAATCATGCCGTTCTCCATCTCCACAAAGGATATTTCCAAGGTGCCCAGGTCTCGATGTTTTGAGACCTGGGAAACCATGATACTCGAAAAGCAACCGCAGATCCTTCGACTTCGCTGCGCTCCGCTCAGGATGACAGTTTGAATGAGAGGAGTGCAGCGAAGTATGTTGGCGGGTGGCCCACATCCGACCAACCCACAAATGACTGGGTGCGGGGTGCCCCATGTCTGACCATCCACAAACAATCGGGTGCCCCAGGTTCCGCTTCTGGAACCTGGGATAGCCTAACCCTCTGCCTCAACTCCTGTCGAGATTCAGATTACCGAGTCTACCCCACCACATCTGGTTGCAGAGAATTAACCTTCTTCGGTGCACAATAGGAGATCGAGGTTGGGCGGGGATTTTCACAGCGGAGAACTACCCCCCCACCCCCCTTCGATATTTTCAAAACCTTGCAGTGAATTAACTGGTAAACAGTTAAAGCGCAGCCGAGTGCCCCAGATCCCACTTTTGGGACCTGGGAGACCATAATACCCGAGAAGCAACCGCAGGTCCTTCGACTACGTTTGGCGCAAAAAACGCGCCAAACTTCGCTCAGGATGACAGCATATAGGGCCCCCAGTTTCCTCTTTGCTACAGGCTACTGCGGTTTAGCCGGATGCAGCGGCTGCGGCTGGGGACGGTCTTCATGGGGCGGCGGGCCGACCTGGATGGCCTCGCCGAGGGCCAGCGGCAACTCCTGCTGCTGCGGCTTGACCGATTCGTAGGCGCGCACGATGCGCTGCACCAGCGCGTGGCGCACCACATCGCAGTCTTCAAAGTGGCAGAATTGGATGCCCTCGACCCCGTCGAGAATGTTGATTGCGTCAAGCAGTCCCGACTTGCGCGGGTTGGGCAGGTCAATCTGCGTAATGTCGCCGGTGATAACCGCCTTGGAGTTGGCGCCCATGCGGGTGAGGAACATCTTCATCTGCTCGATGGTGGTGTTCTGCGCCTCGTCCATGATGATGAAGGCATCGTTGAGGGTGCGGCCGCGCATGAAGGCCAGCGGCGCAACCTCGATGAGGTTCTTCTCAAGCATTTTGTCGACCTTGTCGGGTTCGAGCAGGTCGTAGAGAGCGTCATAGAGCGGGCGCAGGTAAGGATCGACCTTGTCCTGGAGGGTGCCGGGCAAAAAGCCGAGACGCTCGCCGGCCTCGACCGCGGGACGAACCAGCACGATGCGGCTCACCTTTTTGGCGTTCATGGCGGAGACGGCCATGGCCACGGCCAGGTAGGTCTTGCCGGTGCCAGCCGGGCCCACGCCGAAGGTCATGTCGTTCTGCTCGATGGCCTCGACGTATTTGCGCTGGTTGATGGAGCGCGGCTGCACGGTGCGCTTGACGCCCGCCGAGCGCTGCTTGCCCGAATCGGCCAGCGAACGCAGCGTGGTTGCCGGATCGACCACCACCAGGCGCAGCATTCCGTTCAGTTCTCCGTTGTGGGGATTCACGCCCTGCTTGCGCAGCGCCTCGAAGTCCTGAAAGATGCGCTGAACACGAGCCACGCCCTCTTCCGGACCCTGCACATGCACGGCATTGGAGCGGAGATCGATCCGGACTCCGAGCGAGTCTTCCATCAGCCTGAGGTTTTCATCGCGAGTCCCAAACAGGGGCTCAAGGTTGGGCGTGATCTCGAGGGCTATTCTCAAAGGATTCGGTGGCCTCCAGTGCGGCGTTGTGTGGTTGAGTTGAACCGGCTGCGGCCCAAAGCGGCTGCGGCAGGCATGGCTACAAACAGAATATCGGCAAGCGGCGCAACGCCGCACCGGAGCGCAAAACGCGCGGCGGGATGCGAAGAAACGGCTGATTTTGAAGGGAGCCTGAGAGCGCGAGAGAGATGCAAGCCGGAACTCTGGGCTGAGTGGAGCGACCGCGGGTTGGCATGGGTGACCAAATCCGTTATCTGCGCTTGAGAGTAGCGCCAATGGCCCACGGCGTCAATCCGCCGCACGATTAATTTTGGCAACCCCGGTGCCTGGGCAGGTACCTTTGTACCGCCCGATGGCAGGAAGAGCATTTGGCTTGCCGGGAGTGACGGCTCGCAATCGGCCGACGCAGGTCGCAATTGACCCGCCGCAACATTTCCCGTAGACTATGAAATTGCGAGGGATGCGGCTGTGCTTGCATTCTGGCCCGCATAACCCACGAAGTTTAAGGAAACGTAATGGCAAATCATGTTTCGTCGCTCAAGCGCGCTCGCCAGACAGTAACCCGCACCGAAGTCAACCGCGCCAACCGCAGCCGCGTGCGCACCAGCCTGCGGACTCTGCGCGAGGCCCTGACCAAGGGCGATGTAAAGGCTGCCCAGGAGCAGTATCGCGAGACCGTCTCCACCCTCGACAAGAGCGTGCAGAAGGGCATTCTCCACGACAACACCGTCTCCCGCTACAAGAGCCGCCTGAACGCGCGGCTGAAGGCTTTGGTTCTGGCCAAGGCGTAGTTGGCGGTCAGCAGCTAGACAATTTTCCGATGGAAACAGCCGGGGGCGATCCCGGCTGTTTCTGTTTTTTGCAGCAAAAAAGCCGCAGAATCTTCGCGTCAATCCAGCAGTTCAAATATCCCCGCAGCGCCCATCCCCGCGCCCACGCACATGGTGACCATGCCGTAGCGCACCTGGCGGCGGCGCATCTCGCTGAGCAGGGTCGCGGTGAGCTTGGCTCCCGTGCAGCCCAGCGGATGGCCGAGGGCGATGGCTCCTCCATTCACGTTGATGCGCTCCGGATCGAGGCCCAGCACACGGATCACTGCCAGCGCCTGCGCGGCAAAAGCCTCGTTGAATTCGATCAGGCCGATCTCGCCGAGCGTGAGGCCCGCCCGTTTGAGCGCCTTGGGAATGGCGCTGATGGGGCCGATGCCCATCTCCTCTGGCAGGCAGCCGGTGGCGGCGTAGGCCACCAGGCGGCCCAGCGGGCGAATCCCCAGTTCCTTAGCTCGTTCTGCTTCCATCAGGACCACGGCCGCCGCACCGTCGGAGGTCTGCGACGAGTTGCCGGCGGTCACCGTTCCCTGCGCATGAAAGGCCGGCTTCAGCAGAGCAAGGGCTTCGGCGCTGGTGTCGGCGCGGGGGCCTTCGTCAGCGGCAAAAACCGTCTCTTTTACCACTGGTTTGCCCGCCCTCGCGCCGGGAACGGCAGTGGTGACCCTCACCAGGATCAGCTCGTCGGCAAAGCGTCCGGCGGCCTGCGCGGCCACGGCTTTCCGGTGGCTGGCCAGCGCAAAGGCGTCCTGGTCTTCGCGGCTGATGCCGTAGTGGCGGGCGACCCGCTCGGCGGTCAGGCCCATGGTCAGCAGGGATGCCGGATAGTGCTCGGCCATCCACGGATTGGGGCTGGGCTTGAGACCGCCAAAGGGCAGCAGGCTCATCGATTCGGCGCCGCCCGCCACCACCACCCGGTCGCCGCCCGAGCGGATGCGCAGGTCGGCCAGCGCAATGGCCTCCAGGCCCGACGAACAAAGCCGGTTGACCGTGACGCCGGGGACCTCGACCGGCAAGCCCGCGCGCAGAGCGGCCCAGCGCGCAATGTCCCATCCCTGCTCGCCCTCCGGCTGCGCGCAACCCAGAATCACGTCGTCGATTTCTGCCCTGTTCAGGGCTGGAATCCGGTCCAAAGCGCCGCCCACGGCGAGTGCGGCCAGGTCGTCTGGGCGTGTGGTGGAAAGCGCGCCTTTGGGCGCGCGGCCAACGGGAGTGCGAACTGCGCTGACAAGAACGGCTTCCGGCATGGGGAGATGCTCCTTGAAGAAATCCTGTGGGCTTGCCCGGCTGCGACCAAAACGGGAGAAGAGCCCTTTCAAAACAGCGAGTTTTCCGCGGATCTTTCGCCCGCGGTTGCAACAGCTTATTCCTGCGTCTCAACCAGCGTCCAGGCGCTCTTGGCATAAAAGTGGAAGACAGTGCGGTGTTCAACCATCGAATCGGCCAGAGCGTCGTGGTCCAGCCGTGGCGGACGATGCGCCATGCCGGCCTGGGCCTCATGAACGCGCTCGGGCGTTGCGGGATCGATGCCCCAGTTGAAGCCAAGAACGCCGCTCGCGTCATGGGCTTGCAGGCGCTCGGTCTCTGGCGCGGAAGCCAGCATGAGGGGCTGCGCGGGGTCGCTGGCAAAAAAGACCAGCAGCGAGGCCGTTCCCTCAGCCGAACACAGAACGGCCCAGTCAGAGGAGCCGGCGCGCTCCAGGCTGGCGTGAATCGCGTTCTCCGGCCTGTGCGCCTCATAGGTTTGCGGAATCAGGCAGCCGCGCCGGTTGAGCAGCTCCGCGACCTGGGCAGGCAGATCGGGAAACGAACTGACCGGCAGATGGCGAATCAGGTAAGCAGTTGAGCGGCCATCGACGACAATCCGGCCCGATTCGGTGAGTTGGACAGGGGGCTGCGGCTGGGCAGACACAAGTGCACAGGCGCATATCAGCCCGCCCAGCATCCACCCGGTCTTTCCCAGCCCAATACGAAGCATGGCGAATTCTCAAGAGCAATCAATACCTAGTTGAAGAAGAATCGCAGCCTCTACCCGACCCAAATCCTCATTGCCGAGCGTTCCGATCTTTCCACCCAGTCTTTGCTTACTCACAGTGGTCAACTGATCGGCCATTGCCTTCCGCCTCTCAGCGTTGAGACTTACAAACGCCTCTCCGGGATAAAGGCGATCCGTGTTTGAGGTAATTGGAACCACCTGAACTCGGTTTAGGTGGGTGTTCGCGGCATTGTTCGACAACACGATTGCTGGCCGGGTCTTCTTGATCTCCCCGCCCAGACTCGGTTCAAAATTAACCCAGTAGACTTCCCCCCGCTCAATCGATGTCGCCAACCAGCGCCTCCGTCCATTCTTCGGCTTCCGCCTCTCGCGCCCGGTCTGCGGCCATCAATCGATAGCCTTCCGCCAAGTCCTTCTGCTTTGTCCGGCTCCATTCTTGAGCGGCATTCAATACGGCACTCTCAAGCTCCTTTGGAACAACGAACCAGGTGGGGTTTCCTCGTGCCTGGGGAAGACCTTTGGTGCTGCTCCGGTCCCCGTTCCAACGAATGCCCACAACGGGCGAATTATCCCAATTCAGGCGTGCAACTGACCAACTAAAATCCACGGGCCCTTTATCAAAAATTACCTCTACAGATTTGACTCTTTCCTTTGGCGACAGGACGGTTTTCGGATCGTGATACATGACGATTTTCCCTCCGAAAACATCTTCCCATACACACGTATGTACGTCAAAATCAATTCCGCAGCGGCTTGCCGGTTTTCAGCGTAAAGGCGATCCGCTCCTGCGTCTTGCGCTCGCCGCAGAGCGAGAGAAACGCCTCCCGCTCCAAATCCAGCAGATATTGTTCGCTGACCAGTGAGCCTGCCGTCACCCGGCCGCCGGCCAGAATGTATGCCACCCAGCGCGCCACTTTCTGGTCGTGTTCCGAGGCAAACCCTGCTTCGCCCATCAGAAAGATGCCCGTCTCCAGCGTGGCCAGCGCCGCCGTGCCTGGAGCGGGAATCTGCGTGCGCGGCTGGGGCGCGGTGTAGCCTGCCCCGGCCAGGGTCGCAACCAGTGCCTTGGCATCCAGCAGCAACCGCTCGCGATTCATGGTGATGCGATCCGCCGATCCCAGCAGTCCCAGCGGTCGAGCCTCGGCGGCCGAAGTGGAAACCTTGGCCAGGGCGATGGTCTCAAACACCCGCCGCAGCGCCGTGGCCAGTTCCGCCGATTGCGCAAAGCGCGAGGGCGCGTCGCGCGGGTCGGGCGGAGCCAGCGCGGCGGCCTGATCCACGGCCCGCAGCAGCATCTCCTTGGTGCCGCCTCCGGCTGGAATCAGGCCCACCCCGGCCTCGACCAGGCCGATGTAGGTCTCCGCATGGGGCTGCCGGCGCGCGGCATGAAGGCAAATCTCAGCGCCGCCGCCAAACGCCATGCCAAACGGCGCAGCCACCACCGGACGCGGGCAAAACTTGATGGCCGCTGTCATCTGCTGAAAGCCGTGAATCACTCCGGCCAGCTCCTCCCATTCGCCCTCCTGCGCGGCCAGCAGCAGTTGCATCAGGTTGGCGCCCACGCTGAAGTTGTCGCGGTCGCCGCCGATGACGAATCCGGCAAAGTCGCGCACCGCATCGGAAGAGGGATTGAGCACCGAGGAGATCAGTGCCAGCACATCGCCGCCGATGGCATTCTTGAGCGAGTGCAGCTCGATGCAGCCGATGCCGTCGCCGAGATCGATCAGAGAGGCTCCGGCGTTGGCCCGGACCACTCCGTTGGCGCGGCGGAAATCGGCGACCCGCGTGTGCCCGGCAACGGCGGCAACGGGTTCCAGCTTGCCTGTTTCCGGCTGGAAGCACTCGCGGCCATCCTCGGCATACCAGCCCGGCTGGCCGGCCGCCAGCAGAGCATCAAGCCGCGGGCTTACCGGCAGGCCGAGCGCCTTCATGCGCGCAACGGTCGAGGCCACCCCGGCCGCATCCATCATTTCGAAAGGCCCTAGCTCCCAGTTGAATCCGGCGCGCATGGCGCGGTCGATGGAGACGGCGTCGCCGGCCACCTCGCCGATGCGCTCGGCGGCAAAGTTCCACAGCGCGGCCAGAAAGGGCCACAGGAAAGCCGCGGCCTTGTCCTTTGCCGGATCGTTGGCCAGCAACAACCGCAGCCGTTCCGGCGTCGTGGAGGCGTTTTTGGCCATCTCAAGCGCCGGCAGAGCGGGCTTGGCCGAGGGGCGGTACTCGAAAGTCGCCAGATCGAGCACCATCCGCAGGTCTTTTCCGTCGGCGCCGCGGCTCTTCTTATAGAAGCCTTGGCCGGCCTTGTCGCCCAGCCAGCCCCGCTTCACAATCTCTTCCATCACCGAGGAAAAACGGCTCTGCGTCACGCCCTGGGGGAAGTTGGCGGCCACATGAGCCAGAATGTCGATGCCTACCAGGTCCGCGAGGCGAAAGGTGCCGGTGCGGGGCCAGCCAATGGCCTGTCCGGTCAGCGCGTCAACCTCTTCGATGGTCAGCCCCTGCTCCAGCATCAGGCTGGCCGCGGCATACATCACCGAAATGCCGACGCGGTTGGCGATAAAGTTGGGCGTGTCGTGGGCCATCACCACATGCTTGCCCAGGTTGCGGTCGGCGAAGGCGGCAAAGGCTGCCACCACGGCGGCATCGGCCTCCGGGGTGGCAATCACCTCCAGCAGCCGCATATAGCGCGGCGGATTGAAGAAGTGCGTCCCGAAGAAACGCTCCCGGTGCGAGAGCAAGCCTGCGGCAATCTGCGCAATCGGCAAGCCGGAGGTGTTGGTGGTGAGCACGGCCTGGGGCGCAAGATGAGGCGCCACGCGGGCCAGCAGGGCTGTCTTGATGGCCAGATTTTCGGCCACCGCTTCGATCACCCAGTCACACGCGGACAATTTGCCCAGGTCGTCTTCAAAGTTGCCCGCCGTCACCAGCGCGGCTAGCGAAGCCTCATAGAATGCGGCGGGCCTGGCCTTGGCTAGAGCATCGAGCGCACTCTTGGCCAACCGGTTGCGGTCGCCTTCGCCCGCTGGAACCATGTCCAGCAGCAGAACGGGGATGCCGGCGTTGGCCAGGTGGGCGGCGATGCGCGAACCCATGGTTCCCGCTCCCAGCACCGCGGCGCGGCGAACCAGAAGCGGCAAAGCGGCAGCGGGAAGCAGCTGGGCGGCGAGGCCGGAAGCAGCAGTTGCAGACGGGGAAGTCGTGCTCATGCGGGCTCTCCCTGCGTGGGCTGTGGGGTGCATCCCTCCGCCACGCGGAAACCATCGCAGCATACGGAAGTACGCGGCACTGGGTCAAGGATGCGGGCAGCTTTTTTGCGGCGAACTGCTTTTCTGCTAAGGTGCGACATCCAGAAGCGCGCTCAAGCCCTTCATATCCTTGACGACGATCTGGCGCGCGTCCACATCCACAAGCCCCTCAGCCTGAAGCCGCATCAGGTTGCGCGAGATCAGTTCGCGCACGGTTCCGAGCTGGTTGGCCAGTTCCTGGTGGGTCCAAGGCAGTTGAAACTCGATGCCTTGCCCGGTTTTCGTGCCTTCAGTCTGCGCAAGTCTGATCAAAGTGGAGACTAGGCGCTGGCGAATGGTGGTGAAAGACAGCTCCTCAATGATGCCTACCAGCCGCCTGAGCCGGGCGCCGACAATGGCGAGCATCTTGAGCGCGACTTTAGGGTGTTCGAGGCAGTAGCTTTGAAAGTCGCGCTGCGAGATAAAGGCGATTTGCGTGTCCTCGATGGCGACGGCCGAGGCCGGGTAGGGTCCGCCATCGAACATCGGGAGTTCGGCGACGGACTCGCCGGGCTGATTGACGGCCAGCACCTGCTCCCGGCCGTTGGGCGAGATCTTGAAGATTCGCACCTTGCCGTGGGCGATGATGTGCAGTCCATGGGAGGGCTCGCCCTCAGAAAACAGCAGTTCGCCGCCTTTGAATTGCTTGCGCACCGTCCGGGCTGCCAAAGTGCGCAGTTCCTCCGGAGAGAGGCTGGACAGTAATGCGGAAGTCTGCAAAATGGCAACAATGTCGAAACGCTGTGTGCTCACGCCTGGATTCTACCAGTCTGCGAGTTCTTTCAATGCCGGAATGAAAGCCCGGAGAAGGTTCGCTTCTCCGGGCTGGCTTCATTAGGCGAGCATCGCGGCCAGGTCTTCCTCGGCGGTCTTGATGGCCATGAGGTTGAACTTCTCATGGAGCAGGGCCAGGACCGCAGGCGAAAGGAACGCGGGCAGCGTGGGCCCGATGCGCATGTTGCGGACACCAAGGTGGAGCAGCGTAAGCAGAACCGCGACCGCCTTCTGCTCATACCAAGACAGCACCAGCGAGAGAGGCAGATCGTTGACTCCGCACTCGAAGGCCTTGGCCAGAGCCAGCGCGATTTGCAGCGCGGAATAGGTGTCGTTGCACTGGCCGACATCAAGCAGGCGCGGCAGACCGCCGATCTCGCCGAAGTCGAGCTTGTTGAAGCGGAACTTGCCGCACGCCAGTGTGAGGATGAGGCAGTCGTCGGGAATGGATTCAGCGAGTTCCGTGTAATAGCTGCGGCCAGAGCGCGCGCCGTCGCAGCCGCCGATGAGGAAAAAGTGACGGATGGCGCCGGACTTTACGGCATCGATCACCTTGCCAGCTACGCTGAGCACGGCGTTGTGCCCGAAGCCGACGGTAATCTCTTCGTCGCTGCCGTCTTCAGCGTAGCCGGGTGCGCGGAGGGCGGCGGCGATCACCGGACTGAAGTCCTGATCGGCGATGTGAAGCACACCCGGCCATGCAACCATTCCCGATGTGAAGATGCGCTGCTTGTAGGCCAGCTTCGGCTCCTGAATGCAATTGGAGGTCATGAGAATCGCGCCGGGAAATGCGTTGAATTCCTCGGCCTGATCCGTCCACGCGCCGCCATAATTGCCGGCCAGGTGCTCATAGGCCTTGAGCTTGGGGTAGCCGTGGGCGGGCAGCATTTCGCCGTGAGTGTAGACCTGAATGCCGAGGCCTTTGGTCTGCTCCAGCAACGCATAGAGATCGTGAAGATCGTGGCCCGAGACAAGAATTGCCTTGCCCTTGCGCGCATGAAGCCTGACCTTTGCGGGCTGGGGATGGCCAAAGGTTTCCGTGTGCGCCTTGTCAAGAATCTCCATGACGCGATAGTTCAGTTCGCCCACGGCCAGCGCGGCAGTGAGCAACTCTTCCGCGGCCGGCGAGGGATGAGTGAGGAAGTCGAGAGTCTCGTGAATCCTGGCAAAACTGGCGGGATCGCCAGCCCCAAGCGCAAGCGCGTGGGAAGCGTAGGCCGCGACGCCCTTGATGCCGTAGAGCACCAACTCTTGCAGGTTCGCGATCTCCTTGCCTTCGGTGAGAAACCGCGCGGGCAACAGCGCCTGCTTGCCCTGGGCGAGCAAGCCCTCCAGCGTGGCAGCGGGAACCCACGCCGCGGCGCCGCCAAGCTCGGCGGGAACTGCTCCGGCTGCAACGCTGGCGCGCTCATACAGATTGCGCGCGGCATTGCGTGTAGCGATCGCCTGATGAATCAGCTCGACCAGACGCTCGGGATCGAAGTTGACGTTGGTCAGCGTGGCAAAGACGGCTTGAATCGTGAAGGCGTCAATTTCAGGATCGGCCGCGCCCAACTGCCGCGCCCGGTGCGCGTACATTGAGATGCCCTTGACGGCATAGATCAGCAGATCCTGCAGAGCGGCTGTGGTTTCGTCTTTTCCGCAAACGCCAAGTGTCTGGCAGCCTTCGCCCTTTGAGGTCTGTTCGCATTGATAACAAAACATGATGAACCTTCCTGTATGCTTTTTTGACTCGCAGCCTGAGCATAGGAGGCGTGCATGGCGACCACAGCGACTTAAGTCACAAGCGGGTCGAAATTGGAGCAAGTGAAACTTCGTTTTGCGGAAAGTGACCAAAGTCGCTGCGGATGAGCGGCCGCTCTTCCATGCTGCAAGTCAAGGAGATCGTCATGACCACAAACACACAGACCGTCCGCCAAATTGCCCTGGATCAGCCTTCCTCGATCCGGGTGTTCGAGCACTTCGGAATCGACTATTGCTGCGGGGGCCGCAAGCCTCTCGCCGAGGCCTGCGCTGCCAGCCAAGTCGAAGTGGACGCGGTGATTGCCGCACTGGAGTCGGCAGCTACGATTCCAGCTCCAGTCGCCGCAGACTGGCAGCGCGCATCGATGGAGAGCCTCGTCAACCACATCGTTGCCACGCACCATGCGTATGTGAAGAGAGAATTGCCGCGGCTGGCCGTGCTGGCTCAGAAGGTTGTGAATCGCCACGGCGCAACCAAGGCCGAGTTGCCTGAGATTCAATCGGCACTCTCAACACTGGACGCGGAGTTGACCAGCCACCTGGCCAAGGAAGAAGCAATCCTGTTTCCGTACATCGTCGCGTTGGAGCGCGCCAGCGTGGCGGGAACCGCGAAGCCCGCCGGATGCTTCGGAACGGTTGCCAATCCCATTGCCATGATGACGCAAGAGCATGACGCGGCAGGAGAACTCTTGGCCCGGATGCGGCGGCTGAGTTGCAACTTCACCACGCCGGAGGACGCCTGCCCCACCTTTCATGCGTTCTATGACGGATTGAAAGAGTTCGAGCAGGATCTGCACCAGCACATTCACCTGGAAAACAACATCCTGTTTCCTCGCGCCATCGAGATGGAGTCGTCTTGGGCTGGAGCCCGGTAGCAAGCCCCTGACCAAGTTGCCGAGGGAAACGAATGCTCGGTAAGCAACATTCCCTCAGGGCGCTAAACAGGCTGCGGAAGAACTCGGGGATTCGGGTGGAATGGGCGAAAAGCGTCACTCCGCGGCTAAAGCCGGGGGGGATTATGTCGGCTTTATGCGGGGGTTAATACCCCCGTTTCCCTCCGGATCGAGCTTTCCGCAGTCTGTAAAGCCCGGATATTGAGGCGTTTTACGTACGGGCTGAAGCCCGTACCCTTCACGTCGGATAAACGATCATCTGCGTGAGACACAGCACTAAAGCTTTCTTCGCAAGTATTCAAAGACGAGATACCCGATCAGGGCGGAGATCAGGGCGATGGCGAAGTTCGTGCCTGTAAAAATGTCGTAGAGGGCAAACACCAGGCTCTTCCCGTGCGCATTGGAGGCCGTGAACTCCCCCATCAACAGATTGGAATAAAACAGAAAGACGATAAACGCAACCTCAATCACCGCATGCCAGAGCGGGGTGAGGCGACGGCGATTTTTGCGAGCAGGTTGCATTGAACCTTAATGGTAGCAAGAATCGACCGGCTGCCCCATTGCATTGACGATTGGGACGGCTGATAGCAGCCGGGGAGGGCGCGGTAACTTTCTTCGGCGAGCCGGCCGGTTTGACCCCCTCCGGCCATGGGCACTAGCTTGGTATGAGTGCGAGGGGGTGGGCTGTGTGACTCCCTAACCGAACAGGGAAAAACAAGGAGACTGGATGCGAAGCGGAATATCTTCCTGGTTTTGGAATGGGGCTTTGGCGCTGGTGGCCGTGTCTATGGCTTTTGTAGGCGCACAGGCTCAGGATTTGAAGAGTTTTGAGCAGAAGACGACAACCAAGGTGCTGCCCAACGGGCTGACACTGATCGTCTGCGAGCGGCCGGATGCGCCGGTCTTCAGTTACACCACCTTTATCGATGCCGGCGACGTGAACGACCCCTCGGGCGAGAGCGGCCTGGCGCATATGTTCGAGCACCTGGCCTTCAAGGGAACCAGCCAGATTGGCACGACGGACTACGCCGCCGAGAAGGTTGCCCTGGCCAAGGTGGAAGCGGCCAACGAGGCCTACGAGGCCGAGTACCTGAAGGCCGTAGGACGCGACCCGGAGAAGCTGGCCGCGCTGAAAAAGGCCTTCAAGGACGCTGAGGCCGAAGCGCACAAGTTTGTGATCCCTAACCAGTTCACCGACGTAGCCGAACGCAACGGTGCGGAGGGATTGAACGCCAGCACCGGGCTGGACGAGACGGAGTACTTCTGGTCGATGCCGGAAAACCGGCTGGAACTTTGGGCGTGGCTTGAGAGCGGCCGCCTAGCCGACGTGGCGCCGCGTGAGTTCTATAAAGAGCGCGACGTGGTGAATGAAGAGCGGCGGATGCGCACCGACTCGAACCCCACCGGGCGGCTTGTGGAGCAGTTTCTGGCTACGGCTTATGTGGCGCACAACTATGGCCGCAGCGGCGTGGGCTGGCCCAGCGAAGTGAGCCAGATCAACGCCACCGAGGCGATGGAGTTCCACAAGAAATACTATGTGGGATCGAATATCGTGATTGCCGTGGTGGGCGACGTGAAGGCAAGCAAGGCGCTGCCGGTGTTGGAGAAGTATTTCAGCCGGATTCCCGCCGGAGCCAAGCCAGAGGAGATGACCACCGTCGAACCCAAGCAGTTTGCGGAAAAGACAGTGGCGATTCGCGAGCAAACGCAGCCGTTTTACATCGAGGGCTATCACCGGCCCGGTTATCGCGACCCCGACGACGCCGTGTATGACGCCATCAGCAACATCATGTCAAGCGGGCGGGTTTCGCGGCTCTATCGCAGCCTGGTCCGCGATCAGCAGATTGCCGCCGAAGCCGAGGGCTTCAGTCCCTTCCCCGGCGACAAGTATCCCGGCCTGTTTGCGTTCCTTGCGGTTCCGCTGCCCGGACATACGCCAGCCGAGATGCGCGACGCCATTCACAAGGAGATTGAGAAGCTAAAGAACGCAGACGTGAGCGACGACGAGTTGCAAATGTTCAAGACGCGCACACGGGTCAGCCTGCTGAGCGGTCTGGCCAGCAATCAGGGACTGGCCAGCGGACTGGCCTACTACCAAACCCGCTACGGAGACTGGCGCGAGCTGTTCCGGCAACTGGACCAGGTGGACAAGGTTTCAAAGGCCGATATCCGGCGCGTAGCCAACCAGATTTTTGTGCCGAGCAACCGCACCAGCGCATGGATTGAAACCGAAGCACCCGCGGCAACAGCGCAGAAAGCAGGAGGTGCGCAATGAAGAGTTTTTTCATAAAGCATTTTTCCGGAATTGCAATGACAAGCGCGATCTTTGCGGCGCTTCTTGTTCCCACCGCTCTTGGTGCGCAGCAGAACAAGCCCTGGGAGCAGATTCCCACGCCCAAGCTGCACGAATTCAAGCCGCAGCAGCCCAAGCGCATCGTGCTCAAAAATGGCATTGTCGTCTTCTTGCAGGAAGATCACGAACTTCCGTTTATCTACGGGAGGGTAGAGAGCCCAATCGGCGACCGGGACGAAGATCTCTCGAAGGCCGGCCTGGTGGATCTCTACAGCCAGACGTGGCGCACCAGCGGCACCGCCAAGCTGGATGGCGATGCGATGGACGACTTGCTCGAGGCCAAGGCCGCGAACATCGAGACATCGAGCAGCGACGACTGCACCATGATCAACTGGAATTCGCTCAAGAGCGATGCGGACCAAGTGTTTGCCCTGGCCATGGATCTGTTCTTCCATCCGAAGTTCAGCGCCGATAAGCTGCGCCTGGCCCAGCAGCAGGAGGCTACGGGCATCGTCCGGCGCAATGACAGCGCAGGCGAAATCGCCGGCCGCGAGTCAGAGAAGCTGGTTTATGGGGCCAACAGCCCCTATACTCACCAGCCGGAGTTGGCCACCATCGGCGCCGTGACGGTGGAGGATCTGAATGCCTGGCATGACCGCGTGATTGCCAGCAACTTCATTGTGATGATCAGCGGCGACTTTGACTCAGCGGCCATGGAGGCGAAGGTGCGCGCAGCCTTTGGTTCCCTGCCGCCGGTCAAGCCAGTGCCGGCGCGGCACGATGTTTTTGCCGGACCCAAGCCGGGCGTTTTCTTCGTCAACAAGGAGGACGTGAACCAGTCCACCGTGGAGATTGTGGCCCTGGGCACGGACCGCCATAACCCCGACGTTCCCACTCTGGCGGTGATGAACGAAATTCTGGGCGGCGGGTTTGCCAGCCGGTTGTTCCAGAAGGTTCGCACCGAACTGGGCCTGGCCTATGGCGTGGGCGGCGGCTACGGCTACAACTACGACCATCCGGGTGAGTTCAGCGTCTATGTGGGCACCAAAAGCGCCACGACCGTGGAGGCGACCCAGGCCGCGCTAACCGAAATTGAAGGGGCGACCACCAAGCCGTTCACACAGGAGGAACTGGACCGGGCCAAGGACAACATTCTCAACTCGTTCCTCTTCCAATACGACACCAAATACAAGGTGCTCAACGAGCAGGTGCGGCTCGCCTTCTATGGCTATCCGGCGAACTATCTGGAGAGCTACAAGGCTGGCATCGAAAAGGTAACTGTGGCCGACCTGAACGCGGCGGCAAAAAAGTACATCCACCCCGACAAGCTGGCCGTGCTGGTGGTGGGCAACGGGCCTGAGATCAAACCGGGGCTGGACGAACTGAAGCTGGGCCCGGTGCAAGCGATCGACATAACCATTCCGCAGCCGAACCAGCCATCGGCTACCCCCGGCGCGGCGGAAAAGAAGTAGTAAAAACTGGCATTCATGTGCCGCAAACGCTGGGATTCCCACCCTTTCTCCTTCTTCCTGGTGAAAGGGTAGAAATCCGGAACCCTCAACCGTCCCCTTGTACATGAGGAGTAGTGAAGTGGAATCGAACTCGAAGCTGGCCGTGGTCATCATGGCGGCCGGCAAAGGAACACGGCTCAAATCGCGCCGGCCCAAGGTGCTGCATGAAATTGGCGGCAAGCCGCTGCTGAGCCACGTCATCGCCGCCGCCAGCCAGATCGTGGCTCCAGGCGACATTTACGTTGTGATCGGCCATGAGGCGGAACAGGTTCGCAAGGCGGCCGCCGCCACGGGCGTCCGCTTTGTCGAGCAGACTGAACAGCGCGGCACCGGCCATGCAATCCAGTGCGCGCGCGAGGCCATCTCCGGCTACGCGCACATTCTGGTGCTTTCCGGCGACGTGCCGCTCATCCGGCATGAGACCATCCGGCAGCTATGGCAATTTCACCAGGACGAGCGGGCGTCAATGACCATCCTGACCGCCGCTCCCGAAGACCCCACCGGCTATGGACGGGTTCTGCGCCTCTCGAAAGAGTCGCCGGAGGTGGAGGCAATCGTCGAGCAGAAGGCGCTCACCTACGAGCAGCAATCCCTGCGCGAGATCAACTCCGGCATCTACGCCTTCAAGACCGCGCCGCTACTGGACAATCTTGACAAGCTGACCGCCGAGAATGCCAACAAGGAGGTGATTCTCACCGATATGGCCGGCCTGCTGGTTGCCGCCGGAGAGCGCGTGGTGGCCATTCAAGCCGCCGAAGCGGCTGAAGTGCTGGGCGCCAACACCATCGCCGAGCTGGTCGCCCTGGACGCCACACTCCGCGCCACAGCCGCCAGCCGTTTAATGGCCGCTGGCGTCACCATCTTCCGGCCGGAAACCTGCGTGATCGACGCCGAGGTTGAGGTTGCTCCCGACACGGTGATCGAGCCGTTTGTGCAGTTGCGCGGCGCGACCCGCGTTGGAGCCAACTGCCTGATCCGGTCGTACACGGTCATTGAGAATTGCACTTTGGGCGACCGGGTGCTGCTCCGTCAAAGCTGCGTGCTGACCGACAGCACGGTTGCGGACGGCGCCAAGATCGGCCCCTTCGCCCACCTGCGGCCGGGCAGCGAGATCGGCGAAGACGCCCACGTGGGCAACTTTGTCGAGACCAAGAAGGCCAAACTGGGCAAGGGAGCCAAAGCCAACCACCTCACCTACCTGGGCGACGCCGAGGTAGGCGAGGGAACCAACATCGGCGCCGGAGTCATCACCTGCAACTACGACGGAGTCCGCAAACACTCCACGCGCATCGGCAAAAGCGTCTTTGTGGGCAGCGATTCCACGCTGGTGGCGCCGGTCACCGTCGAGGATGGAGCCTACATCGGCGCCGGTTCCTGCATCACCAATAACGTGCCGGCCGGCGCTTTGGCCGTGGGCCGCGCTCGCCAAATTACCAAGGAAGGCTGGGCCGCCGCCAAGCGCGCCAGCCAAAAGGCGAAGGTATAAGGATGTGAAGCAGCCGCCGGCGAACCCGGCTGCGGCTTCACCTCGCAATCGATTCCGCGTTTCTTCAGGCCGCATGTTCCAGCCAGCGTTGCTTTTGCATATCCAAACAGCACCTTGCCGCATCAAATAGTAGACAAGTTCAATAGGGGGTTCTTGCGCTCGTTTGATTCTGGGCGTAGCGTTTTCTTACAATCATCGAGAATTCGTCATGAGAATGGCAGGCACGGCAACGGTCGAGATGGCCAATCATTCCCGTTTCTGATTCTTCGGCAGAAAGAATGGCTTTGAAATCGGTTGAGCGCTGTGGTTGCCTCATGGGGAACAACCGGACCGTTTGGGTGCGTATACGCTAACAGCGCCGGTGATGCAGCCACCGCCAAGAGCGAACTTTTGTGGCATTTCCCGCTCCGATGCGGTTCTGGCAGACTGAATGCAGAATCGATCAGGCAAAAGTAGTAGGAGGATTCGAGTTGTCATTGAATCTGACAGGATTGGGAGCGCCACTCTCCGCGATGAAGCCGCGCGCGGAGGCGGATGAGAGCGCGAAATCGAGGTTGCGCAGGCCAGCTCGGATTCTGGTCGTCGATGACGAGGCTTATGTCCGCTCGATGATCGGCGCCACGCTCGAACGGCAGGGTTATGAAATGAAATTGGCCGCCAGCGGCCGCGAAGCCCTGGAGATGCTGGAGCTGAACACCTTCGACCTGGTGCTTACCGACATTGTGATGCAGGATGGCAACGGCATTGTCCTGCTGGAACGCATGCATGCGCAGCAGCCCAACCTTCCTGTGGTCATGGTCACGGCCATTCACGACATCAGCGTGGCCATCGACTCAATGCGCCGCGGCGCCTATGACTATCTGCTCAAGCCCTTCGAGCGCGAGCATCTGGTGGGCACCGTTCAGCGCGCCCTCGAACACCGGCAGGCCTTGCAGGAAAGTCACAACTACCAGCAGAATCTGGAGCAGGTGGTGCGAGCCCGGACCGAAATGCTCCGTCAGGCGATGGAAGAGTTGGAGCACTCCTACGACGTCACGCTCGAGGCGCTGGGCGACGCGCTCGATCTGAAAGACTCCGAAACCGAGGGCCATTCCAAGCGGGTGACCGCTTACACCATCGCACTGGCTCGAGCCATGGGCATCACCCCGGCGGAGATCAAGATCATCGCGCGCGGCGCTTTTCTGCACGACATCGGCAAGATGGCGATTCCTGACGAAATCCTGCGCAAACCCGGCCAGTTGACCCCCGAAGAGCAGGAGGTCATGCGCGAACATTGCCCGCGCGGCTACCATATGCTGCGCAAAATCCCATTCCTCTCCGGAGCGGCGGAGATTGTCTTCACCCACCAGGAGCACTTCGACGGCAGCGGCTATCCGAGTGGGCTGAGCGGTAGCCAGATCCCCATTGGCGCACGCATCTTCGCAGTCGCCGATGCCCTTGACGCCATCACCAGCGACCGGCCCTACCGCAGGGCGTGCGGCTTTGACGCCGCGCGCGAAGAGATTCTGCGCTGCTCCGGAACCCAGTTCGATCCCGGCGTCGTTGAGGTGTTTCTCAAGATTCCCAATGAGCTTTGGCACGAGTTGCGTTCGGAGATCACGGGCCAGAACAAGCGCTTCTCCACCTTCGACATTCCGCACAACCCAGAGCCGCCTACGCCCTAGGGCTCGCATTGCCGGATCTTGAATTGAACGGAGCGCGGTCCTGTCGATTGAACCTGGGAAATGAAATTACATCAGACTCTGTATCTTTTACAGGGCAGTCAGCGTCTCATAGTGAACGGGCTGCATTCTCCGGTCGCGCCTTGACAAAGGAGAGGCCGTAACAGGGCCGAAGGAGACGTTCGCTTGGTGTTTTTGCTTTTTCTTGCGTATCTCGGCGGCATTCTCACGGTTCTGAGTCCGTGCATCCTCCCGGTGCTCCCTTTTGTCTTCGCGCGTTCCGATCAGCCGTTTCGCAAGAGTGGCCTTCCATTGCTGTGTGGCATGGCGGCCACATTCACCTTGGTTGCGAGTCTCGCGACAGTGGGAGGGGCCTGGGCCGTTCGCGCCAATCAGTTTGGGCGAGTTGCCGCTCTCATTCTCTTCGGAGTCTTCGGCCTCACGCTTCTCTTCTCTTCACTCGCCGAACGGCTCTCCCGGCCGCTGGTGCAACTGGGCAGCAAGCTATCGGGGAATCTGGATTCCAGCCCCAGCTTGCTCAACTCGTTTGTCCTTGGCATAGGCACGGGACTGCTGTGGACACCCTGCGCCGGTCCCATCCTCGGGCTCATTCTGACGGGAGCGGCAGTGAGCGGCGCCAGCCCGCACACGACGATCCTTCTTCTGGTGTACGCGGCCGGAGCTGCCACTTCGCTCGCTCTGGCGCTGCTTGCCGGAGGCCGCGTCTTCGCGGCCATGAAGCGTTCGCTCGGCGCTGACCTGTGGATCCGCCGAATCCTGGGAGCCGCCGTCCTGGCTGGCGTGGCTGCAGTCGCCTTCGGGGTGGACCGCGGCGTACTTACACGACTTTCTTTGGCCAGCACCTCGAGTTTTGAACAGCGCCTTGTTGCACTCGCGGGTCCATCCAAATCGGAAAGCCCGCCGATGAAGGTTGACGCCAACCCGGCGATGATGATGTCCGCGGGCGGTAACTCTGCCGGCGCGCCGGATGCGCTGCCCGATTTGTCTGGTGCAACTGCCTGGATTAACTCGCCACCACTGACTCCGGAATCGCTGCGCGGCAAGGTTGTGGTCATCGACTTCTGGACCTATTCCTGTATCAACTGCCTGCGTTCGCTGCCGTACATCCAGGCATGGTACGACAAATACAAAGAAAGCGGCCTCGTCGTCATTGGCGTCCATACCCCGGAGTTTCCCTTTGAAAAGGACGAGGCAAATGTTCGCAAGGCGGTGCGCAACCTCGGGGTTGACTATCCCGTCGCGATGGACAACGACTATCGCATCTGGCGCGGATTCAATAACAGGTTCTGGCCTGCTCATTACTTTATCGATGCGACGGGCCGCATCCGCTATCACCACTTCGGTGAAGGCAATTATGAGGAATCCGAGGCCTGGATTCGCAGCCTGCTCGAGGAGAGGAACCACCAGCCGCCTCCCAATTCCGTAATGAAGATCGCTGCAATCGGCTCAGAGGCCGCGTCAGACCTTCAGACCGTGCAGTCGCCGGAAACCTATATCGGCTACATACGCGCAAAGGACTTTGCCTCGCCGGACGGATTCAACAAGGACGACGCGCAGCTCTATCGGGCGCCAGCGCGGCTTGAGCTGAACGAATGGGCATTGATTGGCAGATGGAAGGACGAGAGTCAGATCGCGACCGCACTCTCTGTGCCAGCAGGTATCGTCTACCGATTCCATGCTCGCGACCTGCATCTCGTCCTTGGGCCAGGCAGCGATGGAAAGCCGATCCGCTTTCGCGTTACGCTCGACGGCAAGCCGCCCGGCGATGATCACGGCGTCGACACTGACGCAAACGGTTACGGCATAGTGACCGAAAGCCGCTTGTATCAGCTGATTCGACAGAAAGGCGGCACGCGAGATCGTGCGTTCCGGATAGAGTTTCTCACTCCGGGCGTGCAGGCATTTGCATTTACCTTCGGATGAAGGCATTCCAGCATCAGAGAGGAAAGCCCATGAAAGGTCCTTTGCAAGAGCCGTCAAAGTCCCGGAGCGAAACCGGGATTGCCCAATTAAGCAGGCGCGCATTCATCGTGGCGGCCGCAGGCGCGGTGAGCGGAGCGGCCTTCTGGGCCTTGCGCCGCACCACTCTTCTCCAATCGCAGCCTGTCTCGGCCGCGAATACTCCGGCGAACGTGACCATCGTGGAGTTTGCAGCAAACGGCAAGAAGCTCGGCAAGGTGACCGTTGCACACATCGTCAAGTCCGACGCCGAATGGAAGCGCCAACTCTCCCCGACCTCCTACCAGGTTGCCCGCCTGGGCGGCACAGAACGCGCCTACAGCGGCGATACATGGAACCTGCATGATCGAGGCATCTTTCGCTGCATCAGCTGCGACACAGCCCTGTTCAGTTCTGAGACCAAGTTCGATTCCGGCACGGGCTGGCCGAGTTTCTGTCAGCCGATTGCACGCGAAAACGTGGCGGAATCGAATGACTCGAGCCTTGGAGTGGGCCGTACCGCAGTCTCTTGCCGCCGTTGTGACGCGCATCTGGGCCATGTCTTCAATGACGGACCACCCCCGACCGGCCTGCGCTATTGCATGAATTCGGCGGCCATGCGCTTTGTGAAGCTGGCCTAGGAGTGTGTCGGGGATAAGAAAATAAAATCCAATAACCCATTCAGAATTAACAACATACGTAATTACGTAGAATCTGTAAATTGTTGATTCTAAAGGGAGAAAAATCTATTCCCGACAGACTCCTGGAGCATTTTCGCTTCACATGTAGCCATTTGAAGTTTCTTTTCAGATAAAAATTAAAATTACCGACAACCCCGGAACCGCTCTAGCTGCGTGAGGCCGGCTTCGATCGAATACGTGGAGTGAGCGAACCTGGAGGCCTCTCCGGGTTATGCTCGGTGAATTGGTCGAGCAGAACCACATTAAGCAGTGACTTATGGACCAGGATGCGGCCGTTGTATTCGATAAGGCCGAGCTTGCGAAAGCGATTCATGAAGAAGCTAACGCGGGAACGGGTGGTGCCGACCATCTCTGCCAGAGTCTCCTGCGTGATGGGGGGAAGCAGGTGTTCCGATTTGTCGGGCTCAACTAATTCGGCCATCAACAGGAGAATTCTCGCCAGACGCTTCTCGCTGGAGTTGAAAAGCTGGTCGACAAGATCGGCTTGGGTTCGCATACTGAGGGCCAGGAGGAATTTCAAGTACATTTCAGAGAGGGAATGCTCCTCGTGCATCACCCGGATCATCTCTTCCCTCTCTATCTTGAGCGCTGTACAGGCGGTAATGGCACTGGCAGTTGCCATATGCAGCCCACCCACGTTCGCCAGCGACTCCTCTCCAATGAATTCCCCGGCGGGGAGAAGCGCGATGGTGGCCTCTTTCCCGTCATGCGAAACGACGGTGAGTTTTGCGCGGCCCATCTGAAGATAGAAGATGGAGTCAGCCGAGCTTCCCTGCAAAAAGAAGACCTGCTTGGGCTGCAATTGGACGACTCTTCGTCCCACTCCCGCTTCTTCCAGAAAGGTGGCGAGGTCAAAGGTCATGCTTCTCACCTCGAAAGATAAGATTGATGGACAAGCCGAATTCTACTCGCTTATTCTTGCGGTCTTGGTACGGTTTCGGACATAGCCCGAACTTTGTCAAGCGTCGTGAGCTTGGGGCATACCGATTGTGATAGGGTTTGTCTGAAAGCGAGGAACCCTTGCGCACGATCGGCTTTAAGAACACTCTCCTGAATGCTCTAGACGAGGACATAGTTGCGCGTCTTCGTTTGAAACCGGTCCAATTCGAGCTGAAACACGAAATCGAATTCCCTGGCGACCCGATCGATCGCCTCTATTTTCTCGAAGAGGGAATGGCGTCGATGACGACAACGTTCAAGGATGAGTCTCAGGTCGAGGTTGGGATGTTCGGTTATGAGTCGGTCATCGGCGTCTCAGCTCTTATGGGAACAAAAACGAGTCTGAATCGCGTCTACACCCAGATTGCCGGCCATGGTTATGCTTGCCGCGTGGAGGACGCGAGAAGAGAGTTCCGCCTTGGCGGCGACTTCCAGTCTCTGGCTCTGCGCTATGTTCAGGCGCAACTCGTTCAGGCAATGCAATCCGCTGGATGCAATGCGAAACACAGCTTCGAACAGCGGCTCGCCCGCTGGCTGCTCCTCTGCGCGGACCGCGCGCACATCGACACGTTCAAGATTTCACATGAGTTTCTCGCAGACATGCTTGGGGTTCGCCGTCCCACTGTTTCTACGACAGCCGGGATTCTCAAGCAAAAAGGACTTATCGACTACACTCGCGGAGAAATTCGCATCCTCGACGTCCCTGGGCTCATGAAGACCTCTTGCGAGTGCTATCTGATTATCAAAGATTACCTCGACAATTACACAGAGTTCGACACCGCAATCACTGCGTAGCCGCTTCATCCTCCGCAGCCTCGGATGGGGCCAGGACTTCGGCAAAGTAGAAATTGGGTTGGTTCCAACGGCGGTGTTTCCATTGGCGATGGTCCGTGGTTTCATGCCTCCAACGACTTTCAGGGCAGGGCCTTGTGCCGTTCGCCTGCTCAGCTGATGCAAAATCGCCAAGTTTTCTAGTTGCGGGTGGATTACCGCCAAACCGGAAAACAACCCACTACCGGCGTTTCGAGAGAGCAATCCAAAATCCGCGCCTATCCGCGCCTATCAGTTGCCTTTGGCTGGCGAGTCAATGTAATAGCCGGTTTTGTGGCGAATGTTGAAGGCATCGGCCGCGGCCCTGGGGACGGTTACCTGCACCCGGTGAAAGGCCCTTCCGGGCTCTTGCCTCTTTGGATAATAGCCCAGCAAATACTGGGTGCGCAGGTCGTCGCTGACCCGCGCAAAGGCCTTGTCGAGCCCGCCGTCGCTCTCATAGAAGCTCTTGCCGCCGGTCTGCTCGGCCAGGGTGATGAGCGCGTGTTCGCCGCCCAGGTCGCGACCGGCGCTGGCCTCGATGGGCACGTCGATGATGGTGTAAATCATCACCTCGTTGCGCAAAGCCGCCTCCAAAGCCTGTGCGTAGGTGGTGTTCTTGGCCGTGTCGTCGCCGTCGGAAACCAGCACCAGCACCTTGCGCCCCTCTTTGTGGCCCAGCCGCTCGGAACCCAGAAGAATCGCGTCGTAGAGCGCCGTAGCCCAGTCGCCGCGCAACTGGCCCAAGCCGCGATCGATCTGGCTCACCTTGTTGGTGAAGGGCGTGAGTTCGCGGACCACGGTGGCAAACTGGAGCAGGCTCATCTGGTCCTGAGGGCGCAGGATGGCATGGGCAAACCGCTTGGCCGCATCCGCCTCTTCGGCCATGTCCTTTTGCACGCTGCCGCTGGTGTCGATGCCCAGCGTCAGGTTCAGCGGCAACTCCGACTGCCGCTCGAAGACCGCAATCTGTTGCGGCCGCCCGTCCTCGGCGATGGCAAAGTCGTCTTTGGTGAGCCCGCCCACAATGGCCCCGTTCCTGTCTGTCACGTTGACAAAGACATTCACCAGCTTCACGTCCAGGTGCAAGGTCGTCTCTTGCGCGGACAGTGGCGGAGCCAGAAGCACTCCGAACGCCAAAGCGACTGCCCCACAGAAAGATTGGGCTGCTTTGAAAGGGCGGGGCTTTAGCCACGCAAGCAGATCCGCGACCGTAGCGCCCCTTGGCAACTCGACCATTGCGGGGGAAGCACCCAGCCAATCTCTCAACACGCCAAAGGGAAGAACTCGCACCTGCATCATTGGAGAAAAGAATACCGCCTGCCAGTTAGACGCGGCAGGCGGCATTCAGTCGATAAAACATCCCGGACCCAGGGCTTGATCACACCACCTTGTACAAGAAGCCGGACGGCGTTCCCCAAAGGTTGCGCGATCGATCATCGTAGAAGGCGCTGAATTCTATGCCGGAAATGTCGTAGTCGAAGAGTGGAACCCGGTCGAAGGTATAGTCGCCGCGCAGGGAATACTCATCGCCTCCGCAATCGATCATCAACGTATCTTCGTGGGAGAGTCTCTCAGGATGGGTGAGCAGGATGCAGGCCACGGCAAACACCCCGGCGCCGAATTCGTTGCCTGCCATCGCCACGCGGGCGCGCCGCGCAGAGCATCCGCGGTGACGCATGCCGGCTTGTGCGGCTATCACCAGAATGTCGTTTCCGTGCTGCTGGTCGGCCAGTATCGTTGCGGCGAGCTTTGAGCGCTCGCTCTGGCGAAGATATGCCGGCCCCATGCGCCCCGCAATGCGATTCTGAAACTTCCGCTTTGTGGCCAGGACGCCGATCACCATCTCGACGGCCTCGCTATACGTTGGAGCCAGCGCCTGCCAGCGAGGAACCGCGAACCATGCCTCGGCTCCCTCCGGCAAGGGCCTGTGAGCCAGTCTCTCCTGGCAACTGCCCAGGCACGGAAAGAATTTCCTCAGCTCCGTTACCTGCGCCTCCACAGGCTTGACCCGGTAGGTGGGCGGATACGCGCGATTCGAGCCAACCTGCTCGTCCTTGTACTTGTCGCACACGGTGTGGCGCTGAATAATCTCCACCACCGACTGCGCCAATTCACTCTTGAGCTTCTTGTCCAGATCAAGCACGGTTTGCGCACTCTGCCGGTCCAACTGCTCAATCGAAGCCCGGTAGGCCTCCTGGACCGCTTCACCTAGAAATTCCTGAAGCTGCTTGTTCTGTTGCGGAGTTGTGTTTCCGGAGAGGTGTAATGGAACTATCGATTGCGTGGTTGTATAGGGGGTTGCCTGTGTTGCTGCCATGGTCACCGCTTTTTGCGCTGAAGTGCGCTCTGGATTCTACAGTCTTTCATCGGCACAAACGGCGGTTTCACCAGCGCGGCTGGCAGATGGCATCTGGGCCGCCTCACGGAAAAGGCCGGCAGGTTCGCCGGCCTTCCTCGTTTGCGCGCGGCTCTACTCAAGCGGCCGTGCTCACCGCAAGCTCAGCCCCCACGGGCGACGTATCCGGCCGGGCATTCAACAGCGGCAGCGCCACGGCCAGCACGTCCTCGATGCGGCTGGCGTAATGCACCGTCACGCCTTCCATCAGTTCCGGCGTAAGGTCTTCTTCCACATCCTGGCGGTTCTCAGCCGGCAGAATGATGGTTTGGATTCCCGCCCGGCGCGCGGCCAGGAATTTCTCCTTGATGCCGCCGACCGGCAGCACATTGCCGCTGAGCGTGATTTCGCCGGTCATGGCCGTCAGCGGGCGCACCGGCATATCGGTCAAGAGCGAAACCAGCACGGTTGCCATGGTCACGCCGGCCGAGGGGCCGTCCTTGGGAATTGCACCGGCCGGCACGTGAATGTGCAGGTCGATCTCCTTGGTAAAGTCCTCTGCCAGGCCCAGCGACACGGCATTTGACCGCACCCAGGTCAGCGCGGCCTGCATCGACTCCTGCATCACCTCGCCGATTTGCCCGGTCATGGTAAAGCCGCCCTTGCCCTTCATCTTGTTGGCCTCAATGAAGAGAATGTCGCCGCCGGCCGGCGTCCAGGCCAGGCCCACGGCCACTCCGGGGCGCTTCACCCGCTCTGAAACCTCGGTCTCGACGCGCACCTGGATGCCGCCCAGGAACTCTTTGAGCACTTCGCGCGTCACCACCAGCTTTTCCTTGTGGCCCTCGACCACGCGCCGCGCCTGTTTTCTGCATACTGTGCCCAGCGCCTGCTCCAGCTTGCGCACCCCGGCCTCGCGCGTGTAGTGGCGCACCACGTAGCGCACCGCATCCTCGGGAAACTCAATCTGCTCCACCGTGATACCGTTCTCCCTGATCTGGCGCGGAATCAGGTAGCGGTTGGCGATCTGCACCTTTTCCTCTTCGGTGTAGCCCTGCAGGAAGATCAGCTCCATGCGGTCAAGCAGCGGCGGAGGGACCGTGTCGAGCATGTTGGCCGTGCAAATGAACAGCGCCTTGGATAGATCAAACGGCACGTCCAGGTAATTGTCGCGGAAGGTATTGTTCTGCTCGGGGTCCAGGGTCTCAAGCAGCGCCGAGGCCGGATCGCCGCGGAAGTCGCGGCCCAGTTTGTCCACCTCGTCGAGCATGATGACCGGGTCGTTGGTTTCGGCACGCCGGATGCTCTGAATGATCTGGCCCGGCAATGCGCCAATGTAGGTACGGCGATGGCCGCGAATCTCCGCCTCGTCGTGCATGCCGCCGAGCGAGATGCGCTGGAACTTGCGGCCCAAGGCTCGCGCGATCGACCGGCCCAGGCTGGTCTTGCCCACTCCCGGAGGCCCCACAAAGCACAGGATCGGCCCCTTCATGTCCGGCTTCAACTCCAGCACGCTCAGGTAATCCAGGATGCGGTCCTTCACCTTTTTCAGTTCATAGTGGTCTTCGTCCAGAATCTCCTTGGCCTTGCCGATATCGATCTTGGAGCCGGAGCTTTTTGCCCACGGCAGCACCGCCAGCCACTCGATGTAGTTGCGGGTAAGCGAGTAGTCGGCAGCCATGGGAGACATGCGCGAAAGCCGCGCCAGTTCCTTCAGCGCCTCTTTCTTCACGTCCTCGGGCATGCCCACGGCTTCAATCTTCTGGCGCAGTTCCTCGGTCTCGCGCTGGCCCTCGTCCACATCGCCCAGTTCCTTCTGAATGGCCTTGAGCTGCTCGCGCAGATAGTAGTCGCGCTGCGACTGCTGCACCTGGTCCTGGACCTCGGTCTGGATCTTGGCGCGCAACTGCTGCACCTCGATCTCCTTGGCCAAGTGGCCGTTCAACATCTCAAGCCGCGCCAGGATGCTCGCCGTCTCAAGCAGTTGCTGCTTGTCGTCGGTGGTTAAAAACGGCAGCGAAGAGGCCACAAAGTCCACCAGACGGCTCGGCTCTTCAATGTTGGCGGCAATCGTCCGCAACTCGTCCGAGAGCGTCGGCGACTCCGCCACAATCTGCTGGAATTGCCCGATCACGTTGCGCACCAGCGCCTCGACGCTCGAGGTGGACGCCGGTTCCGCGTCTTCCAGGGCCTCGACTTCGGCCACCATGAAAGGCTCAGTCTGCGAGTAGCGCACCAGCCGCACCCGCTCCACGCCCTCGGTAAAGACAAAGCGGCTCTGGTTGGGCATGCGCACAACCTTGTGTACCGTGGCCAGCGTTCCCACCGTGTGCAGATCGGCCGGTTTGGGCGAGTCAAGCCGCGGGTCAAGTTGCGCCGTCACCACAATCGTCCGCTCCTCGCCCAGCGACTCGATCAACTGGATGGAGCTCTCACGGCCTACCGTGAGCGGCAGCACGGCATGGGGAAACAGAACGGTGTCACGAACCGGCAGTACGGGAATCCTGCGCACCCCCGTACTGCTCTTGGCGGATGGAATCTGGGGTTGCGGTGGTATGAAAGGCTGGTTTGGCATTGAGTGTCCTCTTATCAGGTTTCCTTCATTAGACAACGCAGACTTTGAAAAGTTTCAGGAATGTCGATTTGAAACGGCCGCCCCTTGCCTCCCCGAAAACTGCGCTTGCCTCGACCGGTACGGACAGGCGATGAGCGCGGTTCCCGTACCAGTCCCGCGCCGCCGATGCACAGTCCGCTGAAACCACCCGCAAACTCTCCGCAGATCCGCGACCCGTTCATGCTTGGATGCACTGTTTCTCGAATGGTGTATCGGCCAAAGCTGCGGGAAGGTGAGAGTACCCTGCCAATCCGAGGAGGATTGTGCCAGTGTGGAACCCCAATGCGGCGCAGGAGAACGCACTCGGCCAAAAAACTCCACAGCCGATTCAGCCCAATCCGCACTGACTGGAATCTTCAGCCCTGCTTGGAAGAGCTTTCCTCATCCTTGATCTTTGATTCGATCTGTTTCCACAGGTCGTCCGGCGGTTCCACGATGGGAAGCAACTGGCGGGCAGCCTCGGCAATGGCTTCCAGGTCGGCCAGCAGGGCACGGCAAACCGCGCAGGTCTGGATGTGGGGATGAGTCCCGATATCGACGCCGGAGCCGATCAGCTCTGGCAACTGGGCTTGGAAAGCGGCGCAACCGATTGTGCTGGGATCTTCCGTCATCGCCGCTCCTCCTGCCTTGGATAGGTGCGCAGGGCGTCGCGCAGTTTCAGCCGCGCCTTGTGCAATTGGGATTTGCTGTTGCCGATCGAGCACTCGAGCATGGAGGCTATCTCGTTGTGTTCGTAGCCTTCAATGTCGTGGAGAATGAAGATCAGCCGGTAACCGGCCGGCAGGTTGGCGACAGCGCGTTGCAGGGCCAGCCTGTCAATTGACCCCGCCAAGGTCAGATCGGGAGCGCCGAAGCTGCGGCCAGGGCCCTCTTCAAGGGTGGGCTCCATCGCCTCATCGAGTGAAATCAAGGATAAACCCTTCTTGCGCAAGTGCATCAGAACCACATTGATGGCCAGCCGGTGAAGCCAGGTGGAAAACGCCGAGTCGCCGCGAAAACTGTCAATCTTTCGGTGCAACTGGAGAAAGGCTTCCTGGGTCAGGTCTTCAGCTTCCGCAACATTGCCCACCATGCGCAGGCATAAAGAGTAGATGCGCCTTTTGTGTAAAGAGTAGAGTTGGGCAAAAGCGCGATGGTCGCCGGCCTGGGCCAGAGCCAGCGTATCGGCATGGCCTGCTTCAGGTGAAGCCGCGTGCGCAACAGGCGCGGATCGAGCGGTTTGAGCCGATCGGGATGCTTCCCCGACGAGCTTCAAGGGAGTTGGATCCGGCGGTTGCTTCGGGGACCGCAATTGAGACATACGCTTCCTTAAGGATCACTCCTTGAACAAGCCGCTGCTGCGTTGGGCATCTTTCCTCGTTAGTATAAAGGGAAGCAGTCAGTTGGCGGAGCTTCGGCGGAAGATGATCGTGGCCAGCGCCTCTTGGGTTTTCGCGTTGAGGAGGTATTTTCACGCAGCGGGGCGTTCTTGTCCGCATTTTTGGGAGATATGGTCTTGAAAGCAAAACCGGCGGGGCAGTGCGGCAATCGGTACAGGCACAGCGTTCTGCCGGTATGTGTTTTGGCGCTTGCAATTTGTGGTGGAATGAGCGCCTGGAGCCAGCAACCGGCCGCACTTGGGGATGGAATTGACGCGGCTATCTCTCCCGCGGCTATCCTGGACGGCGCAATCTTGCAAGCATCGCCGACGCTGCCAGCGGCTGCCGCTGATTCCCTTTCCCAGTGGGAAGGCTTGCCCGTGCAGAGCATCTCCTTCAAGGGAATTGCGACCGCCCGGCTTGCCCCGTTGCCCGGCCACCTTGCCCAGGCCGAGGGAGCACCGCTCCGCTCTGAAGATCTGAAGAAAAGCCTGCGCCAGCTCTTTGCCACCGGCCTTTATGAGGACGTGCAGGTGACGGGATCGCGCGAGCAGAGCGGCGTGGCCATTGTCTTTGTCGGAACGCCGCGCACGTTTATCGGGACGGTCAGCGTGGATGGGGCCAAGGGCGCCACCATCGATACGCAGCTTGCCCGCGCCAGCCAGCTTGCACCGGGCGCTCGCTATATCCCGGCCAAGTTGACCCTGGCGCTCGAACAGATGCGCCAGACCATGACCGAAAACGGCTTCCACTCGCCGGTGATTACCCAAACCCTCACGCCCCATCCCGATGAACAATTGGTGGACATCGCGTTCAAAGTGGTCTCTGGCCCGCAGGCGCGGGTCGGCACGGTCCAGGTTACGGGCGACTCGGGAATGAGCGCGGAGGAATTTCGCCGCCACGCCCACCTCAAAACCGGCGCGCATGTGGACCACGACACCGCCAACCGCGCTCTGGCCGGCGTCTTGAAGCACTACCAGGGGCAGGGTCGGCTCGAAGCCGAAATCAAACTCGAGTCCGCGCAGTACGCCGAGGACACCAAAAGGGTCAACTTCCTCTTTTCCGCCAATCGGGGCCCCGTGGTCAAGGTGCGCGTCGAGGGAGCCCCGATGGGGCCGGAGCGCATGAAGCACGTGATTCCCATCTTCGAGGAGGGAACCGTGGACGACGATCTGCTGAATGAAGGCAATCGCCGCCTGCGCGACTACTACCAGCGCCAGGGCTACTTCGACGTGAAGGTGGATCACGAGCGGCAATCCTCGAACGCCGAGGAGGTGACGATCCTCTACAGAGTGCAACTGGGACCGCGGAGGCGCGTCGAGCGGGTCACAGTGGCGGGCAACCGCTACTTTGACTCCGCGACCCTTGAGGAGCGGCTGAGCGTGAGGGCCGCCGACTCCCTCGACCGCCATGGCGCCTACTCGCAGGCGCTGGTTTCGGCCGACGTGAGCGCCTTGCAGGCCGTCTACCAGAACAACGGTTTCTCCAAGGCCAAGATCACTCCAGAGACCAGCACCCCGGAAACCGTCGCGGCAGATGCCGGCGCTCCCGCAGCCAACTCAACCGCCCCAAGATCGGGCGCGCAGGCTGAAACGGCTCCGCTGGCCGTGGTCTACCGCATCGAGGAGGGCGAACAAATGCGGGTGGGCACGGTGCGGCTTGAAGGCAATGACCATGTGGAGACAAAGCAGCTTGCCACCCTGCTCAACACCGCGCCGGGGCAGTTGCTTTCGCCCCAGAACCTGGCCGGAGACCGGGATGCGCTATGGACCTATTACCGAAGCCGCGGCTTCGATCAGGTGCGGGTTGAGGTAGCCCAGCAGATTGAGCCCAACGACGCGGGAAAAGTGGATGTGGTCTTCCATCTGACTGAAGGGCAGCAGATTTTTGTGCGCAATGTACTGCTCACCGGGCTCCATTACACCCGCCCCGAGACCGTGGCCCGGGCCATCACGCTTCATCCCGGCGACCCGCTCAACGAATCGGCCCTGCAGGAGACGCAGCGCAATCTCTACGAGTTCGCGCTCTTCAACGAGGTCGATACGGCGGTCGAGAACCCCACCGGCGGCGAGGCCAACAAGACCGTTCTGCTACAGGCGATCGAGGCGCGGCGCTGGGCGCTCACTTATGGCTTCGGCTTCGAGGCGCAAACCGGAACGCCGGAGAATAACTGCCGCGGCGCAATCGCCGGCGGCGCAATCTGCAATCCCAACGGCAAGACGGGCGTCAGCCCCCGCATACTCGCTGACATCACCCGCAACAACCTCTTCGGCCGCGAGCAGTCGGCCTCGCTGCGCGGCAACTACGGTTTGCTTGAGCAGAAGATCGACCTGCTCTTCCAGATTCCGCACTTCGAGGGCAACCGGAACTTCGGGCTTGCATTCTCTGGCGGCTACGCCAACAGCCTGGACGTGACCACTTACGTGGCCTCCAAGCTGGACGGCGGGTTGCGCTGGACCGAGCATTTCAATACGCCGGGCTCATTCATCTCCAAGGCCAACACACTGGTCTATGAATTCGACTTCCGCCGCGTCAAGGTGCAGGCCAGCAGCTTGCAGGTATTTCCCGCCGAAATTGCGCTCCTGTCCACGGCGGTGCGCGTGGCGGGTCCGGCGCTTACCTGGATTCGCGATACTCGCGACTCGCCTCTCGACGCGCATCGCGGCACCTACACCAGCTTTCAGGAATTTCTCTCAGTCGGGGCGCTGGGCGCGCAGGCGGACTTCAATCGTCTCGACGTATCCAACTCCAGCTATTGGAGCTTTGACAAGAGCCGTTTCGTGCTTGCCCGCAACACGCGCTACGGCCAGGAACGGGCCTTCGGGTCAGGTGGCGACAAACTGATTCCACTCCCCGAGCGGCTCTATGCCGGCGGAGCTACTTCGCTGCGCGGCTTCGGCAGCAACTCGGCCGGCCCCCGCGATCCTGAGACGGGTTACCCCATCGGCGGCGCGGGCGCGCTTATCGAAAGCACCGAATTGCGCCTGCCGCCGCCCATGCTTCCGTGGATGGGTAACACAGTCAGCTTTGTGCTTTTCCACGACATGGGCAACATCTTTACCAACGCCTCGGATGCCTGGGCCAGCGCACTCAGGGTTCGCCAGCCGAATCGCGCGAGCTGCCAGGTTCCGGCTGGTTCGCCCACCGCTCCTACGGGCCCCAGCACCTCAACCGGCCAGCAGGGGCAGTGCAGTTTCAACTACTTCTCTCACACGCCTGGGGTCGGCTTGCGCTACCATACACCCGTCGGGCCTGTCCGGCTGGATTTCAGCTATAACCTGAATCCGCCCTTTTACCCGGTGGTCTACAACTACTCACTCTCGAATCCGCTGTCAGCGATGCACGTCGGCGAGGGCGGCCACTTCAACTTCTTCTTCAGCCTGGGACAGACCTTCTAGTGAACAGCCGCCCCCTAATTCGGCTCAAGCCAGCGCCGGCCCCCGCTTGCCTGTGGATGCTGGTGGCTGGCCTGGCTGGCGCAGCGCTCACGCCGACATGGGCGCAGGCTCCGTCTCAGCCGGCCGCTGCCGCCGTGATGCTTGACCGGGTGGTGGCCGTGGTCAACAACCAGGCCATTCTGGCCAGCGATCTCGACGATGAGATGCGGCTGGCTGTCCTTGATCCCGGCCGCGGCGGACTCGGCGTTCTCACCCGCCAGCGCGCCCTGGCGCAATTGATCGGCCGCGCGCTTATCCAGCAGCAGATCCACCAGGAAGACCAACAGGCCACAGAGGCCTCGCCTGCCGAGGTTGGGGCCCGGCTCGCCGAGATCCGCAAGGAACTGCCCGCCTGCGTCCGCCAGAACTGCGTCTCCGACGCCGGATGGAAGGCATTCCTTGACGCGCACGGCCTGACGCAGGAGCGGGTCGAGGCGTCTATGCGCACCCGGATTGAGATTCTGCGCTTCATCGAGCAGCGATTCCGCCAGGGCATTCAAATCTCTCCGCAGGAAATCGCGGCCTACTACCACGACACGCTTCTGCCCCAGTACGCCGCCGGAGAAGCGATTCCAACGCTGGACAAGGTTGCGCCGCGCATTCAGGAGATTCTGCTCCAGCGGCAGGTGAATGCCCTCTTCGGCGACTGGCTCAAGAACCTGCGCAAGCAGGGCGAGGTCGAGGTGCTCGACCCCGCGCTGGAAACCCCTGAGCCGCCAGACGCTCCTCCGGGCGCTCCTCAAGGCCCGCAAGATAAAGGAAGCCGATGAGCGAGCCGGAATCCACGCTTCCCATCCCTGCCGAGCCGCCCCGTTCGCCGAGCCGTTTGCGGCGCTTCTTCCTGCGCCATCTTCCTCTTTCGGTGGCCGGCCTGGGAGTTTTGCTGACGGTGACCGTCGTCGGCTTCTATTTTGGGGCCAGTTCCGCCAGATTCGAGGCATTCGTCCGCAATCGGATGGTGGCCTGGCTGGAGCAATCCACCGGCGGACGCGTTGAAATCGCTTCCTTCCACTGGCGTCTGCTCCATCTTGAAGCCGATGCGGACGGATTGGTCATCCACGGCCTTGAAGACCCCGGCGAGGCGCCCTACGCACAAGTCGAGCACCTGCGCGTGCGGCTGAGCGTGCTGGGTTTCTGGAGCCCGCGCGTGCTGCTGCGCGATCTCGATGTCTCCCGCCCCGCACTGCACCTCATCGTCTACCCTGACGGCTCGACCAATCAGCCTCAGCCCCGGAAGCCCCGCAAACCGGGCAAATCGGCAATCGATACCATCTTCGATGCCGAGGCCGGCCACGTTTCCGTCGAGCAGGGCATGCTCCACTACGAAGACCGCGCTGCCGCCTTCGACTTTCAGGACCGGTACGCACCGCTCGACTTCGCCGCCAACGATGTTTCGCTGCTCATGAGCTATCTGCCTGCCACGGCTCTGAACCCCGAGAGCTACAGGATCGAGGCCGGAGCCACCGATCTGAACCTGGCTCGGGGTGAGGCACGGGGCGAGGCTCGGGCCGCGTCGCAGCAGGTGCATGGCTATATGCGGGGCACGCTCGACCTGACGCACAATGCGGCCTATCTTCGTTCACTGCGAATCACGTCCCGGGCGAAAGCCGCCAAAGACCATTCGCTGGATATCTCCGGCGCGCTCGAAAACTATGCCCATCCCCGCTGGCGGGCAAGCGTCCGTGGCGAACTGGACATGAAGCTGCTTGACCCTGTCTTCGGTTATCCCTTTGCGCCGGAAGGCATCGCCCATCTGGACCTCGACAGCGCCGGAGATGCCGCGGAATTTCGCGCCGATGGCGGCATTCACGTTGAAAACGGCTCGTACATCGGAACCGGTGTGGTCGCGACCGGCGTCGGGCTGGATGCGCATGTCCATGCCGATTCCAAGCAGTTGCTGATTACGTCGATCGTGGCGCGCCTGCGCCAGGGCGGCCAAATGGAGGGTGCAATTGCGCTGGCACCCTCCATTT
>Ga0224529_1000210_pt1 | contig 46694 bp, 45 predicted proteins | sample CBST50metaG_FD_179893 | JGI IMG/M metagenome (GOLD analysis project Ga0224529, IMG submission 179893) | Peat soil microbial communities from Stordalen Mire, Sweden - C.B.S.T50 | ecosystem: Environmental > Terrestrial > Soil > Wetlands > Peat | place: Sweden: Norrbotten County, Stordalen Mire...
ATGTGGAAGTAGCCGCCCACAAGGCGGCCGCAATAACGTCGGGGCCGCGTCAGCGACCCCGCCCAAGCCGCTTTGAGCGGCTCACATCCTAAAGCCTCCGGCTCTGCCGGAGGATACTTACATCGATTCCAATTCGAGCAAACAGAGCCTTCTCGTCCGGGCAAAAGCTCCTGAAAACGCAGTGCAATGAAAATCGCACGCAACGGCCGTCCGCCTTGGGCGCTCCTTCCACTGAGGGAAATTCATTACCAGACGTAGGAAGCAACCACCTGAGCCGGGCCGGGTAACCCATCGGTGACCGGAGTCTGCAAAACGAACTGAATGTTCTTGCCCTCCCAGTCCGAGGGAGCTGCCTGGAGCGCCGCCTGAAGGGACTTCGGAGTAGAAACGAACTCACCGGCGGCCTGTGTGCCGTACGATTTGATTCCAGCCACAATCACAACGAATTGACCGGTCTTGGAGTTCAAAAGCCTGGTAACTAGAGCGTAGTCTTCCCCGGCTTTTTCGTTGAAGTCCGTCTTTGAGTACCATCTTCGTCCTGACGAGCCTTCTTCCCGAATGAGCGATCGATCCCCCTCGTCCGCGAATGCAAAATGAAGATTGGATGTCATCTGCATCGTCCAGCGATTGTTGAAAGCTCCTATGACGACCGCGGGAGAGCTCCGCAGATCTTCGAACGAGTAGTCGCCACCAATTCTGACTTGATTCTTTTTCCCAATATGGTCAAAGAAACCGGTCAGCCGAATCGACGTGTAGACATCCCCGCCTGCCAGCCCGTAATCGGGGTACTCGACCATATCGCTCCACAATAGCCTGTCATCCGGTTGCAAATCGGGTTTCTGGCTGAGCCGCGCGAACTGCCCTAGAAACGCCTCGGGAGTCTTGGAATGTCTTTGGTAGAGTTTGATCGACGGCACGTAGACCGTAGGTTTAGCCAGGCAAATCAGAACAGGCTCCGATGAGGAAAGCGCTGGAGCCCAAAACCTTTGCAGCACCGATTGGTGCGCTCTGGCGCGAAATATATTTGTCCCGATCAGAGCCAGGCCGGCAAGTGCGACAATGCCGCCCGCTGCCCACAACCACAAAAGCCGCCTGTGCTTTCCGGAAGCAGCCACCGCCTCAGCCGGCGAAGGCGCCGCGGTCTGGGTCGATTCGTGGCCAAGCCCCATTTTCTGGTCTGCTTCTTGAGCTGCCGGTTCCGTCCGAAGCAAGGAGGGGGGGGCCATCGGCTTGTTGGGGCGTACCCACTTGAACTCAGGAGTATAGGATCCAACATGAAGCCCGATGCGGACTTCCGAGCTGTTTGGGTTTGCCTGGTAGTACTGCTCCAGCCTTCTGCGTACTTCGCCGGCCTGAACCCGCACCACAGGATCGTCTCCCGTGGCGTACCCCGCCGGGCGCTGAAACAGATCGATTCCGATTGTGCGTTCCTTCAGTCGAACCTGGTTCCCATCCAAGCGGTGGCGGACCACATACGACAGAAACTGTTGGCCGCGTTTGCTCGGCTGAAAAATCGGGCTGTTCAGGATAAACTTCAGCTCACGAAGGACCGACTCCTTCTCAACCTCATTGAAAATGCGGTCATCGTCATCGACCACTTCGTGCCCGACCGGACGACTAGTCAAACTCATGGCAGTCACAGCCTTCCATTTGAGAGCACTGCTTTCACGCAAGGCAAAGCCCTGATCACTCTACACTGCGGCGCACCCGAACCGCAGCGTCCCTGCGCCGTTCCCTGACAGGTTAGGGGGCACGCCCCCCTGGATATTCTTCAACCGCCCTGTCTCAGCTCCATCCTGCACAATCAACGTCAGTTAATTCGCCTTACCAGCTTCCGACACACTGTAATACACCGTGTTGTACTTGAATATCCCCTCCATCACGGAAGATTGTTGCTCGAAGCCGCAAAATCAGCAGTGTGCCTCTTGAGATTGGTTTGGTTCTCTGCCTAAGGGGAATTGAAAGTACCCCACAAGATTCCACCCTGGCTCCGGCTTTTCGGCGCCAAGGCCACAGTAGCGGTTCTGCAGATCGGGATGAGAAGAGTGACCACAACCAGTCCGGTGTTCAATCTCCGTATCGATAAACCTGGTCCATCCAATCGCAAAATACGAATAAATGCCAATGGCTTCCGGCCCTGGGAGCAGCAGTTGCGGGTCTCCCAGCTTGGCAAAACCAGAATGCACCCCCCTTCGTTGGAGTTGCAAGCAGTTTCCGCGGATGCCCGTGTCAATGCCGGGCGGGCCGCGGTCGATCTGGAACCGGCCGGCGCACTCGTTAGCGAAGGGCTCAAACGCTCAATTCAGTGCAAAAAAATCATTTCAACTAGACGGGGAAATTGGCATGAAGTCTTTGGTGCATCTGCGAAGGTTCTCAATATGGCTCTTGGCGGCGTTCTGTGCTGGATCAACTCTCGCCGCCCAGAATATCGGCGCAACTCTTGAACGAGGTGGCTCTACCGTGGTTCTGGAGCCGTATGCGCCGAACATCCTGCGCGTCACACTTAGCCTCAAGCGCGAGCCAGCACTGGCGGGGCCGGGATATGGCGTAGTTGCCAAGCCATCTGCCGCCGAGTGGACCGCGAGTCGGACGGAACGCGCCGACATATACCGGTCGAATCGTGTTGTGGTGGCAGTGGACCGAGACCTGTCCGGCAATAAAGCCCCGGTTCGGACACAGGTGGACATTTCAAAATACTTCAATGGCTCGACTCCGGGTGCGCATATCGTCTTCAGCACATCCGACGGGAAAAAGCTGCTGGAGCTGACCGACTGGTCGCAGGCCGTTCCCAATCGCAAGGATGGCACCTTCGCGGTCTTGCAGGACCGCCGTCCAGCAGATCCCGAGTTTTATACCGTGGGTGCGACGTTTGCATCGCCCGACGATGAGCACTACTACGGCCTGGGTCAGAGCCACGAGGGGTTTCTCGATCGCCGCGGACATCAGGTTCGCTGCTGGGCCGACTATCTGGCAACCGGCGGACCGAGTTTCTGCGTGCCATTTCTGGTGACAAACAAGGGCTATGGGCTCTTGTGGGACAACCCTTCGCGGACGACCATCGAGCCTGGATTCAACGAGCAGACGCGCTGGAAATCCGAGGTGGGTGACCGAGTCTCGTTCTTTGTGATTGCCGGCAATACCACGGACGAAATCTACGCGGGGTACCGGTTGCTGACCGGTCCGGCGCCGATGCTGCCCAAGGCAGCCTACGGGTACATCCAGTGCAAGCAGCGCTACGCATCTCAGGACGAACTGCTGGCAGTAGCCAAGGGGTATCGCGACCGCCATTTGCCTGCCGATGTGCTGGTCGTCGATTGGTTCTATTACACCAAGATGGGGCAGATGGATCTGGATCCGAGATTCTGGCCCGATGCCAAGGCGATGAACAAGCAGCTCCACGACATGGGGTTCGAGACCATGATTAGCGTGTGGCCGCGCTTTGTAGCGGGCGATCGCTTCTATTCGGAGCTGCGCCAGAAAAATTGGCTGATTCATCTTGCCGACGGCACACCGATTGATGGACTGCCATACGACCGGGCCGGCTCCGACATTGACACGACCAATCCCGATGCCGCTCGGTGGTACTGGAAAACGGTCCACGACAACATCCTGAGCCAGGGATTCGACTCGCTGTGGGCAGACGAAACAGAGCCAGACCTGCCCCCGAACGGCGCGTATCTGCACGTCGGTCCGGGGACACAGTTTTTCAATGTGTATCCGCTCTTCCACACGGGCGCGCTCTACGACGGATTTCGCCGGGACGAGCCGCAACGCCGTGCGCTGATTCTCTCGCGCGACGCCTACCTGGGAGTGCAGAGCAAGGGAACCATCGTCTGGTCTTCTGACATTTCTCCGACCTGGGACACGCTCAAACGGCAGATTCCCACCGGGCTGGATGTAACGGCATCCGGCATTCCCTACTGGTCCAACGACACCGGTGGTTGGCAGTATCTGCCGGAGGTTCATCACCCCGCCCATAAGCCGCTGCTTGACCCATCTGACGCCCGGGAGAATGTAGGCGGCTACGATGACTACCCCGAGTTGTACACGCGCTGGTTCCAGTACGCCACCTTCCTGCCCATCTTCAGGACTCATGGCAGCCGCCCGGCAAACGAGGTCTGGTCCTACGGCAAAGAGGCGGAGCCGATTCTGGAGAAGTATCTGCGCCTGCGCTATCAACTGATGCCGTACATCTACTCTCTCGGCTACAAGACATGGTTGACGGGAGCGCCAATCATGCGCGCATTGCCAATGGATTTTCCGGACGACCCGAAGGTGGCGGACATTGGCGACGAGTACATGCTCGGACCGGCGTTTCTCGTGGCTCCGGTAACCGAGCAGGGCGCAACCAGCCGAGAAGTCTATCTGCCTGCCGGAACGGACTGGTACAACTTCTGGACTGGGGAGCGGGTCAAGGGCGGAATGAAGATCGTGGTGGATGCGCCGATTGATACGATTCCGCTGTTTGTGCGCGCAGGGTCGATTATTCCGCTCGGAAGCGCGGTGGAAAGCACGCATGAGGCGCAGACAATCGCCAAGGTGCGCGTTTACCCTGGAGGGGATAGCGACTTCACTCTCTTCTCGGACGACGGCCAGACCTACGCCTACGAGAAAGGCGCGGGGACAGTGACACGGCTGCACTGGGATGACGCGTCGCGGAAGTTCACTCATCAAGGCAAGGAACTCTGGACCGGATCGGAACGCGATTTGGTGGAAGTGGTGGGACGCTGAGGCATTTTGCTTTTTGAGGCCTGGCACGCACCTTTGCTCATCGGGATGCAAGGGTGGCGTCGCGGCTGCAAACGCGGTTCTTGAGACGATGCATTCCACCGCAATAGAAAGAGAGGATTCAGATGGCACTCATGGTCAATCGCGGCAAGATCCTGATCTCGGTCGTGCTTGCAGCATTTGCCGGGCCGGCGCTCCATGCACAGAACTCCGGCATGATTCTTGAGCGAGACGGCAATACGATCGTTCTTGAACCGTACGCGCCCAACATCGTTCGTGTCACGTTGAGCAAGAACAAGGCAGCCGCAACCGAAGGCGCAGGTTATGGTTTTGTGGGAAAGCCTTCGGCGACAGGCTGGACCCTTGTGCAGGATTCTGACGGTAGCGACGTTTTTCGCTCCGCGAGGTTGGTTGTTCGTGTTTCTCCCGACCACCTGGCCAAGCCGCTCCTGCCGCAGCACATGCCGCTCGATGACCTGAATCAATCGCTGCGCGACCATTACTTTGGCGCGGAGCCCAGTAGGGGGAGACCAAACCAGGACGCGATCTCTGTAACAACGGCGTCGGGTCAGATGCTGCTGAACATGCTGAGCTGGTTTATGATTCCCAACCATCCCGAAATCGCGGCGGCGGATGCAAGCAAGCAGGAACAAAAGGACCCGGGCTTCCGCGTCTCTGCAACATTTGACTCGCCTGCCGACGAGCACTACTACGGACTCGGCCAGCAGCAACAGGGCGTTCTCGACCTGAGGGATCGTCAGGTCCGCTGCTGGCACGACTATTCGGCCATCGGTGGAGAGAGCGTCTGCGTCCCGTTCATGGTCTCCAGCCGCGGCTATGGTCTCATCTGGGACAATCCTTCAAAAACCACCATAAATCTCGGCTTCAACCAACAGAACATGTGGTCGTCGGAGATCGGAGACCGGGTTTCCTTCTTTGTCGTCGCAGGAGAGAACAGCGACGAAATTTACCAGGGTTACCGTCAGCTTACCGGCATCGCTCATCTGTTGCCGAAAGCGGCGTATGGCTACATCCAGAGCAAGGCGATCTATCCTACCCAGGATCAGCTATTGGCCGTTGCAAAGGGGTATCGCGATCGTCAGCTCCCACTGGATGTTCTTGTGGTCGACTTCCTTAATATGACCCGGCAGGGCGAACTGGACCTGGACCCTGCGCGGTGGCCCGATCCGGCTGCCATGAACCGGCAGCTTCATTCCATGGGCATCGGCACATTGCTGAGCGTTTGGCCGCATTTCTCTCCAGGCACCCGCTACTACGACATGCTGCGAGACAAGGGATGGCTAATCCATTCGCCCGATGGCGCTCCGGATTTGGGTGGGTTCAAGGATGTAATTGGCCCGAACATCGACACCACCAACCCCGAAGCAGCCAGGTGGTGGTGGGAGTCCATCAGGGATCGATACATCAAGCCCGACGGTTTCGACTACCTCTGGCTGGACGAGACCGAACCCGATATCGACCCCGCAAAGGACGTCTTGTTTGTCGGTTCCGGTTCACGCTATTACAACGTGTATCCGCTTTTCCACACTGCTTCTGTATACGAAGGATCCAGGCGCGACTTCGGAGATAGCCGCCGGGTCATGACTCTTGCTCGCGCAGCCTACCTGGGAGCGCAACGGAACGGCGCCATCTTCTGGTCGAGCGACATCTTGTCCACATGGGATATGTTGAAGCGCTCCGTCACTACCGGATTGAACTTCACGGCATCGGGTATGCCTTACTGGGATACCGATATTGCCGGTTTCTTTTCTCCTTCGCTCCCCGCGACATATCGCCCAATGCACCCGCCCTTGGTCGATCCCTCCGATGCGCTTGGCACAGTCGGCAATTATGTGGACTATCCCGAGTTGTTCGTGCGGTGGTTTCAATGGGCAACCTTCCAACCGGTCATGCGGGCCCACGGCGAGAGGAACCACAACGAAGTTTGGTCCTACGGCAAGCAGGCTGAGACGATCCTCTCAAAGTACCTGCGTTTGCGTTATCAACTCTTGCCCTACACATACTCGCTTGCTTATGAAAGCAGTCAAACCGGCGCGCCATTCATGCGTGCGCTCTTCATGGATTTCCCAAGCGATGCCAACGTGGCCGAGATCGGAGACGAATACATGTTCGGGCCCGCGCTCCTCGTCGCTCCGGTTACCGATCAGGGAGCGACCAGCCGCACGGTCTATTTGCCCACCGGCACCGACTGGTACAACTATTGGACAAATGAACGCTTGAAAGGCGGTCAGACAATCGCTGTAAGCGCGCCTATCGATACGATTCCGCTCTTTGTCCGCGCCGGCTCGATCATTCCACTCGGCAAGCCTATTCTCACCACGGAGCAAAAGCAGGATCTGGAAAAGATCAAAGTGTACCCTGGCACCGATGGAGATTTCACGCTGTACGACGACGATGGAAAGACCTACGCTTACGAGAAGGGGGACTTCCACATGACCAACCTGCATTGGGACAACGCAGGGGGGAAGTTAACTCAAAAGGGATCGGTTGCCTGGACGGTCCCAGACAATCAGCTCGTCGAGGTGGTTGGCCGTTAGGACTGCAACTGCTCGCGCCGTGACCGTTCTCACTCGGCGCAAGCAAAATGCCCTTTTCGCTTGTTCAATTGTGGGAGTCTCTTGTACCGGATTGTTTGCCCTTATTTAGGGCGCCACGTTAGCTCTGCGGCCGCGCGAAACTCCGATCCAGGATTCGAAGCGACCACCGCAAATGCGCCCCCGTGCGCCCGACAAGCCTCGACTGCACACGGAAAGTAAAATGGGCCATCAGTATGTCGCTAACTGGCAAGCACCAGCGAATCGGGCTGGTCCTTCGCGCGCTGGTCTTCGAATCGGTGAAGCCGAGAAGCGCCAACGAGCAATCGTTCACCCCGGAGAAACGTATCGCCTTCAAGGAAAAGCAAACGATTCCGGACCGGACCCGCGTTTCGGCTTGTCGGACACGTGGTCATCTTCCTCACGCGATCTTCGCTGGACAACAACAGGAGGGATCGAGAGTCAGGACAAAATGCGCGATTGCCGTTGCGCACGTCAAATCGCCCGTTTTGTTGCTGCGTCGGATTTTCGTTTTCGCGGATCACCCAGCCTAAAACTTGTCGTTTCTTTTATATCCATATGGCGCGCTTGAAATTCCCGCGAAACCTACAGGGTTCTTTGGGCAACAATTCAGTTGTCCGAGCGGCCGGGTTTACGTCCACTTGGAGATTTCTCCGTGGCGCCGCAGCCCAGTCACGATGAGGCAGAGGGCGGCAGGTCCAGCGGGTCCAGGCGAAGGATGCCAGAAGTGAGAATACGCGCACGCAATCCACCACGTCCTTGGAGTGCCTCTTCTGCGCCGGGTCCAATTGCCAGATCCATCCAGTAGCATGGCGCGCATTCAGCGACACCTTCGAAGTCGATCCCTTGAACGGTGAACCGCTCTCCAATCAAATTGTTCAGATCAGCGCCCCAAGTAATCACATTGCGACGAGTTGTTCCAGGTGCTTTGCCATGAATGCCGAGTGCATGGCAAACATCTTCGAAGACTTCACCGGCAAAGAACGTAATCTGGCCTTTATAGTCCTCTTTGTAGTCGAAGAATCGATCGCCGCGAACCCCATGCCCAGCGACACATTCGATCTCGGCAACTTCCTGCAACGGATTAAGCCCAGCCGACAGCCCATGGCGGCCAAAGAAATTGTGCCCGGATGAGATGTACAAATGTTCGATTGACATAGGCGGCATAAGGGTCCTGTTCACTTCGAAGAGCGGATCTGGCGGTCAAAGCGGAAGACATACCGCAGCAAGCCGGCGTTGATGCAGAGCAGGATAGTTGAAGCCGCGGCTGCGGGCACAAGCGTCTTCATTGCACCGCTCAAAAGAGCCTCCATTGATACGGTCAGCAGCCATAGCTGGATTACAACAGTTGTTGCCACGAGAAAGAGGATTCCAGTGAAGAGGACGGTGCCCTGCTGTCGTGTGCTCACTAGGCCTCCCGCTCAGTCGCATAGATTTGGCCGTCTGATTCTTCGAGCCTGATGCGCGGTAATGGCCGGGTTGGCGGGCCCGCGATCGGTGCACCTTGCTCCAAATTGAAACGCCCATTGTGACAAGGGCAAAACAGACTTTGCTCACTCTTGTCATAAACAACCGCGCATGAAAGATGGGTACAAACCTGGGAGTATGCAACCAACTTGCCCTCCGCCGTTCGTACTGCAATACACAGGTCTTTTGCCGTTGGATAGCGGAATAGGGCCGATCCGTTCACCTTCAAATCGTCAGATGATCCAAGCAGTTGCCGATTTGTGAACCGCGGCGAAGAATCCTGGCCCCGAATGCGGTGACCCAGTTAGCCACTGCGAGGAATAGAGACCCCAGAGTCAGGAACTTAACCATCTCCCGTCGGGTTACGTAATTGTTGCCTTCCCATTCAATTGGAAAATCATCGCGCCACTTCGCAGATTTCTTGCAAGAAGAGCAAGGCCCCGTCTCTGTATTCATTCCATTCCCTCCAGCATGAGCGCAACATCGTACGGGTCCATTTGCAGTACCGATGGCGTCGTTTGAATTTGGACCAAGCCGATGTCCACCTTCGTTACCTCACGGGGAACCATCACATAGACCTTAGTCTTTACTTCCTCGGCTCCGAACTTCCAACTGTTGACGGGAATGCCTTGGCGAGTCCTCTGGATTTCCTCCATTGAGGTGTATGTCAACGCGCCCGATGGGCAGACAGTCGCGCACATTGGCTGTTTGCCCACGCTGCCGCGGTCGTAGCACATGTCGCACTTCATCATCTGATCGATGCCGCTCATGTATTTCGGAACGCCAAAGGGGCACGACAGCACACAATTCGAACAGCCGATGCATCGTGGCTTCAGAGAACTCTGCACCACTCCATCAGGAGTCTTTTTGATGGCGTCCGCCGGGCAGACCTGAGCGCAAATCGGATCTTCGCAGTGCATGCAGATTTGGGGCGCAGTTTGGACACTGTCGCGACGCTCGATTGTCTCCAGATGAATCATGCTCGTTCCGCGATGCGTATCGCACTCGCCACATGCATTGACGCAGGCTTCGCAACCAATGCAGCGGGAGTAATCAATGAAGAAGGCGGCATCGCTCATCGAACGCCCCCAGCCTGAACTTCGAGCTTGGCAATAGCGTCTGTTGGTTGCTCAACCTTGCTCAGGCGAACTGCGCAAATCTTGAACTCCGGAATATTCGAAACGGGGTCAATCGCGCGATTAGTGCAGTTGTTTGCCGAGCGATCGAGAGGCCAATGGTATGGAACAAACACGGTGTCCGGCCGTATGGTCTTAACGACTTTCGCGTGAACGACAACGTTCCCTCGGCGACTCTCGACTTTTACGAAATCCCCATCTGCAATGCCGTACTTGTCGGCAAGGCGCGGGTGAATCTCGCAGAACGGTTGCGAGGTCTGATCCACAAGGGCGCCGATTCGGCGCGTCTGCGTACCCGAGAGAAACTGAGACACGACGCGTCCAGTCGTAAGAATGACGGGATACTCCTCATCGGGCATTTCGTCGGATGGTCTCCATTCGACAGGAATGAAGTGTGCTCTGCCGTCAGGATGACCAAACTTTCCGTTTTCATAAAGACGCGGAGTGCCTGGGTGTCCGACCTCCGGACAAGGCCAGAATAGGCCATTGCTTTCATCAAGCCGCTCCCAGGTCATTCCGTAGTAGTCTGAGACGCCGCCTTTGGACGCGATCCGGAGTTCTTCGAACATCTCCTTTGGCGACGGGTAGCTGAACTTCTCCGCATAGCCCAGACGGCCGGCAATCTCGCAGATAATCTTCCAGTCCTCGCGAGCTTCGGCGGGAGGAGTGACGGCTTTGCGATGCCGGATTACTCGGCCTTCCACATTGGTCGTCGTTCCTTCATCTTCTTCCATTAACGAACCGGCCAGGACGACATCCGCATAACGGGCGGTCTCGGAAAGGAAGAAGTCGATGCATGTGAAGAATTCGAGTCTTTCCAGTGCCTCTCGCACGAAATTTGCGTCCGGCAACGAAACCACCGGGTTGAAGCATATGGAGATAAGACCTTTGATTTTGCCGGCATGAATGGCTTCCACGAGAGGTATCGCAGACAAACCCTTTTGTGGAATGGATTTCTCTTCCACGCCCCAGACACCGGCAATATACTTGCGGTGCTCGGGATTTGAAATATCGCGGCTTCCCGGAAGCTGATCGCATTTCTGACCTTGTTCGCGTCCACCCTGGCCGTTTCCCTGGCCGGTAATCATGGCGTATCCGCAACCCTCGCGGCCAATCCTTCCAGTTGCAACGACGAGATTGATCGCCGCCATGCAGTTGTCCACGCCTTCGGTGTGGTGTTCAATTCCCCTGGCATGCATCAGGAAGCTGGTTGGCGCAGGCCCCCAGAGCTCTGCTGCCTTCACAATCATTTCCGCAGGAACGCCAGCGATCTTTGAGGAGTACTCGGATGTGTATTTCTTCACCGATTCGGCGAGTTGATCGAAGCCCGTGGTGGGTTTGAACACATCTGCGGGCGCCTTCGAATTCACTGGATGTGGTTGCCCGCGATTGGCGGAGTCGGAATCGGGTTGGGTGGTTTCTTCTTTCCGCTTGGCCTGGGCGTTGGATACGACAATATCGCGGAGTTGTTGCGCGGCAATGCTCCATTTGGCCTGCTCTTGGGGCTGCTACTTGCCAAATCATTGATGTGGGCGTTTTCTCTTAGCTCGGGTACGTCCGGCGGCGTCTTGGCCCCACTGTTAATGATTGGCGCTGCGCTCGGCGAAACGTTGGCAAGGCTGGCGCATCTGCCTGGCGACACGCAAGCATTGTGGGCGCTCATGGGGATGGGAGCCATGCTATCTGGCGCACTGGGTGTGCCCCTGACAGCAATTTTGTTTTCTCTGGAACTTACACATGCGTTACCCGCGGTTCTGCCGTTGACTCTCGCTTGCGTTGCGGCCTATTTGGTGACGTCCCTGGTCATGCCGCGGTCGATTCTGACAGAAAAGCTAAGTCGCCGCGGTTATCACTTGTCTCGCGAATATGGCGTAGATCCGCTTGAAATGATCATGGTTGCGGAAGTGATGACTGAGCCCTCGGTCCCGGCCGAACGAGGGAACAACGGAGAGGTTCGGGCGGAACTTCCCGAGATCCTTGCATATTCGGACGAGACCTGCCGGGCTGTGGCGGAAGAGATGGCAACCACGGGAGTCACGACCATGCCCGTGTTTGATCGGGAGACCGGCCTCATTTGCGGTAACGTCAGCGCCCGGGATCTCTTGGGAGGACGGAGCCGTACGGTCGTTCGGGAGTCTCAACGAACTGCTCATATCCGCTTCCGGCGCGAGAAAAACGATGAGGCATGATTACGATTGGTCCTTCGTCTGAATCAACAGCATGCGAAGTCCTGTCTTTGCAGAGATTCCGTGCGACAGCATTGGAGGCATGTACACGAAGGAACCGGCCTCGGCATTGACCTTGTCTGTTCCTAACTGTAGTTCAGCTTCGCCCTCCAGGAAATAGAGAACAGCGGGTGTGGGCGCGGAATGTGCAGAGAGTTCCTAGCCTGCCGCAAAACCGAACAATGTCACGTTGACTCTTTCATCTTTGTGCAGAAGGCGGCTCAAGATACCCCTGTCAGGAAGAGTGAATTCCTGTTGTAGATTAGCGAGAAACGTGTAGTCCATAAAGACTTCCTTTATGTTGAAGTTGACGATGCCAAGAAGCAGCGGCGTCCGCGAGAGTTGCTCCCATCCTTGCGCGGGCGCCGCAATGTTCAATACATTCCGATTAGCGGCCCACGAGTACCTCGGGGCGTTCGTCATCCTCGACGAGTGGCTGGCCGCTCCCGCCAAGAGGTGCAGCATCGCTGTACGAGTGCCCTGTAAGCAGCCCGAGCACAAACCAGGCAAACAGTGCGGCTCCGATGGAGAACAGGATGTCTCCCGGAACGCGCATCCAACGAAGCGATTGCATGGTGCCGGACTGCATGAATTCTGCCGAGCGCGCATACCATGTTCCCTGCTCGATCGAGGCCCAGGCCTGCAGTAGTCCTACAGGCAGCATGCTTAAGATCACCATGAAGGTCAGTCCGAGATTCAGCGACCAGAAGGAAAGCTTCAAGACTCCTTGCTTCCACGGGCGACCCGGAATCAAAGCCCGCAGGCAAAAGAGCGTTAGACCCAAGCCAAGCATCCCGTACACACCGAAGAGTGCAGTGTGTCCGTGAACCGGCGTGGTGTTAAGGCCCTGCATGTAGTAAAGAGCGATCGGCGGGTTGATGAGGAATCCGAAAAGCCCGGCTCCAACGAGATTCCAGAAAGCGACAGCGACAAAGAAATAGATCGGCCATTTGTAGTTGGCGATCCAGGGAGCCTTTTGCATCGGCTGGGCCAGACGAATGTTTTCCCAAGCTTCGTAGCCAACCAACGTAAGCGGCACGACTTCGAATGCACTGAAAATTGCGCCGAGAGCGATCACCGCTGGAGTAGCCCCCGCGAAATAGAGATGATGGAAGGTACCAATGATGCCTCCGGAGAGGAAAATCGCCGTCGAGAATAAGGCCGATTTGGTTGCGGTCCGAATCTCGATCAACTTGAGTCGCGTGAATAGGAATCCGATCACCACTGTGGCAAATACCTCGAAGAAGCCTTCTACCCAGAGATGAACTACCCACCAGCGCCAGTATTCGGCCGTGACCAGATGGCTGCGCTGCCCGTACATGAGACCGGCCGAGTAAAACAGCGGAATCGCGATGCTGGAGATCAGGAAAAGCGTGAGCAGCGAGCGGTCCTCGCTCTTGCGAACCAGTGCCGGTTTCAGAGCCGCTACCATCAGGACTAGCCACAGAACCAAGCCGATGAACAACAGAATCTGCCAGAGTCGTCCCAAGTCTACATATTCATACCCTTGGCTGCCGAGCCAGAACCACATATTGCCCAGACGCTGCTGGATGCCGAGCCACTCGCCAGCGAGCGATCCGCCGACCACGAGAATCAGCGCGCCAAAGAAAACATTGACACCAAGCCGTTGATACTTCGGTTCGTGGCCACTGACAGCCGGTCCAACATAGAGCCCCGTCGCCAGCCATGAGGTTGCAATCCAGAGAATCGCAAGTTGCAGATGCCAAGTGCGAGTAACTGCGTAAGGCAGATAGCGGTCCAGGGGGAAGCCATAGAATCCGTGGCCTTCAACTCCGTAGTGCGCGGTGAGCATGCCCATCAGGATTTGCACGCCCCACAAGATGACGACGACAAAGAAATACTTTGTTGTGGCGCGCTGCGAGGGAGTTGGTCGGACCGCGAGGAACGGGTCCTCTGCTGGATATGGGCCGTGCACAAGAGCCTTCTCCTGCGAAGCGTACCACCAGACCATCCCGCCGATTCCCGCCAACAGACCCACGATGCTGAGGATGCTCCAGAGCAGAGCGCCCGACGTTGGAGCGTTTCCAACCAGCGGCTCATGGGGCCAATTGTTGGTATAAGTGGTTGTCGATCCTGGACGCTCAGTGCTCGCTGCCCATGAAGTCCACCAGAAGAATGCCGCGAGTTGGTGCTGCTTCGCTACGTCTGTCTGCGCGCCTTGCGGGATCGCATATTCAGAGCGGCCGGATGCAAAGACGTCGGCATAATAGGTAGCAAGCAGCCCAAAAGCTGCGGCGCGATCGCCATCGATGGTGACTCGATTGTGCGCGGCATCATAGGTGTTGGTCCGCATCTCGCGAACTAGGCGCGCTTTCAGAACCGCTTGCTGGTCGAGATCCAAAGCGGCAAAGTCTGAGCCTCCCGCTTTGGCAGCCCAGGTGTTAAGCAGGATCTCCGACTCGCGATGAAGCCAGTCAGCGCTCCAATCGGGCGCGACGTACGCGCCGTGTCCCCAAACCGTGCCGATCTCCTGCCCGCCGATCGATTGCCAGACGCCTTGGCCATCCGTAATGGAACTGCCAGTGAACAAGAGTTGTCCATCCGTCGTGTAGACGTCGGGAAGAGGAGGAGCTGCGCTGATCATCTTCCGGCCCACGCCTCCGAGTACGGCGAAGGATCCGATGATGACGATGGCCAGGGCCACCCAATAACGTTTGTAGGACATTGTTTCTCCTTCATTCACGAGCATCGTCTCGTTGGTTCCAGGTACGAGCGATGCCTGGCCGAATAGCGAAGCCCATATTGGGGGCTTCAACATGATTGCGCAGAGTCGCAATCATTGCCTCTGAGAGGGCCACTGCAGCAACGGTAGTATGGGGTGCGATCGTAATGCAGGGACTTAAGTCACAGATGCCCAATATCGCTCATCCAAGATCGTGCAAACCAAGCGTAAAGATCTCGTTTCCCTATCCATGCGTGCAAACAGGATGATGGTCGGCGATGGCTCTGCGGTAAAGAACCATTTCGGGAGTGAGGTCGCTTTCAGACGTTCGATCAGTTCGGGGCCTGGGAATGCGAGCTAAGGTAGTGAGATACAGATAGCTACACGGTCATGATTCTATTGCAGCACGCATTTCGATTCCTTTGCCGCGAATGCGGAGGGGCCCGACAGGAGTGTCAGGATCATGTTGGTCGCAAACAGGAGTACTCCGCTCAATTCAAGCAAGCCGGAAACTGGCAGCACTTTCCATGCGAAGGTGAGCAGTTCTTCGTATGCGAGCGGCTCAGAGGAAACTCGGAGCAGGCATCCTGCCTGAAGACACAGCAGACTAACGAGCATCAAACGCTTGCTGAAGATGCTCCGAATACCCGCGAAGTGAGGCAGGATACGCGGCCCAATTGCAAACACCATGGTTGCCGCAAATCCGACCGTAAGAGCGTGACGCGAGGCGCCCCAGATGCCGCCGTGTACATCGGCAAATGCAGCCCAGACGCTCATCGATCCAGCCACAATCAGCCATCCATACGACAAACGAACGAAGGCCGGGAAACTTGGATGGATGCCCTGAGATTTAGCCGGTCCGTGGGGCCGCTCCCAAAAGCGCAATGCAAACCCGATCGTCACAGCACTTATTGCGAACAGTATCGTGGCGGGCTTCGACGACTCAGCCACTCCAAAGAAAACGCCGGCTACGTCCAGGCATAACGCCGCCAGGAACCTGCGAACCTTGGGCTTCTGGATTGCAAGAAAAGCTGGCAACCATCGCGCTGAGAATCCCCATACCACCGGGACTACAAATCCCCAGCCAAGCACCACGAGATATTTCTGGTCGAGGGAGTGAGGAAAGGAACGGAGGCTGCCTTGGAAGGCCAATCGAACACACTCGACGAAGTTGAAGATCACAGCGGACGCAAGGCCCGCAGTCCCTATCAGGACGGAAACCATCCAGAGTTCCATTGGAGACTTGGCCCTATTTCCCTGAGTTGAAGCAGGCAGCTTATGGTGCGACGCCGCATAGAGAAACAGAATGACAGCGATGAGTTCAAATCCCGCGGAAACCGGAAGAAGCGTGCGCCAATGCCATCCGTAAATATTTGCGAACCAACGCATCGCGACGCCGGATTCCCAAAGAATGAAGCAGGATAGTGGCAGACGAACCACAGATCGTCCATGGGCGGGTTGTGAATAGAATCCGATCCCAAGGATGAAGGTACCGATCCAGCCAAACATCTGAGCATGGCCGTGTCCTTCCATCCACGCGGCCGGCAGTGTTCCAAGACCATGATGTGCACTGATCGCTATCAGGTTCGAAAATCCCAGCAAGGTTCCAGGCAACGCCATAAAGAAAAGGCCGGCCAATATCCAGGCGCGGAGCATCAGGCTCTTCCGGCGTTCACGGACAATGACAGCCGCATTCTCTCTTATGGTGTCTGGAGAAACAAAGGGTTCAAACACCGGAACCGTAGCCATAACTAACTCCTTGCCTTGAGTTCTGTCTCCAGTTGAATGGCGCGGGGAAACAAGACATCATTCTCCAAGTGAATATGCAGCCTGAGATCAGCCTCGAAATCACGGAGTCCAGCAAAGAATGCTACATGCGTAGCGCAGGCCCATGACGGCGGCTCAAAATGGTCTGTCAGTCGTATGAACTCGGACACAACGTGACCGGCAGACTCGTGTTCCTGCTCCATCATGAAGATCGGATGGGACACTGAACGGAAACATGCATGACAGGGCGGATAAGCGATGACCGATTCCTGGTCCATTTGCGAAATGAACGGAAACAGGACCTGCTCTTCTTTCTGGATATGGGTATACATTTCGCTGCGTAGCCTCTCAATCAGCTCGGCAACCTTCGCGAGTTCAGGCGCTCGATCGCCTCGCGTCGCTGCCACCTTTGAAGCCATTTCCGCAAGTCTCGGAAGCTCCTGACGAACACAACGGTGGTGAATGCGGACGATGTGCTGGATCAGACGTGCAAGCGGAAGAGATGCCGGATCTAATGCCATGCAGCCCGATTCCTTGGCCTCCGAGTCGGCGAGTTTCTCAAGGACTTGGTCGACCGAGAGTTGCAGTTCCTGGCATGCTCCTTCGAGCGAGAGGTCCGCCTGCAGGCACAGGTCAATATCGAATCGATGAAAGACTTTGGCTGAGGATGGATGCTGCGTAACGATTTCGCGGATGGACTGAGTTGAGGTTGGCATAAGCACTCTCCACCTGCAACCCTATCGATCTACCAAGAGCCGAGCAGTAACTTATGTCACTCGGACCTAAGGTGCTTCAAGAATTCGTCTCAAGGAGAGACTTCAGACCGCCGAGATCTTTCACTACGATTTGTCGCGCATCAACGTCCAGGAGCCCTTCGGCCTGCAAACGCATAAGGTTGCGGGAAACCAATTCGCGCACTGTTCCCAGTTGATTGGCAAGTTCCTGATGGCTTGCTGGAAGTTGAAACTCGATGCCGCGTAAAGTCTTCTTTCCTTCGCTATCAGCGAGCTTCAGCAATGCCGAAATCAAACGTTGTCGAATGATCGCGAACGACAGCTCTTCAATGATCCCTACCAGGCGCCGTAACCGAGCGCCTACAACCTGAAGCACCTTGAGTGCAACTTCCGGATGCTCCATGCAATACGATTGGAAATCGCGGCGCGAAATAAAAGCAATTTCTGCGTTCCCAATCGCCACCGCGGACGCAGGAAATGGGCCACCATCGAAGACCGGTAATTCCGCGACCGACTCTCCGGGAACGTTCACCGCCAGAACTTGCTCGCAGCCACCCGCAGAGGTCTTGAAGATGCGGACCTTTCCTTGAGCGATGATGTGAAGCCCGTTGCAAGGCTCGCCTTCTGAAAACAGCAACTCATCTGTACTGAATAGCTTGCACACTGTACGGGCTGCGAGGGTCTTCAACTCTGCCGGCGTAAGGCCCGACGACAGTGCTGTTTTCCCTAGAACCCATCTCGTCAACGTCTCTATTGAGTAACCCCTTGCTTCTGGATCGGTTTTGGGGCAAATAAAAGGCATGGCCGATCTAAGCGAAGTGCAATGGGAGTATGTACGGCCGTTCGTGGAGTGGGATCAGCGACGCAGCGGGGACCCGGGTCGGTTTCGCACTGGACGAGTCGATGCCGTAAATGTGTTTGATCCGAACATACGGGTTTGGAACCAATAAGTGTGCGCCTCCTTTCTCGCGAATTTGAAGCAGCACGTGACGGTGCATCAAAAGTGTTTCGTATGTTCTCCGCTCTGCGTCAGGAGGTTGGTATGGAATCTGTGTACAACGTCGCAGGGATTGATGTTTACAAGAAGATGCCGGCGGTTGTCATCGCCAACGCACACGACAGAGAGTTGCAATTCGAATGCAGGAAGTTCGGAACAACGGTAAGCGAGCTTCGCCGTTTGGTTGACTTGCTACAGGTGCAGTCCGTGCAAGAAGCAGCTATGGAATCGACCGCGCAGTACTGGGAGCCAGTGTGGATCGCCCTGGAAGGACACTGCCGGTTGCACTTGGCTCAGGCCAAGTCCAACCGCGGACCGCGTGGTCGGAAGACAAACTTCCGCTATGCCATGCAAATTGTCAACCGGTGACTCTCTGGAGAGCTGATCCTCAGCTATGTGCCGAATATGGAACAACGCTGCTGGCGCACACTCACCCGGAGCAGGCATCAACTGAGGCAGGATCGAGTGCGACTTCAGAACCAGCTGGAATGCCTCCTGGAAGAAGTGCGGATTAAGCTGTCCAGCTTGTTGAGCGACCTGTTGGGGCAGAGCGGGCGGCGCATCCTGCGAGCGCTGGCTGACGGCGAAACCGACCCCGCTGTGCTGGCGACTCTAGCAAGCGGCCGCTTACGTGCCACGCGCGAAGAACTCCAAGACTCACTGAGCGGCAGGCTCTTGCCATTGCACCAGCAGATGTTGTCCTTGTACTTGGAGCGTCTTGACCTGATTGAGTCGCAGAACTGCGACTGCTCGGCTACAAGGTCGATCTTGCACCACTCGATCCCAGGACGGCCCGGGCATGAGCATGTGATTTTCGACGGTGCGACAAATATCGTACGTTATCTTGAGGCTTAGTCACATGTCTAATCGACGATAACTTCATCCCGGAGTCGATGCATTCTCGGGACCATGGCCTGCACGCTAATGCCAGCCGCGCAGGGACCCTATCTCCAGGTGTCCGATATCACCCTGCGCATCGGCGTCGGTGGTCGACTCGTGCGTTTTGTTCGAGCGGCTTTGACCGCGAAAGTCCGCGTCCTCGCCATCATTACTGACGTCATTCGAACGAAAGCCTTTCTGCGGGCCGAGCGGTGTACAAGGTGTATCCATGTTCCATTCAATATGAGCACCGCAACGATACCGCGGTGCTTTCTGTTCACGGCAGGTGGGGCGAGCGACGCACACTGCAAGTCCGGCGGTAGGCCAACACACCGCAGAGGCCCCCTAGCATCACGACAATGTAAAGGGGGATATGGATGCCGTTGCCATCGCCGCGAGACCAGCGAGCGGCAGCCATGGCGCACTCGACCGCCACGCTGTTATGTTCGACCTCGCTTCGAGTACTTCCAAAAAGAACAAAGCGATCAAGAATACAAGAATTCCAACACACATCGATCCCATATGGAGTTTCCATCCTGGGAGCTTGCTCATCTGATGCCCAAGCGACTCCATAACGTCTGGGAATATGGTCTCTACGGAAAAGAAGGCACAGGTACCGCCAAAGACGGCCATAAGCAGTGTTGCCTGGGTGTCATTATATTCGTGGTGCGACCTGTTCCTACGTTTGCTCATCCAAAGCTCCGTCAATGGTATCCACTCTTCAGCTTCTTATTGTTAGAACCGGACATGCGACATCTACTATGATCTGGAAAGCCCCAGATGTCCTCATAGCCATGCTCAGAAGTGAAGTCTTTCTGATACCGAGCACCAACAAATCGATGGATCGTTCTCTGATATGTTCGATGATTCGCTCGTGCGCCTTACCCACCTCCAAGAACGTTCTCGGATCGCAAAACTCTCTCGCCTGCTCAGGCAAAAGCCTGTCGAGGGTTGCGTAAAGGTCTTTCTGCAGGTCGGACAACCGGTCAGGGTGACCGGCCGTGCCTTCGTGAATAACGTTGAGCACGTGAATATTCGCCCCGAATGCCTCGGCGAGGTTGACCGCATAGAGAGCCGCATTGGCTGCGGCTTCGGAGAAGTCAGTGGCAAACAGAATTCTCTTGAATGGAAGAGTCATCGAAGAAGCAGTCTTGACCTGCGGGCCGACTGTTAAAGACGGCCAGCGCGTAGAGCGTAGAATCTTCTCCGCCGTAGAGCCGATGATCCCCCGCTCGAATCGCCCGCCACCATGGGTCCCCAAGACAACGATTGCAGGTTGATGCTTGTCGGCCAATTCCGGAATGACATCCTTCGGATCGCCTTCCAGCAAAATCGGAATCGCTTCGTGCGATCGGCCGGCCAACTGAGCGGCCTTGTTCTCCAAAAGTGTTTTCAGGTCCTTTCGCTGCTGGCTGATCAATTTCTTGTCGATTTCCACTTCCAGGGCCGCTTGTGAGAGCGTGAAGGCGTGCGCAACGATCAGCTCCGCCGAACAATATCCTGCGAGCAGCGAAGCGTACAGACCCGCATTTTGTGCACCGAGAGAAAAATCAGTCGCGTATACCACTGATCTTACGTTCAGATCGGGCTTGTCCCCAATGACCGGCATGTCAACTATCTCCTCGTGAAGAAACTCAACAAAAGAACCGTCAATACAATTGCGCTCACCGCTGCGTACAGCCAGTCCTTCAGAAGGGACAATCCGACCACACCGAACAGTACCCGAAGGATGGGTGTTGCAATCAAGAGCAGGATCCCAAACTCGATCAGACTCTTGCTTTCCAATCGGAGCGCCCCCGCGGAGATTGAGCCAACGTGTTCGTCAGCGGTGGGCGCTCCATGGAAGTGGCTATAGTCAGGAATGGGCCCTTTCGCCTGGAGGATATACAGAATTCCTCCGGCGAGAACAACAAGAGCTGCGACCGTTACGCCAATTCGCAGCATCTTCCCCATCGCGATTTCAAGGCGTTGATCTGTTGCCGGCATCTCTTATAACCTCCCCGTCAAGCCGTTGAACATCATTTCAACTCCGAGGGCAACGATGACGACCGCAAATACCCATCGCAACGTCTTCACCTCTGCGTGAACAAGTACACGGGAGCCTGCCAGCGACCCGGCCAGCACGCCAAGCATCACGGGCATGGCCAGATCGGGGAGAATGTATCCGCGGCTTAGGTAGACTCCCGCGCTTGCAGCGGCCGTCACTCCAATCATGAAATTGCTCGTTGTGGTTGAAACTTTGAACGGCAATTTCATGACCTGATCCATAGCCAGGACTTTTACCGCCCCTGAGCCGATACCCAAGAGCCCCGAGAGCGTTCCAGCAATGAACATGATGCCGAAGCCAGCCGGAACATGTTCGGCAACGTAATCTTCTTTTGTGCCGTGTGTAGGGTAAGATCCCCTGAGGTTCAACCGTGCTGCCAAAGTATCCTTCTCGCTCCTCTTCGGACCTGGGGCCAGGTGATGCAGAGACGCCCAGGCAGAATAAAGAAGCACGGCTCCGAAGACGACTCCTATCCAATCTGCGGATACTTTCGCAACCAGATAAGCGCCGAGCAGTGCTCCCAGCGTTGTAGCCACCTCCAGAAACATTCCGATACGAATGTTCGAGTATCCATCGCGAACATAGGCTGCAGCGGCCCCTGAGGAAGTAGCAATTACTGAAACTAGCGAAGCTCCAATCGCGTAGTGCAGGTCAATCTTGAAAAGAAGACACAGCACCGGAACGATGACAACTCCACCGCCCAACCCAGTCAAGGCGCCAAGAAATCCGGCCATCAGCGATGCAAGACAGATTGCTAAGGAAAAGGAGAGAATGTCCATTCAGGAAGCCATTCCACCATGCCCGGCATTGGTCGTGTTTGCCATCAGAGAAACGTGATTCGGATCATTGTCTCTTGAGATTCTGGACGCGCCATGTAACTCTGCCGCATATACGCGAATCAGATCCACCAATTGCCCCGCTGGACCCCGCAGGTCCGGGCCGTTGAGGAGCACTATGCTCAGTTGCCGTTGGATTGGACCATTTTCGATTTGAAGGGTCTTCACATTTCCCAACGCCAAGGGCTTTTCAATTGACATGTAAGGAACAAAACCGATTCCCAGGCCGGCCTCGACCGCAGCGATGATGCCTTCCGTGGAATTGAGGTCCACAACCGTGCGCAGTTGCTGTCTCAAGACGCCATTTCGTTCGAGATATTTCTCTACAAATTGGCGCATGCCCGATCCGACTTCTCGAAGCAGAATCGGCTCCTGAACCAGTTCCGCGGCCGTCACGGATCTTTTCGACCCCCAGCGGTGATCTGGCCTTACGATGAGCACCAACTCGTCGTCCCCGAACGCCTCAACCTTCAGATCCGGCCGGTGAGCTGGCGCCTCAATCAATCCGATCGCAATCTGGTGAGACGTCAGTGCCTGCAGAACTTCGTTCGTGCTTCCGCCCGTGACGTGAACTCTTAGCCTGGGCCAATCGTGCAATAGCTGGGAAAGGAGCTTCGGCAAAAGGTAAACCGCAATCGTGTGGGACGCTCCGATGCTCAGATCGGCTTCTTCTTGCCCGCCGAAAGGAGCAAGCGCTGCAATCGCCTCGTTGGCGATCCCCTCAATTTGTCGAACATATCGCAAGAGCGTTATTCCGGCTGGAGTGAGACTCGTTTCGCGCCCGATGCGATCGAACAATGCGATTCCGAGGCCTTCTTCAAGGGATCGTATCTGCGAGGTAACTGCGGGCTGCGTCAGATGAAGCTCCTCAGCGGCCCTGCGGTAATTCAGCAACTCCGCAACCACTCGGAACACCTTCAACTTGAAGTTCTCGATCATGGAGTCGCTCCAGTCTGGAAGGCGATAGTTGCAAGAGCAAGGCGGTATTGGTATTGAGCATTTGTGTAGCCGATAGCGGCGTCTGTCTGCTGATATTGCGCCTGGCTCAACTCGACGATCGAACTCAGTCCCAGTTGATAGCGCGTTTGCGCAAGAGAGAGAGCTAGGTTTGCCTGCTTCAACAACTCTTGACTCACAGCTACGCTTTGATAGGCGTTATTCGCTGCCAGCCACGCGGTCCGAACATCTCTGACGATGCGATCCTTCAGTTCGCGGGCCTGTTCCGAGTCGGCCTGTGCGCGGATCGACGCCTCTTTTGCCTGTGCGGAGTACAAGAATCCGTTGAAAATCGGAATATTCATGTTGACTCCGACTTCACCCCACCAATTCTGAATGTAATATTGTGCGGGCCTTATCGGAACACTGCCAACGGTCCCGGCAGCAGTAATAGTCGGGAGCTTCTGATCGCGCTCTGCATGGCTAAACTTGACCGCTGCCTGTTGATTTAGAATGAGCGCCTGGAGGTCCGGACGCTGCTGGAGCGCGAGCTGAATGAGCTGGTTGGCATCTGTGGGAGGCGCGGTCAACGGAGCGGTGTCTTCAACCAGATCATATGTCACCTGTCGATCGAGTCCCAGAACCGCATCCAGCGCGGCCATTGTGGAGTCCGCATTGCTTCTCGCATTCAGTTCCAGCAACTTTGCTTGAGACAGGTTGACATCCGCAAAACTCAGGTCGAGCGTTGACTTCAATTTGTTCTGCGTATAGGAGCTGATCTGGGACTGCGTAGTCTGCCGAGTGGTGGTGTTCTGGGTCGCGACTTTCAGCAGCGCCTGCGCTTGAAGGGCTTCAAAAAAGGCTTGGTCGGTGGCTATCACAATATCTTCAGTGGTGGCGAGCGCATTCGCATTCTGCGCTTTCTCCTGCAGCTTCGACGACGCCACAAGATTGCTGGTCTTGCCGAAGTCCGTAATCAACTGCGTGAATCCACCGCCCGCTCCCGCGTGTGTGAACAAGCGAGAGGCCGTCAGAGAACCCGCAGAGATGCGCGAACCATCTTCCGCCTGCACCGCCGTTATTGCGGCATTCGCGGTCGGCAATTCGGCGGATCGCGTCTCCCTCACGACCTGGTGTTGAGCCGATGCAAGAAGGTGCGCTACGCTCACTCTTGGGTTGTTCTTGATGGCCAGCTTTTCCGCGTCCCCCAAGCTGAGACGCGGGTGTTCACCAGGATCTCCGTTCTCGGATGTGACGTGGGTCGCCTGAGCCGCAAGCGGCGTCAGAGGCGCCGAAGATTGCTGCGCTAAAAGAACGAGAGGCGTCTTCGGCGCATCTGGCAGTGCCGAGACGGTGCTTGGCGTCTGGCCGACAAGATCGCCAGCGCTTACGATCGCAAGAGAGAGGATGAACCCGGAAGAGGCCCACAGGGTTTCAAGTTGCTTCATGAATGTCATGCCTCCCCCGCAATTGTGGAGCTCTTTTCTTGGCGTCCATGGACGATGAGGTAGACTGCCGGAACAAGAAACACTGTTACGACCACGGAGACTGCCAACCCGCCAATGACTGCGCGCGCCAGCGGAGCGTATTGCTCGCTGCCCGCCTCCATTCCAAGAGCCATCGGGATCATTCCCAACAACGTCGCCAGTGATGTCATGAGGATGGGGCGCAGCCGGATCTTGCACGATTGGACCACCGACTCCAGGAGGGACAATCCCTGGCGATGCAGTGTACCTGCGAACTCGACGATCAAGATGCTGTTCGATACCACGATGCCGGTCATCATGATTACGCCCATCAAGGACATGATGTTCAAGGTGCTTCCCGTGACCAGCAAAATCAACACGACCCCCGCGAGCCCTGGCGGAATTGCCATAAGGATAATGAATGGATCGATGAACGAGGTGAATTGAGTCATCAGGATCAGGTAGACCATCAAAACCGCAATGATCAGCCCGATCCCAAACTCGGCGAACGAGTGGCTCATGCTGACCACCGCGCCGCGGAGGTTCAGCACAGTATTCTTGTCGGTTTTGGTATTGGCTAACAATCTGCTAACGTCCCTTCCGACCCCTTGCAGCGCCTCTGTTGTGGTGGAGACATAGATATCGATCACGCGGCGGATCTGATAGTGATCCACTTCCGTGGGAGTGTTGATCAACTTGAGGTCTGCAACTGAACTCAGGGGTGTGTACCCGGCAGCATGGTCGCCTCTCGATATTTCGCGGGTCTCTTCATGAGCCTGCTGCATGGGGCCATAACCGGACGGCCTGACGCCGCGCAGAGGAATATTCTCAAAACTCTCCATCGACATATTGTTAAGGAACTTGTTCGCGTACTGAACCGTGACCATGTAGTTGTTGCCGCTTTTAGGGTCGATCCAGTAGCTGGGGGCGACCATGCCGTCCGAAGTCATGGCGGTGACCACGTTGTCCACCACATCCTTGGCAGAAAGGCCAATTAGACTCGCCTTCTCACGATCGATGTTCAATGCAATGCCAGGGTAGTCGAGATCTTGCGGGATATAAACTCCGCTCACGTTCGGCATTGCTTTGACCTTTTGAGCGAGCGTCTTTGCCAATGCGTATGCCCCATCCATATCCATTGAACTCACCTGGATGTCGATGGGCGCCGGAAGCCCCTGATTGACGACGCTATCCACGAGTCCACCGGCCTGAAAATAGGTGGTGAGCTCCGGCATCTCGCGCGCCAGCTTGTCACGCACGTCCTGCATATACACATAGCTTCCGGTGTGATGGTTCTCCTTAAGGCTGACCTGCACGAACGCAGTGTCCATCGAGGCGTTGGTGGTGTAGATCGCGGAGAGATCGGGGTAAACCCCAATATTGGAGACAATCATGCCCAGATCCGCAGGGGTGACCACGCCGCGAACGACGCTCTCGACTTTGGCAATGTAATCGTTACTGACTTCCAGACGAGTTCCGCTTGGCATGCGCACGTTGATGACGAATTGGCCTGGGTCGGTGCGCGGGAAGTATGCGCGCCCTACAAATGGAACTGTGACCGCAAGCACCAGCGCTACGCCCGCCAGGATCGCTGCGGCAGTCAAACCAGGCCGCGCCATCGCTCGCTTGGCAAGACGCTCATACCAGTTCAGCATTCGATCGTATCGATCGTTGAAGTTTCGCTCGAACCGAGCGAAGATGCCTCGCTTTGGTTTGTTTAGTTCTTCGCCCTCATGGTGTAAATGAATGAATCGTGCGCAATAGAGCGGCACCACGGTCATGGCGAAAAAGTACGATGCGAAGATCGAAAACACCACGCCCATCGCCAAGGGAGTGAAGATGTACTTGCTGATACCGCTAAAAAACGTGACGGGGAAGAACACAATGGAGGTAGTAAAGGTGGCGGCCAGCACCGCCATCGAGACCTCCGTTCCGCCGCGCTCCGCGGCAACCGCCGGTGACTCGCCCATTTCCATGTGCCGGAAGATGTTTTCGAGCACGATGACGCCGTTGTCGATAAGTCGAGAGAAGACCAACGCCAGACCGCCAAGAATCATGGTATTGATCGATCCGCCCATGGAGTTGGTGAGGAGCAGGCAGACCACCATCGAAAGCGGAACCGAAAGCAGCACGGCAATCATTGCCCGCGGACTGCCGAGAAAGATCAGAATCATGACCGCTGTCAATACAAGTCCGATCCCCGCTTCCCTCGTCACGTTGCCGATCGCAAGTTTGACGAAGACCGACTGGTCGAATACCACTGCCGTCTTCAGCGATTGCGGTATGTCAACCAGGTGCGTGATAGCGGCCTTCATCCCGTCAACGATGGTAATGGTGTTGCTATTGCCGCCTTGTTTGAAAACTGGTATGTAGACGGAGCGCTGTCCGTCGATGCGAACGATGTTGTACTGCAATGCGCCCGAGTCTTCGGCCTTGCCGATGTCGGCCACCAGCACAGACGCGTTTCCCACCGACTTGAGCGGCATCTGGTTCATGGAATTGGCATCGGGAAACTGGCTGTTGGCGTAAATATTGAAGTCCTTCGACCCTACACGCACGTCCCCTGCCGGCAGGATCAGATTCGAGTTATTGACGGACTTCACGACGTCGTTCAAGCTGAGATTGCGCGCCTCCATCTTCAGCGGATCAACATAAACCTGAATCTGCCGGTAGGTTCCGCCGTAAGGCTGCGGCACCGAAGCGCCCTGAACGTTCGATATCTGATTGCGCACCTGAAACTGCGCAATGTCCTTGAGATTCGTCTCGTTCAGTCCCTGACCCTTTAGAGTCACCAGGCATACCGGCTGCGTCGAAGCGTCCATGCCAAGCACAACCGGCGGAAGCGTTCCAGGTGGAAGCCGCCGAAGATCCGCCATTGCCAGGTTTGCAATATTGCTCAATGCCGAATTGGGGTCAGTGCCCGGTTTGAAGTAAATCTTGATCAGGCTTACGCCGGTCAGCGAACGCGATTCGCTGTGGTCGATGTTGGCGCCCAAGGTAAAGAAGCGCTCGAAAGTGTTAGTGATGTCGGCTTCGATCTGCTGCGGTGGCATGCCGTTATAGAACGTCGCAACCACGACGACTGGCATATCGATTCTCGGAAACAGATCCACCGGCATGCGCGCAATGCTGACCACTCCGACGAGGGACACCATCAGACAGAGCATGATAATGAAGAAAGGATTCTTAAGAGCAAACTTCGGCATCTACGCCTCCCCCTCAACCACGGAAACGCTTTGGTGCCAGCTGTGAACAACCAGGTAAACCGCTGGAACAAGGAAGACAGTTACTATCACCGAAACTCCAAGTCCACCGATAACAGCACGAGCCAGCGGAGCATATTGTTCGCTACCCGCTTCCATTCCAAGAGCCATTGGGATCATGCCAAGAAGCGTTGCCAGCGACGTCATCAGAATGGGGCGGAGACGAATCTTGCAGGACTGGACGACTGCTTTCAAAAGGGGAAGCCCTTGCTTATGCAAGGTGCCCGCGAATTCGACGATCAGGATGCTGTTTGAAACCACGATGCCGGTCATCATGATCACGCCCATCAAGGACATGATGTTTAGCGAACTGCCGGTAAAGAGGAGAATCATCACCACGCCTGCCAGCCCGGGCGGAATGGCCATCAGGATGATGAACGGATCGATGAACGACCTGAACTGGGCCATAAGAATCAGGTACACCATCAACACAGAAACAATGAGCCCCAGGCCAAACTCTGTGAATGACCGGTTCATACTCACCACCGCGCCACGCAAGTTCAGAACCGTGTTCTTATCGAGTGTCGTATTCGCCAGAAGCTTTCTGATGTTGGCTCCTACCCCTTGCAATGCTTCCGTTCGAGTCGCAACATAGATGTCGATCACCCGTCGAATCTGGTAATGATCGACTTCCGTTGGGGTTGTGATCTGCTTGATGCTTGCGACAGAATTCAGTGGCGTATATCCAGAGGTATGGTCGCCCTTCCAGAACTCCCGCGAATTGCTGGGATCTTCCTTGCCTGGCTGTCCTGGACTATCTCCCGCAGGATGGACTCCACGAAGAGGAATGCTATCGAGGTCCTGCATCGACATGTTGTTGATCAAGCTATTTGCGTATTGAACCGTTACCATGTAGTTATTGCCGCTCTTGGGGTCTATCCAGTAACTGGGGGCGACCATGCCATCGGAGGTCATGGCCGTGATCACGTTCTGAACAACTTCCTTCGCGGACAATCCAATCAGGTTGGCCTTTTCCCGATCGATGTTCAGCTCAATTCCTGGATAGTTGATGTCCTGCGGGATGTAGACACCACTCACATTCGGCATCGCCTCAATTTTCTTGGACAAGTCCTTGGCCAATGCGTAGGCCCCATCCATATCCATCGAACTGACTTGGATATCTATCGGTGCCGGCAAGCCTTGATTGATTACGCTATCTACCAAGCCTCCGGCCTGAAAGTATGCTGTGAGTTCGGGCATCTCACCCGAGAGCTTCTCCCGTACTCGCTTCATATACTCGTAGCTAGGGACACTATGCTCTTGCTTCAGACTGACCTGCACGAACGCCGTGTTCATCGCGGCATTGGTCGTGTAGATTGCGGAGAGGTCGGGGTATACGCCGATGTTCGAAACGATCATATCCATATCGGATGGTTTCACCACGCCCCGGACAAGGGTCTCGACCTTGGCAATGTAATCGTTGCTCACTTCTAACCGTGTGCCGCTTGGCATTCGCACGTTAATGACAAATTGGCCAGGGTCTGTGCGCGGAAAGTAGGCGCGTCCAAGAAATGGAAACAGCACCAACAGAGTGAGGGCCACCCCCCCTAAAATTGCTGCCGCAGTGAAGCCTGGACGCCGCATGGCTCCCATCGCCAGCCCTTCATACCAATTGAGCATATGCTGGAATTCCTCGTTGAACTTTCGTTCGAAGCGAGCGAAGATTCCTGGCTTCACATTCTCGCCATGCGAATCTTCATCCGACAGGCTGATGAACTTGGCGCAATAAAGCGGCACCACAGTCATCGCGAAGAAGTACGACGCGAAGATGGAGAGCACAACGCCAAGAGCCAGAGGCGTGAAGATATATTTGCTGATTCCGGAAAGAAAGCTTACCGGAAAAAACACAATCGAGGTGGTCGATGTTGCCGCCAACACGGCAAGCGAAACTTCCATGCCGCCCTTTTCGGCTGCATCTCTGGGCGCAAACCCCATCTCCATGTATCGGAAGATGTTTTCGAGCACCACAACCGAATCATCGATCAGCCGCGAAAACGCCAACGCCAGGCCGCCAAGAATCATCGTGTTGATCGAGCCGCCCATCGCACTTGTCAACAGAAGGCAAACCAGCGCAGAAAGCGGAATCGACAGCAGTACCGCGAATGTCGCGCGCGGACTACCCAGAAACACCAGAATCATGATGCCGGTGAGAACCAGACCGATGCTTGCTTCCTTGACCAGGTTCTTGATAGCAAGCTTCACGAAGATCGATTGGTCAAAAACCACTGCCGTCTTCAATGATGCGGGGATGTCGACCAAGTGCTTGATGGCGTTCTTCATGCCATCTACGATGGTGATGGTATTGCTATTCCCTCCCTGTTTGAAGACTGGTATATAGACGGAGCGCTGCCCGTCGATGCGCACGATATTGTATTGAAGCGCTCCCGAGTCTTCTGCCTTCCCGATATCGGCGACCAGCACTGAAGAATTGCCCACCGACTTGAGCGGCATTTCGTTCATCGATTTCGCGTCAGGGAATTGGCTGTTCGCGTAGATGTTGAAATCTTTGCTTCCAATTCGCACATCGCCGGCAGGCAGAATCAGGTTGGAGCTGTTCACCGACTCCACCACATCGTTCAAACTCAGGTCGCGCGCCTCCATCTTCAGCGGATCTACATACACTTGAATTTGGCGATAGGTTCCGCCATAGGGTTGCGGCACTGAGGCGCCCTGCACATTCGAAATCTGGTTGCGCACCTGGAATTGTGCCATGTCCTTCAGATTGGTTTCGTTGAGTCCCTGCCCTTTCAGCGTCACCAAGCAGACAGGCTGCGTAGAAGCGTCCATGCCCAGCACTACCGGGGGTAGCGTTCCTGGAGGCAGACGTCGCAGGTCCGCCATGGCCAGATTGGCAATATTACTCAGTGCTGCATTAGGATCAGTCCCAGGCTTGAAGTAGATCTTAATGAGGCTTACGCCCGTCAGTGACCGCGATTCGCTATGGTCGATGTTGGCGCCCAGCGTAAAGAATCGTTCAAAAGTATTTGTAATGTCGGCTTCGATTTGTTGTGGCGGCATTCCATTGTAGAACGTTGCCACAACCACTACGGGCATATCGATTTTTGGGAATAGATCGACGGGCATGCGGACAGTGTTGACCACCCCAACAAGCGAAACCATCAGGCATAGCATGATGATGAAGAACGGATATCTGAGCGCAAACTTCGGCATTATTTCGCTCCTCCGTTGTTCTCTTCCGGTTCCCCTTTCATGTCGATCACGCCTCCGGATTCGCGCATCACTTCGGAAGCCGGCTCTGGAGTAGGCAGCGGTATTACGCTCTCGCCTTCGGTGTAGTTTTCCTGTCCCCCAATAACCACGCGGTCGCCCGGCTCAACTCCTCTTTTAATCTCGGCAAGTTTCGATCCGCGTAGGCCCACCTGCACTGTGCGGATGCGAATGCGATTATCGGAATCCAGACAAAGGACGGACTGCTGATTCCCTTTGAGCACAAGCGCCTCAACCGGAATCGTCGTTACGTTATCTGCATGCGCCAGCTGCATTTGTGTATTTGCGTACATGCCTGGAGAGATGGAGAGGTCTCGATTCTCCACGTCAACTTCCGTTTCCATGGTTCGGGTTTCGAAGTTCACATCGCGCGTGAAGCGAACAATCTTGCCGGTGAACGTGCGTCCAATCGCATCCACGCGCACTTGCATCTGATCGCCCACATGGACAAACTGGACATCGTTCTCAGGAATCGGCATGCGCAAGCGCAGCAGACCGCTCTGTGAGAGCCGTACGACCGGAATGTCTTGCTCGTTCGAGTTCGTTCCGCTCTGAATCAGCGCGCCAGTATCGGCGTAGCGCCACACAACCACGCCATCCAGCGGAGAGGTAACGCTGGTGTAATTCTTGAGCGCCTGCACGCGCTCATTGTCCGCTCCGGCCACTTGAATATGTTCCTGGGCCGCAGCTGCAGCGGCTTTGGCCGCATCCACCTGGGACTCCGAAGATAGGTCCTTACTCTGTGCGTTATCCAGTTCCTGTTGCGCAACGAGACCAGGCTGCGCCTTTGACGCCTCCAGAAGGCGTTCATAGTCGGCGTGAAGCGCCGCATGGGTAGCCTCCGCCCGCTTGATCTCGTGCTGGGTGCGGAGTAACTCGTCCTTGGACCGCTCAATTTCGAACCCGGTCCCCCTCAACTGAGCATTCAACTCAGGCACTTCCAGCACGGCAAGCACTTGCCCCTTGTGCACCCTGTCGCCAATGTCCACATTGATCTTCTCCATGAACCCGGTTACTTTGGGGTGTACGTCAACCACTTGGTAGGGCTGGAACTGACCGGCGAGGCTCAATGTGTGGGCGAGGTTCCCGCGTTGTGCCGTAGCCACTCTGGCCGACGATATTTCGTCGGCTTTAGCTTTCGAACTCCTGCCATTCGAACGACAGGCAACGATGGAACCGGCGATTGGAAGCGTAAGTCCAGCAATGAGAAATAGAGAGATCCGCCTTCGCATATCTTGAATGCACCTCAAAAAATAGGATGTTGGGTCTATGCAGCACGGACCGACACGTTCTCTGCAGGAGATCTCCCTGAAGAGAGTAGCGACGTGAGAGCACTTGCTTCTGCGCAAGGGCAAATGCTCGACCTAAGGATCCGACGGATTACGTGCTTTGGATGGGAGGGGGTCGAACGAAGAAATTCTCGAAGAGTACCTGTTGTAATTCAATAGGTGGATTCTTGATAGTCACCTGATAAGCCGATGCATGCATGTGGAATGCGCATGCGAGGAACAGAATAAAAGGCAACACATTGGACTGCGCTAGGAGGGCTTTAATGGCTAGATTGGGTTGCGTGTATGCTGAGACTTCCTGCGTCCTGGACTGTTCGTTCTTCGAAAGCAGCTTTGCCATCGGGACATGATGGGAAGCGGCCTGGGGCGGATAGTAGAGAGAGAGTTTGTATTGCAGGCCCCAAAAAAACACGCAACATGCCAGCACAGTGAACATGGGTTCCCAAAAGCTGCCGGACTGCCGGTTTGGTCTCCATAGTTCCACAATTCACCGCGGTTCTCAGATTAATGCTAAGGCAAGAAGCACCCAAGGGGCCCAAATGGCACTTCTGTGTCCTGATATGTTTGTAGCACAATGAGACGCAGGGGTTGTCGCAAATGTTTCTTATCTTTAATAAGCTCCACGGCTATTGACCCCATTCCGTCGCAACTGCTCGTAGTCTCCGTTCGACTCTGAGGGAAAAGGCAAGTGTTGTTGAATCGACGATCAAACCAAAAGGCAACATTGACCAACCCAATGAGCGCCGGAACTTCAATGAGGGGCCCGACGACGCCGACGAATGCTCGGCCCGAGTTGAGGCCGAAGACCGCTACGGCCACGGCGATCGCCAGTTCACAATTATTTCCTGCCGCCGTAAATGAAAGCGTGGCTGACTGTGCACAGTCAGCCACGAGCCACTTGCCCATCCAGAGGCTCACCAGGAACATGATGAGAAAGTAGATGACCAGATGGTCATCTGGCCTAGGGCGCAGTTGAACACTCAATAGAAACTGGCACAGGCGAGCCTTGAAGGGCGGTGAACTTCGCCGGACGACAGCAGGCCTTTGATAGACGTGCCCTGTCAACCTGCATCCCACGATCTTCCCTGAGCCATGCAAGCGTCTTCGGTGGCATGACGATGCGATAGAGGACTTGCCCCCATTTTTGATGCAAACGTTTAAGGCTCAAAATCCAATGAATGGAGAATTGAGTCATGGGTTTGTCACGCAGGCAGTCCACCAGGGAATTCAAGTTGGCCGCCGTACGGCGGCTGGAAGCAGGGGTATCGCTGGCCGAGGTGGCGCGTGGGGTTGGAGGTCAACCCGAACGTGTTGCAACGTTGGCGGCGTGAGTTCCGGCAGGCGCCCGGCAACGCGTTTCCCGGTAATGGGCAGCAACGCTGGTCCGAGGGGCGGGTGGCCGAGCTGGAACGTAAGATCGGTCAGCAGGTCGTAGAGATTGATTCTTTTGAAGGGGCGCTTGCAGCGCATCGAAGAACAGCGGATGCTGCAGGCATCGAGTGGAAGTCCGCGGTCTACCGGAAGATAGGCGAAGAAGTGATCGCCGGCCGGGGTCTGACGATCGAGCGGATGGTGGAGCTGGCGCGGGTTAGCCGTGCCAGCTTCTACCGCGCATCACGGCGGAACTGCGACGGGGTGGATGGACGGTGAACCCGAAACGGGTCTACCGGCTGCTCCGCGAGGACAAGTTGCTGTGCGTCCGTAAGCGCAAGTTCGTCGTGACCACCAACTCCAACCACGGGCGGAAGGTCTATTCGAACCTGGCAGCCAGCATGGTTCTGACCGGCGTGGATCAGCTCTGGCGAGCAGATATCACCTACATCCGGCTGCGCGAGGAGTTCGTCTTCCTGGCTGTGATCCTGGACGCCTTCTCGCGCCGCGTAATCGGCTGGGTGCTGGATCGCAACATGGAAGACGAGTTGACATTGACGGCGCTGCGCATGGCGCTGTCGCGGCGAAGCATCCAACCATTCGACCGCCAGAAGAGCCTTCCACATAGCTCCATGATTGCTTGGCCAGTTCCAGGCGATACCCTCCATCTTGTCGTACTCGTTGCAATGAATCGAAGAATTGCATAAAAGGAAGGATTATCTAGTTATGGGAGCCTATTCCGGCGGCCAGCAGGCTGCATCGCTCTACTTGCTCATCAGAACAGCCAAGCTGAACGGTTTCGAACAGCCTTCTATCTACGGTGCGGTCTTGGCAAAAATCGCAGAGCAAATGGGGTCCACCTGAAAATAGGTGGACACTTCGAACCCGGACACGGACTCCAGGTCAAGAGGGGATCTTCAAACGCTCACAAAAGGGCGGACATTTTGTTCGCCAAGTCAAACTCTTGGTTTCTAATCAGTGCAAAGCAAAAGCTCGCCCCCTGAGAGATCTAGCCTGTGGAATCAATCACTTACAGGTATAATCATGCGCAAAGACGTTCTTGGAGCAAGAGTGGTGACGCATCCCGGCGCCTCAAAAGCTAAGCGATTCACCGCCCTCGACAGGCTGTCCTCGAGTCTTCCCGGCCAAGTTCAACCGGCTCGCAGATATACGGTTGCCACCATAAAAGGATGCGTAAGCGACTGGGAAAATTTCTCGGATTACTGTGGCCGCCCGGATCACTCTCCTCTACCTCCGCACCAACTTCCTGTCGCCCTCTATATTGCCGATCTGACGGGGCGCTGGCTGTGGTCGCAGCCGTCCACCGTCACCACGGATTCCCTTCCCCTTGCGATCTGACGGATATTGCCCTTCGCAACGTTTACGTCGGAAGCCGTGAATGGCGCACCAGGAGGCCCGCTCATCCCCTGGTTTAAACTTCTTCGATGGCGCCGGTGAGGCTCTCTTTTGCTCCATTTCCTACTCGGCTGGCCAGTTCCACCAGAAGCAAAGATTCGGTAACAGCACTCAACCGGGGCTTCCCAGGATATGCCCGATTCGGCTTCTGAAAGGTGGCAAGCACACTGTGCTCCCTGTTCCCTGTCCCCTGCCTTTTCGAGCGTCCTATTTCCCTTCCGCGTCTATACGTTGTAGCATTTTCACGGATGGGCTGGGATTGCGGCCCGCTCCACGAGGCACTGGAAACCCATGAATCGCACGTCTTCGCTCTCGAATGGCCACCGCGGCGCACCGGCGGAACAGCTCTCCAACGGCTTTACGTTGATGGAGTTGCTGATCGTCATCGCCATTATTCTCATCCTTATGCTCATGGCGATTCCTACCATCGGCAGTCTCAAAAAACAGGCCAACGAAACCTCGGCCATTCAGTCCATCCGGGCAATCACCCAGGCGCAGTTGCAGTATGAGTCGACCTTTCCATCCAGCGGCTACGCCTGTACGCTGACCGCCTTGGGCGGCGACCCCAAATCCGGGCCGCCGAGCCCAGCCGCGTCACAGATGCTGCAGGGCGATCTAACCTCAGGGATCAAGTCCGGCTACATCTTCACCATCAACAACTGCACCAAGGTGAACCTGAGCGGCACGGACCGCATCACGGGCTACCAGATCTTCGCGGTTCCGCAAACCGTGGGCCAGACCGGTAACCGCGGCTTCTGCAGCGACCAGTTCGGCACCATCAAGGCCGACCCGGCGGGCGCCACCAACTGCACGCAGTCGCTGCAATGACCCCAAGCCGAATCCTCCAGCGCGGCGGCTCGATGATGACCGCCGCGCTGATCGCTACCTGTCTCTGCGCTCAGTCGCGTATGCTGCCCGCGCAGGAATCCGCGCAAACTCTTGCTCAACGCGTCGATCGCCGCTACAACCAGTTGCATTCCCTCAAGGCGGTCTTTACCGAAAGCTATGAAGGCCTGGGAATGCGGCGTACCGAGAGCGGAACGCTGCTGCTGGTAAAACCCGGGCGCATGAAATGGGACTACAGTTCGCCGGCCGGCAAGCTGTTTGTGCTTGACGGTAAGTACGCCTGGTTCTACGCCCGCGGCGATTCGCAAGTGCAGCGCATCCCGGCCAAGCAACTGGACGACCTGCGCTCGCCGCTGCGCTTTCTGCTGGGCCACACAGAGCTCGAAAAGGAATTGACCCACCTGACGCTGACGACATCGCCCAATGGCCGGTTCACGCTCACCGGTCAGCCGAAGGGGCAGGAGAAACGCGTCAGCCGTTTAGCGCTCACTGTGACCGCGGACGGCGCCATCACCGCTATCGAGATGGAAGAGGCCGACGGAGCACTGACCCGCTTCGCCTTCACCGGTGAACAGCTTAACGCTCCCATTTCCGCGGACGCATTCCACTTCACGCCGCCGCCCGGCGTGCCGGTTGTCGACGCCATGCCGCCGGTGTGAGAACAGTTGTCAGTGGTCAGATTTCAGTTGTCAGTGAAAGGTGCAAAACCAGCGGCCTCTTCAAGAAGCCGGATGCGGCTCGATAGGCAAGTCCACTGGACGCCGGTCGCTGACAACTGAAATCTGAACATTTCTACTCGTATCTCAGCGCTTCGATGGGGTCCAGATTAGCTGCGCGGATGGCGGGAATCATGCCGCTGACCAAGCCGGTGATGGCCAGAATGACCGTGGCCACGATCACCGAGAGTGGCGAGATAATCAGGCGTATGTCCGCATCCTCGGCATGTTTGGCCAAGGCACTATAGAACGGGATGCGCCCCACCACCAGTGAAACCATGTAGGCCAGCGCAATGCCGCTCAGGCCGCCCACTCCTGTAATCGCGAGGGCTTCGGCCAGGAATTGCATCAGGATGTGGCTCTTGCGTGCGCCCAGTGCCTTCTCGACGCCAATTTCGCGAGTGCGCTGCTGTACCGCTACCAACATGATGTTCATCAGACCGATCCCGGCAATGCCCAGCGTCAACGCGCCCACCATAGAGAGCAGCACCTGCAGCGCAACGGAGAGAATGTGGAACTGCGCCAGTTGCGTCATTAGATTTGCGACATGCATGGCGTTGTGGTCCGTCGGCTTGAAGTGATGTGCCGCGCCCATGGTCTCGCGCAGGCTCTTCTCGATCAATTCGTGATCGCCGCGATAGTTGAACCAGATTCCGTCCAGATACATCGTGTCCTTCAGGTCGCTCATAGTGTTGAAAGGCACATAGATTTGCCGGTTGCGGTCGTCATTATCTCCCTCCTGCATCTTGGGACTCAGCACTCCGACGATGGTGAAGATGACGCCGTTCATGCGGATGGTCTCGCCCAGCGCCCAGCCGCCACTGAACAGCTTGGTCTTGGCCTCCGACCCGATCACGCATACATGCGCCCGCTGCTGATCCTCCGCCTCGTTGAAGAAGCGCCCCTGATCAGTATCCAGTTTCCAAATGTCCTGAAACTCGGCGCGAACTCCGTTAGCGGTCCAGGTGAAAGTGTGCAGATCGTTCTGCACGGCCACGTCCAACCAAGCCGCGGGCGAGATATGGTAGACGCCCGGAACAGTGTTCGCCGTGCGCTCTACATCGTCGAGCGTGAAGCGCACTTTTGCTCCCGCCTTGTCGCCGCCTGCTTGCTCGCTGGTACGGCCCGGAAAATAGCCGATGATATTGGTGCCCCACTGCGCAAAGATCGCCTCGATGGCGCGACTGAACCCGGCGCCGTAAGCCAGCAGCAGTACCACCGTGGCGATTCCCCAGGCCATGCCGATCATGGTGATGGCCGTGCGGCGCCGGTTGTACACCATCGCCTCCCACGCCTGCCCCAATATGTCCTTCAACATAATTCAGCCTCTCAAGACAGCTTCTAGCTACTAGCTAAAGCCTTCCGGTTCGGACTTCCTGCTGAGCAACCAGTCTCTCTGTGCACTTTCATCGCAATCCCCTTGCAACTATGGAATCCAAATAGCCGAAATCGCATCACGAAGCTGGAAGCTGGAAGCTGCCTTACTTCACTCTCGCCGCAATGCCTCGATCGGGTCCATTTGCGCGGCCTTGCTGGCCGGATACAACCCGGCGGCGACGCCGCTCAACACCAGCGCGCCCAAGGCGAGCCCAGCGGACCAAGGCACCAGCCGCGGCGGATCCCATCCCGGCATCTTGCCCGTCAGCCCCTGCTGCAAGACCCACATAAATCCCGCAGACGCCGCAATTCCGATGAGCCCACTGATGCCGGTCAACAGCAGCCCCTCCCAAAAGAACTGCGCCAGGATGCTGCTCTTTGTGGCGCCGATGGCCTTCAGCAAGCCGATCTCGCGCGTCCGCTCCGTCACCGAGACCAACATGATGTTGATGATGCCCACCGCGCCCAGCCCCAGCGTCACAATGCCGACCCCACCCAGGAAGACATCCATGGCGTTGAAGATGGCTCCGATCATGTGCTCTTCTTCGATGGTGTCCCACTCGTTGAACGCATCTTTCAGCGCGGGATCGAAGCCGTGCCGCTCGCCGATGACGCGGTGCACCGCAGGAACAGCCGCAGTGGTATCGCCCTTGGTGACAGGCTGATACTGAATCGAGGTCAAGGCGTCGCGCGCAACATTGTCGCCCTTCATGGCGAACATCTCCTGCATGACGCTGAGTGGAATGTAGACCTTCTGGTTGTCGCCGTCGTTATTGCCGCGGCTGATGGTGCTCACGCGACCCACCACGGTGAACCGCACGTCGTTGATGGTGATGGTCTCGCCCAGCATGGGCCGGCCGGGAAACAGCAACGTCGCGCTTTTGGAGCCCAGCACCACCACGCGCCGCCGTTCCGTCAGATCGTTGGCATCCACAAAACGTCCCTCGGCAAGCGGCAGGAAGCGGATGTCCGGGTAGTTTGGCTCCACGCCCCACACCTGGCCCGACGTGTTGGCATAGGCGCTCACCTCGTACAGATCGTTGCGGCTCAGGATCGCGGTCACTGCGCGCAGCTGCGGCAGAGCGCGCAGCGCGGCTTCGTCGCCCAGCGTGAACTGGTAAGGCCGCATTCCGGTGTGCTGGTTGGCCAAGGCCGGAATGGTGCCGTCCCACATCATCACCAGGTCGTTGCCAAATGTGGCCAGTTGACGGTGCTGGCCAGAGCGAAAGCCCTCCCCCAGCCCCACAAGCACCAGCAGCGACCCCACTCCCCAGGCAATCCCGAACATGGTCAGGAAGCTGCGCAGTTTGTTGGCCATGATGGCGCGAAAAACCTGACCGAGCGTGTCGGAGAACGTCTGCATAGGGTTTGGACGGCCACAAGGGCACTTGGAGAGTGATACGGGGTGGGAGCAGCGCCGGTTCCATCTTCTCGGCCACCCATGGAGAAAATGCTACGTCGGCCGCTTTGGTGCCGGCAAGATCAATTCCCCATCTTTCGATGCTTAATGAATGCAATGTTTTTGCGCAAAACAAAGGAACGCCCGAAAAGTTGGGCGGCACCGACGCGCAACACCACTCGAAGGCAAATTCACCGTTCGCCCGATGTCGCCCTGGAAGATTAGTCCTTTGACCGCGTGATCTCGCGATTTGAGTCCGCGATTTCCTGCGCTTCACAATCGAACTTCGGGAGCTTTTGCGAAGTCCATCCCAAGCGATGCATCATGCGTCCTACGTGATCCGGATGGTAGCGCACACCAAACGAACGTTCGACCAATTCTGCAATTCGCACCGTAGTCCACCGATTCGTCCTGCGCCCCTGCTCCATCGGATCCTGGAGCAGCAGGTGAAGCAGGTGCACTCTGTCGGCTGCCCCCAGCTTCAATGGACGGCCCGGAGAGGAGCGCACTTTCAGTGCATCAGAACCGCCATGCCGCCGAGCATTCCGCCAGCGCATCACGGAACTCGGACTACATCGGAGCTGACGGCCAACTTCGTTGAGAGAGAGCCCTTGATCCAACAACGACAAGGCACGCCTGCGCCGCACTTCCAAAAGGTCACCGCTTCCCTTCAGTCTGGACATAGGCCTACCCGTTCTCAATCTCCACGAGCCCATTGCGGTCTTTCCATCAGAAGTTGACTTTCCTGTCCGGGAACCAAGTAACTTGGATGGTGGTGGCGGTCACAGTTTGTTGGCCAGGAAGATAGACAGGCGCCCTCCAGTGTTCGAGAGTGAATTTGCCGTTGATCTCGAGGTCCTTCTTGATTCTCTTGACCGCCTGGAAGTCGATCTCGTTCAGAGTGGTTCCACCGGGAATGAAATACGGGGCGGCTTTCTGATTTCTCACGCCCACCTGGAGCCATTCGTTGCCACTCAGGTGATAGGTCATCCAGCCTTGACCGCCCTTGTCCTCGCGTCCGATCCAGTCGCCGAAGAGCTGGCCCTGGTTGGTATAGCCCTGCCGCTGAATGAACTCCCAGTACATGAAATGGCCATATTGGCTTGCAGCAATTGAACTGGGCGGATCAGTGGTTGCGGCTTCAACGCGCAAGTCCAGTTTCGGAATTCCGGGCACATGGGAGAGGTATACACCGGGCCGCCAGGAGGAGCGCCGCGGGGCATCTATGGGGGAAACGTCGTCATGAACTTCCGAGTCGGCGTAGAGCGTCAACCAATTGCGAACGAAAGGCAGCCGATAGGAGAAGTCGAACGCGCCAAAGCGTGCTCCTGGATCGCTGTGGCCGGCCTTGGTCGCAAAGTCTGGCGCCGACAAGCTGAAGAAACTCCTGAAAAAGCTGCGAAGATTAATCGGATCGTGACCCCGGCCGCCCCATATTACGGTGCGCTCGAAACCGAATTCGAGATTTTCCGAGGGCTGGAAGCTGAGCTTCTCGACGTGGACCCACGGATCTCCAGGATTGACGATCACCCCAGCATTGGCCGCGTCAGGCGGCATATACGTGTGCCCTCTGAGCGCCCCTACCAGAAACTCGTAGCGGAAAGGTCCGGTAGCGCGGGAAAGCCCTGGGACATGGAGCGGCGCGATGCGGTTGATGTGGAACGCGTAGATATTCTCGGCGTTGTTCGAGTAGGCCATTGCGCCGCCCATCCCCGGGCCCAGCCACTCATCCTGTTTGCCGAAAGAGAATACGTTATTGAGATACTGGGCGGAGAGATAAGCCTCAAGGAAGCGCCCCTGATGCGCAACGGCGATGGGCCCCTGGGGAATGGTGGCCTGGTTCAAGCCGTAGGTCGTGCCATCGATAGCGGAGAGTTCCTGTGCCAGTCCTGCGGAGTAGCCGGCCGCCGATGGCGCCTCGCGAAACTCGCCTCGGACGTAGAGAACAAACCGGCCTGCCGAAGCATAGCCGCTAGCCCCTGAGTAGCTATTCAAACCGTTTTCGTACGGACGCCCGTAGTCGTTGATGATTGTCGACCCGAGATGAAAGCTGTCGTGCAGTGGCGTTCCACTGGTTACGCGTGCCACCGAATAGACGGATTCGATTCGTGAGTCAAGCGTGTTGGACCTGCATGGATCACGAGCATCGGGATGCAGCTCCCGGTTCAGCGCCCCGTAAAGAGATCGCGCCTCGCCAACGGTTGAATCTCCATACCGGTCCGCGTCCTCGATTTCGTCGCTGGTCTCTTCCATCATGCGGCTGACGCTGTTGCGCGTCCAGGGGCGCATACCCAGAAATACGTCGCTCGCATAGCCCATGGCATCGAGGCGGGCCACGGCTGGATAGACCCAACTGTCCACTGGGATGTAGGCTGACCCAAAAACAGGTGAGGTGCAAACGGCGGCGCCCTGCAAAGGATCGCGGGGGGCCCGGTCCGCGGTCTGCGCGCCTGCAATGCGTCCCGCAGCAAGGTTCACAAACGCGGCCAGAATCAGCCCTGCTAAAACAGATACGCTTGAACATTGGAGAACAGGCACCACGCACCCACGTTTGCCCGGTCTCATATCCAAGGCTCCATGCCTGGCAAGTTCCCCTGCCAGCGTCTCAGTGGTTTGAAATCGAAGCGCATTGATGCCAAGGCGCAGCCTGCTTACGGCAAGGGAGGTGTGGGTAAAGAGCACGCGCCATCAGGGCATGGATACAACACGATGAGAAGGCAGGCCCTTGCCAGTCCGAGCGTGTGAGCGTTGCTCGGTCGCGTTGCCTTCCCGTGGACTGATAACCTGCTTCAGCAGGTAGGTACTGGGACTGTAATCCAGAACAAGTTCCTTGAGGGCGACAACCATGCGCCCCAAATCGCGAGTCTCGCAAATGAAGTGCAATGAGTCGAGCCAGCTTTGGATATCCAACTCCCGCATGCCGTCACCGACGAAGATGCGAACTTTTTCGTGTTCGGTTGGAACCGTGTCTTCAAGCAGCGTGCTGAGCTCTTCGTAGAGCTTTTCGCCGGGGCGTACTCCCGTGAATTGAATTTTGATGTTCTCATCGGGCCTGAGGCCGGAAAGCAGGATGAGACTGCGGGCAAGGTCGACGATCTTGACGGGTTGCCCCATGTCCAGAACGCAAATTTGTCCTCCCTCGCCGATTGCCGCGGCCTGCAGTACAAGTTGGCAAGCCTCGGGGATGGTCATGAAGTAGCGGCGCATTTCGGGGTGGGTCACGGTGACGGGCCCCCCAGCCGCGATCTGTTTCTTGAAGATTGGAACGACGCTCCCGTTGGAGCCGAGCACGTTGCCGAAGCGGACGGCGACGTATTTGGTGCGGCCATTCTGCAGCGCGAGAAGAAGCAGTTCGGCAACCCTCTTGGTGACACCCATGACGTTTGTGGGTCGAACCGCCTTGTCGGAAGATATCATGACGAAGTCTTCGACCCCGTGCTCGGCCGCGGCTTCAGCAATATTGTAGGTTCCGAAAACATTATTTTCGATCGCCTCAAAGATGTGCGATTCCATCATGGGAACGTGTTTGTAGGCCGCGGCGTGATAGACCACCGCAGGTCTGAATTGGCTCAGGACCTCGTCCAGGCGAGCGCGGTTCTGAACGCTCCCAATGACAGGGTGGAAAGGGACGGCGGGGAACGACTGGCGCATTTCGCGATCGATCTCAAACAGGGGGGACTCGGCAACCTCGAGTCCGACAATGCCGGCCGGCTGAAAGCGCGCAATCTGCCGGCAAAGTTCAGACCCGATCGATCCAGCAGCTCCAGTCACGAGCACAACCTTTCCTTCCAGGCTGTCACGAATCTGACTTTCTTCCAGGCGCACGGCACTCCGCCGCAACAAGTCCTCGACGGCTACATCGCGAATTCCTCCCGCCAGGCCGCGCTGCTCCATGATCTCAGCCAGGCCAGGCACTGTCTTGCACTCAACGCCCGTGGTCTGGCACATGCCAAGAATGCGTGTCATTTCCATGCCACTCGCGGATGGGATGGCGATGAGTACGGTTTCAATCTGACGCTTGGCCACGACGGTCTCAATGTCGTTCCCTGCGAAAACAGGTAGGCCATCAAGACTCAGGCCTTTCTTCTCTGGTCGATCATCTAAGAATCCGAGAATGCGGTACGGCATTCTCGCATTATTCCTGATCTCTTTGAGCAGCGCGATCCCGGCATCGCCCGCGCCGTAGATCAACGTGTTCTTCTCCACTCCCGTATTTCTGTGCGCTTTTGAGGTGGCGTCCAGCATGACGCGCAGCATGAGTCGCAGCCCGCTCGTCCCAATGAAGCAGAGCATCAGATCGATCACAAAGACCGAGAACGGGAAGCGCGGAGACGCTGTCGACAGTATGAGAGCGCAACCGATAGCTGAGGCAGCAAGATTTCCGTAGGCGAGCCGAAGGAGATCTACCGAAGACAAGTAGCGCCACAATCCGCGATCGAGCTTCGCCACGTAGAACACGACAATCTTCGTTCCGATCCAGATAGGGAGTGCATATGCCAGGTCGCGACGGCACTCCGATGGCAGACTGAAGTCAAACCGCAATAGGAATGCTGCAACTCCCGAGACCACGAAAATCCCGATTTGCGACGCCCATACGATGACTCGGCGCATCGCTATTAGACTATTCATGAATCCAAGTGCCTTGTGCATATCCTACAAGCCCTTTTCTTCAAGCCTCAAGTGCCTGATTCTTGCGCGACACTCTAGCTTGACCTGTTAGCGTCCACGCTTTCGCACCAACCAACTCGTGAATGCGGCCGACGTTTTGCAATGGATCTTTTCCGGCAATAGTCGCAAAGGGATGTTGTCGCCACGTCTTCAGACTCACACCTGAAGCGCGCCGACTCCGGTTTGCTGCAACGGAAGACGGATAGCTCGCGCCAGCGCGATCGTGCTTGCCACATGCACTTGCGAAGCCAAAGCAGTCATGCACGATAAACGCCCGGCAATCGGGCGACCCAATGAGAGCGTACACACCTGGATCTCCGACTGTTCAAATTGACGGACAAACGAATGCGGGCCAAGGGGGATCTGACCATCTGGGAATTGGCCTCAGATTGGCATCCAGTGGCAGGAAACGACCATCTGTTCGGCAGGCACTACAAACGAGCAACAAAGTCCGTAGGCACAAGGCTTCGCCATGCTGACTTAGGTAGTCAGTGTCTTTCATTCGTTCTTACGCGAATTGCACCCCTCGGCGAAGTTCCCATTAATAAAATGCGGTTTTGAAATCGTTCTTCATAAAATGAACTTCTCGAATCGAGAGTCGCTGGAGTCAATAAAACACAAAAGCAAACTGAATTGTGTCCAAAAGGGATCAAGTATGTTGTTGCCCGGCGGAACTGGAGGCTTGCAGGTTTCCGGGACATGTGCACCTGCTGGGCAATTGAGCATGCGTCCCTTGGCGAAGAAATGGGCACCGACGTGGAGCAGGGAAAGCGGCACTGACTGCATGTCGTCTCACACAACCGAAAACGATTCTGTTATGCATCGGCAACCTACCTCTTGCAGGCGACGTCAGCGACTTCCACACGCGCGTACTGCAGGATATTGCAGTACCGGGCGTCAAACATTGCAGTTGGGCGTCGCGAGAATGCAAAGGACGTTGCAAATCCTGTTTGCAAACAAGGCTACTTCCCTGTCTGGACTGGTCCAGAGCGCGCTGACCGAGAGCATTGAGCCGCAAGGTCTTGCACGTTCCGTCGAAACCTCTTTTGGGAATGTCTTCGATGACGCGCAAGGAGAAGCCCCCAGGAAATGCCTGTAAATGCCATCATTCGTTTCCTGTACGTGAGATTAAGACCGCCATTTTCCCTCTGTTTGGTACTCGTGGCGCCGACGCCGCCGGTTGGCACCCAAATTGCTAAATGACAGCCGAGAGCAGTCGAATTGCATCCAGGCTTTGCGGGAGGCTCTTACGGACATTGGGAGCCGCGTACAGTTCTCGGCGCGTAACGTCTTCCTGGCCAATCAGGTAGAGGCAGAGAGCCTTGCCGGTGGTGACGAGGAATTCGAGGGAAGAATCATCGGCTTTTCGGATTCGGGTCCTTTGGTCAGAGCTTATGCGGTGGTGGAAGTGGTCCGCAAACTGTCCTTCGTCGTGCCGGTGCATGATTTGCGATTGATCTCAGATTCAGAGCCGAATGCCGTCGGACTTGGTTCGTGAAGCATTGAGAAAGGATGGGCTGAATGCCAGCTACGGTCAGTTATCCAGGCGTTTATATCCAGGAGCTCCCCAGCGGCGTGCACACCATAACCGGTGTCGCCACATCCATCGCCGCGTTTGCGGGATGGACGAACCAGGGTCCGACAACACCGCAACTGGTGCTAAGTTGGGCTGACTACGCGCGCACGTTCGGCGGCCTGATTGCCAGTTCTCCGCTCGGTTATGCGGTGTCCCACTTCTTTGCGAATGGCGGAAACCAGGCCTACATCATTCGCTTGACGGATAGCACCGCGGCCGCGGCGAGCTTAACCTTGGCTGGTGCAGCAGCAAGCGGCAGTTCCTCGGGAGGCAGTTCGGCCGGCGGCGCATCTGGCGGGAGCGGATCGGGCGGAAGCTCGTCAGGGGGTAGTGGCGGGGCTGGCGGAAGCGGATCGAGTGCGGCGCCGGGCACCATTGTTTTTCAGGCCGCCTCCCAAGGCGCGCCGAATCCTGGCGCATGGGCAAATAACTATGGCGTAGTGGTCAAGAGCCAGTCCTGGAGCACGAACCGGTTCAGTCTGCAGGTGGTCTATAACCCGAATCCCGGAAAGACGGCTGCCGCCGTGGTCGAGTCCTTTGTAAATCTGTCGGCTACCAGCCCGGATCCCCAGGGACGGTACGTCGGAGACATCCTCAAGGCCCAATCCAACTTCGTCATGTTGAAGGCGAATACCCTCACTGTACCGCCACCCGCCACCACGGTTGCTGCGGGAAATCTCGTCGACGCCAAGTCAAACTTGAGCGGCGGCGTCGACGGAGCTGCACTTTCGCCGGCATCGCCTGGAGGAGCCTTTGAAAACGCCCTTCTGGACCCCACCAGCGGCGTCGGCGGCGTCAACCAGTTGCTGCACGTCGATCTATTCAATTTGCTTTGTGTCCCGGGAGAAGTAGACCCGCCCACCATCAGCACGCTGGAGAGTTTCTGCGCAGCCCACCGCGCATTCATGATCGTCGATTGCGCCTCCACCGACACAGTCAACTCGTTGCAGTCGAGTTCGGGTCCCAATAACGATATGACCGGTACAGCCGGTGCAAACGCCGCATACTACTTCCCCTGGATCAACGCTCCCGACCCGCTCAACCAGGGTGGCTCGGGCCCCTTCCCAC
>Ga0224529_1000218_pt1 | contig 45767 bp, 45 predicted proteins | sample CBST50metaG_FD_179893 | JGI IMG/M metagenome (GOLD analysis project Ga0224529, IMG submission 179893) | Peat soil microbial communities from Stordalen Mire, Sweden - C.B.S.T50 | ecosystem: Environmental > Terrestrial > Soil > Wetlands > Peat | place: Sweden: Norrbotten County, Stordalen Mire...
TAGAAGTATCGCCGTCTGAGATGGCCAAGCTCAACATCAAACCAGACGACTTCCATGGCGAATGGAACTACTCGCTGCTGCCCCAATAACCGCTTGATTGTACAGTTTGTTTATGCGCGAACCCTAAGCTGTTTGTCCTTGTTCGCAGATTTGAAGTGAGCGGTGGTAGCGGACAACAAGGTGACGGAAGGTGCCCAACCAGGCGCTGGTTCGCTACACCCATCAAGCCGCCATCTCCAACCATCGGCTCGTTGCCTTTGAAAACGATCGGGTGTCATTCCGCTGGCGAGACTATGCACACGGCGGCAAGAAGAAGGTCATGACAGTTTCAGCAGAGGCGTTCCTGCGCAGATTTCTTCTTCACGTTTTGCCCAAAGGACTGCTCCGCATTCGCCACGTCGGCTTCTTCGCCGACCGAAGCCGCCCCCCTCGCACGCTTCCCCCAGTTGCTCGGTCCCGTTGCGTGCCCAGATAGTCCCGAGACAACCAACCAGCTGCGTTGTCCCGCCTGCTCCTTCACCATGCTGGTCATCCAGTGCATCACCAGCGCTCAACGTTACTTCCCGCCAGACCCAAACGCCCTACCCCACAGAGGTGCAACATTGAGAGCTCATCAAACAGCTTTCGCTCACGACGTCTCTATTCCTTTGGGAAAGCACCTGGGATCGGCCTCGCCAGCGGAAGTCAAACTCGCGGAAATCGCGCTTGCCTCGATTCGCATCCCCAATCGCAGCCGACGTGGTCGCCTGCGGTAGAAGGTGCAAAGCTTGATCGGCGACAAGGCCTACGACAGCGACCTGCTACGGAGGCGATTGAAGAACCGGGGGATCGAACTGATTGCTCCCCATAAGGTGACCCGAGTGCACAAACCGACTCCGGATGGGCGCGCTCTGGAACGTCATCACAAACGCTGAAAGATCGGGCGAACCAGGTAGTTGAGAACATGTTCGCCACCGCCGAAGCGTGGCTTGGCGTAGACGACCCAGCCCTTTAGGCCGAGTTGCCAAAGGAAGTGGCTGAAGGCGCCCGGAGAGGCAAGTTGCTGAAGCGAATTATGGAGCTGAAGTCTGTCCTGTTTGAAGAGTTCACGCAGTCCCTCGCAAAACTTGCCACAGAGACCTTGCTGAGTGCTATGACGGGCAGGAAGAATCGTGCCTATCCGGTTAAGACATACACCCACTACAGGCAGGGTGTGGCCAATTCCCAGAGTGAGGTTCTTTGAAGGTTGGAGCGTAAACATCGCCTGCTTCACTCAGGTTTATGCCACCAGAGCTCCTGACGGACGGTCGAAGTATACCCGGTCGCGCGTGAGCGCCTTCGGGCAGGAGTGTGGCCGTGTCGTGTTGCAGAAGTCGATGTAGCGGCCTATCTTTGTTCTGGCCTCTTGGACCAACTCGTAGCCCAGTTCCGGCCGGCGTCAAGGCCGCGCCCCACGCGCCGCCTTCGCGGTCGAAGAGTCTTGACCCCGGCCACTTCATCTCGGCTTGATCTCAGCTATTCCGGGAATGTCATCCTCCCCCGTTGGCCAGAGGCGGAGGCCTTTTGGTACTTGGACGAACGGCTTCGCATCTTGAAAATGAGGGAAGCACACTTGTTACAATCAAGGTAGACGACGCTCTTGCTTCACACAGGTCTCGCAACCATCCGCGACGCACAGGGTGGGCGACACGAGGTTTCAGCCTGTAAAATGAATGGAGAAACGCGGTCAAATCCGAACTCCGGCAAGAATAGATGCCTTCAGATCTTTCATCTCGCGAACTGCAAGAACACGTCGACGCTTCGGTAGTCCCGACCACTGCCGCGCAAGATACGGGGGGCGACGAGATCTCTCTGCTGGATCTGCTTATTGTTCTTGCCGAGCGGAAACGAATTATTCTCTCGCTTACGGTGGGCTTCGCGGTTGGTGCGATCATTGTTTCGCTGCTTCTGCCCCCAAGCTACACCGCCACGGTGACTTTGCTGCCCCCGCAGCAGGGTTCTTCGATGAGTGGGGAATTCGCCTCCCAGCTCGGCGGTATGGCTGCGCTGGCCGGAGGCAGTCTCGGCCTCAAGAGCTCGAATGCCATGTTCGTGGCCATGTTTAAGAGCCGCACTGTCGAAGGCGCCATGGTGGAGCATTTCGGCCTGATGCAGGAGTATCACGCGAAGTTTCCTTCTGATGCCCGGAAAGCTTTCGAGAGTTATGCGACCTTGGACGGAAACGCAAAAGACGGCATGATCCATATCTCAGTCGAGGACCGCGATCCCCGGCGCGCCGCGGATCTTGCCAATGGCTATGTCGATCAGTTTCGCATCCAGTCTCAGCATCTTGCCATTACGGAAGCCTCTCAGCGCAGACTCTTCTTCGAGCAGCAACTAGAACAGGCCAAGGATAATCTGGCCAACGCCGAAGAGGCCTTGAAGCAGACCGAACAAAAGACGGGCGTGATTCAGCTCGACAGCCAGGCGCGCACCCTCATCGAATCGGCCGCATCGCTCCGCGCGCAGGTCGCAGCTAAGGAGGTACAAATTCAGGGAATGAGCACGTACGCTACCAGCGAGAATTCCCAGGTGGTGCAAGCACGGCGGGAACTGGAGAGCATGCGCGCTCAGTTGGCAAAGCTGGGAGGCTCCGGGGACAGCGACAGTGATGGGCTGATCGTTCCCAAAGGCCAAGTCCCTGAGGCCAGTCTCGAGAACATCCGCAAGCTGCGCGACGTCAAGTATAACGAAACAATTTTCGATATCCTCGCACGGCAGTTCGAGATCGCCAAACTCGACGAGGCGAAACAGGGCGCGCTCATTCAGGTTGTCGACTCCGCCGTTCCTCCCGATAGGCGATCTTTCCCGAAGCGCACGCTCATCGTGATCGCAGCCGCAGTAGCAGGGCTTATTTTTGGAATTTTTGCGGCCATGATCTTGGCCGTATTTCAACGCGTTAATAAAGATCCAAAAGCAGGCATAAAGCTTCATCTTCTCTGCGAGGCCATCTCTGCCAAGCGGCAAAGGATAGCGTGATTATTGATCCGGCCCTGGAGTTCCGCTGCGCGGCATAGCAGACATCTTTGTGACGGAAGTAGGTCTCCAAAGTGACCGGCCAGAATATTCGCCTCGCTGATCCGATCATTGCCAAGGGACCTGTAGGCCGCTTTCGAATTGGCCCAGTCCTGGCAAGCCCACGGCGTCGCCAAACCTACACTGGAAGACAACTTCTCCAAGAGTTGCCTAAGTCGCTTGCCGTGACGCGCATCCTCGAACTTACAGCCTACAACTTCGCTATCGATCCATTTCTTCCCACGGAAATCCTTCGACGATTCCCGGGACTCCGCGCCATGGGTGCCTCGCCATCTGCTCATAACAAACAGTTCGCCATGAATCTGCCACTACACGTAAGTACCTGACTTGAGACCGAATCCGATCCATAACGCCCTCCAACACTCAGCGGAGAATTGTGGGTAATTGAAAGGAACTTCGGACGCTTAGGGAGGAAGATAGTCTTCAGCAGCAGCAGGAAACAAAGTCCAAGCGGCGGATGCAAAACAAGGGAATGTCTATGGAAGACCGGCCTGTGTTGGAGCCGAATGCAGCCGGTATCGACGTCGGCGCACGAGAATTGTCCGTTCTGCGCCCGGTAGACGTTGAGTTCGCTCGTCTAATTTGGCCCACTTCGCTCATCTAAACTGGCCCACCTGTACAAGCCCGGATGTAAGGATTCGGGGATGGACAGGAGGCAAAAGGTGGAACTATTTGAAGTGATCCGGCGCGGTTACGCGGTCGGAGAGACGATTCAAGGACTATCCAAGAAGCATGGCGTGCACCGGCGGATGGTGCGGCAAGCGCTCGGGAACGCGATTCCTCCCGAGCGAAAAGCGGTAGTACGGGAAGCGCCCCGGCTGGGTCCGGTCAAGGAACACATCGAACAGATGCCTGTCTGGGTCGCGGTAGGGATACCGGTTTCCCGATACCCCCCGCACAGATCCCCACGAGCGGCATTACCGCATGGGGCTCTTATCTTGGATGGATGGCGTCAAAGCGAACGCTTGGCCAAGGGTGGAGAACACGCGGTTTCGGGAGCCACAGGGCCTCTAGCTGCTTTAATCGCGCCCAGTTGAGGTGATGTTTTTGACCGCGACGAACCAAAGTTTGTCGCCACAATCGCATCGCCCGGTAACGAAATATGCAGAGACTTTCCATGTTGCCCAGTATTGCGTGGTAGTTGAAGTAGCCCTGCACCACCGATTTGAGCCATTTTCCGGTTTGTGCTACAGGATCATGCATGCGCATTCGGAGTTGCTGCTTGATTTCAGCCAGCTTCGCCCGCAACCGCTTGCCGATCGTGTGACGCTTCACCGCAAAATCCCCGTTCCGATCTTTCCCGCAAATGTGCGAGAAACCCAAGAAATCGAATGTCTCAGGCTTTCCTTCTCCTCTCTGTTTCCGATTGAGTTCAGCTAACCGACCAAACTCAATCAGGCGCGTCTTGTCTGGGTGTAGCTCCAGCCCGAACTTCTTCAGCCGCCCCCGTAATTCGTCCAGGAAACGATCTGCCTCGGCCCGGTGTTGGAAGCCCATAACGTTGTCATCCGCATATCTGATTACAACGACATCGCCCCGCGCACACTTCTTGCGCCAGACATCCACCCACAGGTCGAATACGTAATGCAGATAGATATTGGAAAGAATCGGTGAAATCACCGAACCTTGCGGCGTACCTATCCCGGTATCCTTCCATTCGCCTTCCTCCATCACTCCGGCCTCAAGCCATTTCTGGATAAGGCGAAGTATTCGGGGGTCAGCAACGCGGTGCTGGAGGAACTTTAGCATCCATTCTCGGTCGAGGTTATCGAAAAATCCGAGAATGTCCGCGTCCAGCACAAAGCTCACCTTCTTTCGCGTGAGCGCGGTATGTAACGCATCCAGCGCTTGATGCTGGCTGCGTCCGGGCCGGAACCCATAAGAGAATCCCCGAAAGTCCTCTTCATAAATCTGGTTGAGGATCGTGACCACGGCCTGCTGGACGATCTTATCTTCCAACGCCGCAACCCCCAATGGACGTTGCCGTCCATCGGGCTTCGGAATGAACACTCTCTTGGATGGCTGCGCACGGTACGCGCCGCGATGAACCCGGCTGTGCAGATCAACCAATCGATCTTCCAGTCCGGTCTCGTACTCTGCCCACGTGACGCCATCCACTCCAGGGGCAGCCTTACGCTTTAACACGTAGAACCCATCCCGAAGCAAACCGACTGTCATGTGATGGAGTAGAGCAGTGAACTGCTTCTCTTTCCCCTCCTTTGCTGCTTTGCGCACACCCTCCAATCCTTGGGACACGCGAACCTCGCTCTGTGTCGAGTGCGTGCTGGATTGAAGGATGTTCTCCTTGATCAGCAATCTTCCCTCCTCGCCCTCCGCCGACGGTTCCCCGTCTTTGTTCAAGCGATTCATTGGTACTACACCGCTGTCCGACTCCTCGAAGGCGTGCATGTGGGCTGTCCGGCTATCGCCTTTTCTCACCGGCCTGATTGTGTGGTTCACTTCAGGCACCTCCGAGGTCTCCCGGTTCTCGTGCGTGGAGTTTCCAGACGTGCATGGGGTCTCCGACTACGTAGGACTGGCCCAAAGCTCGCGCTATCGCTCATGGCCATACTGCCTTCCGCTTTGACGACAGCGTCGGCGTTCCAATTGGAGTTTTTCGCAGCTCGATACCCAGCCCGTCTGTGCCCCTGTTTACGCTTCAATGCGCACCTCGCGATGGACACTGCAAAACTCGGGGCCGAGTGGTTCGCTATTCCCTGCTCGTAAGGCTCTTGCATCCTCTACTCCACGCCGGTTTATCCCGGCGCACCGCCAACTACTCTTTCCGATCAGTACTTCTAATTGTCGCCCGTCAGAAGGCCAACAGTTGATGCGCCGGTGGCAGGCCGTGTACCTGCGTTCGGTCGTCGATCTCCCCGTCCGATGGATTGTGCGCGGTAGTTCTCCCCATCGGCTCGCGGATGCGTTGCGCGCTGAGCGCGCGAATGCCGGAAGCAGTAATCCCCGCACTTGTCTCGGTCTGTTTGCCGCTGCGAACGCGCTGGGCAGAGGCTTGGTGCATGGTGTGAAACCACATCTGTATATCGGAAAGCTGAATCCAGATGCCCTCAAGAGACTGGGCCTATCGGTGGAAGGAGCAGGGCACGCTCCCGATGTACTGGTGCGGGTTCCGCTTTTCCGGGAGTCTCTCTTCCGCGCGGCAGTAGAAGGCGACGGGCCGCCTGTTACAGACATTGTGCAGGTGTGGCTCGACACGTCGGCATTTCCGGCACGGGGAGCAGAGCAATCTGACGAGTTGTGGAGTCGAGTGCTTGCACCACTCTTTAAGGAGGCGCAGTAATCTGCGGACGATCCCAAAGCAATGCAGGGGCACGGCACCGGCAGGAGCCGCGACTGCGTCATTGTGCCTTGGCCGCAGCCTTCGCGCTCGTAGCTTGGGCCCGGGCCGACCGCTTTCTGGTCGACGGGGCCGGCGCCAAGGTATCAATCTCAAAGTCTGCATCCGGGAACACTACTCGCAGCTCGAGCTTGCCCCCAAGAGCGCCGACGTACTCCCGCAGCGTGCTCAGCAGGAAGTCCGACTGCTTCTCCATGCGAGAGACAGCTCCCTGGCCGATATTGAGTCTCTCCGCAACCGCAACCTGCGTTTGCAGGCGAGCCTGGCGCAGCTTGTGGAAGCCGATGCGCTCGAGTTCGGCGTGTACTTCCCGCTGCAATTTGGCGCGAACCTCGGGTGAGGACTTGTGCTTCAGATCGTTCCACTTGGTGGCCATAGCGTTGTACTCCATTGCGTTGCGAGGCCCCGGGCTTACCGGGGGCGTTGCTTTGTTGTCTTCAGGTGCTCTGCAAAGATGGCGTCCGCTTTCGGGATCATCTTGTCGTACCAGCGGTCATCGCCCATTTTGTCTCCACCAGCCAAGAGAAACGCCGTCTGGACGGGATCAAAGGCGAAAAGGACGCGATACGGCCGCCCTTCGTGCTGAATTCTTAGTTCCCGCATGTGGCTGAACTTCGAGCCCTTCACACCAGTGCTCTGCGGATATCCAAGGGCCGGTCAGGCTTCCAGCAGCATCAGCACCACGCGCTCGACGCTGTTCTGTTCAGGCTCAGAGAGATCCTCGTACCAGGCCTGAACTCGTCCGAGACCTCGGCCTCATATGCCATGCGTGTACTATACCATGGATGCCATATTGGCGCGGGAATAATGACTATATTGGCTATCCATACTCTATAGTTGGCTCCCGAAAGGCTCTCTTCTCGGTTGCAATTGATTGAGAGCTGCGAGGTTGGAGTTTCTGCAATCCTGGATTGACGCTTTTCTAAACGGGCCAAAAGCTTCCGGCAGACCCGCTACAAATCTCTGGCAGGCCTCCTTTTCTCCCTGCACCCCCACGGTTCGATTTGTTCTGATGCATTTGGCTTGAATCCCTCGCCTCTTCATGCAGCGAATCCACTACTCCAACGGCTTTTTTTCGCGTGAACTCCTTTGGACATAATCGGTTAGAGAATGGTATTCAGAGCGCATATACATATACTGTAAGATATAGCAGCACAAGGAAACCATATGCCCACAGCGAAGAAGGCCACAGCCCGACCGAAGCGCAGAATCGTTGCTCCCGTGGAGACGCGCACTCAACTCCGGCTCACCGTCGATTCCAAATTCACCAAAACGCATTTCAACCAACTTTTTGCTGTGCTGAAAATCCGCAAGAAGAACGCCCTGGCCGAGCACATCATCATGAATTTCAAAACCAAAGCGGCACAGGCGCAGATTCTGGCGTTCTATAACGGCCCGTGGCTGGACATCCCATTTCAAAGCATTGACACCGCATTCGTGTTTCCGTTGACCTACGAGATTGCCGACGAACTGGAGAGAGTGGGCGGGGAAATTCTCGGCGGCGTGAACAAGTCTAAGACGTTTCGCGTGATGGTGGCCTGCTTTGCTGCTGTCCATAAACTCAAGGCTCCCGTCCAATCCACATTCGCATAGTTTCGTCAGGGCATCTGGCTGGCGGCAACCGCATCGACGCGATGAGCGCGGATGGTCCTTTGCCAACGGGCGCTGGCACATCGCTCATGCCCTTCGTGCTACCGACAGAAGATCATTTCAGTCACGGGCTACCTGCCGCCTCTTTCCTGCTGGCGTTGGCGCGGATTTGTTGGGCGCTGTTGCAGACGCAGGGCGTGTTGCATCTCCGGGTCAGTGAATTGGACGGAGACGCCGTGTTGCGCCGCAATCTTTGTGACCATCCGCTTCCACTCCACGGTTCCGGTACACGCGATGCGAGAGCCGTATTTTTGCACGGCCATTTCCAAGCCGAAGAGGACCGCCGCCTCATCCTGGTTGAGAACGGTGACAATGCGTCCGCGGTCGATGACGGAAACCTGGCCATTCAGCATGTACGACACATCGCCGGTTTTGCGGTTGATTGTCCAGATGCGGGCCGCGGCGATCTGGTTGGCAAGAACCTGTTGTTTCTGTTCATCTGCAAGCCGTTGCTGCGCGAAGCCGGACCAATCGGCGCTGGTGCCATTCTCGGGAGATGGAGCAAAATGCAGCGCGTCTGATTCCAGCCTTGCATCGAGCCGCCGTTGATTCCGCTGGTCCGCATATCGCCATCCTCGAAGTTGCGCGGCCGCCCTCGCGTCTCCTTCTTCGGCCCTGTCCGCGACCCATGCGCGGAGATTCTTCGGAAATGACTCCTGCCGCCTCTGTTGCACAGACAGCTTCAGGGCGCGTACTTCGAGAACGGATTGAGCCGCTGCCTGGGAAAGCAAGACTTTCTTGTCTAGCCATGACAGAGCGGATGCACGAATCTCCTTCTTCTGTTGCCGCAAAACCTCAAGAAGGTTTTGACGGTCCTTTCGCCCATCGACGGTGATGCTTTTGCACACTTCCCGTTGCTGGTTCCGGTACTGGTTATAATCGGCCATCAGAGAGCTACGTTCTGCGTGTCGCTGCGCTTTCCGTTCCTCCCTCACTGTGCCATCACGAACATGAGAACGAACGCCATGTTGATCGGACTCATAGCCAGATGTTGAGGCCGGTGTCCACGGCCCAAGCGCGGCCTCCGTGGTCTGACGGTTGATCTTTCCGGCAAAGTTATTGCGGAAAACGTCGGACGCCTTTACCCGGATGTTGTAGTCAACAGCGAGGACCGTATATCCGCCCGACTCACCTTTCTCAAGTTTGAGATGAGCCTTCGAGAGAAGGCGATGCAGGTCATCCCACGTGACATTCCGTCGAGTCAGCAGTGTGTGTACGCGCGGGGCAATCTCCCGCCGCGCATAGGATTGGAATGATTCCTGATCCTGGTAATGTTCAAATTGTGCGGCGGCTCCGGTCGGCTGTTGTTGGGCAGATCGAGACGCGTGGCGCTCGGATTTCGATTGCAGTACAGCCTGTTGCGTATCCTCATCCCATCGCATCGGACCCGGCGTGTGTGCCCAGCCATGTTTCGCTTCAAGGAAGCGTGCTGCGGCATCGAGAGTGAACCAGTCGCGATATGGTGTATGTGCCCTGAGCGTCTCGATATGAACCTTGTTAAGCATGATGTGGATGTGAAAATGCTTTTTGTCGTCGTGCGCAACGATCATGAACTGATGGCCTTCATATCCAAGTGCCTTCATCGTGTGCAGCGCGCAATCTACCCATTGCGGTCGAGTCGGACGCTCACCAGGAGGCCATGCCAGTTCATAATGGCAAACAGCATCCTTGCAACGATTGTTGAGAGATGCAACCCCTTGCATCTCCATCGCCGCTGTGTCGAAGCCGAGAAGATTCTCCGACATGACCACCTCTCCGCGCAGAAGAAGTTCTCCGCTGTCGGCATCACGCTCCCGCGTAAGGTATTCCTGAAGCCGTTTGAAGCTGCTGGAGTGTTTTCGAGTTGGCTGCACTTTGGCAATCATGTTCACTTCACCGTGCCCGTCTTGAGCGCTCTCATTGCGTTATGAACAGCCAGCAATGTGGAATTCAGTCCCCTGCGAAGCTCTTCTTCATCAGGGAGACCTTTGATCTGCGAGAGCAGATGCTTCTGGAGTCCACCGAGTCTTGCAAGCTCTCCTGCGGCCTTCTGGTCCATCGTCGAAAGGATTCGCTTGCCAAGTGCAGTTCGCCGGACGTACTCGCTCATCGTCAGGCTCGCACTGTTGGCCTGGTCTCGGATTGTGGCTTTCTCCTCTTCCGTGATGCGGACCTCGATCCGTAAATTGGAGCCTTGTGCCCGTGTGGATCTTGCCATTCTTCTCTCCGTTTCTGTGGGGTCTCGGGGCGTAGCCCTGAGCAAGATGCGCAACCATTTCTCCGAGTAGCCGAAGGCGGATTGGAGAAATGGTGGTGGCTGGACGAAACCCCGCAGGGGTTTTGTCCGGACAGCGCCTACCTTGCCATTCAGTGCTTAGCCTTCCAGTTTTTCGTTCTGAGCCCCATTCCTGTTCGTATTTCTGTCCAGAATTACTATAATATACTTATACTTTCACTGACGGTAAAAGTGTATTATATTTATGTATGGCAGAGATGTGCGGCTGTGAGGAGGCAAAGCGATGGGAATAGAGGGGCATCGTAAGGTGCAGGTCTTTTCTTCGGAGATTGTGGAGGGTGCTCGTATGTTGTTGACTCAAAAAACGTCAGAACCCGTGCCGCAACCCGGTTCATTCATGATGGGAGCGGTGATACGGACGCTGTTGCCTCTTCTCGTGGAGTTGCGGAGGAAAGGCTATTCATTGACCATGCTGACTGATCTGCTGGCGGAGAAGGGGATAAAGATCAGTCCAACTGCTCTTTCTGGGTACATGGCCAAATTTACTAGGCCGGGTGAGGAGGCTCCGGTAAGGGCACGGAGAGAGAGGCCACAAACATCAACAAGCGCCTTACAGTCACGTGGAACTTTTGTAATGAAGCCGGACGTGACGCTGTAACGGCGGAGAGACGTATGTCGCGAGTGGTCTTTGTGACGGGCAGTCCTGGTGGAGTAGGGGTTGGGAATCTGCAACACCGGGGTGCCCTGCGGAAATCGAATCGTGCTTCCATGTCGGTGCTCAACTCGTCGCTGATGAGGGCTGCAACGATGACCCCGCCGAGTGACAGGCTACACAACGTCCTTCTTGCGAACGGGCCCGACGCTATTCCAGACGAGAACAACATAACCGTGCAGAGCATTCTGGAGAAAAGTCAGACTATGGCCGCAGTTGAACCTATCCTTTCTTTCCGGGGAGAAGAACCAGCCGTCGCCTGATGGTTGACTACCGAGGCAAAAAATGTTTCACGCAAACAGGGTCGAGATGGTGTCAAATGGATTCATCGGTAGGCGGCTCCTGAATGTCAGGGAGGCTGCCCAATATCTGGGGCTCGAAGTGGACACGGTCTACAAGAAATCCAGGTTGCGGGAGGTTCCCTGCGTCAAGGTCGGTCGTGCGTTGCGGTTCGATGTGAAGGCGCTTGAGCGCTACATCGAGCAACACACAATCGAAACCATTGACTGAAAGGAGAAGCAAAATTGTCCATCATGAAAAAGTCCGATGGAGTCTATGTAGTCCGTTGGAGAGAAGGAGGCCGAAACAGGAGCCTGTCGGTCCACGGCGGGTTGGCACTGGCACAGAAGGTCGAGCGAAAGAAGATGTCGGTGCGGGATGAAAACCGGCATCTCGACGTGAAGCGGGAGATCAATTACAGAATGTCGGAGTTGATTGACCGTTACTGGACGCATTATGGAAGAAAGAAGCGCTCGGCAGGCCGGGAGAAAAGCATTCTGGACGGCATTCGATCTGAGTTGGGTCGCATGTTTGTACGGGAAGTTGACGGGATAGCGGTCGGGCAATGGTACGAGAACCTTACTGGCGTCCGCGATTTGTCTCCGGGTACGGCTGTGCGGCACTTCAATGTCATGCACCACATGATGGCGAAGGCTTCCACGATCTGGTCGAAGGAAACCGGTCTCGACCGGAATCCGGCGGATCAGGTGGAAGTACGGCGTCCCGACGATGCCAGGGATCGTTACCTGTCCGAAGTTGAACTCGGCAGGCTAAAACGAGCGCTCGACGAAAAGAAGTACCGGAAGGGTACAAACGATCTCAACAAGACGGCTCATCGTCTGAGGCTGATTGTGCTGATTGCCGTCGCAACCGGAATGCGCGCTTCGGAGATATTCGGGCTTCTGTGGTCGGACGTGTTGTACAGCGAGGGGTTGTTGGCAGTGCGGGCAAAACTGAAGGGCGGCAAGATGCGGTACGTCCCGATGGCGCCTGAACTGGCCAGCGAGTTGCGGCGGTTTCCCGTCGTGATTGGTGAGGATCGGATTTTCCCGCCGAAACCGGGAGCAACGAGTGGAAGGCAGCGACTGGAAGGAAGTTTTGAGGACCTGCTCGAACGGGCTAGAATTCGAGATTTTCGTTTCCACGACCTGCGCCACACCTTTGCATCTTGGTACATGATGAACGGCGGCGATCTTTACGAGCTGGCGAAGATCCTTGGCCACTCGAATATCAAGATGACCGAACGCTATGCCAAGCTGGGGCGGGAACACATTGCCAGAACCGGCAGCACGGCGCGGGAAATCTGGAAATTGTTGGAGAAAGAGGAGTGCGTCCAAGCGAACATCGGTTGAAGATGTACGCTATTGGTACGTTCGACTAAAACCTGACGTTTAGGGTTGCCGCTAACTGCTTTAGAATGTGGTGGCCAGAGACGGGATTGAACCGCCGACGCCGGCCTTTTCAGGGCCGCGCTCTACCACTGAGCTATCTGGCCTCAGTGCAAACTTGGGTTGCATGCCTACGCGTGGAATCCGGCATCGCCGGAAAAGGTGGGCGAGTCCACTTGCAGTGCTCTGCAACTACTTGTGACATTATACCAACTCCCATTCCCTGAGCCAAACCGGACTCCTGTCCATCGCAAACCAGCCGAGCACGGCAGCCGGCTGCGGAAAACGGCGAGCCCAAGGGAGGGCAGTTGATGCGCGTCCATGAACTCGCCGGGGAGGATGCCGCTACAATGAAATCGTGATGGAACTGGTGCAGATCGAGGTGGTGCGGAAGGCTCCGGCGCCCAAGCCCGAGTGGCTCAAGGCGCGCGCACCGGTGGGCGAAAACTACCACGACCTGAAGCGGCTGGCGCGGTCCTTGGGGCTCAACACGGTGTGCGAAAGCGCGCAATGCCCCAACATCGGCGAGTGCTGGCACCACAAAACCGCGACCTTCATGATGCTGGGCAACCTGTGTACGCGGCGCTGCGGCTTTTGCGCCGTTCCCAAAGGCCGTCCCGAGCCCATCGACTTTGACGAGCCGCGGCGCGTGGCCGTGGCCGTGGCTGCGCTGGGGCTGGAGTACGCGGTCATCACCAGCGTGAATCGCGACGACGACCTGGTGGGCGGGGCGCGCGCCTTTGCGCTGGTCATTGACGAGATTCGCCGCCAGGCTCCCGGCTGCCGCACCGAGGTGCTCATCCCCGACTTCCAGGGCAATGAAGAGGCGATCCGGATCGTGGTCGAGGCCCGGCCCGCAGTGCTCAACCACAACACCGAGTCGGTGCCGCGGCTTTACCGGGTAGTGCGCTCCGGGGCGCGCTATGAACGGACCCTGCGTCTGCTGCAATACGCCAAGGAACTGGACCCCAAAGGGATCACCAAGTCCGGCGTGATGGTGGGCCTGGGCGAGGAGACTGCCGAGTTGCTCCAGGTCTTCCGCGATCTGGCCGCGGTCCATTGCGACATTCTCACCATCGGGCAATATCTGCGCCCCTCGCGCAACCACCTGCCCATGACCCGGCTCTACACGCCGCGCGAGTTTGCCGAATTGAAGGCCGATGCGCTCAAAATGGGCTTCCGGCACGTCGAGTCGGGGCCGCTGGTGCGCTCCAGCTATCACGCGCACGAGCAGGCCGCCTCGACCGGCCTGACAGTGTTGACGTAGGAATTGCAAACTTCAAGCCCGCGGCACCGTAGTTTTAGTAGAATAGCCGTTGGCAATTTGCTTCGCGAGGATGAACCCAATGGCAGCTTCGATCATGGCCGGTATTCCGGCGCTCAAAGAACTGAACGGCGACCTGAGGCGGCGGATGGACCAGGCAGTGGCCACCTTCCAGGCCAACCTTGCTTCCACGCGGACAGGCCGGGCCAGTGTGCATATGCTCGACCAGGTAAAAGTGGACTACTACGGCACGCACACACCCATCAGCCAACTGGCGCAGGTGTCGGCGCCAGAGGCGCAACTGATTCTGATTGCGCCCTGGGATCCCACCATCTTGAAGGAGATCGAGAAGGCTCTGCGCACCTCCGATCTGGGCTTTAACCCCCAGTCGGACGGCAAGGTGCTGCGCGTGCCCGTTCCTCCCATGACCGAGGAGCGACGCCGCGACGTCTGCAAGCACCTGAACAAGGTACTCGAAGAGCATCGCACCGCTGTCCGCAACGTCCGCCGCGACGGCAACGACGCCCTCAAGAAACTCGCCAAGGATAAGAAGATCAGCGAGGACGAGGAAAAGCGCGCTCTGGAAGAAATCCAGAAGATCACCGACGAAGAGATTCGCCGCATGGAAGAGCTTTCGCACAAGAAGGAAGCGGAAGTCATGCAGGTGTGACCGCGTTCGCCCGCCTTGAACGGGTGCAGGGTGCCCCAAGTTCCGCTTTTGGAGCCTGGGATCCACAATCCTTTTCTCGCCTTGACTATGCCGCCGCGCTCGCGGCAAGCGGCTTCACTTTGACGCGCTTCTTGTGGGAGGCAATCCAAAGATCGCGCTGGGCCTGAAGACGAAGCCAGAAGTCCGGCTCCGTGCCGAAGGCCTCCGAAATGCGCAGCGCCATATCCGCCGAGATTCCCGCCTTGCCATTCAAGACCCGCGAGAGCGCGGGGCGGGTAACTCCCAAGTGCCGCGCGACTTCGGTCACGGACCTCGACTGCAAGTAATAAGCAAGAATCCTGCCGGGATGAGAGGGATTGTGCATCTGCATGGCGCGAACTCCTTCCTTTAGTGGTAGTCCTGATAATCGACGAGAATTGCATCTTCGCCATCAAACCGAAACGTGAGCCGCCAATTCCCATTCACGCTCACTGCCCAGTGGGCCGCAAGGCTGGCAGTCAGCGCATGAAATTGCCATCCGGGAACATTCATCTCTTCGGGCCTCTTGGCGGCATTCAAAACGGTAAGCTGATCGTTCAGCTTGGCGGCATGACTGGGCTGAATTCCGGCCTTCGAGCCGGTCAGGAAAAACTTCTCGATTCCCTTATGCCGGAAGCTGCGTATCATCCTGCAAGCATTGTACTGCGTAACGTCACGCTGCACAACCTGCTTGTAGGTGACCCACTCAAGTCGTTCCCGCCGACTGGCCGGAAAACCGCCGCCCTACTTCTTCACCCGCTTGTAGAACGGCGCCTGGACCTGCTTTGCCCTAACTCGATTCGCCCGCACCTGCACCAGCACATCCTGACCGCTGGCGGCTACGGCGGCGGGAACATAAGCGTAGGCGATGTTGGTTTTCAGAAACGGCGCGGGTGAGCCGGAAGTGATGACGCCGATCTCGTTTCCGTCCAGATCAAGCACCGAATACCCGTCGCGGCCAATGCCCCGCTCAACCATCTCCAGAGCCACGAGTTTGCGCTTGGGACCGCCCGCGGCTTGCACGGCCAGCAAAGCATCACGTCCAATAAAAGAACCCTTGTCGAGCTTCAGCCAGCGCTCCAGGCCGCCCTCGAAGACGTTGATCCGGTCGGAGATTTCGTGCCCATAGAGGGGCATTCCAGCCTCCAGACGCAGGGTGTTGCGCGCGCCCAGTCCGCAGGGCCGAATGCCGAACTCCGCGCCCGCTTCCATCAGCGCATTCCACATCTTTTCGCTGGTCGGCACGTCGGCGGGAATGTAGACTTCAAAGCCATCTTCGCCGGAGTAGCCGGTGCGCGCGATCATCACATTCTGGATGCCTGCCACCTCGCCCCACGTGAACCAGTAGTTCCTGATGGCGGCCAGATCGACCTTGGTGAGCTTTTGCAGGGTTTCAAGCGCACGCGGCCCTTGCAGGGCCAGTTGCGAGTAGTAGGCGGAGTAGTCGCTGAGGTGAATGCCAAGCCACGCGCCCACCTGCTGGCGAATCCAGGCGTAGTCCTTGTCCTTGGTGCCCGCGTTGACCACCAGCAGGTAGTCGTTTTCGCCGAGCCGGTGCACCAGGATGTCGTCCACAAACGTGCCTTCCGGCGTGAGCAGGGCGGAGTAGTGGGCCTGGCCGTCCTTGAGCCGCGAGGCGTCGTTCATGGTGATGTGCTGCACGGCGGCCAGCGCGCCGGGGCCGCGAAATTGGATTTCGCCCATGTGGCTCACGTCGAAGAGTCCCACACCGGTGCGCACGGCGATGTGCTCGGCAATGAGTCCGCCGCCTGGACATGGATACTCGACCGGCATATCCCAGCCGCCAAAATCGACCATCTTGGCCTTGAGGGCGCGGTGCGTGGCGTTGAGGGCGGTCTTCTTGAGCGGGGAGGCGACGGGTGCGGCGGGAGAGCTCATCGGAGTTCCTTTCGGCGGTGCGGCTGTACCCTGCCTACGATAGGGATTGAGACGCGGCTGGGTCAAACCGGGCGGGTTCGGGCTTAGGATGAAAAGCATTGCCTGTTTGGAAAGAATATTCGGGAAGAGAAATGGGGAAATGATCGCATGAATCAGTTTAGGGGAATCATTCTGCTGGTGGCGGGGGGCTTTGCGCTGTATCAGGGGTGGAATATCCACACCGGCCAACACGCTTTATAGGCTTATGGACTTGGCTTGCTGGCTGTCGCCGTGGGCATCTGGCGGCTTCTCCGCAAGGAGCCGCAGCGGCTGGCGTAAGCAAGAGCGGGACGCTGGCGGCCTTGCTCTACCAATAGAGATGCTTCGCTGTTTCGGATTTACACCAGATCCAGCGCGGCCGTTCCTCTGCCGGGGGGGACAAATTTTTCCGCGCGCCAGGCGATGGAGAGTTTTTCGCGGCTGAGGAGTTTGTGAATCTGGCCGCGTGCGTGATCGGCCCAGGGGCCGCGATTGTCCAGCCGGATGTACGCGTTCCAGTGGTACAGGGCCGGGCGGTGTTCGCCTCTGCGTTCGTGGGCCAGGGCCATGTTGTAGTGGGCGTCGGCGTAGCCGGGGGCCAGCGCAATGGCCTGGCGATAGGCGACGATCGATTCGTCCAGCCGTTCGAGCTCGTCCAGCACGTTGCCCAGATCGAAGAAGGCCAGCACGTAGCCGGGATCGGCCTCCGTGGCGCGGCGGTATAGCTCCTCGGCGCGGGTGTATTGGCGCATGTGAAAGTAGATGGTGCCCAGGTTGATGAAGGCCGGCGCAAAGGACGGATCGAGTTCCATCATCTCTTCATAGAGCGTAATCGCGCGCTGCTTTTCGCCTGCCTCTTCAGCCTGCACCGCGGCCAGAAAGCGCTCCTGTGCGCCATTTGGATTGGCGGCGCCCGGACGGCGCAAGGGATATGGCTCGGAGACGGCCGACGGCCGATCCATTTTGTCCATCCTGTCAAGGCGCTCAAAGTCAAAGAGCAACTGACGGCGGATGGGATCCACAATAGCGCCATGATGACGGAAGGCAAGGCGCGTCCCGGTACGGACCAGGCACGCCTCAAGCAGCGGGTTGGCCATGCCGGCCACGGCCTTCATGGCCACGATCGAGTGCCGGATGGAGGCCGCGGAGACATCCTCCTCGCGCAGAATGCGAAGGGTTCTCAACTGCCCCAGATCCTGGAATGTGTAGTTCTGCTGCTGCGGAATCAGTCCTGCCCGCTCCCACCCCTGCAACTGGCGGGAACTGATCTGCAATATCCTCAACACATCCTGACGGCTATAGCTGGTCACTCTTCAGTGCTCCCGTGGTAGTCCGGCGTGGCCTCGGAACTTGAACTCAGGTTCTGCACTCGGGTTCTGAACTCTGCCCCCTGGACTCGGCTCTTGGAACAGTTATTGAGAAACCGCTCTTGCTGCGATTATGCCAAGAGTATGCGTGGATAAGCTGGCGCGAACTACCACCATAATAAAAAAAAACGTGGATAACCGGTACCTGATTTGGTTCGCGCGGGAATTGGGCCCGAAACGGACTGTACAAAACACAGTGGGAATGGATGCAATGCGGGCGAAGCCGGAACGCAACCCCGAGATGCGGCAACGGGCTCGACGATCGGAAGCAGGGCAATGAAAGCAAGCTGGCGATTGAACCTGAACCGGTGACCTGGCGGCTGCGATTGAGCGCCGCCAAGCCTCATCCCTTCGGCTTCCACCCCAGCACACAAAGACCGTGTGCTGGGTGCCTGGGGCATATGTCGATGCGCCTAGGGCGTCACGGGAGGCTTGACCGAGTTCGGTGTCGCAGGCGGCTTGACAGACATCGGGGCCGCCGGGGCCTTGACCGAGAGAGCGGAAACCGCGGCAAGCACCTGCGTGGAGTGGGTCGAGGGGTTCACGCCGGCCCACACCTGCGCGATCTTGCCCTGGGGATTGATGAGAAAGGTGTTGCGATTGGCGATCTTGACGCCGGCAAAGTTGCCCAGCGAGCCATAGGCGGTGGCCACGTCGTGCTGCGTGTCGGCCAGCAAGCGGAAGGTGAGCCCCTCCTTGGCGCAGAACTGCTGGTGGCTGCTTGCGGTGTCTTCGCTCACGCCCAGAATCACCGAGTTGTTGGCTTCAAACTGGGGCAGGTCGCGCTGGAAGTTGTGGGCCTCGATGGTGCAGCCCGAGGTTCCATCCTTGGGATAGAAGTAGAGCACCACCCACTTGCCGCGATAGCTGCTGAGCGAAATCCGCGTACCATCCTGCGAGGGAAGCGTAAAGCCGGGCGCAACCTGCCCCACGGCGGGCAGCGTTCCACTGGCGGCGTGGACTGTGACGAGCGCAACCGCGAAGACCAAAACCGCAGCAAAAACAAGGGAGACAGCTTTTCTCACGAGAAACCTCCAGGTTGACAAACAGGGAATAGGGATCTGACAGCACTGTGCATGGATCGGCAGGAACAGGAACGGGGAAGTCCTGCTGGCAATCAGTATAGCCGCAAAGCGCCTGATACCTAACCCCTAATCCCTAGCCCCCTAATCCCTGGGACTAGCCACAATGGCAATCCCTGCCTCGACAGCGCGCTTGAGCAGCGAGTCGCGATCGAAGAGCAGCGTGCGCCCTGCCTCGACGGAGAGGCAACTGGCGCCAGCGCGGATCATGGTCTCCACGGTGGCCATGCCGATGACCGGCACGTCGAAGCGCATATCCTGCTGGGGCTTGGCCACCTTCACAACGGTCAAGCGGCGTTCCAGCGTCGAGGCATCGTCTTCCAGCGAGCGCATCAGGTGGCCGGCGCGCTCGATTGCCGCGTCGGTGCCCTCCATGGCTTCAACGGCCACGCAGGCCTGCGCGGCCACCACCACGGTCTGGCCAATGTCGAATCCGGCCACGGCGTGCGCCACGCTGAGCCCATACTCGATGTTCTTGCGCTCCTCTTCGTCCGGAGCGCGTTCCGTCAGTACGCCTTCCCGGGCCAACAGCGGCTCAAGAAAAGCGGTGGAACTGATCAGCTCAATGCCTTCATCGCCCAGCACCTTGGCCACCGCGCCCAGCAGCATGTCCGTCGAGCGCGTGCGCAGGTTGAGCAGCAGCTTGGCCAGCCGCCAGTCCGGGCGGATGCTGCTGAAGATCTGCTTGTGCTTCACCTGGCCGGCCATCACGGCCTTCGAGACGCCTTCCTTGTGGAAGAGCGAAATCAATCGCGACAGCTCGCCCAGCGAGAGCCAGTGGACGGTGATGCCTTCATCCGCGGCAGCGCGCTGCTCGATCTCCGGGTCGGTTTCTTCGCGAATGGCCGCCACCACCACGGCCAGGCCCTGGGCCCGCGCCGCATCCAGCAGCAAGAAGGGAAAGCGGCCATTGCCGGCAATCAGGCCGAGTTTCATGATTCGCACCGAAGAAGTGGCACACGCAACTGTACGTCACGCGCCTGGTTAAATGCTCCCGGAGGGAGCAATGATAGTAGCCCAGGGTGGAGTCCGCGAAAGCGGACGGAACCCTGGGTAGGTGACCGCAAAATCCCCAAAGCCCCGGAGGGGCGATCGATTTCTTCCACACCAGTTGCGATACGATACGATTCTGCCATGTCACACACCTATTGTTGTTCGCTGTTTCATTGCGTTTTCTCCACCAGGGAACGGCGCAAGATTATTGTTCCGGAGATCCAAACGCGGTTGTGGACCTATATGGGCGGTGTCGCGCGCGAGCACCAGATGAAGGCGCTCAGCATAGGCGGAATGGAGGACCACGTTCATATTCTGTTGTCTCTGCCGCCGTCTTTGTCGATAGCAGCGGCGATGAGAGAAATCAAGAGCGCATCTTCGCGCTGGGTGCATGAAACCTGCACGATGGAAGACTTCGCATGGCAGGAAGGCTATGCGACGTTCTCCATCGGACGGGCTCAGGTAACCACCACGCTGGCATACATTGCAGGCCAGAAAGAGCACCATCGGAAGCGCGATTTCCAGGGGGAGTTCCTCGCTTTTCTCAAGAAACACCACATTGAATATGATCCGCGCTACGTGTGGGGGTAGGTTTCGACCGTCCCTACGGGACGGGGTAGGTATGTTGGCGATGTGTTCCCAGGGTTCCGTCCGCCACGGCGGACTCCCCCCTGGGCTATTCTCACATTCTCCCTCCGGGAGAAACAGCAGCGAAACCGCCCGAACCCCCATATCGAATCCTTGCCTTACCGCGCCCTTTACTCCGCACCTTTGAAGCACTCCCAGTGGAGCCCTCCTCGACCATCGTCAAGATATAAATACGCGCCCTGTTCGACGCGCGTGACGATGCCTATATCTCCGGGCTTGAGCCTCATCGCCTCGAACTAAGGCCAAGTCCATGCCATAGGCATGCTCGCTAGGCGCAAACCTCACCTGATCTCCAATCTTGAATGGACTCGGCTTTTGTCCTTCTGTCATGACGCTCTACTTGATAACCCCGCGGTGACTCTGCTCGATAAACGCGGCCAGCAGCGCGGCGTCCTCGCCTTCCAGTTCTTTGATCTTCTCAAGCGCCTGCGTGGTGTTCAGCTTGGCCGCCAGCAGCAGGCGGAAAGCCTTCTGCAGCAGTTGCAGCCGATCCGGTGAAAAGCCGCGCCGCGCCAGCCCAACCTTGTTGATGCCGAAGGCTCTGTTCTCGCGCTGCGCCGAGGTCAGCGAGAAGGGCAGCACGTCCTGGGTGACGATGGTGCCGCCGCCGATGAAGGCGAACTTGCCAACCGTGCAGTGCTGATGCACCGGGCTGAAGGCGCCCACGGTGGCGTAGTCCTGGATGGTGACGTGGCCGGCCAGCGTGGCCGCATTGGCCAGGATGCAGTGGCTGCCCACCTGGCTGTCGTGGCCGATGTGCACGCAGGCCATCAGCAGGCAGCACGAACCCAGGCGAGTGACGCCGCCGCCGCCTACCGTGCCGCGGCTGATGGTCACACTTTCGCGGATCGTGTTGCCGTCGCCGATGATCGTTTCGGTAGGCTCGCCGCCATATTTCAAATCCTGCGGCGCCACGCCGATTGCGCAGAAAGGATGAAACACGTTCCGCGCGCCGATGCGGGTGCGCCCGTCCAGCACCACGTGAGAGATGAGGGTGCAATCCTCGCCCAGCACCACCTCAGCGCCAATGGTGCAAAAGGGACCGATGGCGCAGGATGCGGGGATGACTGCTCCGGGCGCAACAACGGCGCTGGGATGAACGCTCACTCCGAAATCTCCGCTTCCGCCACGGCCGGGCGCGGCTCGCGCACGCGCGGCACCACCTGGCAGGTCAGCGTGGCCTGGCAGGCCAGCTTGCCATCCACATAGGCGCGGCCCTCGATGCGCCCCGCCCTGGTCCTCATTGAAAGCACATCCACCTCAATCCGCAATTGGTCTCCCGGAGTCACCGGGCGGCGAAACTTGGCCCGCTCAATGCCGGTAAAGACCACCAGCTTCTTTTCGCGGTCGGGAATCTCGGCCATCATGATCATGCCGCCGGCCTGGGCCATCGCCTCCACCACCAGCACGCCGGGCATGATGGGATAGCCGGGAAAGTGTCCCTGAAAAAATGGCTCGTTGATGGTAACGTTCTTGATGGCCACCAGCCGTTTGGTGGGCTCAAATTCGACAATTCTGTCGATCAGCAGAAAAGGGTAGCGGTGAGGCAGGAAATCCAGGATCTCCTGGATGTCAAAGGTCATTCTCTGGCTCCAAAGAGCGGACGGGCGTCGCCGTCTCCACTCGTCTGGATTATAAACAAGGACGTGCCTGGGCCGGATTCCATGAGCTTCCGCGGAGCGGGCCGAAGCCGCGTGGAGCGCGAGAAGCCGAAGGCACGCATCCGCTCAGGCTTTTCATGCCAGAGTGGAAGGCCGCCACAGCATGGCTCTTCACATACCCGGCGCCGCTACTTCTTGATGCGCCGCTCGGATGCGTCCACGCTCCAGAAATCGTCCCCCAGGGGCTGGTTATAGGTCACTTTGTCCATGAAGCGCTGGCTGATCATGTCATCGTTCTTGAAGCGCGTAATCATGAACGGAGTCGGCAGTCCGCCGACCGTGTGGTAGTCGTCGTACTCCTCGGCGTCCAGGTTCTTGTCCATGTAAACCGGATCGCGCCACTGGAAGGTGCGGCGCAGCGGCAGGTGGGTCTGCACGTCCATCAGGATGGTCACGGCCTCATTCTGAGCGGAAATGAGGGTCACCTGCTCGGCCAGGTGCCGCTCAGCCAGGCGCTGGCCTTCGTAAACCAGGATGGTCTTCGGATCGTTGAGCCAGGTTTTCACGGCGGTCTCAATCGAGTGGTCGCGGCGGCGCAGGAAGTCGTCCACCTGCTCCTGCGGCAGCGCCTTCTTGCCCCGATAGGTCACCTCCCAGCCCTCGCTGCCCAGATAAAACTGGAGCACGTCGCGGTGTTTGGTGTACTCGACGCGGTCCTTGTCCGGCCACACGTGGTACTCCCAAAAGTCGGTAGTGCCGCCACTGGGCTTGCCATGGAAGAAGGCGGCCACGTGCCCCTGCCGCATCTGGGTCTTCAGATTGAGCCAGGCCTGCCCGCCCAGAGCCTGCACCATGGCGTCCAGCGCAGTGCGCGCCTGCTTCGCGTTCTTTTGGCTGGCATCGTCCGTGGTCTGCGTCTGGGTTGTGAGGGGCATCCCCAGCATCAGCGCCGCCAGCGCCACCGGCAAAACTCTGCGCATCGATCTTCTCCTCTGACAATTGGACGCAATCGGGCCGCCAAAGGGCTGGCCGCGGATCGCGGATGAACAATTCGCCGGTGAGCCTTTGAACAGTTTCATGGGACGAACCCGCGGGTTGCCGCAAACCGGAGCCCCAGCGACAAGCCTTGGTCGCTGGGGCGGAGAAAGGGGCGGCAGCGATCAGCCGCCCGGCTATTTCGGTTGCGGCTGGGCCGGGGTTGCCGGAGCGGCTTGAACAGCGGGCGTTGCAGGCGCGGCGGGATGGTTCAGCGGCGTGGGAACAACCCGGCCGGGCATGGTCTGTCCGGGCATGGTCTGTCCGGGGCGTGCGCCAGGCATCCCGATCATGCCGGGACGGTTCTGCGGCACGGGCGGTTCGGTCACGTCCAGCAGTTCCACATCGAAAATCAGGTCCGCTTTGGCGGGAATTCCGGGATGAGTCGCATCGGGGCCCGGGCGCCCCCGCGCGCCATAGGCCAACTGCCAGGGAATGAACAGACGACGCTTGCCGCCCACCTTCATTCCTTCAAAGCCCTGGCTGAAGCCCGGAATCAGGCCAGCAGCGCCCTGCGGAAAGCTGAAGGGCTGCGGCACAGTCTGTAGCTTGGGCTTGCCGTCCGCATCTTTCACCGGCTTGCCATCCTTGTCCACCTCCGGCAGAAAGTGGTCGTAGGAGGAGTCGAACTTGACCCCATCGGCGGCGCGCCAGCCGGTGTAGTGGATCTTGTACGTCTTGTAGGGCTCGGCATCGGCGCCAGTGCCGATTTTGATCTCCTGGTAGCGCAGAGTGAAGGCCGTCTTCACAATGCCCTTGACCGGAGGCACTCCGGGAGGCAGTTTGACAGCGCCGGACGCGGTCGTGGTTCTTGCGGCCGTAGCAACAGGTTTTGCGGCGCTGGCCGCGGGAGTAGCCGGTTTGGCAGGGGTTTGGGCGCTTGCGGCAGCCGCGCTTGCCGCCATCAAGAGAATCAGAGCAGTGCGTTTCATAGCGAGATTAAACTCCAGCATAGTCTTTCACGGGAGTGTATCAGGCTCTCCCGCTTGGCTTCACCCGGTCAGCAATCCGGCCAGCAGCGCCGTCCTCGGCGCCAGGTGCTCGACGACGATCGATTCGTGCCGGGCGTGCGCGCCTTCGCCCACCGCGCCCATGCCGTCCAGCGTGGGAATGCCGAGCGCCGCGGTAAAGTTGCCGTCGGAGGCGCCGCCGGTCGATGCTTCTTCCAGCGCGAAGCCCAGTTCCGCGGCCAGCGCCCTGGCCTGGCGAAAGAGCTTCACCGTGCCGCGCGTGCGCTCCATCGGCGGGCGGTTGAGTCCGCCGGTGACCGCGAGCGCGCAGGCTTTGTCTATCGGTTTCAACCCGGCGAAGTTGCGCTCGATGCGTGCGCCGTCGGCCTTGCGGGCAATCCGCACATCCACCTCGGCCCAGGCCTCGGCGGGGACTATATTGCTCCTGGCGCCGCCGCCCACGACGCCCACGCTCACCGTCAGGCCCCGCTTCAAATCGGTCCAGCCGCTCACCGTTTCCACCACGCGGGCCAATTCCAAAATGACGCTTGCCCCTTTTTCAAAGTCCACGCCGGCGTGTGCCGCCACTCCCTTCACATCGATGCGCCATGTGCCGACGCCCTTGCGGGCGGTCTTATACGCAAGCCCCTGTGCCGCTTCAAGAACATAAACAGCGGAGCAGCCGGCCGCCAACCGCTCGGTGATGGGCCGCGAAACCGGGCTGCCGATCTCCTCTTCGCTGTTCAGCAGCAGCACAATCTCCCGCTGCAAAAGACCGGCCTCGGTGAGCATCTCAAGGGCTGTGAAAGCCATGGCCACGCCAGCTTTCATGTCCAGCGTTCCCGGCCCCCACAACCGGCCCTCGGCCATCCGGCAGGGCATGGTCTTCAGCGTTCCCAGCGGCCAAACCGTATCCAGATGCCCGAGCAGCAAAATCCGCCCAGCCTCTTGACCGTTGCCCACGGCATTGTCAGCTTTGGCCTTCGGCGGTTTTGGTCCAAAGCGCGCCTCCAGCAGATTGCCGAATCCACGCTGGCGGTGCAGTCTCACGCGGCCGCCCAAAGTCCGGGCGTGAGCGGCGGCCAGCTCAACGCAGGCATCCACGGCGGCTTTGTCGTTGGAGGGCGACTCCGCCCGCACCAGTTGCCGGATCAGATCGAGCAGTGCGGGCTCCTTGCGGCGCGCTCCGGCCAGCAGCGCGCGCATAGGGATGGGAAGATCGGGTGTAGCGGCCATCGGCGCGCCTTTCAGCCATTTCAGAATGGCGACAGATGAGATTCTGTGATTCTACGACGGTTACAGCGCACTGCGGTGCCCGATCTCCGGCCGCAGTGGTTGCCTGAATGGCGCAGAGTGTGGCAAAAATGCCACAGGACGGAGATTGCGCTTCGCGTCTAATCTAACGGTTACGCCTGGTTTTGCCGAGGCGGAGAGCGAGTTTTTTTGGCCAATCCCGCGCACTTGGAACAAACGATTGCCGCGTCCATCGAATTAACCGGCGTGGGGCTCCACTCCGGCGCGCCAGTGACCATGCGGCTGCTGCCCGCCGCGGCTGGATCAGGAATCGTCTTCCGCCGCACCGATTTGGACAACTTCGAAATTCCCGCCAACGGACGCAATGTGGCCAAGGTCAGCTACGCCACCAGCCTGATGCGCCAGGGTGTGCTGATCTCCACCACCGAGCATTTGCTTTCAGCTCTCATCGGCATGGGCGTTGACAACGTAATCGTCGAACTGGACAACCTGGAACTGCCCATTTTGGACGGCAGCGCTCTGCCCTATGTCGAGGCTTTTCTCCGTGTGGGCATCCGCGCCCAGCGCCGCCGCCGCGAAACCATCCGTGTGCTGCAACCGGTCGAGGTGCGCGAAGGCAACAAATTCATCGGCGTCTATCCCGGCTCGGGCTACAGCATCCAATACGCCATCGAGTTTCCCGCGCCCATCGGCCAGCAACGGGCCTACGTGGATCTGGCCGCCGAAACATACGGCGCCTCCATCGCCGCGGCCCGCACCTTTGGCTACAAGTCCGACGAGAAGCGGCTGCGCGACATGGGCCTGATCCGCGGCGCCGGTCCTGAGAGCGCCATTATCCTGGGGCCAAATGGCCCTGAAAACGGTCCGCTGCGTTTTGCTGACGAATATGTGCGCCACAAAGTGCTTGACCTGATCGGCGACCTGGCCCTGGCCGGGCGGCGCATCGAGGGCCATGTGGTGGCCGAGCGTGCCGGCCACGCCATGCATACCGCGCTGGTCTCTCGCCTGCTCAAGGATCGCTCAGCCTGGGAGCTGGCCCACGTGCCGGTGGAAGCGGCGCCGGCTGAAGTAGCTGGCGCGACGGCCCTGCCGGGAGAATCCCTTCCAAGCCCGGCCCTGATCGGCGCATAAGACTCTATTCCCAATCCTGCCCGTTTTCTTTTTCAGAACGCGCGGCAAAGCCCGTAGATTAAACTAGTTGCAACGCGCAGCCTTCATCTTTCCCCCTGGACTTGACGCACGAAGAGAAAAACGAGGAAAGACCTCATGGGCTCCGGTTCGCCGTCTACCTTTAGAATTCCCCTGATCTTGCTTGCAGCCGCCAACTTGGCGATTCTGGGCGTGTGCCTGTGGCCTTGGCAGGAGGTGCTCGCTCTGCCCGGCAACGGAACCACGGGCATCGATCCGGCGATCAGTCTGCTGGCCTACATCGGGCTCATCTTTTGGATCGGCGACACTCGCGACGCGGTTACGCGGAAGGCGCTTTCCGCAGGAGCCATGGTGGAAGTGATGGCGGGCTTTGTTCTTGTCGCGCACGTCGTGCTCGGGACTCAGACTGGCGCCCAACCCACCTACCTGCCGCCAGGCCTGCTGTGCGCGGCTGGAATCCTCTGCGGCATTGCCGGTTTGCGCGGCGCGCGGCTGGCAGGGAATCCAGGCATGGGCATGCTCTCTGGAGCGCCATGGTGAGCTGTCTGATGGCCTGCGCCGCCGGACCCCTGGAAGCAGTACGAGGGGCTGGCAATCGGCAACCCGGCAACCCAGGCGCTGGTCCATTCACTCAATACAGCCACCGGATTCCTGCTGATCGGCCCGCTGGTGGGCAGCGCGGCGGGGTTGATCTTTGCCTTCTTCGGGCAGACCAAAAAGGCTTGAGCCGGCAGCTTGCGCGCGTGTGACCCGATTCCTCACATAAACAGGATGCACATGGGCGCTGCCGCCGCAAAGCTTTTGCCCGTTTTCGCCAGCACCCCGGTCTCGAGGTTGCGCGCGAAGACGCTGATCAGGTTCGAGTCCTGATTGGCCACCAGCATCCAGCGTTCCGTGGGGTCCAGCACAAAGTTGCGCGGAATCTTTCCGCCACAACTGCTGCGGCCAATCGGCGTCAGGCTGCCGGTCTTGGCGTCGGCCTTGAAGCTATAGAGAAAATCGTTGTCGCGATTGGCAAAGTAGACTGATTTTCCATCCCTTGAGATGACCGTGTCGCAAGCGCGCGTGGGCCCGTGATAGCCCTCCGGCAGCAGTTCGATGCGCTTTACCAGGGTCAACTGGCCGTTGGTCCTGCTCCACTCCAGCACACACACCGTCGAGTCCAGTTCGTTGACGCAGTAGGCCGTGTGGCCGTTGGGATGAAAGTGCAGCGTGCGCGGCCCGGCGCCGGGCTTGGCCTTGTAGGTTCCCGCCGGGGTGAGCGCCGCCGTGGCGGCGTCGAGGCTGTAGATGTGGATGCAGTCGCCGCCCAGATCGTTGATGTAGGCAAAGCGGTTGTCGGGCGAGAACGAAGCAAAGTGCGCGTGGGCGCTCTGCTGCCGTTCGGCATTGGGGCCGTGCGCGGTGTAGTGCTCAGCCGAGACGGCGGGGCCGATTTGGCCCTCGCTCACAAGAAAGCTGGCCGCGGTGCCGCCGCCGTAATCGGCCGAGAGCAGAACGTGGCCGCTGTGGTCGAGAGCCACATGGCAGGTGCCTGGGCCGGCCGAGTTCCGGGCCGAAAGTGGATGCAGTTCGCCGTTTTCAACGCGGAAGCTGGCCACCTCGCCGGTTGGCTTGCCGTTGAAGGTGTCCACCTCGGCGGCGGCATAAAGAAACTCGCGTCCGGGAGAAAAGGTGACCCAATCCACATTGGCGATTCGCGCGGCTACCCCGGCCGGCGTCAATTCGCCGCTGGCGGGGTTCCAGTCATAGGCCAGGATGCCGTCCGGCGTACCGGAGCCGACAAAAACCCGCTGACGGCGGGTTGCGGCAAGTGAAGGCATTACGGTGGAGGCAAGTGTGGCGGCGGAGGCGGCGACAAGAAATTCCCGGCGAGAAAGTTTTTTCATGGCAGAGAAGATTGTCGCCGATGAAGCGGTAAACGCGCCAGTGGCACAGGCCCTTCCCGTGAATGGAAATCGTGCAATCTCCGAGTAGGCGACGACACACTCGGAGCAAACCCAAGAGATTGTGGAGACGCAAAAGGTGGACTATTCAGAGGCATGTAATGAAACGACCGTAATCCTCCTCGAATCGCAAACGGCGAACATACCCTTGCGAGGATTCAGCGCAATCACTGGCGGCGGTGGTTCGCCGAGTTCGATTGAGCCTATCTGTTTGCCGGAGTCGAGTTGGTCCCAAACGTGGACTACTTTGCCGGTGGCTAGCTCAATGGCCTTCGGATGTCCGTGAAAAGAAATCACCCATTCATTCCAAGGCATGATGGTGCCAGTGGGTTCTTGCAGCGGTGCAGTAGATATCCATCTGGAGTCCGTAATGGACCAAACCCCAAGCTGCAGAGGCCCAAGTCCCGATTCCGGTGCCTCTTCGTTTACTACGCCGTTGGTGGAACTCACGACGACGTGCTCGTTTCCCAGGAAGGCAGCTGCGTCTATCTCAGCGCCGAACGAGAATCCCACCTCCTTCATATAGGTGTCGCTTGACCCGCAGATCGCTCGGACCGGGCACAACCATGCCCCTCCCAAAGGGTGCCAGAACCAACCTGCACTCACGAGATAGTTGCCATCTGCGGACACCGAAAGCCTGGAATGGAACTCCATTTCGTCCGACTTCTTCTTACCCAGAACTTCACCAGTTTCAGCATCCTCAATCTCAACCGTTTCGTAGGAGTTCGGACAATGAACGATCACAACACGACCATCGCCGATGGAGGTGAGCGCGATGGGATAATCGAAGGCTTTTGCGAAGTAGTAACTCCGATTCAGCTCACGGTGCTCTTTCCAGTTTTTGTAAAGCACCGCCTTCGTGCCACGGTTGTCATAAGCTAACGTCCAGAATGCGTCGCGTCCCCGGAAGCAGAGTCCCCGGTCGAACGGGTAGCCTAGGAAGAAGGCACGGATTGGGAGTTGGCCCTCGATAGCTATTCGGCGACCTGTCATTGGCTCTACGAGATCGTCCTCATCCCACACCAAGGGTGAAGCGTCGGAACACTCGATCGTCCGGCTATTCTCTTTTAGTTTCATGGCATATTCCGATCTCAGTCTTGCACTATTGCCGGGTTCATGCAACGAAAAGAGATTGTTTCGGTTGAATGACCGCCAAGCCGGAAACTGCCCCACAACCTGCAAGATCATACGCTTGTCACACGCCGCAAGTGCTCAATCTTCTACACTGAAGCCAGATCACCTGGCAATCGAGGGAGCACGCCTTGTCTCACTTCATCAGCTTTGTCCGCATTCCGGCGCTGGCCGTCCGCCAGCATCTGCGGCCACTTGCGCCGCTGGGCGTTCTGGACTAGGACCGGCTGCGCCTGCGCGTCCTGCCCAACGACATCGACATCAACCTGCATATGAACAACGCCCGCTATCTCAACATCATGGATTACGCGCGCACCCATATGCTGGCCCGTTCCCGGCTGCTCGAACACATCATCCATTCCCGGTGGCAGCCGCTGGTGGGCGCGGTCTGGATCACTTATCGCCGCTCCCTGCCGCTGTTTTCGTCCTTCACGCTCACTACCCGCATGATCTGCTGGGATGAGCGGTGGTTTTACATCGAGCAGATCTTCACCGGGCGCAAGGGTCTGGCGGCCGTGGGCTGGGTCAAGGGAATCCTGCGCGATACGCACGGCGGCATAGAGCCGCAAAAAGCGATCGAGGGCGTGGCGCCCGGCCTGGTCAGCCCGCCCATGCCAGAGGCCATCGCCGCATGGAACGAACTGACCCGCGAGAAACTTGCCGGCGGGTAGAACAGGAAAATCGAAATGGAAGGCGATAACTATAGCTCTTAGAGCATTTTCCCTGTTGGCATAGAGTGGAAATCCTGCTTGGCACAAGGTTGCCGGTTGCGGAACAGGTAGCGCCGGCCTCCTGGCCGGCTGTCGCGTGGACCTCCCGGTCCACGCCGGACTCTATACAAATAGGAGAAATGCTTTAAACTGGCAATCGAGTTAGCGCAAAAATGGGGCGCTCCAGCAAAGTGAGAGCGCCCCATTCGTTTTACAGCTTGTTTCTTATTACTCCGGCAGCGTCAGCTTGCCCTTCACGTTGAAGGTCCGCGTCAGCACCGGTACGCCGGAATTCGGCTGCCCGCCGCCAGCCGAAATTGTGTACTTGCCTTCGGCCACGATGGGTTCGCCGGCTTCGGTCACCATGCTCAGATCGCGCGGGCTCAGCTCAAACCGCAGCTTTTGCGAGGCACCGGCCTCCAGGTGAACCCGTTTGAAGGCTCGCAGCGCCCGCAGCGGCGCGCCGGGAAGATTGGGGAAGACCAGATAGAGCTGGGCAACCTCATCGCCGGGCCTGTGGCCGGTGTTGGTTACTGTTACCTCGGCAGCCACCGGGCTGCCCGCCTGCACTGAAGCAGTGGGAACCGTAAGTCCGCTGTAGGAGAAGGTGGTGTAACTGAGCCCATAGCCGAAGGGATAGAGCGGTGTTCCCTCAAAGTAGCGATAAGTGCGGCCTTTCATCGCATAATCCTCGAAGGGCGGCAACTGGCTCACATCCTTGTAGAAGGTTACCGGCAGCCGGCCGGCGGGGTTGTTGCGGCCTGAGAGCGTCTCCGCCACGGCCGAGCCGCCTTCTTCGCCGGGGTACCACGCTTCGAGAATGGCGTTGGCGTGTTCCTTGGCCCAGTTCACGCCCAGGGCGCTGCCGTTGGTGAGCACCACCACCAATGGCTTGCCGGTGGCGGCTACCGCTTCAAGCAGATTCTGCTCGGGCTTGGGCAAGTCGAGACTGGTGCGGTCGCCGCCCGTGAAGCCCGGCACGTTTACCCTCATCTCCTCGCCTTCGAGTCTGCTGGTAATGCCCACCACGGCCACCACCACATCGGCGTTTTTCGCCGCCGCAATGGCCTCCGGCTGCGGGGTAAGGTCTTCCTGGGACCATCCATCCGGGCGTGGCGTCAGCCCCCCCTCCTTGCCGAGGAATTGCGTGCCGGGAACAAAGTTGATGGTGGCGCCGGGGAACTCCTTGCGCAGGCCATCGAGCACTGAGACCGTGTGGCTGGGAATCCCGTTGTAGTTGCCCAGCAGCACCTCCGTCTGCTCGGCCAGAGGACCGACCACGGCGATCCTGATGCCCGAAGTCTTGAGCGGCAGCACGCCGTCGTTCTTCAGCAGCACCATTGACTCATTGGCCATCTTGAGGGCCAGGGCGCGATGAGCCGCGCTGTCCAGCAGCTTTTCATCGATTTTGGAGTAGGGGACCATCTCCGGCGGATCGAACATGCCCAGCTTCATCCGGGCCGTAAAGAGCCGCGTTAGCGCCACATCGATCTCGCTCTCTTTCAGAGATCCCTGCTTCACGGCATCGAGATAGGGCTTGTAGTCGTGATCGTCGGTTACCTTTTCGGTAAAGTCGATGCACTCATTGTCCATGCCGCGTTGCAGGCTGATGGCCGAAGCCTCCGGCTGCGTGGGCTTGTAGTGGTGGCCGTCGAAGATATTGCGAACAGCGCCGCAATCCGACACCACATAGCCCTTGAAGCCCCACTTGCCGCGCAACTGGTCCTGAAGCAGAAACTCGTTGGCGCAGGCGGCCTGGCCGTTGATGCTGTTGTAGGCGCACATGACGGAGTCGGCCTTGGCCTCGGTTACCGTGGCGCGAAAAGCGGGCAGATAGGTGTCCACTTCGTCGTGCTTGCTGACCGTGACGTCGGCCGTGTGGCGCGTGGATTCCGGTCCGCTGTGTACGGCAAAATGCTTGGGGGTTGAGATAACGCGGAAGTAGCGCGGATCGTCGCCCTGCATGCCGGTCACAAAGGCCACGCCCATGCGCGCGGTCAGGAACGGGTCTTCGCCATAAGTCTCCTGGCCGCGGCCCCAGCGGGGATCGCGGAAGATGTTGATGTTGGGCGCCCAGAAGTCCAGCCCCTCGAAGATGTTGCTGTGCCCGGCCCGCACCGCCTGCACATGCTTGATGCGGCCCTCGGTGCCGATAACCACAGCCATCTCATGGATAGCCGGCGTATCGAAGGTCGCGGCCAAGCCAACCGGCTCGGGGAACTCCGTGGTCCCGTTCGTGGCCACACCGTGCAGCGACTCGCTCCACCAGTCATAAGCCGGCACGTCAAGCCGCGGAATGGCCCGCGCCTGATTCACCAGCTGGGTTGCTTTCTCATCGAGCGTCATCCGGCCCACCAGGTCCGCCGCGCGCCGCTCCGGCGACAGGCTGGGGTCCATGTACGCGGGCTTCGCGGCACTCTGCGCCCCGGCAATCCACGACCCACCACCGCACACCAATCCTGCTGCTACTATCCACAATCCAAGGCTCTTCATCGTATCCCTTCACCGGCGGGCGGAATCGTACCTGATTTTTCTGTCACCGCGAAAATCTGGCCCGCCCTCCGAATGCCAACCCTAATGCCCCGAGAAGCCGCTGTCAAGCCGGGGCCGTAAATCATTTTCCAATGAAAAATCGCTTTAGTTTGTTGAATACGTCTGCCGGGCCGCGCCCAGGCATAGCTCGATTCAAGCCGCCCGATCGCCTTTGCCGCCGGCCGGGCGGCCAGTGTTGGATGTAACCCATCCCGAAGGGCTAAACAAGCTGCGAAAAAACTCAATCTGGAGGGAGACGGGGGTTTTAACCACCACATAAAGCCAATAGAATCAACGATGTATTTAGCCGCGGAGGGACGCACGGCGGGCAAAGAAAGACGGCAGCGCCTCTCTTCCGACCCCATTTGCCGATAATTACCGTCCCCTGGCGCACACTGGCAGATGGGAAGAGATGGGTACAAACTCCCCGAATCGGCCTGAAGGTGTGCGACCCCCCACCCCCCCTACCCGTTTTAATGCAATATTCGGCCAGCATATGCAGATAAACATATATAAATGAATAGTTTACAAATTACGCCCATTAACTGATCAGTAAACAGAGAAGGTCATTTTTGCCCGTTTTTGAGCCGTTTTCAGCGTATTTTGCGTTAAAAACACCGTTTTTTGCTTCAAATCTTCAACCGCTGCAGCCGCTTGCCAAGGCGCGACTTGTGACATGAAGCGGCTTTTTCCTCGAGTCTTCGCGGCTATAGCGGATACCGCTCCAGTTGAATCGAGTGCCGGGCCACGGTGCGGCTCAATGCCACCGCGTCGGCCGGCGTAAACCGGGCCAGCCGCCGCAGAATGGCCAGTTGAGTCCGAAGCAGGTCGCCCTCGGCGCAGGCAGCCAGCACCCGGCGCGCCGCCTGCTCGGCCAGTCCCATGGTCTCGTCGGCCAGTAGTCCCGTCATGGCGGCTGCCACTTCAGCCGTGCCGCGCTTTGCTTCCGCCAGCTTGCGCGCCCTGAGCAGCGCCGACTCCAGCCCATAGACCTGCGTGATCATGTCGGCCAGGTCGGCCATTACCTCCTGCTGATCCTGCAAGGCGGTCATAAATCGCTGGCTGGCCACTCCGGCGGCAAACAGCGCAATCTTTTTGGCCGCCGCCAGCGCCTCGGCCTCCCGCGCCAGCGCCTCGCCCGTATCGGCCCCCGCATCAAACGACGGTGGCTGGGTTACTTCCTCCATCAGCCTCTTGATCGCCGGCAGCAGCGGCAACTGGCCGCTCAGGGCGCGCTTCATCAGCCAACCGGTAATGATGAGCCGGTTGATCTCGTTGGTGCCCTCAAAGATGCGGTTGATGCGCGCATCGCGATAGAAGCGCTCCGCCGGATACTCCTCCACATAGCCGTAGCCGCCCATGGTAGCGATCAACTCGTCGGCCACCAGGGTAAGCATCTCAGAGCCGTAAACCTTCAGGATGGAGCACTCTACGGCATACTCCTCGATGCGGCGCTGCACATCGCGCGCGGAGTGGCCCTCGGCCGGGCCCAGCTTCGCCAGGCTCGCGTCGATCATCCCCACCGTGCGGTAGGCCATGCTTTCGGCGGCGTAGAGCCGCGTGGCCGAGGCGGAAATCTTGCGCTGTATCAAGCCAAACTCGGCGATAGGCTTGCCGAAGGCGTGGCGCTCCTTGGCATAGCGAATCATGGCTCCCAGCGCGTGCCGCGCCCCGCCGACGCAGGCCACGCCCAGCTTGAAGCGGCCCACATTCAGCACGTTGAAGGCGATGTGGTGGCCCTTGCCGGCCTCGCCCAGCAGATTGGCCGCGGGCACTTTGCACTCCGCAAGCACCAGCGGGCAGGTGGACGAGCCCCGAATGCCCAGTTTGTGCTCCTCCGCGCCAACGGTCAGCCCCGGCGTTTCCCGCTCAATGAGGAAGGCTGAGAACTTCTCCCCGTCGATCTTGGCAAACACCGTATACAAACTGGCGACCCCGCAGTTGGTAATCCACATCTTCTCGCCATTGAGGGTATAGTGGCTGCCGTCGGCCGAGAGGCTGGCGCGGGTGCGGATATTCATGGCGTCGGAGCCGGAAGTGGACTCTGAAAGCGCATACGAGCCGATCCACTCGCCCGAGGCCAGTTTGGGCAGGTAGCGTTGCTTCTGCTCCTCGGTTCCATACCAGACCAGGGGCAGCGTGGCGATGCCGATGTGGGCGCCAAAGGCCGTTGAAAAGCTGGCCAGCACCGATAAGTGGTCGGTAATCAGCGTCGAGGTGGTCTTGTCCATCCCCAGGCCGCCGTACTCTTCGGGAATATCGACCGAGGCAAAGCCCAGTTCGGCGGCTTTGCGCATCAGCGAGGGCAGCACGCCCGGCTTTTTGGCTTCAATATCCGCCGCGGCGGGCAAAATCTCGTCGCGGGCAAACTGCGCGGCCGTAGCGATAATCTGCCGCTGCTCCTCGTTCAGGTCTTCGGGAGTGAAGATTTCGGCTGGGGTGCGGGTTTCAAGCAGAAAACTGCCGCCTGCGGCGGCCACTACGGGGGAAGAGGTTGAAGCAGACATAGGACGAACTCTCCAACTGTCAGATCACAGTACGCCAGCGGGGCGCGCGGCGGCAAGAGAGCAAAAGCCGCGCCCTTCCGCCGTGCTTGCCGCATTCGCATACAATGGACGTTATCCTGATCGTGGAGGCCCGCCCTGTTTGCCGCGCTTTTGACCCGTTTGAACCCTGCCGTCAGCCTGTTTCACGGGCTGTCTGAGCAGGTGGCTTCGTATTTGGCTTTTGCGCCTCAGAACAGCCTGCGCCACTACCTTCGGTCGATGCAGAATACCGACCACACCTTCAAAGGGCTCTATCACTGGAATCCCTTCGATCTGGCGCTGCTGATGCCCTATTTTGCGGTAATGGTCGCTCTGGCCGTCTACGGCGTTCACCGCTACACCATGGTCTACGTGTACTACAAGTACAAGAAGAACTATCGGCCTGATCCGGCCCAATATTTCGACGAGCTGCCGCGCGTCACCGTGCAACTGCCCATCTTCAACGAGCAGTTCGTCATCGACCGGCTGATCGAGGCGGTCTGCGCCATGGACTATCCGCGCGAAAAGCTGGAAATCCAGGTGCTCGACGACTCGACCGACGAAACCCAGCAGGTGGCCGTCGGCATCGTGGCGCGCTATGCCGCTCTGGGCAACCCCATCGTCTATATTCACCGCACCAACCGCATGGGATACAAGGCGGGCGCGCTCGATGCCGGTCTCAAAGTGGCCAAGGGCGAGTTCGTGGCCATCTTCGACGCCGATTTTGTGCCGCCGAAAGATTGGCTGATGAAGGTGATCCACCACTTTGCCCAGCCGGAAATCGGCATGGTGCAGACCCGCTGGACCCACCTCAACCGCGACTACAGCATATTGACCCAGATCGAGGCCATCCTGCTCGACGCCCACTTTGTGCTGGAGCAGGGCTCCCGCTGCCGCTCCGGCGAGTTCTTCAACTTCAACGGCACCGCCGGCATGTGGCGGGTCAAAGCCATCTCCGACGGCGGCGGCTGGCAGCACGATACCCTGACCGAAGACACCGACCTCAGCTATCGCTCACAGATGGCCGGCTGGAAGTTCAAATACCTGCCCGAGGTCGAGTGCCCCTCCGAACTGCCCATCGAGATGACGGCCTTCAAGACGCAGCAGGCGCGCTGGGCCAAGGGACTCATCCAGACCTCCATCAAGATCCTGCCCCTGGTCTTCAAGTCCAAAGCCACGCGCCGCAACAAGTGGGAGTCCATTCAGCACCTCACCGCCAACCTCAGCTACCCGCTGATGATCATCATGACGGTTCTGCTGGTTCCATCCATGGTCGTGCGCTTTTACCAGGGATGGTTCCAGATGCTGCTGATCGACTTTCCGCTCTTCACGGCCTCCACTCTCTCCATTGCCGTGTTTTACCTGGTGAGCCAGCGGATACTCTTTCCCAAGAACTGGATCAAGACCTTTCTGTATCTGCCTTTGCTCATGGCCTTGGGCATCGGCCTCACGGTCACCAACACCAAGGCAGTGATGGAGGCGCTCTTCGGCATCAAGAGCGCCTTTGTGCGCACTCCCAAGTACCGCGTGGCCAAGAAGGGCGAAAAGTCCCAGGCCGCCAAATACCGCAAGCGCCTGGTGCTCATTCCCTGGATCGAGCTGCTCTGCGGCTGTTGGTTCATGGCGGCCATCATCTACACCTTTTCCAACCACAACTACTTCACCGCCCCGTTCCTCATTCTGTTTGTGGTCGGCTACTGGTATACCGGCCTCATGAGCCTGCTGCAAGGCCGCTTCGAGCGCTGGCGCACCGGCGCACCGGCCAGCGACGAGGAATCCAGCCCCAAGCCCTTCCCGGTAGGGGTATAAAGTGGGATTCAGCTTGTACATGACTTATGACGAGAGCCCTCTGTTCAGCAGACCAAATGGATGCATGGCTCCCATCATCGTTTTGGATAAGTCCGAGGCTCCATCATGAACAGATTGTGCATTGCTGCGCTTCTAACTATTCCTTTGGGCCTGCTTCCTCAGGCCACACCACCTGGCAAATCATCGGCGTCAATTCATGAAAAGCAAGCCACTCTGCTCGCTGTAGTTAAGGACTGGGCATTTGAAGCTGGCTATACCGGTGGGTGGCCAAGCGCAACACCTCCACATGTTCCGGTAGAGCTGCTGGCTGTTGTCACTGCTTCGGGAAACTGGATCGACCCTACGCTGCGCTGCCGGGAGGAAGACAATGCGGGCTGTAAAGAATTTCTTGAGCAATACCTCAATCGCGCAAAAGACTACACGGTTCTTACATTGCCCGGGCGGGGAAGCACAGTTCATGTCGAGCCGGTTGATAAGCTCGATGATTGCTATGATTTTTGGTCTACCGGAACCTTGAGTAGCGGTAATACTGGCGACGCCGCCATTGCTTCAGACCACCTTGCCCTCTTTGACACGTCCCCCGCTTGGCAGAATGCTTCTCGATCCGAAATCGCCATCGTCCGAGCTGGCTTGCTTGGATTGGGTCCGAAGAAAGTGAAGGAGTTCGACGGCGTACAAGTCCGCAAAATCCAGATAGAGGGCCAGATGTATTTCGTAGCCGAGCGGCATTCAACAACTCATCGGCGCTATGGGATTGTGTTTTCAATTGGAAGAATCGAACAGGGACGTTTCGATCTCGTGCGATGGAATGACGAAGGCGGCGAAGATGGAGATACTGTTGAAAGCGCTCTCGGTGTTATCCGGCTGAAGAATGGGCGCGAGTTCTTAATCACTACAGAGAGTGACCCGGAAGGGCAGACGTTCTATGCCTACGGGATAAGGAATGGGCACCTGCAAATTGTATTTCAGGGCGGAGGATCGAGCTGTTAGGTTGGTGCTCGAAATCATAGGGAATTGAATCGGTCGCCACTCAAACTCCGAAAAGCTCTATGCGCCTCTACTCCACGATTCAAGCCACCGCCCGGCGGCGCGTCGTTTTGGTTGGCTGCGCGGCAGACGGTTGAATATTCTTCACCGTCTTGTGAACCGTTCTGCGTCGTGCTGATGGTGGGTTGGGTTGCGTTACTCTTTTTTTGTCCTGCGCGCCCTCAACCTCAATCCGCACCTTGAGCTTCAACCGATCGGCATACTGGCAAAGCTTGGTAATGCTGAAGAGATTCAGCTTGCCACGCAGCAGATTGCTCACATCCGGCTGATGGATTTGAAGGACTCTTGCCAGTTCCACCTGCGTCATCTTGCTTGCACGGATATGCTCCAACAGTGACCGATGGAGATCGGACTTGATGGTCAGTTCCCCGGCCAGCATGGGCGAAAACCCAAGGTCTGCGAAGATATCGCCGGTGGTAACGTGCTCGGTCTCTACGTTAATTGGAGCTATTGCGTTTCGCATCTCTGTGTTCCTCTCGAAGCTGCTGCTTCACACGTGCAAGTCTCACCTTCGCTGTATCCAGATCGTTCCGCGCGGTCTTACGAGAGCTCTTGGTAAAGCAATCGAGAATGTATATCCGATCCTCGAGCCGCGCCAAATAGATCACGCGATACCAAGCGCTGTCGTCGGCGTCTTTCAGCTCGAAGACACCCTGACCGATAGACTGCATGGGCCGCACGGTGAGCGCGGCGGGCAATCCTTGCTGAAGCAGCCGCAGCGACTGCCCAAAATCCGCCCGAATATTCTCCGGCCAATCGCGCAACACGAGCCGCGAATCGCCCATCCAGACAATCTCCTCCGGTCGTGAGCGGTCTTCCATGCAATAACAATATAGAAATATGTCTATATTGTCAAAATAATAGTTTTTCTCTCTGGTCGTCACCGTTCGCCGGATTCGGGAGCGGGGTTGGCCCGCATTGCGGCGCTTTCCGGCGCCCCCGCCCCCTCCGGTACAATAGATGGAAGCGTCTGCCGCGCCGGGGAATGGATTCCCGGCCCGCCAGGCGCATCAAAGCATATGCTAACCAAAAATCTGCCGGAAGCCCTTACCTTTGACGACGTGTTGCTGGTGCCCGCCTACAGCGAGGTGGTGCCCGCGACCGTCAGCACGCAGACCCAATTGACCCGCGACATTACGCTGAACACCCCGCTGCTTTCCTCGGCCATGGATACGGTGACAGAGTCGCGCATGGCCATTGCCATGGCGCAGGCGGGCGGCATCGGCATTGTGCATCGCAATCTTTCCATCGGCGACCAGGCCGGCGAAATCGACAAGGTGAAGCGCTCTGAGAGCGGCATGATCGTTGACCCGGTGACCATTGGCCCGGATCAGATGATCGGCGACGCCCTCGATGTGATGCGCCGCTACAAGATCTCCGGTGTGCCGGTTACGCAGGGAAAAAAGCTGGTTGGCATCCTCACCAACCGCGACCTGCGCTTTGAAACCCGCACTGACGTCCCCGTCGGCGACGTAATGACCAAGAAGGATCTGATTACCGTTCCGGTGGGCACCACGCTGGAAGAGGCCGAGCAGATTCTGCACGAGCACCGCGTTGAAAAGCTGCTGGTGGTCGATGACCAGTACAACCTGAAGGGCCTGATCACCGTCAAGGACATCCAGAAAAAGCTGAAGTATCCCAACGCCAGCAAGGACGAAAAGGGCCGGCTGCGCGTGGGCGGTGCCATCGGGGCGACGGGCGACTACCTGGAGCGGGCAGCGGAGTTGGTGCGCGTCCGCGCCGACGTGCTGGCCATCGACTCGGCCCACGGCCACTCCTCGCGTGTGCTTGAGGCGGTGCGCGAGGTCAAGAAGCACTTCCCCCATGTGGGTCTGCTGGCCGGCAACGTGGCCACGTATGAGGGCGCGCTGGCGCTTATTGATGCCGGCGCCGACGCCATCAAGGTCGGCATCGGGCCGGGCTCCATCTGCACCACCCGCATGGTCACCGGCGCGGGAATGCCGCAGATCACGGCAATCTCAGAGGCATGGCGCGCCGCCCGCGAGCGCGGAATCCCGGTTATTGCCGATGGCGGCATCAAGTATTCGGGCGAAATCACCAAGGCCATCGCCGCCGGCGCAAGTTCGGTGATGATCGGCTCGCTCTTTGCCGGAGTGGACGAGAGCCCCGGCGAAACCATTCTTTACCAGGGCCGCAGCTTCAAGAGCTATCGCGGCATGGGCTCCCTGACCGCCATGAGCCAGGGCTCCGGCGAGCGCTACTTCCAGAGCACCGCTGACTTGGCCAGCGCCGAGATGGGAACCGAGGGCGTGGTCCAGCGCGAGCGCGCCAGCCAGAACCGACTGGCCAAGTTCGTTCCCGAAGGCATCGAGGGCCGCGTGCCCTACCGTGGGCCGCTCGAGTCTATGGTCTTCCAGCTTGTGGGCGGTTTGCGCTCCGGCATGGGCTACCTGGGCTGTGGAACAATTCAGGAATTGCAGGAGAAGGCGCAGTTTGTGCGCATCTCCGGCGCAGGCCTGCGCGAAAGTCACGTTCACGACGTGATCATCACACGGGAGGCGCCCAACTATCATGTCGAGTAGCCGGCACGGCCTCAAGTACTGGCTCAGCGCATGGGTGCCAGTGGTTCTTGGCGTCGCCCTCATCGTAATGGAGTCCACGGAAGCCATGGGCGCTGACCACACCAGTGGTCCGTTCCGGTTGCTCTTTGAGGCTATCTTTGGTCCTGTGCCCGATGCCCGGTGGGAGATTGTGCATCACCTGATCCGCAAGACCGGGCATTTCCTCGGCTATGGCGCAATCGGGCTGGCATGGCTGCGCTCCTGGTGGATGACTCTGCCCCATTCTCGCTTTCTGTCGGATGCTTTCCTCGCATTGTTAGGAACAGCCCTCATGGCCAGCGCCGATGAGTGGCACCAAACTTTCTTGCCCAACCGGACGGGTTCCGCATGGGACGTCCTGCTGGACTGCTGCGGAGCCATCACGCTGCAAGTGGTGGTCTACGTCTTCATGCGTCTGATGAGGCCCAAGCGGCTCGCAAGAGCAGCGTAACCATCGCGGCGGCGTCTTGCCCGCTCAAACCCTTCCAGACTCATCTTGCGCTGGACAAGGGCTGGAGCATTTTTAATGTGAGTGTTTGGTTTGGGTGCCCCCATGCTTCGCTTTTTTCTGGTGAAGGGTGAGGTAGTACACGCCCTTTTTCCCCCCGCACCTTTGCGTAAAATAACCCTCCTCTGGCGCACAATTGAAATAGAAAGCAAGCGCGGTTAAGCCAATGCTGCGCCGCCAAATTGCAAACTCATGAGAAACATCGATCGAGCTACAGCATTTTCGATTCTGCTCTTTACAGAAGCCGGCTTCCTGGCACCGCCGAAGTTCCCTTATCCGCTACAAGATTGATCTTTATCTATCGCGAAGGGATGGAGAGCAATTGAGCCGCCGCGGATTGGCTAGTCTTGCGGGTTCCCGTGCTGCAGGCTGCCCGCGGCCACTCGACCCACTCCACGCAGCATCGCTTTCACTGGCCAGCGCCCTTCGGCGTCGGGAAAGAAGATTTCCCCTGTGCGGCGAGCCTCGGGCCGATAGTACCAGCGCTTGAGCAGCGCCAGGTGGCCCTGCCGTAGGGTTGGGGATGGCGTTTGACCGGAGTCTCTGAGTTCCGCCAGCGCAGCTTCCATGCGGGCCTCAAGTAAACCGCGAGGAATCTTAGCCTGCGCCGTTGTTCCACCCTCAGATGTTGCTGGAGAAGGAAGGCTGGCGTCAGGGCACGACTTCAGTCGTGCCGAAAGATCCTCAAATTCCACTCGGGCATTAGCCCCTGCGGAGTTTTTGTCAGGCATCTCGCCCAGGCGGGAATCGTCTTCCGCCGCCGGTTCTGGTTGCGTGGCCTCGGGTATGGGCTCAATGGCCACCGGGTGGGCAAAGAGCGATGTGGAGCCCGACTGCTCGTTCTGGATTCTCATGCCGAGGGTCGAGAACGCAGCCGGACCGCGCAGCCGTGCATTTTCAAATAGAAAGACGGCGACCTCGTCCGGATTGGCCGAGGCTTGCAGAATCACGGCACGAAGCTGGCTGAGCGGGCGCACCAGTTCCGGGGCCAGGGCGCGAACAGCCTCCACGCGCTGAACCTGCGCATGGAGGCTGGCGGCGGCCTCGAACTCCAGGTTGGCAGAGGCCTCATCGCGGCTGGCGCGGAGAACCACGAGCCGGCTGTCGCCGCGCGTAGCCAGAAAGCCCTCAACCGCTGCGGCCTCGGCGGCGTAGCGCTCATCTGTGCAGCCCTGGTAGCAGGGCGCCAAGCACATCTTCATTTCGGAATACACGCAGCCGGGGTGGCTTGGGTTGGGGTTCAGGTCGTCGGTGCAGCGGCGCAGCAGAAACAGCTTGAGCGCCTCGTCGGCAAAGCGCTCCGCCGCCGCCCTCGACTGGAACGGCCCATAAGCCCAGCCGGCCTCGCGCTGACTGGGCCGGTGAGTAACCGTAATGCGCGGGTAGGGATTGCCACCCAGGAAGCGAACAAAGGCCGGCGCCCCAAGGTGCATCCGTTCGAGCGTCTTTGCGCCGTAAATCTGCTCTAAAAGAGAGAATTGCGCGAGCAGCGACTCGAACTCCGAGCCGGTGAGCCGCCACTCGATGCGCCTGACGCGGCCAGCCAGTTGCAACCGCCGCGGATGTTTGGCCGATGGCTGAAGAAGCCGCTCCAGCCGTCCACGCAGGTTGGGCGTGCGGCCTATGTAAGGCTCGAAGTGGGCCTCTTCGCCATAGAGAGCAAATACCGCCGCGGTCCGCGGCAGTTGACCGAGCGCAGCCCTGGGGTCGGCCGGGTCAAAGGGCACGGTTTGGGATTCGATCCGCACGGCCACTCCGCTCAGGCTCCCGCGATGGTCATGCCGTCGATGCGCAGGGTTGGCGAAGCCACCGCGCCGCGGAAGACCAGGTCGTTGCCGATGGCGGTCACGTTCAAGAGCATCTCGGCGAGGTTGCCGGCAATGGTCACTTCTTCCACGGCATGGGTAAGAGCGCCGTTTTCGATCCACAGTCCGGTGGCGCCGCGAGAGTAGTCGCCGGTGACCACGTTGACTCCGAAGCCCATCAGGCTGGTGACGTAAAGCCCGGCTGGGATGCCGGCCAGAATCTCCTCCGGCGTCAGCGTACCGGGCTCCAGATAGAGATTGCCGCAGCCGATTCCCGGTGTGCCGGCCAGCCCGCGCGAGGCGTTGTGAGTGGACTTTAGCCCCAACTTGCGGGCGGTGTAGGTGTTCAGCAGATAGCTGCGCAGCACGCCATTTTCGACCACTGCCGTACGCCGCGACGGCAACCCTTCGCCGTCGAAGGGTGAGGTGCCGAAGCCGCCCACTCCAGTGGGCAGCAGCATGGCGTTGTCGTCGATGATGCTGAGGCTCTGCGCAGCAATCTGCTCGCCCAGCCGGCCAGCCAGAAACGAGGCACTGCGCCAGATTGCGTCGCCTGAAGCGGCCTCGAAGACTGAGCCGATCAGAGACCCCGCCACCTCCGGCGCAAAGACAATGGGAACCCGCTGCGTGGGAACGCGCCGTGCGCCCAGCCGGCGAAGAGCGCGGCGGGCCGCCTCCCGGCCAATGGATTCCGGCGATTCCAGGTCGGCTAAGCGCCGGGCGCTGGACCACCAGCCGTCGCGCTGCATTGTGCCGTTGGCATCCATGGCCAGCGGAGCCGCCGAAACCCCGGCGTAACTGCTGCGGTAGCCGCCCACAAAGCCGCGCGAATTGGCCAACACCTTGTGCCCGCTGGCCGCGTCAAAGCTGCCGCCATCCGAGTTGGTGATGCGCGGGTCGGCGGCGAGTGCGGCGGCCTCGGCACGCCGCGCCCACTCGATGCGCTCCGGGCCTGCGAGCGAGTAGACATCGTCATAGTAGAGGTGCAAGTCGCCGGGAAACGAGCCGAATTCGACCGTCTCCGGCAACCCGGCGCAAGGATCCTCTTCGGTTACCCTGGCCAACGCCAGAGCGCCCTCCACAAGCTGGCGAATCCCCTCCGCGGTCAGGTCGCTGGTGGAGGCCGAAGCCGACCGCTGCCCCAAGAACACCTGCAGGCCCAGGCCCCGCGAGCCAGACTCCTTGAGCGTTTCAACCTGTCCCATGCGCACATTGACGGTGAATTCGTCGCCCTCGCGGACGACGGCTTCGGCATCGCTGGCGCCGGCTTTCATGGCAAGCGCCACCACATCGGCGGCCAGGGATTCGAGATCGAGAGCGTTCATTTCGGATTCGGTTGCGGCTTGGGGCATGGGTCAACAGTAACAAAACGGCGAGCGGTTAGGCACATATCGGCATCGAAGGAGGCACAGCCGTGTTCTTCGTAGGAAGCTGCATTGCAATGGTTATCTTTATTTGATAACCTAGTCGCGTCATGCAGAAGCACGAACCTGCTCTCGACACGCTGCTCTATCTGGACGGCCTCACGCTGGTTGTGGACCCCGAAGGCGGTCACTGGGTTCGATTTGTAGTCACGCGGGTTCCGGTTACGCCGGAGAAGCCGCATGGACTCGATTACTCGCTCACGCTGCATGGGCCGAACGGTGAACGGCTGGTTGGATTCGATAACGCTCATCCCGTCGGGAAGCAAAAACGCGGCGATGCGCAGGATCATCGCCATCGCATCCGGACGGTGAAGCCGTATGACTATCGCGATGCCGCTACGCTACTCGCCGATTTCTGGATCCAGGTAGACGCGGTGCTGAAAGAGAGAGGAGTGCTCCCATGACCACGCTGAAGGTAGGAATTGCCAGCTACGAGGAGATGAAGGCGCTGACTCTCGCGATTGCCCGAGGCCAGCGCAAGCTCGGCCCACTGGAGCCGCGGGTCTGGTTTCCCTCGACCGAATCTTTCGCCAAGGTGCTTTCGGCGGGGAATCGCGATCTGCTGGCCATCATTGCGGAGAAGACGCCTGGCTCGTTGGATGAGTTGGCGCAACTTACAGGACGGAAGAAGTCCAATCTCTCGCGCACGCTCAAGACCATGGCGAACTATGGGCTGGTGCGGCTGGAGCGCGGTCCGCGCGGACGGATTGCAGCGAAGGTGGTCCACGACCGCATCGAGTTGGAATTGCCGCTGGTGCGGAAGGAGTTTGCGGCGTGATATGCGCCACGCATCAACGATCTGCTGCGGGGGCGGATTGCGCGGTTTTCGCTCGATGCGCGGGTGAATCTTGCTTCAGCGCTTGGGCGCAAGGTTAGGGTGAGTCTCGACGATGCGGCGTGAGCATACTGATTCTTCGATGCAAGACTGGTTAGAAGGTACACAGCGCCAGCCAGACGAGGGAAACCATCGCGACGCCAACAGCGAATAAACAAGCGGCCTCTGCCGTCTGCCATTCTTTCAGGAGGCGTTCGCGCTTCTTAAGAACTTATCCGTAAATAGTGTCGAACCTGATACGTGCAGGCAAATAGCCGGAAGCAGAGGGTGCAAGTTGGGTGAAGATACGGTTCAGGATGGCACAGATCAAGTCGTGGACGGTATCGGACG
>Ga0224529_1000219_pt1 | contig 45568 bp, 27 predicted proteins | sample CBST50metaG_FD_179893 | JGI IMG/M metagenome (GOLD analysis project Ga0224529, IMG submission 179893) | Peat soil microbial communities from Stordalen Mire, Sweden - C.B.S.T50 | ecosystem: Environmental > Terrestrial > Soil > Wetlands > Peat | place: Sweden: Norrbotten County, Stordalen Mire...
GGCCGCGGCCTGGTTCAGGTCGGCCAGCACCCAGATGTGGACACCGTGTTCACCGACGTAGGAGACGGTGAGAACGGTATTCCTGGCCACCTCGCGCTGCACGTCGAGATGCCAGGACTGCACGTAGCCGGTGGGAATGCTCTTGGGGATGTAGCGGGTCTGAGCGATCAGGGTGCTGAAGTTGCTGGCGGCCACAAAGTTGTCAGGGTAACCCTGCATCACGGTGCGGAAGCAGCCGCTATAGTTGTCGCCGGTGCATTGGGTCTCGGTGGTGCCGGTGTGAGCGTATGGCGCAACCTGGGTGACGGTGGAGTTGATGATGTAGGGGCCGTTATAGGCGAGCAGATCTTCTCCGCCCTCACGGTTGAATTGGTCAAAGCTGAGGCCGTAGGCCGAACGAACCACGGTTTTGGGATCGAGCTGCCAGGCAGCACCCAAGCGCGGCGCAAAGTCCTTTTTGGGCATATTGACCAGTGCGCGGTTGTAGAGTGAGCCGGAGGAGGCCTGGATGAGCTGGTCGTCGGAGGGATCGAAGTTGGCCAGGTGGTTGCCATCGGTGAATTGCGGCGTCACCAATTCGTAGCGCAGGCCCATGTTCACGGTGAGCGAGGGCAGCACCTTCCAGTCGTCCTGGACGTAGAAATAGTCCATGTACTGATGGTAGTTGACGACGCGGTAGTTGTTCAGCTGATAAGTATCGCGAGCGCCGGTGAGGAAGTCTGTGAGATAAGCCGCCTCGGCCGCTCCCGTGTCGCTGGTGCCGCCTCCGTTTTGGCTGAAGCCCTGATTGAAGGTCTCGCCGCCGTAGACGGGGTTGAAGTCATCGATCTCGGTGTTGATGGCCAAGTATTCCCAACCATACTTCATGGAATGGTGGCCCTTCTGCAGCGAGTAGTTGACCTTGGGATTAATGACGAAGGGGTTCTGGAACTGGGGGTTGGAGGTTTGTGCGCCCCAGGTGGAGAAGTCCTTGACGGCCTCGTTGCTGAGGCGGCGGATCACGGCCGGGTCCGTGGGCAAGCCGGGGATGCCGGCCAGCACGTTCAGGCTTTCTTCGCCCGCCAAATAGGGCGTCTTGCCGCCTTGCGTCCAGGTGAAGCCGATGCGGGCGTCGAGTACGGAGTTGCTGCTGAGGGTGCGGGTGACCCCGGCGGCGATCTGGCGATTATAGGCATGGATGGTTCCGTTGCCGCCGTCGCCCGCTTCGCCGGGAACAGTGGAGGCGTCGACGATGTTGCCCTTGTGCTGACTGTAGCGGCCGAACAGCGTGGTGCGAGGGCTCCAGGAGAAGTCCACGCGGCCATCGCCCTTGTCATCGGTGAGGGTGGCCTTGGGCAGCCCGGCGTAATTGTTGGAGAAACTGGTGCTTGAGACATTGGCCGGAGGCAGTGCGGCCATGACCAGCTTGGCAAAAGGAGTCCAGTCGGACTGGGGCACTTGGCCGTCGGCGTAGACGGTACCGGTCACGGGGTTGCGCAACGGGACGACGGCGCCTGCCGTGGTCACGAAAGTGCCTTGGCTCTGCAAGAGGTTGGGCACCGTGGCGACTGTGTAAACTCCCTGGATCTGGCGGTTGCCTTCATAGTCGGCGAAGTAGAAGAGACGGTTCCTGAGGACCGGTCCGCCGACGGAGCCGCCAAATTGGTTTCGGATCAGCACCGGCTTCTGCGCTTTGCCGGTAAGTGCGTTGGTGGGCGGCAGAAACGGTCCGTCGGCGTTGAGGATGGTGTTGCGGTCGTACTCCCAGACCTTGCCGTGAATCTGGTTGGTGCCGGAGTTGATGGAGACGTTGACTACAGCGCCGGAAGCGCGCCCAAACTCGGCCGAATAGTTGCTGGTTTCAGCGCGGAACTCATTGATGGCGTCGGGCGAGGGCGGAATAGCTTGATTTGAGAAGCCCTGGTTCGACGTGCCATAGGCGTTATTGTCTAGACCGTCGAGGAGGAAGTTGTTGAACTCCGAGCGTTGGCCGTTGACATTGTAGGAGGCATCGCGGCTGGTGACCGACTGGTTTTCGAGGATGTTGCGGCGCACGCCGGGCGCGAGAGCCATCAGGTCGGCATACGCGCGGCCGTTGAGGGGCAAGTCGTGGACCTGAGTCTCGGAGATGACGGTGCCGGTGGCGGAGGTTTCGCTTTCGAGTTGGGTGGCGGCGCCGGTGACGGTGATGGTCTCGGCAACGCTGCCCGGCTTCAGGGTCAAATCCACGCGTTGGCGGGTGCTCACATCCACGCCGAACGGATCGGTAGCCGAATCCGAGAAGCCCGGGGCAGCCGCGATGACTTTATAGGTGCCGACGTGAACGTCGGGGAACAGGAACTGACCGTCGCCATCGGTGGCGGTGACGGAGGCAACGCTGGTGGCGGTGTTGATCAATGTGACCTTGCTGCCGGATACCGGCGCGCCGCTGCCATCGCGGACGAAACCGAGGACAGCTGAGGTCTCGAACTGCGCCCATCCGACGGGCGTGCAGATGAAGAGAAGAAGAAGGACTGCGAGGCAGAAACTACGTTTCACGTTAGGCTCCGAAAAAGAATTTTTCCGTGTTGCGTTTGGGCTGAGGCTGGGGGCCACTGGCCAGGGATACCGGGATGCGCGCAATGGCGCGTCCTCCTCAGAGGATGGACAGCGCGGAAGCGACGGTAAAGGGGGTAAATGCGGGTATGGGGGGCGTCCACAAGGATCTCACCCCGATTTACCCCTCCGTAAATACAGGGGATTCGCGATTTCCCCATCACGACGTTTACAGAGAATTCACGCATGGCACGTATGGTGAGGACATGCACGACAGGACAGCTGTAGCCTTGGCGGATCCGCCTTTGCCCCTTGCAGGCATCCAGACGGTCGACAGCACCCAGGCCGCGCCCCCGGCGCCAGAGGAGTGGCGACTGGCACAACGCATAGCGGCGAGCCGCGGCTTCCGCAAGTCCGAACTACTGAAAGGATTTCTGCTGGAAGTGTGCGAACTGGCCCTGGCCGGCCGTGCCGACGAAATCACCGAGAAGCGCCTGGGGATCTGCATCTTTGGCCGGTCCAGTGGCTATGACCCTGGAGAAGACAATGTAGTGCGCAGCTACGCGCGCATGTTGCGCAAGCGGCTGGAAGCGTACTTTGCCGACGAAGGGGCGCACGAACCGCTGCGATTGACCATTCCACGAGGAGGCTACACGCCGCTTTTTGAAGTAGCGCCAATGGCTCGCAACCGGATAGCGCCGATCGCGACGTCTCTTCGCACCGCAGAAGCCGATGCGCCCCCGACTGCAGGGCACGCACGCAAGGCGCGGCGACACTGGGTGTGGGTCACATGCGGCATGGTGGCCGGGGCTGTTCTGGCGCTGCTAGCTGGCATCGGCATAGCAACGGTGGAGGCACACCGCCAAGCGTCGGCGACCCACGCGTTGTGGACGCAGCTTTTCGAAAAGGACCGCAATACGTTGATCGTCTCAGCCGACAGCGGCCTGGGCATCGTCGAGAACCTGACCCACACGCAAGCTAGTCTGGAAGACTACGCAAGCGGTGCATATTTCACCCGGCTCAGCGGTCGGACAGGGTTGAGCGCGGGCAATTTGAATGACCTTAGCCGGCAGCACTATACGAGCGAAGTGGATCTGCGCATCGCTACAGAACTGGAGCGGCTGCCGGAGTTCACCGCCGACCGCACGCAGTTGCTCAGTGCGCGCAACCTCACGGTGGACGAGATGCGCCACGCCAACGTGATCCTGATTGGCTCGGTGCACTCCAATCCGTGGGTGGCGCTGTTCGAGCCGCGGCTGAATTTTCAGCTTGCCTACACATCCGAGGTCGACCAATCCCATGTGATCAATCGTCATCCCCGAGCAGGCGAGCAGTCGGTATATAACAACGGGACGGCTGACGGGCGCGGACCGACTTATGGCCTGGTGGCCTACCAGCCCAATGCGGGCGGCGCGGGCAGGGTGCTCATTGTGGAAGGACTTAACATGGCGGCAACGCAGGCCGCGGCGGACATATTATTCAGCACCGAGGCCATGGCGCCGGTACTGCGCGCAGCCCGCGCGCCGGACGGACGGCTTTCTCCGTTCGAACTGCTGATTGAAACCGTCAGCGTAGGTGCCTCGGCCCCGACTGCGCGTGTAGTCAGCACCCGAATTTATCCCGAACAGTAGGCTTACATGCCAATTGGAAGATTTTGACCGTAGCGGGCGCACTCAGCACGCTCGGCATGATCGCCACCCATTGAAAAGGCCTGGTCCAAGCTCAAAACGCGGTTGCGAACGGCCAAGGCAAGAAACAAAGAAGGACTCGATCGAGCCATCACCGGACTGCTCCCGTTCATCGCCACAGGGGAGGCAAAAACCTGGTTTCTCCTCCCCTGTGCGGCTCTGCAATAGAAGAAATGCTCAATAGCGGTTCCAGGATTGCTGTGCCTCGAAACGAGAACATCCAAGTTGACGCGTCCAGCGGGGAGCGGCCACTTCGCACAATCTCACTTGGGCACAGTTACTCTGATTTTGCTCTAAACCTTCCCTCGCATCGCGTAAACAATCGCCCGCGCGGTCGCGTCCTCGTCCGTCTGCGACGAAATCATCAGGTCATACAGGTGCATATTGCACCAGTTCTTGCCGAAATACTGCTGCAAATACTTAGCTCGCTCGGCATCCACTGTTCGGACGCGCTGCTCGATGTCGGCACCCTTCTCCAGCCGCGCCCGCAGCCGCAGAAGCCGCTCTTTCAAGGGAGCATAGACAAAGGCGTGGTACACGTCCGGCTTGTGCTGCAAAACGCACTGTGCCCCGCGGCCCACAATGACGCAATTGCCATCGGTCCAGGCCTTTTCGATGATCTTCTGCGAAATCTTCACCATCTCTTCGGCATCGAAGACCGAGTCCTCGCCGAGTTCGAGGCCGGCAGCCAGCGCGGCCGACCGCATGGCCTGCTGGTTCATGCGGCGCAGCCACGAGTCCACATGCTCGTCGTAGTGGCGCACCACATTCTTATCCACATGGGCCGCATACGCAATGGCGTCGATAATATCCCGATCCAGCAACTTCCAGCCCAGCCACTCAGCAATGGTCTGCGCAATCCGCCCCCCACCGCTGCCGAACTCCCTGTTTACTGTCAATACGCGGTATTCCACGTTTTTCCTCCCCGCATTTCTGGAAACTCTCCAGACTACTCCTGTCCCAGCGTTCGTTCCAACTCCGCCTGGGCCGTCCCCCGCTCCATCTCCGCCTGAAACAGCTCCGCCTCGGCCTCCGCCAGTTCGGCATCGGCCTGTTTCAGCTCCGAGGCGGTCACGGTTTTGGCCTCCACCTGGTTGGCCGTGATGCGCCGCATCTCCGCTCGCGCCTCCACGCTTTCCCGCGCGGCTTCAAGGCTGGTCTCGGTTCGCCGCACCTTGCGCACCTGCTTCTCGATCTCCACTTGCACGCGGCTCTCTGCGTGGCGCAGATTCTCTTCCGCTTCAGCCACCTGCGCCTGACGCTCGTGCACTTGGCCGTTGCGCTTGCCAAATTCAGCCAGCGTCCAGTTCATCTTCAACCCCACAGCCCCGTTGTTTTCGCTCAGAAGCGGAACGCCGCTCTGGTAAACATATTGCGCATAGGCCCCCACCTCGGGAATGTACTCCGCATGCGCCGCACTCAGTCCCGCCCGCGCCTTGGCCAGCATCTCCCTGGCGGCTGTAACTTCGGGATTGTGCGCGAGCGCCTCATTCACCAGATCCCCGGCGGTCACGTCTGCCGATTCGGCCTTCGGCGCCACCAGTTCCACCTCAGTGTCCAGCGGCAATCCGGCCAGGTCGTTGAACTCCACCTTCATGTCGGAGATTGCGTCCTCCAGCGACCCCAATGCGTGGCGCGCTTCGGCAATTTGCGCCTTTCCCTCCAACGCCTTCAGTTTCAGCACCGCCCCGGCTTCCACCCCGTTTTGCGCCTCGGTCAGCCGCTCTTCTCCAGCCGCAATGCGCAACTGCGCCGCCCGCCTGCGCTGCTCAGCCGAGAGCAAATTGAAGTAGAGCTCCTTCATCTTCAGCGCGACTTCGTTCTCTGCCTGTCGCGCATCGGCTCTCGCGGCGCCTGCGTCCGCGCGCGCCGCATTCACCCCGGCGTGAATTTTGAAAAACTGCGTCATCGGCTGCGCAGCCGTGGTTTGGCTCAACACAAAGTCCTGATTCCCCAGCTTGATGGCCACGTCTTTGCCGGGAATCGGGCCGTCGGCGGGATACGTCCCCAGAACTCCCGCCCGAATCACCAGCCGGTCCATCTCGCCCAGGTGCACCGCATTTGTATCGTTTGCCAGAACCGGAAAATAATTGGCCCGCGCCTGGGTCACGCGCGCGTCCATCTCCTTGGTTTTCAGATGCGCCAGCTTCACCGTTGAATTCTGCTTCGTGGCGAGCTGAACCGCTTCCTCCAGCGTGATCCGCCGCGTCTGGCCTTGCGCGACGCCGCAAAGCAGCAACCCCAGCACCACCGAAGTTGCCTTTCTCAGAGCAACCGCCGGGTGCCCCAGGTCCGTGGAGTGGAGGTCCCTCGCATTTGGGGACCTGGGAGACGAAGCGTTCTTGTTCATGCTCCCAGCGTGGGTACGGCCATGCGCCACCACAAACAACACCGGAATCACCACCAACGTGAAGAACATCGACCCCAGCAGCCCAAACGCAATCACGCTGGCCAGCGGCGACCACATGCTCGACCCCGACAGAATCATCGGCGTCACGCCCACCGCGGCCGCCATCGACGTGAGGAAAATCGGCCGCAGCCTGCGCTCTCCGGCCTCGAGAGCCGCCTGCTCCAGTTCCACACCGTCCTTCATCCGTTCGTGAATGTAGTCGATCAGGATGATCGAGTTGCGCACCACCAGCCCCCCCAGGCTGACCACGCCCAGGAATGCCGTAAACCCAAAGCGGTTGTGCGTTACCATCAGCCCCAGCGCCGCGCCGGGCAGCGCCAGCGGAAACGCCGTCATCACAATCAACGGATCGATCAGGGTGCGGAACTGAAACAGCAGAATCAAAAAAATCAACACCATGCTGATCAGCAGTGCATGTTGCATCTCTCCGAACGTCTCGTTCTGGTTCTCGCGTTCGCCGCCGTACTCGATGCGATAGCCTGCCGGCAGCGCCATTGCGTCCACTTGCTTGCGTGTGTCGGCCAGAATCTGGCTTGAGAGCCGGTGTCCGTCCGGAAACGCTCGCACCGAGAGCGTCCGCACGCCGTTTCTGCGCACAATCCTGCCCGGCTCCCAATCCGGCACCAGTGTCGCCACCGAAGACACCGGGACCTTTGCACCGGTCACCGGCGACATGACGTACGTGTCGCCCACGTTCTGAAAACTCTGCCGGTTCTCGGGATCGAGCCGCAGCACCACGTCCACATCGCGGTCGCCTTCCCAATAGGTCGTGAGCGGCGCGCCTTCGAAGCCGCCCGCCAGTTGTTGCGCGATCGACGCGTCAGTCAGCCCCAGCCGATTGGCCTCTTCCTCACGCACCTTTACGCCCATCTGCCAAGCGTCCTCGTGCCAGTCGGTATGAATGTAAGTCGCGCTTGCCGTGTGGCGCAGCACGTTTTCCACCTGGTCCCCAAGAGTGCGCAACTCCGACGCGTCCGGACCCACAATGCGCACTTCCACCGGAGCCTCCATCACCTGCCCCTGCTGCAACTCCTTCACAAACACCTTGGCCTCTGGAGCCACATAGCCCAGCCGATCCCGCAGGGCCGCCACCAGTTCCGGCGTTCCCTTCACCCGCTTGGTATTCACCAGAATCTGCGCATAGTTCGCCGCCGGCGCCTGCGGGTTCACGTTGTAGTAGAACCGCGGCGCGCTCACTCCCAGAAAGCTGGTGTACGACTTCACGAGTGACTCACTGGCCAACACCACCTCAATCCGCCGGACGGCAGCATCGGTGGCCTCGATCTTCGCGCCCTCCGGCAGCCACACATCCATTACGAATTGATCGCGCTCGGCCAACGGGAAAAACTGCTGCGGCACCATCTTTAAAATCCCCAGCCCCACCACAAACGTCAGCCCCGCGCCAGCCAGAACCTCGCGCTTGTGCCCCATGGCCCAGGTGATCGCAAGGTTATATTGCCGCTGCATGTGGTCCAGAGGCGTCAGCTTGCGTTTCGTTGCGGGTTTATCGCCGTCGGGCAGGTCGTGATTCTTGAGTCCCTGGCGGATGAAAAGCCGCGCCGTCAGCGGCGTCAGCATCATGGCCACCACGTAGGAGCTGCCCAGCGCCACGGCCACCGCAATCGGCAGCGCGCGGATGAATTCACCCACCGTACCCGTCAGCAGCAGCATGGGCAGAAAGGACGCGATGATGGTCAGCGTTGCCGTCAGCACCGGAACGGCCATCTCCGTCGCGCAGCGCCACGCAGCCTCGTCCACTGGAACCTTGCGGTCCAGCAACTCCACGTAGTTATCTGCAATCACGATGGCGTCGTCCACCACCATGCCCAACACCACAATCAGTGCGGCAATTGACACCTGCTGCAACTCGACTCCCAGCGTATTCAAGAGCGCAAAAGAGATGGAAACCGTGACTGGAATCGCCACCGCCGACACCAGCGCCACCCGTATCGGCAGCAGCAGCATGGTCACCAGGATGACCGCAACAATCGCAATGCCGAACTCCTTGAAGAAGTCCGCAATTCTCTCTGACACCACACGCGGCTGGTCCGCCACGAGATCCAGCTTCACGTCCGGCGGAAGTTCGGCAGCGATGTTCTTGAGCTGCTTGCGCAGCGTGTTGCCGAATTCGACAATGTTGTTGCCTTCATTCATCTCCACGGCCAGGAGAACCGTCTGCGCACCGCCGATCCGTGCATACTCGGTGGAATCCTTGTACACACGCGTTACATCCGCCAAATCGCCCACATACACGGGTTGGCCGGCGGGCGAAACATCAACCATCACCCGCTTGATTTGATCCTCGGTTTGCAGAGTGCCGCTGGCTTCGATCGGGACTTTATTCTGGCCGGCCGGCACGCGCCCGGCATACTCGACGGTGTTCCGCCCGGTGAAAGCCTGCATCATCTTTTGCGGGTTCACGCCGAACTGCGCCAGCCGTCCGGACGAAGCCGAAATGTCGATCTCTTCCTTCTGATCGCCGATGCGCTTGATCTTTGAAACCGCGGGTATCGTGCGCAGTCCGGCTTCCACCTTCTGCGCATAATCCTTCAGTTCGCGTGGTCCGTAATTGCCGCCGTGCACCGCAATCAGCACCGCCACCGTGTCGCCGAAGTCCGAATCGACCGACGGGCCGCGCACCCCCGAGGGCAGCTCCGTGGCTTTGAGTTGCGCCATTTCCAGCCGCAGCTTCGACCAGAATTCGTCCGCATCCGTGACGGATTTATTCAGCTCGACATTCACCACCACCACGCCGTTGCGCGTCGTCGAGAAGGTCTTCTCCCGCCGCACTTCCGCAAACCGGAACAGCCGCTCCTCGATTTTGCGCGTGACCTGGTCTTCCACCTCGGCGGCCGTCGCGCCCGGATAAACCGCAGAGACAATGCCCACGCGAATGGTGATCTTCGGGTCCTCCCGCCGCGGCATGGTCACCAGCGCATAGAGTCCCGTGATGAACAACATGGCCGCAATGACCAGCGTCACCTGCGGATAGCGAAGCGATGTGCGAACGGGATTCACTGTCCGCCTCCCATCACCTTGACCGGCGAGCCTTCGCGTACATTTTGCTGTCCGGCCACCACCACTTGCTCCGTGCCTGTGAGTCCGCTGCGAATCTCTACCTCAGTGTTGACCGGCGCGCCCACTTCCACACGCCGCGCATAGACTCGCTGCTGCGCGGGCTCATAGACATATACATTGGTGACGCCGCGCGCGTCGCGGACAATCGCCTCCCCCGGCACAGTGATGGCGTTCACCATATTCGAGGAGAAAATCCGCGTCTCGCTCACCATTCCGGCCCGGAGCACGCGCTCCGGGTTCGCCACCGCAATCTTCATCGTGTAGGTCCGCGAAGCCGGATCGGCCGTCACACCCACCGCGTCGACCTTGCCCTCGAATCGCCGGCCGTCGAGGGCCGGAATCTCGACCGTCGCCCGCGCGCCCTCGCGCACCTTGCCAATCTCCGCTTCCGGAATCCCGACCCGCACCTTCACCGGATTCAGGTCCAGCACGCCGATCACCGGCGTTCCCGCCGCCACCGTGTCGCCCACGTCAATCCGCCGCATCCCCACAAAGCCCGCAATCGGCGCCCGCAACTGGCAATCCGCCAGCCGTTTCTGCGCCTCGTGCATCTGTGCCGTGGCCGCCCGCAACTGCGCGCCGGCCGACTCTTTCTCCTCGACGCGCGTCCCTTGCCGCGCCATGTCGTACTTCTGCTCGGCCGCCTTGTAGCCGGCTTCGATCTTCTTGAAGTCGTTCGCCGCCAGGCTCTGGTGGTCGTACAGGAACTTCATCCGCTTGTACTCGTCCTGCCAGCGGTCGAAGTCGATCCGCGCTTCCTCCAGTTCCTGCGGTCGCGGCCCGGCTTGCGCCTTTTTTGAGGAGGCCTGCGCCGCATCCGCCTGCGCTGCGGCCGCATCGTAGGCGTTGCGGTAGTCGGTCGCATCCAGTTCCGCCAGCACCTGGCCCTTGGTCACTGCCTGGCCCTCGTCCACTAAAACCCTGGCCACGCGTCCGCCGATCTGGAAAGCTCCCTGCGCCGTTACGTTGGCCTCCACCGCCCCACTCGCCGCCACTGAAACCGGCTGCTGGACCCGGTTCGGCATCCGCACCCGCACGGGAACAACCTGGTCCGCCGCCACCCTTGTCTTCGGCCCGCATCCCGCCAAGGCCACCACCGCCAGCAGGCAAACCATCTCCAGTTTCCCTGAGCTTGCTCTCTCAAAAATCGAATGAATGATTCCGTGATTCATGGTCTTCTTCTTCCTTGACAAGAATAGAATGACACGTCATTCTATTCTTGACAAGGGGGCGATAATCGAGAGATGGCCTACCGCAAGACTCCCGCCACTGAAGCCCGCAAAGAGGCCCGCCGCAGCATCCTTCTCGAAGCCGCGACCCGCCTCTTCGGCAGCCACGGTTACCACTCCACCACGGTGCCCATGATCGTGGCCGAGGCCTCCAGTTCCGTGGGCAGTTTCTACGCTCACTTCCGCAATAAGGAAGATGTATTCGCCGCGGTCCTGGAATCTCTCGGCCAGAAGGTCGCAGCCGTTATGCACCAGGCTGAACTCGCCCAGCCCGACCCGGCCCTCGGACTGCCGTCGGCGGTCGAGTCGCTTTTTCTTTTCCTGGCTGAAAACCCACGCGAGGCGCGCATTCTGATCGTCGAGTCGCCCGGTCTGAGCCCGCGCCTGGAACAGGTGCGCCGCAGCATGCTCCGATACCACATTGGCAGTGTCTGCCAGAAACTGGAGGCTGCTCCGGATGCCTTCTCCGTGCTCAATTCGTCCGTCGCCGCAAGCTGCCTGGTCGGCGCCGTCTTCGAGGCCCTCACCAGTTGGCTTGAGCAGAGCCCGGAAGAGCGCCTGCCCGCCGTCGACGTGGCCCGGGCCGTGGCCGACTTCAACACCCGCGCCCTTGGCCGGCACTGATGCTCCGCAGCCCCCGGGAAACTCACTCGTTACTCCCCTCGTCTAAGGCTTCGAACGGGATCTGCCTTACACTGTGAGCGTGCAGAGCTGCGGCCACCGGGAAAGCAGCCGCGGCGATCCCTTAATAGGAGGTCAAGTGTTATGAAAAAGATAGGCATTCTATTCGGCATGGAGAACAGCTTCCCCAGCGCGTTGGTCGAGCACATCAACGCCCGCAACATCAGTGGCTTGCAAGCCGAGTTCGTTTTGACAGGCGCCGTTCGTCTCGACAAGGCCCCCGCCTACTCGGTCATCGTGGACCGCATCTCCCACGACATTCCCTTCTACCGCGCCTTCCTCAAGCATGCGGCCATCAACGGAACCATCATCATCAACAACCCCTTCTGGTGGTCGGCCGACGACAAATTCTTCAACTACACGCTGGCCCACAAACTCGGCGTCGCCGTTCCCCCCACGGTTATCCTGCCCCACAAAGAGCTGCCCATCGGCACCAACAATCGCTCCATGCGCAACCTGGAATTTCCGCTCGACTGGGACTCGGTCTTCGCCTACGTCGGCGAACACGGATTCCTCAAGCCCATCGATGGCGGCGGCTGGCGGGACGTTTACCACGTCCGCGGCCGTGCGGAGTTTTTCCGTGCTTACGACCAGTCCCGCGATATGTGCATGATCTATCAAAAGGCCATTGACTTCACCGACTATTTCCGCTGCTACGTCGTCGGCCAGAAGAAAGTCCATATCATGCCCTACGACCCACGCAAGCCGCACGCTGAACGCTACGTGCAGAACCCGCCGGCCTATGGCAACAAGCTCCTCAAGCGCATTGAGCGCGACGCGCTCACCCTCTGCCGCGCCCTCGGCTACGACCTCAACACGGTCGAATTCGCCGTTGAAAACGGCATCCCCTACGCCATCGACTTCATGAACCCCGCTCCCGACGCCGACCTGAGCTCTGTTGGGCAGGTCAACTTCGACTGGATCGTCCGCGAAGTTGCCGACCTCGCCATCGCCAAGTCAAAGCTCGCCCCCCATGTCCCCGAACTTCGCTGGCAAGCGTTCCTCGGCGCCGACGTTGCCACTGCCAAAAAGAAGTCCGTCGCTAAGAAGAAATCCGCCAAGAAGAAGCCCGCGAAAGAGAAGTCCGCGTCGAAGGAGAAGGCCAAGTCTGCCGCAGCGAAGCCAAAGACTAGGGCGAGACAAGCTGAACCCCAGGCCGTCGAAGTCGCCGGCTGACCGAGAATCATCCGCCAACCGACCGGGTGCCCCACCTTCAGCGCGTCTTTGTTCTTGCGCCTAAGGTGGGATATCTATAACTACAGTCGTTCATCGAACGGTGCTCCACCCAAGGCCATGAAAAAGCAACCGCGGATCCTTCCCGTTGGTCAGGATGACACTTGTTGTGGGATAGGAGTGTGGTGTGGCCAGGAATTTTCAGGGCAGTTCTTTCAAGCGGTACTTCCCGGCTCTCAAGATCAATCCACAGAAAAACCATTTCCCAAGAGTTGCTTTCATACGCAATGATCGCAGCGAATCAAACGACCCGCTGTAGCTTCTGCCCGCCTTCCCGTACAATGTTCCCCAAGTTGTCCCCAAGGAGAGTCCCCATGCGGCCATCCTTTACTCTGGGCATCGAAGAGGAATACCAGACCGTCGATCCGGTCACGCGCGATTTGCGCTCCCACATCCAAACCGAAATGCTGGCGCAGGGCAAGATGCGCCTTCAGGAGCGCGTCAAGGCGGAGATGCACACCTCCGTCGTCGAAGTGGGCACCCGCGTTTGCCGTAACATCACGGAGGCCCGCGAAGATATCTACGAACTCCGCCGCGAAATGATCAAGCTGGCCCGCGAGCACAACCTCGTCCTGGTCGCCGGAGCCACCCACCCTTTTGCCGACTGGCGTACCCAGGAGATTTATCCCGACCCCCGCTATCACCAGGTCGTCAAGGATCTCCAGTTAGTGGCTCGCGCCAACCTCATCTTCGGCCTCCACGTCCATGTCGGCATTGAGGACCGCGAAGCCGCCATTCGCATCATGAACTCCATGCGCTATTTCTTGCCCCATATCATGGCGCTGGCCACCAACTCGCCCTTCTGGCTTGGTCTCAACACCGGTTACAAGGGCTACCGCTCCAAGGTCTTTGAAAACTTTCCCCGTACCGGAATTCCCGATGCCTTTTCCAGTTACTCCGAGTTTGAGAACTATGTGAGTCTCCTGGTCCGCACCAACTGCATTGACAATGGCAAGAAGATCTGGTGGGACATCCGCCCCCATCCCTTCTTCAATACTGTCGAAGTCCGCGCCTGCGACATTCCCTTGCGCGCCGAGGAGACTGTCGCTATCGCCGCCCTCATCCAGGCCACCGCCGCCTATCTCTACAAACTCCACGAGTCCAACCAGGACTTCCGCCAATACGCCCGCCCCCTCCTGATGGAAAACAAATTCCGCGCCGTTCGCTACGGCATCGACGGCAAGCTCATCGATTTCGGCCGTCAGCAGGAGCTCCCGGTGCGCGACCTCATCGAGGAGTATCTCGCCCTGGTCGACCCGGTCGTTGACGAGTTAGGCAGCCGCGAAGCGATCAATGGCGTGCGAAGAATTCTCTCCACCGGCACCGGCGCCGACCGCCAGCTCAAAGTCTTCGAGGAATCCAACTTCGACCTCAAAGCCGTGGTCGATTACATGGCCCATGAAACCGCGGCGGGCCTTTGATCAGAAGACACCCTGAAGATGGTGTTCACATGGCTCTCAATGGACGATTTGCCCTGAAGTCAACAGTTAACCGAGGGCCACCTAGCTGGAAAGACGGCCACGCGCCGGGGGCTCGTTCTAACCAAGCCTCCGGCGTCTGCCTCAGCTATATCTCGCGCATGACGATCGTCAAAACTTCAGCTTCCTATTTCTCCTGCACCATCCCCGCAACCACAGCAGCAATCTTATCGAGTATCTGATTCCAGCCTTCCATTTGACCGCTATTTTTTGCGCTCTCCATGGGTTCATTTCCAATGAAGGTTAGTTTTGTCTGGCCGTTTCCAATATCCTCAAACAGAGTCACGTCGCAAGCACCCTCGATGGCCTCATGTTCTATTCCCAATTGCGCAGGATCAACCTTGTTTCCCTCTGCGTCGGAAAAGTACATGAGGGAAACGATCTTCTCGTGCAGAACAATCTCGCGGTATTCGACCGCATTCCAGAACTCCTGCCCATCCGGCGCCTTCATGCAGCAGAGAAGTTTTCCTCCAACGCGAAAATCCATCTGGCAAACCGGCGCTGTAAAGCCCTTTGGTCCCCACCACTGCATCACGTACTTCGGGTCTGTCCACGCCTTCCAAACCAACTCTCGTGGAGCATCAAAAACTCTCGTAACCACCATCCGCTCGATTTCGCTAACCGTGTTTTCTGTCATCTCTGACCTCCTCTTTTTTCATTTGATTCACGACTTCACCCAGCTTGTCGAAACTCTCTTCCCAGAATCGGCGATAGCTGATCGCCCAGTCACTGACCGTCTTTATCGCCTCTGGCCTAAGCGTGCACACACTCTCCCGTCCACGCTTCTTCCTGATCACAATCCGCGCCCTCACAAGGTAGGCGATATGTTTTGAAATCATCTGCTGCGAGAGTGCAAACGGTTCCGCCAATCCATGCACAGAGGCAGGCCCATAGGAGAGGCGTTCGATCATCGCTCGCCGGGTAGGATCGGACAAAGCGGCAAATGTTGTACCCAATCTATCCACAACCATATGGTAGTGGATTATCCAAATGTGTCAAGGATTAATGTTGCGACCCCTGATCTCTTTTTCTTGATTTCCACTGGCGTGTGGTAAATCGCCAAACCGCGCTTTCGGCCCGTCTGGATTTGGAAAGGTGCCAAGGCCAGAAGGCGAAAGCCCGGAGATTCGTGGGAATTGAACCGCGAAGCCTGAGTGAATTACGGGGGAGACCTGAGAGGGATGAGGTTATCAGGCTTTCTCAGGTCGAGTTTTGTGCTCTCCCAGGCGCCCAAATGAGAGGCACCTGGGGCAACCATCTTCGGTACGTATTCTCACTTCTGCCGGTGCTTGGGCCACCCGCCTGCGGGCTTGCTGGTTATGACTTCGGGGACGCTGGACCGAACGTGAGCAGGCTTGCGATTTTGCCGGCAGGTGAGAAGCGAATGCAATCGTGGCCTTTCACCGTGACCTTTCCGTCCGGCAAAATGAGCACCCACTTGAACAGCGCAACCTCGTGATGCGTGGAGACGTTTTCGATGTCGAAGTGGGCGCCAGGATACTGTTTCTGAAAGCGCTCCATGTCTTCGATTGCTGCGCTTGTGCCCCCGACGTACTGCGGCACAAGATACTCCACGTTTTCGTCGAAGACTTCCGAGAGGATGCTCTCCCGCTGCGCGTCGGGAATCGGCTTCCAGGCTTCCACGTACCGTTGGTAGACATTCAAAGCTTTTAAATTCGTCATGGTTGTTCTCCTTCTTTCCCTAAGGTAGGCCACGACTTCTGTACGGTCGATAGTTGAAACGCCAAATTTCTTTATCTACACCCCACACATAAACGCAAGTTGCGGCATCCTATCCGCCGCCGTCGTGGATTGTCGTATATGCTCCATAAACATCAGAATGCCTGCGAACTCCATTCGGTATTTATGGAGGTCCCCGTTGGTGAATCTCTCGGCAATTGATCCTTAGGGCATTGCGCCCCTTGGCAGAAAGCCTGTTCATTCAGGACGGGAGCCCCGAATAAGAATGTCCACGAAACGCCGTGCTTTTGCGGGCCAGTTGTCTGTGCTGCCCGCGCTGGAGACGCCGTAGATCGCTCGCAGCATGTCCATCGGATCCACATCCGGCCGAATGTCTCCGCTTGCGACGCCACGGTTCGCTAACGCATGGGCAGCCTTTTCCATGACGCGACTACTCTGCTGAAACACCCGAGACGGGCCGCAGGCCATTTCGTTCAACGCCGGGGCGATGATCTTTTTCGCAGCAATGTAGTCGATGAAGACCAACAGCCACGCCCGCAGTGCCTCGATCGGAGGCAACTCTGCGGAAAACCTTCTCTGCGCCTCACCCAGTTTCTCGACTTCGCTGATATAGACGGCGGCCAGCAGGTCATCCCGCGTTGGAAAGTGACGGTAGAGCGTCCCCGCACCAATCTTTGCTCGCTTGGCGATCTCGTCCATGCTGGCCTCTGCGCCTCGGCGCGTGAAAACCTGCCTTGCAACTTCGAGAATCCGTTGACGGTTGCGTTGCGCATCGGCACGGGGCTTGCGGACAGTTTTCGTGGCAGCTAATGTTTTCATCGACTTTTCTGAAACCGGAGAGACTCTCCGGTAATCTTATCTCTATAACGGAGACTGATTCCGTTTTATTCCGGGGCCGAGGCCCTTGTCAAAGATTCGTGATCGGAGCGTACAGCATGGCAGCAAAATTTGGCACAGAGTCAACCACGGAAGATGTCCTCAAAGGGGTCGACCTGAAGGGTAAGCGGATTCTGGTGACGGGGGTATCTGCTGGTCTTGGCGTAGAAACGGCCCGGGCACTGGTGGCGCATGGCGCGGATGTTGTAGGCGCGGCGCGTGATTTGGAGAAGGCGAAGCGAGCGACCTCGGAAGTCAGCAGGACCGCGGCGGAAACCGGCGCGAGTTTCGAACTGATTGAACTCGACCTCGCCAGCTTGAAGAGTGTGCGCGCCACGGCGGACAAGCTGGTTGCCGATAGCCGTTTGTTCGACGTGATTATCGCGAATGCCGGTGTCATGGCGACTCCGTTCGGGAAGACCGCGGATGGGTTCGAGACGCAATTCGGGACCAATCACCTGGGTCACTTCGTTTTTGTAAACCGCATCGCGAAGCTGATCAAAGATGGGGGACGTCTGGTCAACCTCGCTTCCTCAGGGCACCGTTTCAGCAATGTCGACTTGAACGATCCCAACTTTGAGACGACTCCGTATGAACCCTTCGTGGCTTACGGGCGTTCGAAGACCGCGAACATCCTCTTCGCTGTCGAGTTCGACCGTCGTCATCGCGACCGTGGAGTCCACGCGGCGGCTGTACATCCAGGAGGTATACAGACCGAGCTTGGCCGCCATATGGAGCCTGGCAGCTTGGAACAGATGGTCAAACAGATCAATGAACAGGCCGCAGCAGAAGGCAAAGGGCCCTTCCAGTTCAAAACAATTCCGCAGGGAGCCGCGACCTCGGTGTGGACAGCTGTCGTCGCGCCTGCTGGAGAGATAGGAGCACGGTATTGCGAGAACTGCCATGTGAGTCACGTCGTCGCAGATGATGCGCAATTGGGCATGCTCGCTGAAGGCGTGCGCAGCTACGCACTCGATCCACAGAATGCTGCTGCGCTTTGGAAGAAAAGCGAAGAACTGGCGGGCGAGATGTTCCAGTAATTGTCTGGGGACCGGCGAGCTGGCTTATATTCGACGCCTTGCCCGCGATAACACCTCTCAATAGGTCGGGGATGCTCTGGACAATTCATAAACACTTCGGGGCATCGCTTTTTGCGCAAGCGTTCGTAGGACAAATGTGCATCAATGCTCTCCTCAACCACTACCAGGAGATCCTATGACAAACAAGAGCGAACTCATCGAACATCGCAAGACGCCACTCGCCATCCCGGCGGACATCGACACCGAGTCTGTGCGCGACATAAGCGAAGCGTTGAACGTCCTGCTCGCCGATGTCTTTGCCCTGCATCTCAAGACAACGAATTCGAACGATTGCGGGCGCTTGAGATTTTATCTGTAAATGGTGTTTGAGTTGATTCCCCGATCAGATTATGTTGTATGTGGCTCTCTCACAGAGAGAGCCACATAAACTGCTAACAAGGCTGACGTTGCTGACCGTACGACCTGCCAGAGTCAGGCTCCGGTGTGATGCGCGGTTGATGGCGTAGCAAGCGCTGGACGCGCATCCTGTACTTGTGGTGCCGCTACCGCACGGGGAGCTCGTATGGCGCGCGGTGTGGGGATAGTGGGCGGCTTGATTGTCGGAACACGCGTCCTTTGTATCGCCATCATCCGCTTTACCGTCGCTGTCGTTTCTGCCTCGAAGCGCTCCGTGACATCGACCAGCCGCTGCGATTCATATCCGCGCCGCTTGGCAACAATGCGGTAATCGAAGGACACGGAGGATGTGCCGCTGCCCGATTCGTGGACTTCAAAGCTGGTGGCGGTCCTTGCTACAACGTAGAGGCCCTTCGAGTCGCCGTTTGGTGTGAGGAAGACGTGATAGCCGGTGCCGGTGTTGGCCGTTTCGGCAAAGGCTGTATCAATGGTGACGAGGCCGACGCCGTTCTTCAGCGTGCCAGAGCCAAAGTCTTCCATCCAGTTTTCTGACGACTGCATTCCGTAGGTTTCCACCTTCTTTGCGCCATTTCCCGTTGAGGCGAGGGTCTTCACTTGACCGGTACAGGTAAGGTCGCCGCTGCCGAAGCCGCAGGTGCCGGTCGGCGTCGAAGCCTGGAACGTCTTGAAGAGGCCTGCCCCGGCAGCGCCGGCGTTATAAGCGCCTACAGTTGCATAGGTATCGCTGTCGTTCTGGAAGTAGCCAGCGCTGTTGTTATCCGCGCTCCCGACCACGCCGGCGAGAAAAGGATAACTTCCGGTCCCGGCTGTATCGCCCCATGTCCCAGCTATGTACCCGTCGTTCTGGAATCTGGCGCCGAGGTTGCTGAGGCTCCCAGAAATGCCCTTGACGCCAATGCCTGCGCTCGAGAAGCCTTCCACGCCGATTGCATTGGTGCCGGATGCCTGGCCCATGCTGGCGATCGGTAGAGTAGAAGAGCTATTGGCGCTCGCGCCATTGTAAGCGTACACCGCCTCGTAGTTTGGGGAAGCGTTTTGGAAAAAGCCCCCGAACCCCGTTCCGGCAAGAGCATAAACGGCCTCTCCTGTGCTGGTGGTGGCCTCGACACCCGCGCCAGAAACTGATTTTCCTACTACGCCGGTGCCGTCACTGATTGAAACTCCCTCGACTCCAACGCCTGCGGAATAGACCTCGCCGAAGATACTTGTGGGATAGTCTCCGGAGCTGTCTACACCGCCAGAGGCGATGGAGTAGACTCCATAGCCGCCTGCCCCGAATGCATTGGTGTACAGGCCGATTCCGTCCGCGCCCGGAGATGATCCGTAAAGGGCAATGCCCCCTACCTCCGCGTTCGTTGAAGAGTAGACTGAGGGGAAATTACCGGAGTTGTTGACGAACTTGCCGGCATACGCGGTGTCCGACGTTGCACTGACGCCATAACCTCCATTCGTGCCATTGGCGGCAACGGCGGGTCTGCCTGACGTTTTGCTGTTCGCCGTGATTGTTCCCGTAAAGGTCGGATTATCCGTGAGAGTCGGAATTTTGGTGGTGTCCAGGGCGAGAGCTACCGTGCCCGCGGTCCCTCCACCCGTCAGTCCCGAGCCTGCGGTGATGCCAGTGATCAGTTTCGACGTATTCAGAGCAAGAGTGACGTTGCCCGAAGTACCTCCACCGATCAGGTCTGTCCCGGCGGTGATGCCGGTGATGCTGCCCTTTCCTGTTCCTGGGAAGGTTTGCCCTGGAGCGAAAGAGATGACGCCATTCCTTGCAATGGCCAATCCGGTGGCAGCGGGGGTGGTTGTCCCCGCGCCGAACAACAGGCCGAGAGCGCCGCTGGCGCTGGTTGTGTTGTTGTTTACCGGCAACGCCTGCCATGCGAAGGTCTGCGGTATCGCTTCACTCACAGAAGAGTTGAAGGCCGAGGTTTGAAACTGTTGTTGCTGCGAGGGGTTACCCGACGTCGTGCTTGCAGTTCCAGTGGCGTTTAATCTCAGCGTGCCTGCAACCGACGTGACGCCCAGAGCGGATGTTCCATTCACCTGGAAATTGGCAGATGCCGTCTTCGTGTTGATGCCGACATTGGCGCCATTCACAAAGACTGGTGAATCGACGATTGTGCTGGTCCCAGAAAACGCTGGGAGGTAGCCCGAAGCGCCGCCCGTGGTGGTCACATTGGCCGTGCTGTCAGGGCCCAGGGCAGCGGGCGCCGTCGCGGTAACAGCGGCTTGCGAGCCGGCCAGCGCATACGCTGATGCCGGCAGGCCGCCGAGAGTCTGCGCGTCCCCGGCCTTGATGGCATAGGGAACAGACACCAGGAGGGTTCGCGGCATTTCGGCTTCACCCTCCACTTTCACGCCAAGGTATTGCGCGGTCACTGAGGTAAACACCGCTGCGGGCAGCCCCAGCGGGGTCTCGCTGCCGAGATAGACCGTGTACACGCCCTTGTCGTTGGGAGTGAGGTGCTGCGTTTCCTGCCACAGAGCCGTGTGTTGCTCTCCGGGAACCGCCGCTGCCTGCGCGTAGAGCGAGAAAGTTGCATCGATTGGAACCGTGATGGGATAGCCGCGGCCATCGGTCAGGGTGCCGGTGTATTTGATCAAGTGGGGTACTTGTATGTTGCTGGGCTCAGTCGTCGCCGCGGTATCGGCTGACTGTGCAATGAGTTGCGCATTCGAACATGCTGCGAACAAAAGCGCGGAGAGTGCAATGGCCGCGGCCGTGTTCATTGATATGGAATTGCGGGTGGACCTCCTGCGCTTCAAGAACGAGCGCTTGAGGCTGTCGGTTGGGAGCGAAGCGTTTTGGATATTCACGAGGTTCTCCTTTAGGGGAAGTGCAATGTTGAGGACTTACCCTCACGGGTCATTCGGTCCTCTATCCCTAAAGGCGCAAGATCAGTCCAATTCGGCCCACAAGGTGCAAAGAATCTTCCGCAAGTCGGAGAGGAATGCGCTGAGGCAGCAAGGCGCGCAATGAATGTTCCATTCAGCGCACTTCCGCGAGCAAATGGACTCAACCGCCATTCCACTCACCGGGAAGAAACATCGCAGTCATCCTGTCGGGCCGGAGAATACTCTCAGATCTCATGAACTTATCCGCTGCTTCGATTCGACTTATCCCGGCCTTTCCTTCCAACTCACCGCGCCGCCGGGAAGCCGCAATGGCCAAGAGACGATAGCCGTTCTCGCTTAACATCGCTTCTGCGCCTGCGAGCAGGTCCATCGCCTGAGGAACGCGCCCTTCTGTGGCCGCAATCGCCGCCACTAACAACTCGCTGAGAGCCGTTCCCAACGGTGACCGTGCGCCCTGGAGCCGGGAGATGAAAGATCGGGTCTCTCTCATGAGAGCAACCTGATCGCGTTTGAATATCCATGACGCAAATGCTGTCCTGGCCCGCATATAGGACAGCATGACTTGAAAAAACTGGCACTTTCGAGCAAGCAGAGAACGCTTCATCATTGGCCACTCGCTCAGCACGCGGGCGCGAGCAGCATCGATGCGCCCTGCGTACAATTCGCACTCGACAGCAGCGTAAACTGCGCACAGACGAGGAGCGTCGTATCGCGTCTGCGACCACTCACTGAGCGCTTTTTTGATCTCTTCCAGGGCGCGATCCGGATCGTCAGCCGCAAGATCTGCGAGATGCGACATGGCGCAACACCGAATGACAACGAAGGTGTAAACATCGCCTCTCGAACGTGCTTCGTTCAGAACGGAAGGTACCAAAGCGGTCATCTCTTGAATTTTTCCGCTCCAGCCCAGGAACCAGGTCAATCCCAGTTTCGCCGTGCTGCCTTCCCAACTCTGATCAGAGCCAAGCTCACGAAGCTCGCGAACCGCTTTCCGCGAGTGCGTTAGTCCCTCCCCGATCCGCCCACAGAGGAAGTCGAGGAATACCCAGTCGACGGTAATCCATGCAGAAACATGGGCGTCCTCACAGGGCAGGGCGATTCGTTCGGCCAGGTTGAGCAATTTCCGCCCGAGATGATAGTAGGGGGCGCCTCCCAGGCATTCGTACGAAGCTCCCAGTCCGATTGACAGTGCCAGCCTGAGAGGCTCGCCCGCTCGAAGGGCCCCGAGCATGTGTCGTGCCTGAAGATAGGTACCGAATACAGGGTTCACAACAAAGAAGATCGATGCACCGCTCCAGAGCAAATCCAGTTTGCGAATCGTTCCGGTGACAAGATCGCCTCCCCTCCGTTGTTGCCATTTCATACCGCGCAATCGAATCAGCAATCGTATCGCGATCATGGCGACGATGCTCTGCAGAGGAGTCGAAGGCATCCAGAAGCCGACGCTGCGCAACAATCGAGTGAATGCTGCGAAGCCTTCATCAAGATGGCCGCTACGCATCAACTGCTCTGCGGAAAGCCTGCGCATTTGAAACGCGTCGTTGTGTTCCGGCCAGCGCTCGGCGGTCAGGTAATCTGCGGCCGCCTGGAGCCCGCGGCCCGCCTTTGCGTATGCTTCCGCGCGCCTGCGATAGAGCATCGCCAGGGTCATCGAATCCGCTTCCCCCGTCTGAATCGCCTCCGAATAGAACCCGGCCGCGCGATCAAAGGCTAATGCCGTCTCGGCGATTCGGGCGCCCGCCAAGGCCGACCGATAAGCTGAAGGCATATCGCCGGCACCCAAATAATGGCGCAGAAGTTTTGCCGGATCGGCCGCACCTTCCGCTTCGAACGCCTTTGCCAATCGCGAGTGCCAATTCTTCAAGTCAGACGGAATCATCGCCGATAGCAGTCCCTCCCGCGCCTGGTCGTGAAACACCTCCAGACCACCTGCTTCCGATCCGCCCGTGACCCGCACCAGACTCTCATCAATCAGGTGGCTGACCTCGCGCGCAAGCACTGCATGAGGGGCTGCGACGGTTCGGTAAAGGATTGTCCTTGAGAGCGGTTCAATCGAAACACAGAGCGCTTCGAACAACTGGCGCGCAACAGGTGAAAGCGCCTGGACACGGTGCCGAATCATATCCGCGACACTCACGCGTTCGACAGACCCTCCAATCTCCTTCGGGCCGCCGTCATGCATCCTGGCGCGAAGCAGTTCCCGCAAATAGAGTGGACTGCCGCGTGATTCTTCCGCCATTCCGCGTACTTGTTCTTCCGGGACCGCCCCGTTTTGATCGAGCCGCCTCAGCAAGTCGCGGCCATCCTCTTCACCAAGGCCCGCGAGCGAGATCTCTGTCCAGCACCTCTTTTCGGTGAGACGCGCCTGAAAAATCCGCAAGAGGCGCACGGGCGGACTACTCTCGGCATCCTCGCTCCGAAACGTCAGGATGAGCATCAAGCGAGGCGCGTCTACCGGAACGATCAACTCAGCAAGCATCGCAATGCTGTCCAGATCGCCCCATTGCAAATCGTCGATGGAAATGATGACAGGCTGGCGATCGGCAATCCGCTCCAGGGTCTCGCAAACGGCCGCGAAGGCGCGAAATCGGATCTCCTGATCGTCCAGAGTCTGGTCCGTCCTGTCCGGCAACTCGGCAAGAATCTCCAGTTCACTAAAACAGGGAAACATACGCCGCAGGAACGCGGGGTATCTTGGCAGCAACGCCGCCACGCCTGTCTTCGGCAGTCCTCGCAGATAGCGAACGATTTGATCCGCAACCGAATCGAGTGCCTTGAACGGAACGGATTCTGACTCGCGACATCTTCCGCGCAAGATCACGGCATTTGGCTGCGCGGCGACGACCCGGTTCAGAAACTCGTTGACGAGAGTTGTCTTTCCAATTCCGGAACTCCCTTGGAGGACCACCACCTGGTGGCCGCCCGCATCCAGTTCCCGGAATCGAGCCGCGAGCGTGTCAAGCTCTGCCCGCCGGCCCACAAATTCATTTCTCGCTTTTGCGGGCGTCGGCTCGGACATACGCTGCAGGCGCTTATGAATGCCCGGTCCGTCTGGTCGCAAGTCCGGTGTGCGTTTCAATAAGTCCTGACAAATCCCGTTGAGATCGTCAGGTACTTCTGGATTGGCTGTCTTCGGGTTCGGCGCGTCTTCGAGTCGCTTGCGTTGCAGCACCTCCTCCCAGTCGCCCTGGAAAGGGAACACGCCAGTGATGGCGCGGTAAAGCATGACGCCAATTGCGTACCAGTCGACAGCGGCGGTGATCGGTCCTCCACCAATCTGCTCGGGCGCCATATACGCCGGCGAACCGGCCAACGCGACACTTTGCTCCACCGATTCCCCATCCAGATTTTTCACCAATCCAAAGTCGAGAATCAACAACTGGCCGGCGTCCGAAATCAAAACGTTGGAGGGCTTCAAGTCCCGGTGAAGCCGCCCAAATGCGTGAAGGGCTTGCACGCCTGAGGCAAGCTGAGCCAGAGCTTCTCTTAAGCGACTCCAGCTATGGACGGCATCATTTGGTCGCGTATAAGAGAGGAAGTCCGTGCCCTCGACCAGTTCCATCGTAAAGAACCACATCTGTTCGTGGCCGAATAGTTCGTACAGTTGTATGAGGTTGGGATGGACCAGATCGACCAGCAATCGAAACTCTTGCTTGAACCGCGTCAACTGAGGCGCATCGAGTCGTCTCAGGGTCTTGAGCGCGACTGCGGCGTTGCGCTCGCGGTCGAACACGCGGTATACGATGCCGAAGGTCCCCTCGCCGAGCCGCTCCTCGACAATGAACCTTGGCGTTCCAGAAAACTGAACGCTTTCACCGAGTCCTTGCGCGGTGTGGAGCGACGACTCTACCCACGCCGGCTCTGAAAGAAATTTGCCGGCCCTGTCGTGCTGCTCCAGGAGCCTAAGTACCTCTTTTCGAATCTCTTCGCTGCTGCATGCGGCTTCGAGAAAGACTGCCCGATTCTCAACCGGCTCCGTCAGCGTAAGCACAAAGAGGTTTTTGGCCTCTTCCCATTCTTCCGCATTCATCGCGCGGATGACCCCTGGGTGAGTTCACCATACAGCCACGCTCGGGCTACGGACCAGTCTCTCTTGACAGTGTTCAGAGAAACGTCCAACACCTCAGCCGCTTCTTCCGCAGTCAGACCGCCAAAGTAGCGAAGCTCGACAATGCGGCTTTGGCGGGCATCGATCAGCGCAAGACGAGAAAGCGCCTGATCGACATCAATGACGCTCTCAAGATGCTGGTCACTGATGACGACCGCTTCTTCCAAATCAACCCTTTGTAGGGAATTCGGGCGCTTGGCCGCACGCCTGGCCCTCGCGTGATCCACCAGTATTCGTCGCATCACACCGGAGGCTACGCCGAAGAAATGGGCTCTGTTTTGCCAGTGACCGCCCGCACCCACCAGGCGCACATACGCCTCGTGGACAAGCGCAGTCGCCTGGAGCGAGTGGTCGGCGCGCTCGTTGGCAAAGTGGTGCTGCGCGATACGCCGAAGTTGATGATAAAGCAACTCGAACAGCTGCGGAGCGGCGTCTTCCTTCCGGCTTTCCAATTCCGCCAAGAGCCGCGTTATCTCGCCATCTGAAATACCCATGCAGCCCGCTCCCCGGTCGCGTGATTATAGCACGAGGTCAAAAAGCCAGATAGCGGGTAACTGAACGGATTGCAGGATGCAGGCTGCGCCCGCTTTGGAAACTCCGGGGTCTGCGGTTCCAGGGGCCAAGCCTTTCTCCGAAACGCTTTCGAAACGGTTTTAATGCATGTCTTGCCGACTCTGCCGTTGCGGGGTAGCTACGAAATAAGAGCTCAGTTCAAACAAGCTGTATTTGCCGCACGTAAGCACCTCTGCACCGGCTTGATTGTGGAAGCGCGCGATCGCAATCGTGTTCGCCAGAGCGGCCAGCCCTGGAGCAGGCGTCCAGTTTCCACGCCCGCTCAATAACACTTCCCAAGTGTTGGTAGATCCCTGGTCATTGGCGTTCGGTACGGCAACCAGGCCCCCAATATCGGCCGTACCATCTCCGTCGAAATCCGCAACCCACAAGCCCTTGATCGTGTTCGTCAACTTGGGACGCAGAGGTGTCAAGGCGTGCGAACCTCCTGACGGAGTGCACATCCATTGGTTGTCTACCACCCCCACTACGTCCATCTTTCCGTCGCCATCAAAGTCGCCGAAACACAAGTTGGCGCGCTTGAAACTTGCACTGGCATAGAGGGTAAACGGCGCGCCGCCGCCATCGGATACCCACCAGTTTGTTCCATCCGCATAAAAAAACGTCCGACCTCTTGTCTCCGACATAATCCACCATCCCGCGGTCCGGAATGGTTAGATTGGCTCGGTGGTTGGAGGAAAGTAGTTGCCACTCTGACCGTCCGCCCCACGAAACCATCCAGTTATCTCCGATCTGCGTGAACACGTCCGCCACGCCATCGCCGTCGAAGTCCCCAATCAACAGCGTGTCCGCGGTCTCGATCTTTGCGTTCAGAAATTGCCATTCCGCATTTCCGCGCGAGGAGTAATACCACGCAGCGCCTGTCGCCATGAACACGTCATCTATCCCATCGCCATCAAGATATCCCACCAGGAAGTTCTGCGTCGGCTCGGGAATCGAGAATTTGCTATCCACCCTCACATAGGGAACGCGCGGCCTTGCACTGGGCCACGGAATGTTGTCCGAGGCACTCTTGTCGGGCAAATACCGTGATGGCATCTGAAGCTTCGTGCTGCGTCACATTTCCTGTAAAGGTCGTCAGAGCGTCGCTGCACGCCGCGCACTGAGAAGTTCTCCTGGTTGTTGCCGGTCGTTGTCCTCAGGAAAGAGTTACCCACCATCTGCGCTCCCATTCCTGAAATTCCGCCGTCATGCGCGGTGTCCCCGGCCTGGGCAGTTGGTCCGTGCACATCCGCGTCGGCGCTGTTATTCCCTGACAAGAACAGATTATTCGTTGCCGCATACCCTGAGTACGCGTACCCGTCGGATGTGATCGGGTGAACGTTCTTCTGAAAGGTATTTCCAATCGCCAAAATCGACACGCCGCCCAAGGTAGTCATTGATAAAGAAAACTCGGAGGAGCTGTTTTGCCCATGGCTCACGGCCGGTTGCATCATCCCAAATAAACTCACAATCGCCAGCATCAAGTGCCCGCCAACCAGTAACGCGAAGCCCCTACTCGGCGACGCTTCGCCGTCAGCGTCTCCAATTACCCAAGCCCGTCCTCGCAGAATTGACGTGGCAATCGTAACCTCCTTTCCTGCAGCGATCATTTCCTTCCAAACTCCAAAACATGGATGCCTGTCATCTAGTAGAGCGTCGTCCCTGGATGCGGAGGCGCACTTGCCTTTTCCGCCGAGTCCGCAACTGCTATCCTCTTCATGGGATTTTGCGATCCTGTGTACCGCCCTGGAACAGTATTGACCGCTGCACGCAAGGCGTATCACTCGCTTTTTCCAGCTCGCAAGATCCGCTGTCGCCACCGCTGTCTACGAACTCGTCGATTTCCGTTCCGCAGCACGTAAGCCGGTTCCAAACGATGTCCTTCGGGACGCTCTGCGCTTGGAGAGCCTCCTCTTTAGGAAGCCTCTGATTAAGTGGCCAATTTCCGAATTGCTTTCACTCAGCGGCTAAAGCCCGCCTTCTTTTTGTGCAATTTACGGCACGACTAAAGTCGTGCCCCTTCAAGACGACGACTTATTCAGATGTTCCATTAGCGGATATGACTCTCAATTCGAGGGCAACTAGCCGCCAGGATTGTGACGCAATTTGCACTGGCGGTGATTCATCAACAAGTCAGCAGGGCCATCTGTCCGCCAAGACGGCTTCTCGGCCGCGTGCCGGGAGCCTGATCGACTCGAATGGCTCAACGAGTATGTTGGCACCAATTGAAAAACGTGAGGCACGTTGACTCTCGCTGTTGCACTGGCATGAAGAAACACGGATGTACCCTGCCCAAGATTCGGTGGTGCGAGACGCGGTCTATTTGAGCGAGCGCGAGCCTGCGATGAGGATGTCTACCAGTCTCCTGGCGCTCTGCTGCCAATCAGCACCGGACCCCACATGCGAGACACCTATGAGCGCTCGAAGCAGGTCGTATGCATCCAGGTCTCTGCGCAGATCGCCTGTCTTCTTAGCACGTTTCACCAGCCCATCGATCGCACCCTGGATCAGGGTCCGTGAACCCTCATGTAGCCTGGACGGACCACCGGCAAGGGTATTGAGCGCGGGCGCAATGATGTGCTTTGTCGCAATGTAATCGACCAGCAGCAGCATCCAGGCTCGAAGCGCTTCGAGAGGGGACATCTTCTCGGCGAAGCGGCTCGCGGCCGCCGCAAGTTTCTCCACTTCATTCCGGTAAACACCTTCGATCAGGTCGTCGCGCGTAGGAAAATGGCGATAGAGAGTACCAGTTCCAACGCCCGCCTGCTTCGCGATTTCCTCCAGGCTGGCATGGGCGCCTTGTCGGGTAAAGGCGGCCTTCGCGACTTCAAGAATGCGCTCGCGGTTGCGCAGCGCGTCTGAGCGTGGTTTCCGGGCGGTCGTCGGACGGTTGATCGTCATCAAAACTCTTGCATCCGGAGGCTGCCTCCGATTATCTATTCATACGGAGGCTATCTCCGTTTTAGTCGAGGCAGCATCCTCTCGTCAATCTTAGCTTGAATGAAATCAGGGAGGCACATATGCGCGTATTCGTTACTGGCGCTACTGGATTCATAGGTTCTGGCGTCGTGAAAGAACTTGTCGGCGCAGGCCATCACGTACTTGGTCTGACGCGGTCGGATGCAGGCGCAGAGTCGCTTGAGGCGGCGGGCGCACAGGCGCATCGAGGCGATCTGGAGGACCTGGAAAGTCTGCGCAGTGGAGCAACCGCGACCGATGCGGTCATCCACACCGCTTTCCGGCATGACTGGTCGAGGTTTGCGGAGAGCTGCGAGCTGGACAAGCGCGCCATCGAGACTATCGGCGCCGTGCTTCAGGGCTCAAATCGTCCGTTCATCGTCACCTCCGGTGCGGGAGTGGCGCAGGGCCGCGTCGCCACTGAGGACGATCCACCGCTTTCTTCTCCGTCCCTTCCCCGTGTATCAGAGGCGACGGCTGTCGCACTGATGGAGCGTGGAATCCACGCAATTGTGATGCGTTTGCCGCAGGTCCACGACACGGTAAAGCAGGGACTCATCACTCCCCTGATTGCGATTGCGCGCGCTAAGGGGATCTCGGCGTACATCGGCGAGGGTCAAAACCGCTGGCCTGCCGCGCATGTTTCCGATGTCGCCCGCCTCTACCTGCTTGCTCTGGAGAAAGGCACAGCGCGAGCCCGTTACCACGCCGTCGCCGAAGAGGGAGTGGCGCTCAAAGACATTGCCACCGCGATCGGCCGTGGCCTCAATGTCCCCGTCCTTTCCATTGCGCAGGAACAGGCACAGGAGCATTTCGGCTTCCTCGGATTCTTCGCGGGTAGGGACCCTGTGACCTCCAGTGCGCAGACCCGCGCAAAGCTCGGGTGGAACCCAACGGGCCCGTCGCTTCTCACTGACCTCGGGAACATGCGCTATTCCCAGATGTGAACATAGGGCCTGAACTCAACCCCACAATCACGGAGGAATCGAAATGCAAAAGACATGGTTCATCACCGGCGCCTCACGCGGGTTCGGCCGCATCTGGGCCGAGGCCGCTCTTAAGCGCGGTGATCGGGTTACAGCGACCGCCCGCAAACTGGCAGACGTCACTGATTTCACAGAACGTTTCGGCGACGCGGTGCTGCCCCTCGCCCTTGACGTCACCGACTCCACGCAGGTGCATGAGGTGGTTCATCAGGCATACGCGCACTTCGGCAAGCTGGATGTCCTCGTCAATAATGCCGGCGCGAGCCTGTTCGCGGCTACAGAGGAAGCCAGCGACGAGCAGATTCGCGGCCTCTTCGATGCGAACTACTTCGGCATGGTCCGAGTGCTCCGAGCGGCTCTGCCTCTGTTGCGGAAACAAGGGAGCGGACACATTCTCGGTGTCTCCAGCGGGCTGGGGATCACGGCATTGCCGCTGATCGGCTTCTATTGCGCTACGAAATGGGCTGTCGAAGCGCTCCACGAATCCCTTGCGCAGGAGGTGAGAGCGTTCGGATTGAAGGTGACGCTGGTTGAACCCGGAGCCTACGCAACCGACTTCGGAAAGTCCTCACAGATCGCGGATGTCCTGGAACCGTACGCGGAATTCCGGAAGCAGTTTCTTACGCATCTGGCCGATGTCGAACGCGGCGATCCAGGGGCGACGGCAGAGGCCATCCTGAAGCTTGTGGATGTGGAAAATCCGCCGCTGCGACTTGGGCTAGGCACTTCTATCCTGCCCAGGGCACGCGCCGCGTATGCTGAGCGTCTGGAGACATGGGAAGCGTGGGAGGACGTGTCGAATGCGGCAATGGGCGAGCCGAAGAAATCGATGGCAGCATGGATTGAGCCGCTGGCCCATGGGACTCCGGATCGGGCATAAGGGCGGGTTCTATCCCTTTCATTAGCAGGGAAGACGATAGGATCAACGCAGGAGAGTTCCCGCCTCATATCAATCGCGAATGAGATTGCGTAGATAGCTGGCGGGAACCTCCACAATTCAAGACGAGAAATGCTCTTCAACTCTTCCGTCTTTGACCGGATGTCAATGAGCACACGATCACAAGTACCTGTGGGATCAGTCTGGAATCGCGGTTTCGAATTGCGATTGAGCGGCGATGGCACTTGCAGGGTTCCGTTCGACTCGCTCGCGCCGCAACCGATGCAGGAAAAGATAGATCACGGGAGTGACATAAAGAGTCAGGGACTGCGACAGAAGAAGCCCTCCGACCACTGCAATGCCCAGCGGTCGCCTCGCCTCGCCCCCGGCCCCGCTGCCAAGAGCAATGGGAATCGCCCCAAGCAGAGCTGCCATCGTCGTCATCATGATGGGACGAAATCGCTGCAGGCATCCTTGAAATACGGCATCCCTGGGCACAAGGTGAGCATCGCGCTCAGCCTGAAGCGCAAAGTCAACAATCATGATTGCGTTTTTCTTGACGATTCCGATCAGGAGGAGCACGCCGAGAAACGAGTAGAGATTGAGATCCTGACCAAAGAGCAGCAACGTCAGCAGCGCGCCAATCGCTGCCGATGGCAATCCCGACAGAATGGTCAAGGGATGAATGAAGCTCTCGTAAAGCACGCCGAGAACCAGATAGATCACCATCACCGCGATGACAAGAAGAAGGCCCAGGCCTTTGAGTGAACTCTGGAATTGAGCTGCCGTTCCCTGGAAGGCGAAGGTCAACGTCGCCGGCATTCCGATCTCCGCTGCGGCGCGCCGAATCAGTTGTGTCGCGGAGTCAAGAGAGACGCCGCGCTGAAGATCAAATTGGAATGTCACCGCCGGAAACTGCCCGACGTGGTTCACGCTGAGCGGCGCCACGGTTTGTGACAGACGCGTGATGGCGGAAAGTGGAACAAGCCGGCCCGTGCTCGAGCTCAGGTAGAGATTTCCCAGAGCTTCCGGATCGCGCTGATTCTGCTTCAGGACCTCAAGGATCACGTCGTACTGTTGGGAGGCGACCGTTATGGTGCTGGCGCGACGATTGCCATACGCGTCGTAGAGAGTATTTGCGATATTGTCCGGATCCACACCTAGCGACATGGCCAGATCGCGCCGTATGTCGACGTTGACCCGCGGGGCACTCAATTCCAAATCGTTCGAGACATGTGACAGTTCCGGCAGCGACTGCAGCTTTGCCTTCAATTGCGGTGCCCATCGGTACAGTTCCTCAGGATCCGGCCCTTCCAGAGCCGCCGAATATTGAGAACGGCTTTCGTTCTGTCCCAGACTCAGAAAACTTCCTTGACGCAGATAAACATTGAGGCCGGGAATGCGATTGAGCTGCTTCTGCAGGTCCGCCATGATGATCTGGACATTGGGCCGATGCCGATCTTCAACCAGGTTCACATGGAACCAGCCGTTGTTCTGCGAGTCCACTCCCGATAAATTGCTTTCCATCCACGGCATCTTCGCCAGGATGGCGTTGACTTGCTCGCCGTAGGCGACCATCTGGGCAAACGAATTATTCTGCGCAGCCTCCAGCGTGCCGCTGAAATAACCAACATCGACCGGCGGCATGAAACTCTTCGGCATCTCTGCAAAAAGGATGACGGTGATCGCAGTCATCGCCACGCTCACGCCGATCGTAGCGCGCCGGTGTCGCAGCACGACCTCGAGCGACCGTCGATATTTCCGTTCCATCGCCGCATACATGTGCTCTGTTCGTCGCTGAAACCAATTCTCAACGCGTTCGCGGGAGCCCAGAAACCGGCTGCACAACATTGGTGTCAAAGTGAGTGCAGTCAAGCCGGAGAGCAGAATCGAAACCGAAATCGTCACGGCGAACTCGCGCAGCAGGCGGCCGAGTACTCCATTGAGAAACAAGATGGGAAGAAAGACGGCGACCAGGGAGACAGTCATCGAGATGATCGTGAATCCCACCTCGTTCGCGCCATCTATCGCCGCTTGCAATTTCGATTTGCCCATCTCGCGATGGCGCACGATGTTCTCGATCATCACAATGGCATCGTCGACTACGAAGCCCACCGACAGCGTGATGCCCATCATCGAAAACAAGTCCACGGAGTAGCCCATCAGCCGCATCGCAATGAACGAGCCCAGGATCGACACCGGAATGGTTGCGCTCGCAATCAGCGTCGCCGATACGGTTCCGAGAAATGCAAATATCACGAGCACTACCAGAAAGACGGTGAGGACGAGGGTCCTGTCAACCTCTGCTATGGAGTCGCGAACCATGGTCGCGTCGTCCGCAACCTTTCCGAAGGAAACTCCTGGCGGCATGGAAGGGCGTAGCGAGCGAATCACATCTTTCACGCGATCGGCGACCTCCACCGTGTTGGCGCCCGGTTGCTTTCGCACTGCGAGAATGACGCTGGGCCGCCCATTGATCCAGAACGTGCTCTTGTCATCGCGAGAGCTGTTGACGACGTCCGCGACTTGATTCAGCCGCAAAGGAACGCCGCCTCTGTACGCCACGATCAGTTGCGCGAATTCTGCTGCGGTCGCAAGCTGGCTGTTTGCCTGCAACGAATAGTCGCGCGCATCGCCATACAACGTGCCCGACGGAAGATTGGTGCTGTTGGTGGCGAGAGCAGCGCGAATCTGTTCCAGGTTCACGCCATACGCCGCCAGCTTTGCCGGGTCGGCCTGCACGCGAATCGCCGGCTGAGAAGGACCCCATACCGGCACCTGTGAGACGCCGCTCACCATGGCAATGCGTTTCGCGAACACCTGGTCGGCATATTTCGCGAAATCGCCAAGCGCCATCGTTGTCGATGACATCTCCAGCCACAGAATGGGATCGGCCGCGGGATTTACCTTTGAGTACGACGGAGGGGAGGGCATGCTCCGCGGCAGGCTGCCCGCAGCCCGCGCAATCGCTGCCTGCACATCTTGTGCGGCGGCGTCGATGCTGCGGCTCAAGTCAAACTGCAGCACGATATTTGTTTCCCCGGTCTGGCTCGATGAGGTCATGGTCGCCACACCGGGGACCATCGAGAATTCACTTTCGAGAGGCGTGGCTACAGTGGAAGCCATTACGTCGGGGTTGGCGCCGGGCAGGCCCGCGTTGACGCGGATCGTCGGATACTCGACCTCCGGAAGGTTGCTAACCGGCAACGAAAAATAGCAAAGAAGGCCGAAGCCCGCGATCGCTGCGATCATCAGCGTCGTCGCTGTTGCGCGCCGAATGAAGAAGTCAATGAATCTCATGACACGGATTTCCTCGGGCAAATTGCCTCAGCCAGAGCATCGCGGTCATTCCCGGACCTTGCCGGCGCCGCTGTTTCCCGCTCTGCTGCCGTCATTCAACAACGAAACGCGCGCGTCGGCTGCCAACCGCAGTTGCCCTTCGGTAACGACCAGGTCGCCAGGACGAACGCCGCTGCCAATGACCGCGAGTTCCGGCCCTTGCTCCGGAAGGTACGTGCGCATCACGCTTACAGGCGTCATGCTCGCGCGGCCCGAACGCACCAACCAAACATACTTCCCGTTTATCCCGTCCTCTACGGATGCATTCGGAATCACCGTCTTGCCGGTATCGATGCGGAGGCGAAGACGCACATGCACAAACTCTCCAGGCCACAGCGCCCCATCCTTATTTGGAAAAATTGCCTTCAGCCGAATCGTTCCCGTCGTCGCATCCACCGCGTTGTCAATGAACGCCAGCCGGCCTTCCTCCGATCCCCCGCTCCCATGGCTTGCCTCCACCGTCAGTGCGCCGTGCGCATTCAGTCGCCGCACGTCGGACAACACTTGCTCTGGGACGCCGAAGGTGACATCGATCGGCGTCATTTGCAGCAGCGTTACCAGGGTTGTGCCGTTTTCGGCGACGATGTTTCCCGCCTTCACCATCACCGCGCCGACGCGGCCCGCGAAAGGAGCCACCACGTTCGTCCGGCTTAATTGCAATTCGGTCGCGCCCAGACGCGCCTGGTCGGCCTTTCTCGCAGCTTCAGCGGCGACAACGGCTGCCTCATCGGAATGCAGATTGGCGCTCGCAGTGTCGCGCGTAGTCGTCAGTTGGGCGACGCGCTGCCCGGAAATCACTCCCAGGTCCCCTAGCTTCGCGGCGACGTCGGCCTCGGACTGGCTCTGGCGTTGCGACGCTGCATCCCGCGCCACAATGGCGCGCGCCTGCTGCTCCATCGCCGCATCGCGGGCCAACTCTGCGCGCTGTTCGGCGGCCTGCCGTTCCAACGCTGCACGATCGATTAAGAACAGTAGCTGGCCCTTCGCAACGTTCTCGCCTTCCTGAAACGCGACCCGCTCAACCTGTCCCGCGATGCGCGATTTTACCTCCACGGTGTCTACCGATTCCACATTCCCCACCGCCGCAATATCCAGTGGCACATCCTGCGCCACCGCATGCACCGCGCGTATAGGTATGTCATCTGCTCCGGGAGCATTGGTCTTCGCCGCGACGCGAGAACAGGACGTTGCCGTAAGCGACGCTGCGGTCAGCAATAGAGTCATTCCGTTGGCTTGTAGGCTCACATCTACCTCTCCCCCAGCGTCTACACAACGCGGGCTCGGGTACATCGATATGCAGGCAGAGACGCAATATTTGCAGGGAATCGCCGCCCGGGGCGGGTGTCGGGGCGAGTGATGGATGACCAGCGTGCCACCGCCAGCCGCTCGAGGGCGCCTTTCGCTACCTGCCCAAGCAAACGCTGGCGACTTGAGGCAATTTCCCTGCACAATTCGCGGCGTTCCCTGCAATCCTGTGGAAACAAAGCCGCACTCCAGTGAATACTGGACTGTCAGGATTTCGGTCAGAACCACGAAAGGATGAAGATGAGCAGCCTCGCATCCGACTCGCAATTGCTCCAGTTTCCACTGGATTCTTCCGCGCCCGCGCCCGCAGTTCCCCCGCTCGCATCAAGAATCAACGGCTATCTCATCGTTCTCTCCGTGACCACCGCCCTGGCGCTGGTAACCGCCACTGAATGCGGGTCAATCACCCGCATCCCCTCCCTTGTCTATGGCGAGGTGCTTTGGGGTTGGTGGGCATTGATCGCCCTTGGCGCCTGGAAGCTCGCCGAACGGTTCCCCCCGCTCTCGAATCTCTCCTTCAGAACCATCTCCATCCACCTATCCATGGCTTCGCTTCTCGGCATGGCCCATCTGTTTCTGTTGTGGAGTATTGGATTTGTCTCGGTTGGTTCGGCATACCGTCAGAGTGCACACATGATGTGGATGTATCTTCTCAACTTGAATCGCTTCGGCATCGAGATTCTTCTCTACGGTTTCGTCTTTGGCATTGTCGGCGTGCTGCAATACCGGATACGCGCACAGAAGGACGCGCTCCATGCACTCGAGTTGCAGCAGCAGCTCTCCACAGCCCACCTCCGCGCGCTCCAGATGCAGTTGGAGCCGCACTTCCTCTTCAACACCTTCAATGCCATCACCACGCTGGTCGAACTCGGACGCCAGCAGCAGGCCGCAGAAATGCTACGGCATCTCAACGCGATCCTCAAGAGCACGTTGCAGCGGAACGTGCCGGAGAAGGTTCCACTCTCGCAGGAATTGGAGATCCTCGAGAGCTACCTGGCCATCGAACAGGTCCGCTTTGCCGATCGTCTGCGGGTCGACATTCGCGTCGACCCGGCAGCGCTCGACAGCCTTGTGCCCTGCTTCCTCCTTCAGCCCATCGTGGAGAACGCCATCCGCCACGGAATCGCGCATTGCGAGAACGACGGTGTGCTCGAGACCTCCGCGGTCCGTGACGGATCATCTCTTCGGCTCCTCGTCCGCGACACCGGCCCGGGCTCCGGAAAAACTCTGCCCAACAGTTCCGGTATCGGCCTCCGCAATACACGCGAACGCCTCGCCCACTTCTACCGCGATAACTTCCTCATGAGAGCGGCGCCGCTCGCTACCGGCGGCTTTGAGGTAGACATCACCATTCCTTTCGAATCCGCCCCGCGATGAAACTCCGAACCCTTATCGCTGATGATGAACCGCTCGCCCGCGAACGGCTCCGCTTCCTGTTGTCCCACGACGAAGAAATTCAGATTGTCTCGGAATGCCGCAACGGCCGGGAAGTTCTTGCGGCACTCAAAGAGGCGCCTATCGATCTAATTTTTCTTGATATCCAGATGCCCGGGCGCGACGGATTTGAAGTCTTCGAACAGACAGGGCCCACCAGAATGCCGATCACCGTCTTCGTTACGGCGCACAATCACTATGCTGTCCGCGCCTTCGAGGTTCACGCGATCGACTACCTCACCAAGCCAGTCGATCCGGAGAGAATGCACACGACGCTTGTTCACGTGAAGGAGCGCTTCGCATCGCAGCAGGCTCTGTTGAATCAGGAGCAGTTGAAGGCGGTGCTGGCAACCATCGAGACCGAATCGCCCAAGCGGCAGAACTATCGCATTCGGCTCCTGATTCCCAACGGCACAAAGGAGTTTTTTGTGAATGTCTGCGACATCGACTGGATTGAAGCGGCCGACTACTATTCCTGTCTCCACGTGGGAACCAGGAAGCTCATGCTGCGCGAGACCATTAAACAGCTCGCCAGCACGCTTGACCCCTCCAATTTCGTTCGAATTCACCGTTCGGTCATCGTCAATGTCTCCCGCGTAAGCGAGATTTTCCGCGAGGGTCGCGGCGAGGGCGCGGTGATCCTGACCGACGGCCAGCGCCTTCGAATGAGCCGCATCGGATGGCAAAGCCTGCTGGAGGCGAGCCGCAAATAAAGCAACCTCTGAGCCTCGCGTAAGACTCTTAAGAGTGAATCAGACGGGACCACGGTATGAGATCCATAATCCGATTCCCACAATCCTTGGACTTATATCGCAAGCGATATCGGTAGTCTTAGGCGTTCTCGACGAGTTTGTAAGTAATTGAGAAACCAAGGACAAGCCTGTCACGGCCGCGTCCCACAATCCATGTGGATAAAAAGTCGCCTTTCCGGAAAGGTGCAGGGAGGGGTGCCCTTTGTCCAGAACTCGGCACTGAAGAGCCGAGCTTGCAGCTATAAGAGGCTTTATATCTTCCATGCCGCGTTCGGCTGTCTGACTTCAGCCCAACTCAGAGCACCGCGATCATCAAGCAATATATGGATAACCAGAAAGCGCCACACGCTTAAGCGCTGCTCCCGGCCTTCGACGGCCAGGATCCCCCACTAAACGAACTTGTTGACAACGAATGTCAGGCCATGAGAATTATTGCGTGTCGCAGACCCGGCCCATTGGCTGTGATCGCAGGATCATGCAACATTTCTTCCCAAGTGATCTCAGGAAAGGTCGCCACAGTTCAGACCACATAGTTGCGCAAATCGGCGTGGAAGAAATAGAGCTCGGCCTGCGCTCAATCCATGCAACTGCGTCCTTTCGATGCATTTAGCATTCATAACCCAATAGGGAGAAGCATCGTCCAATGGCACTCGGCCGCAAGATTGACGCAGCATCCGGCGGTCGTCGACTCCTTATCCTCCTCCTGCCCCACCTGCTCGTCGCGATGAGTCTTGGCCAGCATTTCCCGTTCCAGCCGGTTCCAAACTCTCCCCACGGCATCTACACCCTTTTTCAGGACAGTCGCTCTGGGCTGTGGATGGGAACGGTCAACGATGCGCTCCGCTTTGACGGAGAGCGCTTTTACTCCCTGCGACCATACGGGTTCCCCAGGGAAGTCCCAGTGAGCTTCGCCGAAGATAGCGATGGAGGAATCTGGATTGCGACTCAGAGCGCGGCTGCGTTGGGCGGCAACCAGCACGGAGGGCTCTACCGGTATCAAGCCGGGCATGTCACCAGGATCATGGCGGGCGATGCGATGAGCGTGGTTGCACTCTCCCCGGACGTGGTGGTGGCGTCGATGGGAACAGAGATCGGCGGCCGGCCCGCATTTGGGGACCTGTATCTCATTCGGAGATCCCGATCCGGCGCCTTCCGTGCCAGAACCAACTGGACCGGGCAGTTGATGTTGGCAAAGCAAGTGAACCATCTCACGCTTGATCACCAGGGAAATCTGCTTTTCCCTTGCCCCGGCGGATGGTGCCAGATCGATCACGCGCAACTGGCCGATGGAAGTGGTCCAGGCAGCGAGGTCAAGCCGGAGCGCCACGCGGGTAGTCCGTTGCTGCAAAGGGTCATGCGCGACAGATTCGGCTGCCTGTGGTTTCGCGCCGAGCAGTTTGCCAGTTACCAGTGTCCCGTGGATACGGAGCCGCAGGCGCTGCCCGCTACGGTTGCAGCCAACGACAGCGGCGCCAGCCTGGGAGAAACCGAGGACGGATCGGTTCTTTTGGCAGTTCCTTTGGCGTTGGGGCGCCCGGGGGCGTTCCGTGTCGCAACAGCCCAAAATGGACTTCCAAAGGCATTGGACACTGTGATGGTCGCCAGAGACGGAACCATCTGGATTGGAACCGAGAGTGGGCTCGTACGGTTCGCGCATCCGTTTCAAATCGAGTCCTGGGGAGCAGAAGATGGCGTCGAGGTCACCACTACGACCTCCTTTGTACGCGATGGAGAGACCATCTTCTCCACCGCTGGGAGAAATGGAGGCGTGCTCCGGTTTGACCGGGACAAGAAGCGCTGGAGTCTGGTGCAGGGTTCGGAGGGGCTGTTCGGCGATTTGACGATCGGACCCAATCACACGCTGCTGGTGGCCACTTCGTCGAGCCTGGTCGAACTGCGGCCCACCGGGGGCGTCGTGGCAAAGCTCGCGCTCCCCGACAACACAGTCTTTTCCGTCGCGTCTTCGCCGGATGGGGAACTATGGCTCGCCCACGGGGGGATCAGCCGGATTACCGAGGCCAGCGGCTGGCTTGCGCTGCATCCTGAAGGCGAGGTGGAGGGCCAGATACAGGCGACCGCCTTTCAGTATGACGGCGCTCATCGAACATTATGGGCATGCGACGGCAACAGCGTCCTCTTCCGCCAGGAGGGGCGCGCTGGCCCGGCTTGGGGACGCATTTCACCGCAGGATGGCTTGCCCAATCTGCGCTGCGGAAGCATCTCCGTCCAGGCGGACGGAGAGATATGGGTCGGCCATGACGGCGGAGTCTTGTCGTGGATCAGCAATCCTGCCTCGGGTCATCCCATGGTTCAAAACTATTCCCCTTGGCAGGGCGAGATCGTGAGCAACGATTACAGCCACTTTTTGTCGATCGATGCCCGGGGATGGCTTTGGCTGGGAAAGGAGACGCTCTATCTCTCCACGCTGGATCGGGCGAAGACTCTCAATTGGCTGCGCCTGGACCAGCAGGATGGAGTGACGCCAACCTTGAACCGCGCTCATTCTTTCCTGCTGGCACAGGATGGCACAACCTGGTTTGCGACCTCGGTCGAAATTACGCACCTTTCTCCGCCGGAAGGGTTCGCCACTCGCTTTCCCCAGCCGCCCGTCTTTGTGTCGGGTTTGACTCTGGGGCAGGGCACGCCCCTCCTCGCTGATGCGGTTGGACCGGTACCGCGCAATTCCGAGGTCGTGGCCCAGATCGGCTCATTGCAGTTTGACCGCCGCAGTAATCTGCATCTTCGATACAGGCTTCTGCCGGACCATGCCGCATGGACCGATACCGGCAGCTTTGACCTTCGCCTGGGTCGATTGAGTTGGGGACATCACACCCTGCAGGTGCAAGCTCAATTGGCGACCGGCCCCTGGTCAGAAATCGAGACGGCTACCTTGGAAGTGCCGAAGCCAATCTGGATATCGTGGCCTGCGCTCTTCGCCTACATCACCGGCGGCGGTGCCTTGCTGCTCGGCGGTCGAAGGTGGAGAGATAAGCGGACCTCGAGACTCAAGAAGGCCTTTCCCGAACTGGCTGAGTGGCGTCTGGCTGCGCTGTCGCCGGAAGTGCAGCAACTCGACGGCACTCTGCTCGATTCCCGGTTTGAAGTGGGACGGATCCTGGCTCGCGGCGGTTTTGCGATTGTGGCCGAGGGGCGAGATCTTCAAAAGGAAGGAGCGCGCTGCGCCATTAAAATCTTTCGCAAGGAACTGGTCGACAAGGACTGGATGAGGCGGAGATTCGATCAGGAGGTGCTTGCGCTCGGCCAGATTCATCACCCCAACGTTGTGCGCATCTTCGGCAGCGGCACTCTTCCCGGAGACACCCTCTACCTGGCAATGGAGTTCATTGACGGTGCCACACTCCGCGAATTGCTCGAAGCAGGGAAGTTCGATTCTCGCCAGGTTGCCAATTATCTGCGCCAGGCCGGCCGTGCGCTCCATGAGATTCACGCGCACGGCATCTGCCACCGCGACTTGAAGCCCGAGAATCTGATGATCCGATCGAACGCGGCTCCCGGACAAGAACTGGTACTGATCGATTTCTCCATCGCGATTGTGAAAGATCCGGATGAAACCCTGCATGGGCTTTCTCGCGCCGCTGGCACCATCTACTATATGGCGCCTGAGCAGGCCATCGGCTATGCTGACACTTCCACCGATATTTATAGCTTGGCCAAGATACTGATTGAAATGATGACCGGGAAAAGACTGTCCACGCTGCTTCCCGACGCATCAATGGACCTGCCAGATCGCGTGCGGGAGCTGCTCGGGCGACTGCCGCTTGGACTTTCTTCGGCTTCGATTGAACTGATCGCTACGGCGTTGGTGTTCGATCCAGCGCACCGGCCCAAAGACGCCGGCCTCTTTGCCGATCAGATCGCGAGCGATCTGGAACGCAATTCACAAGGCTGAGCGGCGTTGCGTCTAACTTTCACCCCGTCGTCCGCTGCCTTTACATCTGATCTTTCAACCAATTGCGGCCCTTGTCCCAGCGATGGCGCACTTGCCGGAACGTAAGGCCGGTAAACTCGGCAATCTCTTCCAGCGTGAATCCCGTGAAATAGTGCATATCTACGACCCGCGCAGCGCCCACGTCCACAGTTTCCAACTTGTCCATGAGAGAACCGATTTGCACCATGCTCTCCAGGTCGGAGTGAACCCCCTGGCCCACAAAGGCCGTCTCTTCCAAAGAGTCAGGCGTTTCCCCGTCTCCGCGCCGCTGCGCGAGACGACTGCGGGCAAAGTCCACCAAAACACGGCGCATGGCGAGCGAAGCGATGGCGTAAAAATGCTCTCTGCTGTTGATCGCCCACCCGCCTTTTCTCAGACTTCTGATCCAAACCTCATTGATCAGCTCGGTCGGAGACAGAGGGGCGATATAGCGTTCGCGACGTAATTCGCGCACTGCAATCTCATGCAGTTTCGGCAGCACTTCCCGCAATACGGCCTCAGCTACTTCGAGGTCGCCGCCGGAGTAGCGCCGCAGTTGTTCGGTCAAGATGGGGGAACCGGTCATGGCCTTTGCACCATTAAGCACCGTATGCAGCCCGCCAATTTGTTTGTTTCATTTCTTTTAATACATTTTTCTCAAAATGCATTGGCAAAAAGGCGCGCCCTTGCCGCAGACCAAGACAGTAAGCGAATTCTACCGTTCCTTCCCCGGCGCGGCAATCACTCTTCGCAGTCGGCGATGCCAGCATAGAGGTTCTGTGCGCAACTTCAGAGAAAGTCTGTCCGCCATCAAGTTGGCGCAGAGAGCGATCTGAACTGGCCAAAACTTCTCAGAGCCCATCCGCGGCGAACGAAAGCCACGTTCTCGGGATTGGAGTTATCGGCATGAGTGAGATCATGCCCTTTCACAAAGGCTCCCTCAGGCGAGCGTTCGCGCATCCTGGAGAGCCGGCAAATTCACAGTCGTGGAGGTCTTCGATGGGAATTTCTTCGATCGCGCAAGAGGGGGTCCGGTCTCGTGGTCAGGTTGAGGCCGGCGCAGTGTTGGGACGATTCAACTTAAGTGTGGCAACGTTGGTGGCAACAACGATGCTGCTTCCAGCGGCGGCATGGGGACAGGCCGAGAGGCAGTCTGAGCAAGTTGCGAACAAGGCGACGGCGTATGGGAATTTGCCGCTGAGCTTTGAGGCGAACGAGGGGCAGACGGCCGCAGAGGTCGAGTATCTCTCGCGGGGAAGCGGGTACTCGGTGTACCTGACGGAGAATGCAGCGGTGATGGCGTTGTCCAAGCGGCACACGGACGACAAGCGCGGCGTGCCAGGGGCGGGCGCAGTGGAGACGGACGCGGTGCGCATGGAGCTGGTGCGCGCACAGCGTGCGCATGGTTTCGGCACAGATGAGTTGCCCGGCAAGGTGAACTACTTCGTGGGCAACGATCCGGCCAGGTGGCGGACCGGGCTGCCGACGTTTGCGAAGGTGAAATACACGAGCGTTTATCCGGGGATTGACCTGGTCTATTACGGCAACCAGCGGCAGTTGGAGTATGACTTCGTGGTGGGCGCTGGGGCGGATGTGCGAGCGGTGCGGCTGCGTTTTGCAGGCGCACAGAAGCTGGCGATAAACGCCGCCGGCGACCTGGAAGTGAAGGCGGCGCATGGGACGCTGGATTTTCACAAGCCGTTGGTATACCAAATGCGCGATGGCAAGCGAGAACCGGTGGGGGGGCGGTTTCAGTTGCTGGCCAAGCAAGAGGTGGGCTTTGCGATCGGCAGCTATGACCACTCGCGGCAGTTGGTCGTGGATCCAACGTTGAGTTATTCGACCTACCTGGGCGGCAATGGAACGTATGCGGGCGACACTGGAAGCGCGATTGCCGTTGACGCCGAGGGTCATGCTTATGTGACAGGGTCCACCGGGTCGACGAATTTTCCTACGTTGAATCCGTATCAGAAGAGTCTCTCCGGACCTGGCGGAAACGTGACGATCCTGAATGCGTTTGTCAGCAAGCTGAATGAAACGGGGACGGCGCTGGTGTATTCCACATACCTCGGAGGCAACGATAATTACCGGTTTGGGGATGCCGGCCGCGGTATTGCCGTGGACGCCACAGGCGCTGCCTACGTTACAGGTACGACGGGCTCGACCACTTTTCCGATTACGTCGGACGCCTATCAGAAGACCAACCACGCAGCGATTGAAAGTGGATCGTTCACCGGGTTTGTGACCAAGCTGAGCCCCGCCGGGAATACGCTGGTGTACTCGACATTTCTGGGCGGAAGCGGTGTTGCCGATTGCTGCAACGTGCCGTATGGGGACTCTGCGCAGGCCATCGCCCTGGGTGCCGAGGGGCATGCCTACATCGCGGGATACACCTCATCCAAGGACTACCCGGTGATGAACGCCTATCAGAAACAGAACCGCAGCAAGGTGTTGGATTACTACGGGCAGAAGGCTGGTTATAACGCGTTTGTGACGGAGTTGAACAGTTCCGGAAGCGGGCTCGTTTATTCCACCTACCTGGGCGGCACGGGCGACGATGCAGCCTTCGGAATTGCGTTAGACGGCCAGGGCAGCGCTTACCTGGTGGGGACGGCCGGGTCTTTTGACTTTCCTGTAAGCAGCGATGCGTTCCAGAAAACGAATCGGTCGACTTCGACGTACTCGACGTTGAATGTCTTTGTTTCAAAGCTCGGCCCGGGAGGCGGAACCCTGGAGTATTCGACATACCTGGGGGGCAGCAACGCCTTCACTGAGGGAGACCACGGAACTGCAATCGCGGTGGACCCGGAGTGCTATGCCTACGTGACAGGTTGGACCCCTTCGTCCAATTTTCCAACCACGAAGGGTTCGTTGGAGCCGACGAGTCAGGCGACACTATACAGCTATAGCGCATTTGTGACCAAGCTCAACACCACAGGAAGCGGGTTGGTTTACTCGACGTTCCTGGGCGGCTCGAACATCCAGTCTGGCAGCGGCGATTTTGGCTACGGGATCCAGGTCGACGCGGCAGGCCAAGCCTACGTTACCGGGATAGCGAAATCAGCCGACTTTCCCGTAACCACCAACGCGTATCAATCCAAAAATGGCGAGGCTGTCAACGGGCCGGCTGGCTACTACTCGGGAAATGCCTTTCTGACGGAATTCAATGCCGAAGGAAGCGGCCTGGTGTATTCGAGCTACCTGGGCGGGAGCGGCAGTGCGACCGGCAATGGCGGAGATACAGCGAACGGAATTGCGCTCGATAACGCAGGCAATGCTTATCTTATCGGCACGACATATTCGCAAAACTTCCCGGTGGCGCCAGATCCTGGCGCGTTCCAGACGGCCAACAAGGGCGGTACGACAACCAACCATTACACGTCGAATGCGTTTGTCTCCAAGTTCGGCATTGGAACTGGGGACGTGCTGAGTGCAACGACCGTGACGATTTCCGCCGATGCAAACCCTGCAGCGGCGGATGTGAAGACGACCTTCACGGCATTTGTGCAGCAGGAGACGACGTGTGGATTTCCGCCCAGTGGGATTGTGACCTTTGTGGTGGATAAAGGGGCACCGATCAAGGTGTCGGTGGATGCGACCGGTCGTGCGACTTACTCCACTTCAACGCTGGCATTGGGCAAGCATACGGTGACTGCAAGCTACTCGGGAGACGTGAAGTATTCGCCCAGCACGAGTTCGACTTACACGGAGACGATCACGGGAGCGCCGACGAGTTTGGCAGCTCTTTCGGGATCGGGTCAGAGCGCGATGTATGGCGCAGTGTTCAGCAAGCCGCTGACGGTGCTGGTGAAGGATGCGGCGGGGGCCGCGGCTCCAGGGGTTGTGGTGAACTTTGCGGGCACCGGCCTGAAGTTTTCCTCGACGACGGCGCTGACCAACGAGTCGGGTGAGGCCTCGGTGACGGTGACGGCAACGGCGGTGGGAAACTTGACCGCGACGGCGACAGTGACGGGGGTGACTGGTTCGGCAACATTTACGTTGAGCGGAACCAAGGCCGTGCTCACCGTGAAGGCGACCAATGTCAGCGTGCCCTATGGAAGTGCGATTCCGAAGCTGAGTTACACCGTCGCGGGGTACGTCAATGGCGACACCAGCACGGTGGTGACA
>Ga0224529_1000220_pt1 | contig 45548 bp, 36 predicted proteins | sample CBST50metaG_FD_179893 | JGI IMG/M metagenome (GOLD analysis project Ga0224529, IMG submission 179893) | Peat soil microbial communities from Stordalen Mire, Sweden - C.B.S.T50 | ecosystem: Environmental > Terrestrial > Soil > Wetlands > Peat | place: Sweden: Norrbotten County, Stordalen Mire...
CTGCTATTGGAACAAAACGGACGTACGAGAAAATTATTGAAGCGCGTAAGTTGCTGAAATAATTGGCGTCCCCGACGGGATTTGAACCCGTGTTATCGCCGTGAAAGGGCGGTGTCCTAGGCCGGGCTAGACGACGGGGACGCGGAATAGGCAATAAACTACCGCAGACTGCGGTGCGCCTTAATGAAGCGTACCAAGTCAGGGACATCGTGTCAAAAGTAGGTGAACTCCACCAGCCACGATGAGTGGTTCATGGCGTTCTGGGTTACAGCTGTATGAAATGAGGAAAGCCGACGTCGGCCCTCCCGGGAGAGCGATCTGAGCAGCTCCTTGTCGACCCGCAGCATATCATTGGGGTGTCCGGACCGAAGACCGGTGCGAACGATCGCTATGGAATCGGGGATCTGCTGCAGCACGGATTTCTCGAAGGAAGTTTCGTGTGCCCCGCCCCCTATACGGGGTCAGCTCAACCTGACCCGAAAACGGATGGCCAACCGCATCCGGAGACTTCTGCAACACACCGACTCAAGCTTGGCTCGAAAGCCGCAAATAGGTTGGGCGTATACCGAGCATCGACGAGGCGTCCCGAGGGCAAGGGGAAACTGTGCAGTATCGATTGCGTCTCGCAGAATAAGTGCGGGGCTCCGTCTTAAGGAGCCCCGCTTCGGAATCACATCGGCACATTTACCAAACCCGGCAAGGCTTGGGATTCACCATGGCGGCCGTCTTCTTGCAGCTGAAGCTCTTGGCGAACTCCGGCAGATCCTGGAGCACGGTGTTCGTGCGGTACTCGTCGGGCGCGTGCGGATCACCTTCAGCCTGAGTCCGCAACTGCTCGGGCCGCGTCTGCGTACACCACTGTTGCGCGTAGGCAATCCAGAAGCGCTGGTCGGGCGTGTAGCCGTCGGTGGCTGCCATCATGTCCAGGTGCGCGGCATCAGCCTTGTCGAGCCACGCCAGCCACGCCAGCCAAAGCCCGCCTAGGTCGGCCAGGTTTTCGCCCAGCGTGAGCTTGCCGTTCAGGTGAACCCCCGGAACCGCTTCGATGGCGTCGTACTGCTTGACCATGCAGTCGGCGCGATCTCCAAATTTCTGCTCGTCGTCCTTGGTCCACCAGTCCTTGAGGTTGCCGTCCTTGTCGAACTGCCGTCCCTCGTCGTCGAAGCCGTGCGTCAGTTCGTGCCCGATGGTCGAACCCATGTCGCCGTAGTTGGCCGCATCGTCCTCTTTGCCACTGAAGAACGGCGGCTGCAGGTAGCCGGCCGGGAAATTCACATTGTTCATCTGCGGATCGTAATAGGCGTTCACTGTGGGCGGCGTCATCTGCCACTCGCCCTTGTCGACTGGTTTGCCGATCTTGGCCAGGTCGCGGGCCATTTCAAATTCGTGCGCGCGCTCCTGGTTGCCTAGCGCATCGCCGCGCACAATTTCAAGCGTCGAGTAGTCGCGCCACTTCTCCGGGTAGCCGACCTTATTCATCACGGTGTGCAGCTTTTCCTTGGCCTTGATCTTCGTAGCCGCGCTCATCCAGTCCAGCGCGTCAATATCCTTGTCCATGGCCTGTTCGATGGCCAGCGTCATTTCCAGCGTGCGCTGCTTCTCGGCAGGCGGAAAGTAACGCGCCACATACACCTGGCCCAGCGCCTCGCCCAACTCATGATCCACGCGGCTTGTGCAGCGCTTCCACCGCTCCTGCTGCTTCTCCGCGCCGTTCAGCGTGTGCGAATAGAAGTTCCAGTTCTCCTGGTCGAAGCTCTCCGGCAAACTTGTTCCCGCATAGGCGTGTAGCAGATGCCAGCGCAGATAGGTCCTGATCTGCTCGATCGGCGTGTCAGCCACCAGCGCATTGAACTCGGCGAAGAACTTCGGTTCCATGTCATTGGCCTTGCCGGCGGCCGGCGCGTGCGCCGTGGCGACATAATCGGCCAGCGAAAAGTGCGTCATTACCTTTTCAAAAGCGACCACGTCGGTGGGATGATTCAGGTTCTGCGGATCACGCTGCTCGGTGATGGTCAGCGAGGCCTTGGCCAGACGAGTTTCAATCGCCAACACAGCCTCGGCGTCTTTCGCGGCCTGCGCGTCCGGTTCGCCCGCCAGAACGAAGATCTTGTGCACATGAGCCACGTACTGTTGACGCTGCTCGACCGACTTGGCGTCGGTGCGGGTGTAGTAGTCGCGCTCCGGCAAGCCCAGGCCGCCGGCGCCATAGAAGCTGATCATGGAGCTCGAGTCGGCATAGTCCTGGTTCGATCCCATGCCAAAGAAGGCTCCCACGCCGATGGCATGAAGATGTGCAAGCAGTGCGGGCAGTTCTGCAGACGTTTTGAGCGCGGCGATGCGGTCCAACTCCGGCTTCAGAGGCGCAATCCCCAGCTTGTTCACGGTCGCCGTGTCCATGCAACTGGCGTACTCGTCGCCGATCTTCTGCTCGTTGGCGCTGCGGGGATTCTGGTTCGCGCTGCGGGCTGTCGCAGGCGCGGCCGTCTCTTCGAGAATCTGTCTCAAGTGCAGCCGGTTCAGTTCGAAAAGCTCCGTAAAGCGCCCGTACGACGCCTGGTCGGCAGGCAGCGGATTGCGCTTGAACCAGCCGTTGCAACTGAAGCGGTAAAAGTTCTCGCAGGGGTCCACGGTCTTGTCGATGATTGAGGGATCAAAGACGCGCAAGGCGGGCTCCGTGGAGGGCGCTGCCGGAGGCGCGACAGCGGGTGCAACGGTCTGGCAAAATGCCGGACCGGAGGCCAGAACGAAAGCCAGCGAGATTACGCAGCGATAAGGTGCGGCGGGCAAGCGGAACATTCCGAAACTTTAGCAGATTTCCGCCCCGCGGGCAGCACCGCATTGGCCGCAATTACAATAGGAAGGCAAACCTAGATCCTTCAAGGAGCAATCCAAGTGGCGCAACTCACTTTCAGCATTGTCAAGCCGGACGCGGTCCGCAAGGGTTTTACCGGAGCCATTCTGGCCGAGATCGAAAAGGCTGGCTTTCAGATTGTAGCCATCAAGAAGCTGGCCATCTCAAAGGAGCAGGCAAACGGTTTCTATGCCGTCCACCGCGACCGCCCGTTCTTTGACGCGCTGACGACCTTCATGTCTTCTGGGCCGCTGATTTTGATGGTCCTGGAGAAAGATAACGCCATCCTCGACCTGCGCAAGCTGATGGGCGCCACCAACCCGGCCAACGCCGAAGAGGGAACCATCCGCAAGAAGTTCGCCGGCTCCATCCAGGAGAATGCCATCCACGGCTCCGACGCCGAAGACACCGCAGCGTTTGAAATCGGCTACTGGTTCGCCGGTTACGAGTTGGTCCAAGGAACCTCTGAAGGAGTCTGATCTTCACAGCGATCTTGCTCTCTACTCCGTGTGGCGCACTGATATAAAAACTTGACGCTAAATTGTCTCTTTGTTCGAGGAGTCAATGAGCGCATCAAAGCGAGCCGCGTGACAGCTTCGCATGGAAGCCAGGCAGGTTATTTGCGCCTGAATCGAAACTCTGTCCCGATCGCCGCGATAGCACCTCTGTTCGGCACCTCCGATGCACGCGCAAAAGCGATCGTCTCTTCAACGTGTATATGGTCAGAGTAAAGTTGCTTGAGCCGCTCGGTCTTGGCCAGCAATTGAAGCGCATCTGTCGGTGTTAGTTCGCCAGCGGCAATCCAAGTCGAGTACAACAGCTCAACCGATCCGTGCAGGTCGTTTGCCTCGCGATGATCGCTCTCTAGTCTGTCTATCTCCGCGAGGGCGCCAGCGGCCGATTCACGCAGCCGCGGGAAAAGCGATTCCTCTTCATCCGCCGTGTGGCGTTCACCGCCCGTACGGAAGTATTTCAACGCAGCTTTCACTGCATTGCGCTCTTCACTGGTGAGGCCTCGACCCTGAGCACGACCAGCCACCACGCAGAGAATGCCAAAAAAGCTCTCGATCCTCCTGTGGCAGTCCTTGAGCAAATGCAGTGACTTAAGTCGCGCTGCCAAAGTTCCTGAGCGAACGGGAGCAAGTACCCGCCTTTAACACGCCGGGAGAATCGGTGGCAGAAGTGCCGGTCTTTGATGGAGGGCCATTCCCGGCTTCGGCAGCGGCGATTGAAGACGCTGAGATTGCATACATTTCACGACGCGATTGTCAGGCTTACTACATGGAACATCTCGAGGTGCTCCAGGTCGAGGGCGCCCGGCTGCGATGGCTGGTGGAGATCATCGAGGAGTTGTCCTTCTCCAAGATCAGGCAACGGCCGATTACCGCGTTAGTGAAACTTGCGCAGAACGAAGGTACGAAGACCGCACGAGGTATTGAATTCCAGCTCCCCGCGACCCACCAGGAACTGGCCAACCAACTTGGCATCGTTCGGGAGTTGACCTCCAGAAGCCTGATGCGACTGCAAGTTGAAGGGCTGTTGGATGTGGATGCGCGGCAAATCGTGGACAAGGATGACGGGCGACAATTAGAAATCCCGGTCGCGACGGTGGTCTTTGAGTTCCTGTTCACGCGGCTCAAGCTGATCGAGATCCGCACCGCAACCAAGGCGGCACGGTTCTCGACGACGATCTTTCTCTCCGGAGGAATCATCGGCACGTTTCATCATCTCTACTTCGCCGGCACGACTCCTGCGGTCATCGGCCTGGGAGCGATCTTTAGCGCCTTCGAGGTGGTGCCGCTCTCGTTGATGGTCATCCTCAGCATGTTGCCGGTGGGACTTCTACAATCATGGGCGTCGGTCGAACATGGCACATGGTATGCGCGATCCGCTGAGTTCATGCAGTCCGGCACCATGCAGACGCTGCGCTGGATGCGCGTTCCGGGAGATATCCTGTTTTCAATCGGAGCGGCTCTGTTTGCATGGTTCGTCCTCGGGTTGTTGACCGGCCACTCCTACAGCAAGTCGCTGTCAGCAGACCAGAGCGCTCCAGCCTCTGATGACGTGGATCACCGCAACATCGAACTGGCCGGACGTTGATTGACCGGCGATACATCCAGCGGCATTTCTGCGCAGCAATGTCAGTGAATTGCCGCCCGGACCGCCTGTGATTTAAACGCTCGTCGCGGAAATCTATGGCTCGATTTTGCCGGCCAATTGGACGTAGCCATACAAGTAAGCAGATCTCCGCACAGACTTCCAGCGTCGTCGACGTCGCTTGGTATCTCGAAGACCCCAAACCTAAATGGACTCTAACGGTCGATCAAGAAAATGCCGCGCTTCATGGAATCACGAGCGAGCAGGCCGCGCGCGCCCCCCCACATTGCCAAGTCCGGCTCATCTGCGCGCCTGCTAGACGATCCGCAAGCGCGAGAGTCGATTCCGGTGGTTGTCCGCAAGGACCCGCGCCGATGAGACTTGAGGACATTCCCCTCACAGCGGGCGACGGTGTTCTCGTTTCGTTGCAAGGACTCGCGCACGTAACGCAATCGACTCTTGAGCCAAGCATCTATCGCAAGGGCATGCGCCGCGTCGTCCATGTCACAAGCGAGGTCTCGGAAGCAGAAGAGAATCCGAAATACGCGATCTTCCGCATGAATGAAGCTCACGATCACTTGCGCCTTCCGGCAGGTTGAACGCTGGCCCGCTACAACGCAGCGCAGCCGGAATCCACCCATCACTGTTCGATGAAGTGGGATAGTGAGTAGCACATTACGCTCGAGGTCTTTCGCGACCTTGGCTTGGCGTTTGCAGCCGTGCTCGTCCTGATTTACGTCGTGATGGTCGGATGGTTCCGCTCTTATATCGTGCCACCGGTCGTCATGGTTCCCATTCCGCTGCGCTCGTCGGCATTTTGCCTGCCCATGCTATGCTCGGAGCTTCCTTTCTGCTACTTCGATGATCGGCTTTATTGCCAGCACGGGTACGCAAGGTGACTCCGCTATGTCTCGGCTTACTCGCCGACTACGCCGAACTTCGAAACTTTCCAAGTCCTATACAGCAATTCCGGGCCGACGACGCAATCTACTTGGCCAGAAAGGGAAGTTCATGCAAGTACAACTCAGACAAATCGAAGGCGTGCGCTTTGCGATCGAATCTCGAACTCATACGGTGATTTGCGATCAACCGGTGGAGAATGGAGGCGCAGATTCCGGAATGACTCCGCCCATCTAGCAGCCGATGCAGTTTGCTTCTTCTGATCTCTTCATCGCGGATTAGGCTCGGAAAGCAGGGACTTAAGCCTGTTTTCCATTAGCCCCAGATTTGCTTCACCTTCTGTGTGAAAACGGATCTTGCCGGTGCGGTCAATCAAAAACGTAACTGGAAGGCCAAATATGCCGCCATACTGTTTTCCCAATTCCGCGTCGCCTAGCACGACTGGGAAATTCAGCCGACTCTTTCGTGCCAGGGCTTTTGCCGGTCTTTCGCTATCATCCATGGAAATCGCCAAGACCTGAAAGCCCTGTGCGCCATACCGTGCTTGCCACTCCTTAAATCGAGGCAGTTCCATCTGGCAGGGAGCACACCACGTCGCCCAGAAGTTCAGAAGCACTACCCGGCCTTTGAGTGCCGCAAGATCTACCTTGCGTTGATTGAAGTCGACGCGTGAGAATTCCGGGGCCTGCTGGTTTAGCAAAGAATCGGCAGCAGGCAATTTCGCAAACGACTCTGTTCCGCAGAGCGCCACCAAGAACAGAACCAACACAATTCTGATTCGAATTCCTCGCTGTACCCCGGAAATCGACATCGCGATGCCTCTCGTATCACTTTTCGACCTGATATCCCTTCGCAATCCAATCCGCTCCGAAATTGCTCGCCATGTAGAGAGCCTTTACATTTGTGAATCCGATCTCATGCAGGAACCGGTAGGCGGTCCCCATATTAGGGCACCGGGTCCATGGACAGCAGCCGCAATAGATGACAATCGACCTGTTCCGCGGAAGGGATTCGACTCGCCTCCTGAGCAACTCGAGTCCTTCAGGCTGAACAGCAGGACCTGCATATTCGGATCCGGGGATATGCCCTTGTACATACATGACATGTGAACCAACCTGAAGGATAAGCGGCCCTCCGCGAGTTCCCTTCGCAATGATCGATTGCAATTCTTGCGGCTGGATCAGAGCACTCTGTGGGATATCGACGGCGCTCATCACCGCGACGGGCGAGAACTGTAGAGCGTGGACCGAGACTCCAGCCAAATGCAAAACAAAGGCTAGAACCGCCATTTTTCCGGAATTGACCGACCCAAACCGCACCTTGACTCCCTCCATTACGCTGACTCCCGTTTCGTATTTGCCAGTTTCCGGCCAGATCCCCGGGCCGAGCGCACAAACCGGTTCATGGACTTCGAAAGGTGTTCGAGAACCGCTGCCCATTCTTCCAGGTGATGGGTCCCTTCAGAAGTCAGCTTGTAGACCCGACGGGCGGGACCAGTCTTCTCCGTCTCCCACTCCGATCTAACATACCCATTCAGCTCTAACTGTCGAAGGGTACGGTAGAGTGCGCCCTTTTCAATTGCAGCATCCGTCAGAGCATGCTTGTGCAGGTTTTCCAGCAAGTCGTAGCCGTAGGACTCTCCCTTCTCCTTCAGTAGCAGCAGTACGACCGGCTCCACGAAGCGATAGAGATTTCCCATTCCGCACGAACACGGATAGTCCTTTTCATGACGCGCACATATTCTTCGCTGCAATTCGGTCCTTCCCATACAGGGCTGACATTTGATCAACGAGTTCACCCTATCACATTCGCATCTAGATGTGAATTACACCGCATTTTACAGAAAATCAGCCATTATTTTTCCCAACAGTGCTAATATCGCCTAGGTGTAATTAACACCCTTTGGAGCGAGCCATGCGCATTGCAATTCCAGTAACAGATGGTCATCTCTGCCGGCATTTTGGGCACTGCGAGATATTCGCGTTTTTCGATGTCGACTCAAAGTCAAAGCAGATTCTCAAATCCGAAGAGATTACCGCACCCGCGCATCAGCCGGGATTGCTGCCGCCGTGGCTGAAACAACATGGAGTTACGCACGTGATTGCGGGAGGGCTCGGCTCTCGGGCACGCGATCTTTTGAATCAGGTCTTCATAGAGATTGTCGGCGGTGCCCCCTCTGACAGCCCAGAGGATCTGGTTCGCCACTACCTGGGCGGAACTTTACTCGCGAGCGAACGCGCTTGTGATCACAGTTGTGACAACTAGCCCTCTGCCCGGTTGCACATACTTTCAGAACAATTTGTCCATATGCGATAGAAATGGAGCCGTTGTGGAGACTGGAATCAACGATGCGCATGGCGATTATTGTGGCTGCCCGCCGCCAACTCCAAGGTCCCCGGCGACGGGTCTTTGTCGCTGGGATCGAAGCGCTGCTACCTGGAGTTCGTGTCTGCCATCGAAGACCCGCACAACGGGCGCAAGAAGCTCAACAAGTTGTCGCAGCAACTGCACCATGAGGTCCGCTCATACCCCGGTTTCAACTTCTTCGATACCGCCGACAAGACTCCCTGTTCGCCATCGCCGGCAGAGAATTCAACATCGCCGGAGGGAGCCTGGGACTTCATCCCCAGGAAAAAGGAGCGGGTTTCGCGGGGCCTTCAGGCCCGGGCCTCTGCCATTCCTCTATTGCTGGAAACAAGCACGACTGTAGGGTCATAGCAAAATCAGAGTTGATGTACCCGAAGCCAATGCCGCTGAGTCGACGCGACCAACAGGGAGCAGCGACCTCGCACAATCTCACCTGGGCACAGTTGCTCTGATTTTGCTCTGAATCTTCGTCCTCGGAAATGCGGTGATGCGCAACTTTGCGGCCGCATATGGGATGAGCATAATTGTCTCCTCCGGCTGATCGCTGGCCACCGGGCTTTGCGGCAAAGGGTTAGCCACGCCATCTTCCGCGCGCCACTCGTTCACCTTGCGCGCTTTCACGCTGAGGCGAACTGGGGCGTGTCGACTGGTGAACGGACCTTCGCCCACTTCCGTCTCTGTAACCGCGATGCTCTGGGCCGGAGAAGCCGGATCGACGCTCAGCGCGTAATTCCACGCGGTGGCGGGAAAGACCTGCCAGTCCGCGGTCATGCCACGATCACGCAGCTTTACCCAGCTTTCGCCGATGCCGTAGGAGAACAGCAGCGGCCCGCGCTCAACGGCAATTGAATCGTGAAACCAATTGGAAATCCTGGGCGCCATCGGGAATTTGATTTCCACGCGGTCGCCCGCTTTCCAGGTGCGTTCGATACGCGCAAAGGATGCCGGCGCGGGCGCGGGCGCGGGCTGGCCGTTGACGGTGATGGTTGTACCCGCGGCCCAGGCGGGAATGCGTAGCTGCAGCGGAAAGCTGAGCGGCGAGGCGGGATTCACGGTGATCCGAATGTTGCCGTGAAACGGGTAGCCTGTCTCTTCGACCAAATGGACCGCCGTGCCGCCGAGAACAGTCTGCACTTCGCACGGAGCATAGACAGCCGCGACGAGGCCATCGTGCCCAGTGTTGTCCTGCGCACCGGTGAACATAAACAAGCTGGCGGCGAACTTGGGCCATCCCTGGTGAAAATTGGCGGTGCAGCAACCGAAGTTGGGCTCCAGGCCATAGAGATTCGACTCCGGCCCGTCGGTCGTCCACGGCTTGCGATGCAGGCTGCACTCCACCTGATTCGGCTCCTGGTTATACTGGTGCGCCCACATGTCGTCGGTCAGCGTTCCGGGCAGCGCGTTGAATGCGAGCTGCTCAAGCCGGTCGCCGAGAGATGCATCGCCCACGATGGCCAGCGACTGCTCCAGAGAAAACATGTATTCGACCACCGTGCATAGCTCCGAACCTTGCGATGGGTCCAGCCCTGCCAGATGTTCGTCGCAGGAAAACATGCCGTTGGGCAAGCCGTGATATTTGTTCAGTTCGGAGATCATCCGCAGCACTGCGGAGCGGTCGGCATCCGATCCGGAAACAAGCGACCACACGGGGCCGGCTTTCACAGCCTGTCCGTTGTTCACGCCGTGTGTGGCCAGCGCCAGGTCCTTGAGCCCTTCGCCTTTTTCAAGCCGTATGTACTCCGCGGTAATGCGCTCGGTGTACTTGAAGTCGGCATACTGCGCCTGCCAGTCGTATCCCTGCTTCTTGAGCAGGTGCGCCAGATCGAGAAGGTAGGCGGAACCAGTGCGATTGTAGAGCCAGATTACGCTAAGCAACTCGTCCTGCCAGCGGAACTTTGCCCAGTCGCGCAGCGGACGCGTTGGCAGTTCGCCTAACTGGTAGCGAAAGTATTTGTCCATCACCGGAACGACGCGGCCGTCGCCGGTGAACTCCTGATATTGCGTGAGAGCCTTCAGCATCACGATGCGCGGCCACCAGTCGTCGTTGGACGAGGGGCCAATCATTCCATTCGGGGCCTGGTGGTTGAGTGTCCAGTCGATGTATTTCTGTGCCTTGGCCTTCAGGCGCGCATCGTCGAGGAGCCAGGCAAGCGGAACCAGTCCATCCAGAAAATAAGGGCCGCGCTCCCATGACTCGCCCGCGCCGCCAAGCCACCCGCTGTTGGGGCCGACGTCATCCCAGGTTTCGTCCAGGTGTCCACTCAGCCCGTTGGCCTGCGTGCGCAGTTGTTCCTTCAGCCATCCCGCGGGGCGAATGGAGCCCAGGGGCAAAAAGTTGAATGCGCTCGCGGCAAGCGGCGCGCGACTCCGCACGACGGGCGCTGCGTCGTGCGCGGACTGCGAGGCAGCAAACACAGACGTGCCCATGGAAGGAAAAAGGCGGCTGGCGGGAAGAGAGGATGCCAGACCGAAAAGACCGAGCCCGCCGAGAAAATGACGGCGGGAGGAAGAGAGCTTCAATGAAGGCGGCACATGGGACTCCTGATAAAGGCTTGCCCAATGGTACAGAGCCAGCGCTCCCCGCGCATGGTCCAGATGTTCTACTTTGGAGGCAATTCGGAAAGAATATATCCCGAGTTGCCGGCTAGCCGGGACAGAAATCTCCATTCAGCTCAATTGCTCAATTCGATCAGGCCCCTGTGTATCGCGGTGGTGGCGGCCTCTGTGCGATCGGACACTTCCAGCTTCTCCATGATGCTGTTCACATGGTTGCGCACCGTGTTGCCGCTGATGGCAAGGGCGCTGCCAATCTCCTTGTTGGTGAGTCCGCGGGCGAGCATGTGCAGGACTTCGAGTTCGCGCGATGTGAGGTCCGTACGCATCATGCGTTCGGCCAGGCGCGCGGCAATGTGGCGGGGAAAGTAGCGTTTGCCGCTGTGCACGGCACGAATGGCCTCGATCATGTCCGACTGCGGAGCGTCTTTGAGAAGATACCCTTGTGCGCCAGCCTGCACCGCGCGATAGATGTCCTCATCCGTCTCGAAGCTGGTGAGAATGATCGCGCGGGCATTGATTTTGGCGCGCTTCAGAGCGTGCAGGGTGTCGATTCCGCTCATGCCCGGCATGCGCAGATCAAGCAGCACCACGTCCGCGGCGTTGGTTCGCAGCATCTCCAGCGCCTCTTCGCCGCCGGAAGCGGAGCCCACAACTTCCATGCCGGCCTGTGTGCCCAGCATGCTGGTGAGTCCGGCAAGAACCACCGGATGGTCATCCACGATAAGAATGCGAATGGACGTGTCGCGCCGATCGGCCATCGATCCAATGCTCCTTTCCATATTTCCATAGAAGTTTTGGCCAGGAGGCGAGGGTCAAGCGCGGCGGCAAGGTCGCTTCAACCCGAATGCGCGTGCCCCCTCCCGGCTTGCTTTGCAGTTGAAAAGCAGCAGAGATGCTCTGCGCCCGCCGGCGCATGCCGCGGATTCCGAAGCCAGACAGGCCACTGCCCTGCACAAAGCCGTCGCCGTCGTCTTCGATCAACAGGCAGACCGAATCTCCACGATACGCGAGCCGAATGGTCAGCAGAGATGGATGCGCATGACGGACCGCATTGGCGACGGCCTCCTGGCCGATACGATAGAGGGTGTCGGCAATGCGCAGCGGGATGGTCCTCTGGTCGCCTTCCCGTTGCGCGACAACTTCGACCGTTCCGCCTTCCACCATGCGGCGGGCACAGCGGTCCAGCGCGGCAAGTATGTCTTCCGACTCCATGTCTTCGGTTCGCAAGGTGGCGATGCTGCGCCGCGCCTCCTCGTGGCTGTGGCGAACAAGATTGCTGGCCAACTCAAGCTGTTGATTGAGCGGCGACGCCTGATCGGGCAGTCCGTTGCGAATGGCCTGCAACTGAAATCCAATTCCGGCAAAACTCTGCGCCAGCGTGTCGTGCATTTCGTGCGCCAGGCGTTCGCGTTCTTCAAGGATCGCGCGCAGCCGCCAATGCTCCACACGGTGATAAAGAAACACGCCGATCAGCGCCAGCAGAAGAGAAGCGACAATCAGGACGATGACGTGGCCCGTGCTCCACCAGGGCGGTCCTGCCAGCACTTCCAGGTCCTCATTGGAACGCAGCAAAAGGACGAAAGGAGTGAGGTTCTTGGTGAACGCCGAATCGACGACGCAGATGCCGCGCAGGCGGAGACTGCTGTCCGGCTTGAGCTTGCTGAAAAGATAATCGCCGCGCCCAGGATTCATGATGGCGCGGAACGATTGCGGTCCTTCATCCAGATCGAGAATCAGCGTATTGCCGGGCCCGCGCTCCTTGCCGGCCAGACGCCCTTGCACCTCGACGAAGGTGGCGGCGTATCTGCCTGTGGACGCCTGCGACGCCGTCACCGAAACCGGCGGCACCGGCGTGCGCGCCCAGAGCATCTGGACCGTAGCGTGCTCCATGGTGGAACTGAAGTCGCCGGGATGCACTTCGCCGGTGACTTCAACTTCGTCTCCGACCTTGAGCGGAGGCGCCGTGGGCTGCGGAATGGAAACGCCGCCGGTAGAATCCTGGACGAAGAGCACGGGCGTCGTCAGCACCACCACGCCCCGGACGGTGACCACCGCCGGCGTGGCAAAGGAACTCAACAGCAGATTTTCGATGTTCTGCGTGTTGGCGTTGGAGCGGGGGATCGCCTTTCGCTGTTCTGCGGAAGGCAGCTCGCTCGGGCCTTGAGGGCCCTCGGCGACGGGACTCTTCGGCTCAGGGTTTCCCTCCGGTCCCGCACCTCGAAGCATCTCGGTCAAGTCCTGACGGGTCGCGGAACGGACGACGACATTGCGCCAGATGCCACCCGAAGAGTAAGAGCGAAGCCCGATCCGGCCGGACTGGACACAAACCTGGTCATTGATGGCGATCGACGTCGAAGCCGCCTGCGATGGCGCGGTGACAACCGCGACAATTTGGCAATCGTAGGCCAGCAGCTTCAGGTGATACCACTGGAACGGGCGAATCCCGCCCGGCGTCGGGTTCGCCTTGGTGACCTCCATCCAGCCATGCTCGGCGCGCCCCAGCACCAGCGAATTATCCCTGGTGCGTAACCCGGCGTAATAGCCGCTGTAGGAGTTGACGCCCTCTTCTTCATTGCGGGAGCGAATCGCCAACCCCGCGTCTCCGCTGGCGCCCAGCAAATTGATGTCGGCTTCAATGGAGTAGTTATGCCAATAGGGCGACCCCGACAGCAGTTTCGCTCCGCGCTCATCCGAGTCGTTGCGCATCATCCCATTGGCCAGTTCCCATGTGCCGCCCAATGCCTTCCACTCTTCAGCCGTGCCTTTTGCGAAGGAATCACGGTAAGGCAAACCGCGGCTCGGACTGTGCAAATAGGCGAGCAGTCCAGCGAAACCCAGGGCAAGAAGAAGGCAGAGAAGCAATGCGACAACTGCCCGGCGGCGCAGCAAAGAGGGGAATTTCATCGCGCTGAACTCCATCGCCACTGCCCCAGTTTGAAGTCCATCGAAAGCATCCGTCGAACCTCCGGCGTATTGATGTTGTCGCGTGAGATGAGCGTCGGACGCAGATGCACCGTTGCGGGAACGGATTGCCCCAGTGCCCTTGCATGGATCAGTTCGATCGCCTGCCGGCCCATGCTGCGCGTATCTTGCTGAATCACGCAATCGAGACTCACCGTCCGATCGAATGCCTGCGGACTCGCAGTATCCGCGGCGTCGAAGCCGACAACTTTGACCAAACTTCTCTGTCGCCTGCTTTCCAGAGCAGACAGCGATCCATCCACCGTGGTGGCCATCAGGGCGACAATCGCATTCAAGTCTGGATTTGCCCGGAGCGTGTCTTCCGCCGCCTGCTGCTCGTGGGGAAAGCTGAACGACCCCATTCGCTTGTCGACAATGCGAATGCCGGGATACCTGCGAGCGAGACATTCTTCAAAGGAGCGGGCGCGAATCATGATCCCCGTGACATCGGGATTGATGCCCAGCAGCGCAACGGTTCCATGGCCTTCAAGCAATACAGCCACTCGCTCGGCGGCAAGCCGCCCGCCCTCCTCATCGTCGTTCAGTATGTATGAGAGATTCCCTCCAGCAGGGATCGGAAGCGGCGACCCGATGATGACCGTGGGAATGCCATGCGCCAGCGCGCGACGAACCGGCGTGATGAGAGAGAGCGCCTGGTCCGGAGCCAGCACCAGTCCCTGATAATTCCCTTTCGCCACACGGTCGACCAGAGCGATTTGCGCTTCCACGTCGTCCTCGCGCGAGGGTGCATTCCAATAGATTGAAACTCCACTCCGGCCCGCTGCTTCCTCTGCCCCGGTATGAGCGGCTTCCCAAAGCGCGATGCCTTCGGTCTGCGGAATCACTGCGATCTTCGCCAGCCTGTGAGAGCCGCAGCCAGCGGCCCAAACCGTAAGTGCGCAGACTGCGGCGGCCAGTCCCACCCAGCGGCGGATTGGCATTTGAATGAGCCGGTATTGCATGACTTGATTCATCGCGGGGCAGGTTGGAGTCTACGCCGCAAGCCATAGCGACAGCAAGGCGATGAGAGCATCTGGTCCATATGTACTATCTCCGCGTGGTCTCACTAGCTCATGCGCATCTCCTCCTTGATGAGTACCCTCGCTGTGATCTTGAGGACGCAGGAAACAGCCCATCGAATCTCTAAACGTTTTCAGCGAACGAACAGAAATCAAAATCGTTCCAGCCGGCTTGCCCGCGCCCGCACGTGAAAGCAGGCGGCGGGCGTCTCCTCGCATCCCCACAACTGTTCTTGAGAGGCCACAATGAAGGAAACCACGCGAAGATTCTTCTGCCTTCTAACGCTGGGGTTGCTCATCTCGACGGCCAGCAGTTACGCGCAGTTCAATGGCAACGTGCAAGGAACCGTGCAGGATCCAAAGGGCGCCGTGATTCCCAAAGCAACAGTAACCCTGATGAACGTCGACACCGGCGTGACGCAAACGGCGGTCAGCAATGTCAGTGGCGTGTATCGCTTCGACAGTTTGGCGCCCGGCAACTACACCGTTTCGGCCGCCGCGCAAGGATTCTCGTCGGCGTCGGTATCGTTCAACCTGGCCACCAATCAAACGCGCGATGTTGAGCTGGCTCTGACCGTTGCCCAGGTTTCGTCAACGGTCACCGTCACCACCGAAGCGCCGCTGATTGACACCTCCGACAGTCGCTTTGAGCAGACTTTGGACAGCACGGCCCTCGCGGATCTGCCTCTGCAGGGCCGCAATCCAACCAACGTGATTACCATGGCTCCCGGCGTCACCGGCCTGGGCGGGCAAAATTCACCCGGGTCGAGCACATCCACCAACTTCGCGCCTGAAAACTGGATCAATGCCAGCGCCAACGGTCAAGGCGCAACCGGCAATCAATACATTGTGGATGGAATGGATGTGACCAGCACCATTCGCCCCGGAGTTTTGAACCTGACGCCAAATGCGGATGTTACCCAGGAAGTGAGCGTCCAGACCAACACATACAACGTCGACTATGGCCGTGCCGCTTCGATTCAGACGGTGATGACCACGAAATCCGGAACCAACCAATTCCACGGCCTGGCCAGCGAGTATTACCAATACCAAGGCCTTCAGGCGCGTGGCGAATTCGGTGTGCCGCAACCCACGCCGCTGAATCCTTACCACATCAACAACATGTCGTTTGCCGTCGGCGGCCCAGTGATTCCGCACAAGGAGTTCTTCTTTTTCGTCGGTTATGAGCCTTACCTTTCGCTGGCTTCCAACGGCTCCGGGCTAATCGGATTTGAAGACCCCGCGTTCCTCGCCTTCGCGCAGTCGGTCGCGCCCGACAGTCCCGAGGTCGCGTTGATGGCCAAGTATCCCGTAGCGGGCGTCGTCAACACCAAGATTGCTTCGACCGCCGGCTCGCTGTGGAACAATACGCTGCCAACCGAGGCGGACCAGAAGGCGTGCGCCAGCGGTATTGGCAATGTTACGGCCTACGACAATATCTCCATTCCCTGCTCCACCCCGGTTTTCGACTCCGGCAACTTCAACAGTTCCAGTTATTACAACGCGGAGCAATATAACATTCGCGTAGACAAGTACTTCAAAAAAGACCGCGCCTACGGCCAGTTTTTCCGGGATAGCATTAGCAACGGTGGACCTGCTGCTCGTCCGGCGTTTGCCACGACCAGCAAGTACTTCACCTTCTCTCTGCAGGGCAATGAGACGCACACATTCTCGTCGAACACCTTGAATGAGGCGGCGTTCGGCTACAACCGGATTGAGGGTTTCTCCCCTGCTACTGGACTTTTCACCGTGCCCATCGTCAATGTCACTGGCTTGGGACAGAATTGGGGAGATGGCTTTGCCAATGGGGATTACATTCAGCACAGTTATCACTGGCGCGACGTGCTCACGCGCATTGTCGGTTCGCATAGCCTCAAGGCGGGCTTCGAGGCGTGGCGCAGCAATGACATTGCCATGTTTGCCGCCGCCTATGATCAGCCCACTTTCCAATTCAACAACATGATCGACCTGATTGCAGACAATCCATATAGCGAGAGCGGCATTTCGTATAACCCCGTCAGCGGAGCCTATGACCCCGCCAACTACGGTTACAAGGAAACAACGTTCGGCATTTTTGCCGAGGACTCATGGAAAGCCGGCCGCAAGCTCACAGTGAACTACGGCGTCCGCTACGATAACTTCGGCAATCCATATGTGGCGCTTGCCGGTACCGTGTTGGCCAACTTCCATCTGGCCTCAGGATCCACCTTTGCGGACCGCGTCGCCAATGGCATCATGACTCAGCAGTCGCATGTGTTCAGCAGCGACATGAACTACGTCTTCAGTCCCCGCGGCGGCGTGGCCTACGATCCGCTCGGCAATGGCAAATGGGTGGTGCGCGGCGGCTTTGGCCTCTTCCACAATGAATTCACGCTGGGCAACGCCGAGAATGGGCTCAAGGGCAATCCGCCCGGATACGTCGAGCCGACCTTCTATAGCAATGGATCCACGGCGCCGCCGATCTTTGGTTACGGCACCCAAAACAAATATCCATTCGGCTTCCCTGCGCCGGCTTTCGTTGGCGCGCCGCTCGATGCCAAGGGAGGTATCGCGGGCTCGCAAATCAGCGTGGGCGGAACATCAGTGGACATGTCTTCGCCAGACGTACTCGATTGGTCCGCCGGATTGGAACATCAACTCAGACCAAATCTGGTCGCCAGTATTGGATACCAGGGATCGCACGGCTCCAACCTGATCGTGGGCGGCGGCAATGTCAGCAACACGACCTATGGCGTCGACATCAACACGATCCCTGGAGACCTGGTCCAGCATCCTACGTTCAATTCGAGTGGCGTATGGACGGGAACTGGGGTTCAAACTCGTCTCAACTCGAGCTTTGGCTCAATCGACTACGCGTTTAATGGAGCACGGTCGAATTACCATGCGTTCATCGTGGCCGTGAAAGGTAAGATCGGCGCGCATGGATTCCTGACCACCTCGTACACACACTCTGGATCGAAGGACAACTGGGGCAACTACCCCGAAGGGTACTCCGCGACTGGCGGCACGTCCTACGACATCAATCAGTGGTACAGTCCTTCGCCCTGGGACGTGCCGAACCGCTTCTCGTTGGGCTGGAGCTACGATATTCCAGGCTTGAACAACGGAAACGGATTCACTCGCCGGCTGACGACAGGCTTTAACCTCGCCGGCACAACAATCCTCCAATCCGGGAATCCGTTCTATGTATCCAACACCAACGCGCTCAGCCTCATCGACACCGCCGGCGTGACTGTGACTGCAGCCAATTATCAGAGCGAACTGGCCGCCGGACACATTGCCTACTCTCCCAGCAGCGGCAACTACGCTGCGGACGGAGACAACAGCGTCGTGGGCGCAAACAATAACACTCTCACCAACTGGGGCGATGTACCGGATGTGGTCAGTTACAGTCAGAAGCACGCGCGGAAATCCTACCAATACACCGGCGCGGTCGACGCGGGAATCATCACGCACGCGCAGTTTGCACAGCCCGCGTTCAAGGCAGGCGGCACGGAAGGCAACGAGAAGCTCAACCAGTTCCGCGGGCCCGGCTATGCGGACTCGGATGTCACCGTAAAGAAGACGACGCCGATTACCGAGCATTTCAGTCTCGAACTCCGATTGGATGTATTCAATGTTTTGAACCGGGTCAATCTCGACTCTTCGTACTTGAATGACAACTACGGAGACGCAAGCGCCAACTTCGGCACAACCAACCACAACCTCCCACCGCGCAACATGCAGCTTGGAGCCAGAATCAATTTCTAGTCCCGTCTCTGAAAATCACAACAAAACAGAGACTGTCATTCACCACAAACAGAGACTGTCATTCTGAGGGAACGGGGCCCCGAACGCTTTTCAGTTCGGGGGTGGTGAGCGAAGAATCTGCTTCTGTCCTTTTGCCAGTTTTGCAAAGGACTTCAGAGACAGAACACTGGTGCTCTTTCAAGCGTAGTGCTCGAACGCTTCGTGTCCCATCCCTGCGCGTCGTTTTTTCGAACGCAAGGATGGGAAAACATGAGGTGCATCAGGGAGCGCAAGTGCGTCAAGGCCTCTTGGCGCTAAAACTGATTCACGCCACAGCCACACATCGGATCGGCAATAGTCTTCCCGGGTCGCGCCGAGGCCTCTATGCGACCAATATTGAGATCCCCCTGGAATGAGGCACGACTTTCTCCCGGGCCTCCGCGGCGCCGTGCGCTCTATGCGGCTATTCTGAACAGAGCCCATGCCGCAAAATCCGCGCCAATTCGATGTGATTGTTTTGGGCGCGGGCGCGGCCGGATTGATGTGCGCCTCGGTTGCGGGTCAGCGCGGACGGCGCGTGGCACTGCTGGAACACAACGGACAGCCGGGCCGGAAGATCCTCATCTCCGGCGGCGGGCGGTGCAATTTTACGAATCTGCACTGTGGGCCCGGAAACTTCTTGTCGGAGAATCCGCATTTTGCCAAGTCGGCGCTGGCGCTCTATCAGCCGCAAGATTTCATCGAACTGGTCGAGCGCTACGGCATTGCCTGGCACGAAAAGACCCTCGGCCAACTGTTCTGCGACGAATCGGCGCGCGCGATTGTGGACATGCTGCTGGCCGAATGCAAACTGGGCAGCGTGGAATTGCTCCTGAACACCCATGAGATTCAGGCCCAGGGGGTCGCCTCCGGCGGGTTTTGTGTTTCGACCTCCCAAGGCGAGTTCACATCCGAGTCGCTGGTGGTTGCCACCGGGGGCCTCTCGATTCCGCTCATGGGAGCAACCGGTCTGGGTTACGACCTGGCGCGGCAGTTTGGACTCGCGGTGGTGCGGCCCAGACCGGCTCTAGTGCCGCTGCTCTTGGGCGACGATGAGGCTGGCTGGACAGAACTGGCCGGGGTTGCGGCGGATGTGGTGGCGCAGGCGGGCGGAGCGGAGTTCCGGGAAAAGATGCTGGTCACGCATCGTGGCTTGAGCGGGCCGGCCGTGTTGCAGGCCTCATCCTACTGGCGTCCGGGCGAGGCGCTGACGCTGGATTTTGCGCCCCAGTTTGCCGCCGGGACGGAACTCCTAGGGGCTCTCCGGGAGCCGGGGGCGCGCCGGGACTTGGCCGCATTGAAGCAGGCTCTGCGGGAGGTTCTGCCGCAGAGGCTTGCCAACCGCTTGGCAGAGGTTGGCGGCCATGGCTGGTCGAATGCGGCGCTGGAGGCTTGTGAACGGCGGCTGCACCGCTGGGAGATGCACCCGGTCGGGACAGAGGGTTTCGCGAAGGCCGAAGTAACCGCTGGGGGCGTGGACACCGCCGGATTACAGGCGCGGACCATGGAAGCGCGCGCCGTTCCCGGTCTGTTCTTCATCGGCGAGGTCGTGGATGTCACCGGGCACCTGGGAGGGTTCAACTTCCAGTGGGCCTGGGCTTCCGGCGTGGCCGCGGGGCGGGCCGTGTGAAAAGAGAGTTATCAGTGGTCAGTCGTCAGCCCGCTTTTCTAATCGGCCGCCAACCACATCGGAGCGCCGGTCTCCAGACCGGCAGTCCTGAGGGCGTCCCGGCCCTCAGAGACACCGCTTCACCCTGAACGGTGGCGTGTTGGGCACTCTGTGAGAACGGGTACGAGTCAGCCGAAAATTACTCGGCTGGGGGAGCGCCCGGTCTGGCGGGTGGTGTCAGGACAAATCCCTTGCGGACCAGCGCAAAGCCCTGTTGCGGCAATTCCGCCTGAAGAAGCTGGTTCTCCGGCCCTGAAAACAGGTCGGTCGTGTCGCTGGCGATGGTAGCCACCAGGTGATGAACGACAATTGCCTTCCCATCCAGAGTTCCGTACTCGTCCGCATAGGTGGCCAGTTGGATGGGCTCGATCGACCCGGCCTGCTTGGGGATAATGGCCCACAAGTCTCGGTTGTTGCCCGTGACCGCGAGGGTCAGCAGGGTTTCGAGAGCGCCGGGATCGAAGTCCGGCAGGAAGACCGCTGCCGAGTGCGCTGCAAGGCGAGTGGTAGAAGCGCGCCCGTTGGCCGAGATGTTCAGGAGAAATTGCGCCGCATCGGGAGCGGCCGTGACGGTGACGGCCGAACCATTGACGATGGCGCTCAACTGCACATGGCGCAACTGGTTGGCGGGGGAGAGGCGCTCCGTCTTGGAGAGCGAGTAGTTCAAACCCTGCATGGCGATGCGCACCAGTGCCGTGGAATCGTAGCCACTCGATCCGGCTGTGACCCTGAAGCTGGCCGTGCCAACTGGCTGTCCGTGCTGCGAAACGATGAAGCTGCCCGCCTGCGCGGAAGCGGCGGCCGTAGCCAAAACCAAAAGTTCCACAACGGAGAGAACTGCCAATTTACGCAAGGGATTCAACATCCTTCCTGCCTGTTTAGACACGAAGGGGCGGAAAGAGTTGTGGAAGAGCAGCTTCTAGCCTCTAGCTTTCAGCTCCTAGCCGATCGTGAAGCGCGGGCCGGAATTCGAGCTAGAGGCTAGAAGCTAGAGGCTGTTTCTGCTGCTTTTACCCCTTTGCCACGCCAAACCGCTTGTTCACTTCGTTCCAGTTGATGACGTTCCACCAGGCCGCAAGGTAGTCGGGGCGGCGGTTCTGGTACTTGAGATAGTAGGCGTGCTCCCAGACGTCGTTGAACAGGATGGGATAGAGGCCCTGGCTGAGAGGCGAATCCTGGTTCGGCGTGCTGATCACCTTCAGCTTGCCGTCCGCGAAGACTACCCAGCCCCAGCCCGAGCCGAATTGCTTGGCCGTGGTCTCATTGAAGGTCTTCTTGAAGGCTTCAAAGTCTCCGAAATCGGCTGAAATCTGCGCTGCAATAGCCCCCGTGGGAGCGCCGCCCACGCCATCCGACCCGACCGGGCCCATCAGACGCCAGAAAGCGGTGTGGTTGGCGTGGCCGCCGCCGTTGTTCCGAACCGGGGTGCGAATCTCTTCAGGCACCTGGGCGAGGTCGCGGATCAGGTCGTCGACCGACTTGGCAGCCAGCTCGGCGTGGTTGGCCAGAGCTGCATTCAGATTGGTGACGTAGGCCTGGTGGTGCTTGTCGTGATGAATTTTCATCGTCTCTGCGTCGATGAACGGCTCGAGGGCGGCGTAATCGTAGGGCAACGGTGCGAGTTCATAAGCCATAGGGGAATCTCCTTGATATCGAATTCGTATTGCTCGGTTATTGGTTGCGGGCCGGGTGGTTTGAGGTTGGGGCTCGACCGCCGCAACGGACGAAACGCAATGTTTCCATGAGTCTACAAGACCCTGTGCTTTGATGGATGCTGAAAACCGCGGGCGGGATTCGCCGCGGGACGAAAGCAGCCAAAGAAACTTTCGGCGGACCCGGAACATCGTACCAAAGACAGATCTCGGCAGCCTTTCATCTCCCAAGCCCCACAAACGAGTCCCGCATGAGGCTACAAACCAGACAGGCGCGAAGCAATGAGTGAGCAACCCTCTTACCGTTGGCCCCAAAATCGGTGGCCGCAGTATCGTTGGCTCGACCAGCAGGGTGAGGCCTTTGGCCGCCCCGGCATGGAGCCGCGCTGGACCTCGAGCGCGAAAGACGCCGTAGGAACCGCCTACTCGGCGTCGAGCCGGGTGTGGTTCACCTGTTCGCACGGCATTCTGAACGAAATCTACCACCCCACCATCGACCGAGCCCAGGTGCGGGACATGGGATTCCTGATCACCGACGGGGAGACGTTTGCCCACGAATAGAAGCGCGACCTCGTTTCGACGTTCAGCTACATCCACGAGGAGTCACTCGGCGTCCGGTATGTCAACCGCGATCCCGAGGGCCGCTACACCCTGACGAAAGAGATCATCTGCGACCCGCATCATAGCGTGGTGCTGACAAAGGTGAGATTGGAAGGCCACGAGGATTTGCTGCCGCGCCTCAGAGTGTATGCGCTGCTGGCGCCGCACCTCGATGACGGCGGAATGGGGAACTCGGCGCGCGCACTCGATGTCGCCGGACACCGGATGTTGCTGGCCTGGAAGGACAGTTGGTCGCTGGCCATGGCTGCCAGTTGCGGCTTCTCGCGCGTGAGCTGCGGGTTTGTGGGCGCGAGCGACGGCTGGCGCGACCTGATGGAAAACTTTCGCATGGATTGGGAGTTCGGTTCGGCCACCGACGGCAATGTCGCCCTGATGGGAGAGGTGAATCTTGAGGCCGCGCACGAGGACGGCGCCCGCGAGTTTACTCTGGCCATCGGCATCGGCGAGGGGCATCACACGGCTCTTCAGAAGACTGTGAGCGCCCTCGCCACGCCCTTTGCCGACCATCGCAGCCGCTTCATCGAGCAGTGGCAGCGGGCCGCGAATCCTGAGTGGCTGGCGGCCAAGTCGCGCGATGGCGGCAAGCTGATGCGGGCCAGCCACAACGTGCTGTTGGCGCACGAGGACAAGACCTACTCCGGCGCCTTTGTGGCTTCGGCCTCGATTCCCTGGGGACAGGTAAAGGGCGATGACGACCTGGGCGGCTATCACCTGGTCTGGACCCGCGACATGGTGCAAACCGCCACTGCCATGCTGGCCTGCGGGCGCACGGAAACGGCCCGCCGCGCGCTGGTTTACCTGGCCTGCACGCAACAGCCCGACGGCGGATTTGCGCAGAACTTCTGGATCGATGGGACCCCTTACTGGTCGGGCATGCAACTGGACGAGGTCGCCTTCCCGCTGATCCTGACCTGGCGATTGTGGAAAGTCGGCGGCCTGGGAGAGATGGACATCTTCCCGTTCATCGAGCGGGCCGCCGGATTCCTGGTGCGTCATGCGCCCATCACCCACCAGGAGCGCTGGGAGGAGAATGCCGGCTACTCCCCGTCCACGCTGGCCGCCGTCATTGCCGGGCTGATCTGCGCCGCGGAGATGGCGCGGGCGCACGACTCGCTGGAACTGGCCGTCTTTCTGGAGGAGTACGCCGACTGGATCGAAAGCCACATCGAAGATTGGACGGTGACCAACGAAGGCGTCCTGCACCCCAGCATTCGCCGCCACTACATGCGCATCCGGCCCCCAGAGCAGGGCGAAGCCTACGCCTGCGAAAGCTGCGGAACAGAGATCATCCGGCTCAACAACCGCCCTCCCGGCGCGCGGTTTGAATTTGAAGCGCGGGAGATCATCGATGCGGGATTTCTTGAGCTGGTGCGCTACGGCGTTCGACGCGCCGATGATCCGCTGATGGTGGATTCGCTGGCCGTGGTCGACGCCGTGCTGAAACGGGGCCTGCCGCAAGGCCCTGGTTGGCTGCGCTACAACTGGGATGGCTACGGGCAGCGCGCCGACGGCGGCCCCTACCAGGGCTGGGGCCAGGGCCGCGTGTGGCCGCTGCTGAGCGGCGAACGCGCCCACTATGAACTGGCGGCGGCCAAAGACATTTCGTCGCTGATCGAGACCTATGAGCGATTCGCAACCTGCGGCCAGATGATGCCCGAGCAGGTGTGGGACGAGGCCGACCGGCCGGAGGAAGGCATGAAGTTGGGCCAACCGGCAGGCTCGGCGCTGCCCCTGGTCTGGGCCCATGCCGAATACCTGAAATTGCTTCGCTCGGCCATGGACGGCAAAGTCTTCGACCGCATCGATCCAGTGTACGAGCGCTATTGCGAGCCGCAGGGGCGAAGCCGGATGCGGCCAAAACTCGAAATCTACAGCCTGCGTCGTCCCATCCAGAAAATCACCGCGGGCGACACGCTGCGCATCCTCGACGGAGACCAGTTCGATTTGGTGTGGAGCGCGGATGGGTGGAAGACCGTGCAAACGCTTTCTGGGCGCAGCCTGGGCAGTGCAGGGTACAGCGCGGAAATCGCTCCTCCCCCTGAAAGCGGTAATCTGTCGTGGACGCTGCATTGGCCAGAACGGGGCCGCTGGCTTGGTTACAATGTGGAAGTGAAGATCGACGCCCGAGTAAAAACCGAGTAACAAGTAACATCGAGTGAATGGTTTACCTGGATCCGTTTCCTTCAACGAAAGGACTTTTAAAACGCTATGACTTCCAGTCCCGCGGACATCTCTCTCGACCAACTGTCCATTGACACACTCCGGCTGCTCGCCGTGGACACGGTGGAAAAGGCCAACAGCGGCCATCCCGGTGCTCCGCTGGGCTGCGCCCCCATCGCCTACCTCCTGTTCCACAAGCTGTTGAAGCACAATCCGGCGCACTCCAAATGGGCAGACCGCGACCGCTTCGTTCTGTCGAACGGCCACGCCTCGGCACTGCTCTATTCGAGCCTTTTTCTCTCTGGCTACAAGCTGACGCTCGACGACCTGAAGAGCTTCCGCCAGTGGCATTCGCGCACGCCGGGCCATCCCGAATACGGCGATACAGACGGCGTGGAAGTGACCACCGGACCGCTCGGACAGGGAATCGCGATGGCCGTGGGCATGGCGATTGCGGAACGGCATCTGGCCGCGGTGTATAACCGGCCGGGCTTTGACGTGGTGGACCACCACACCTATGCGCTGCTGGGCGATGGCGACCTGATGGAAGGCGTCTCGCACGAAGCGGCCTCGCTGGCCGGAACCCTGGGACTGGGCAAGCTGACCTTTATCTACGACGACAATTTGATCTCGCTCGATGGCCCGACAGAACTGAGTTACACCGAAAATGCGCTGGAGCGCTTCGAGGCCTACCACTGGCATGTGCAGCGTGTGGCCGACGGCAACGACATTGCCGCCATCGAAGCAGCCATTGAAGCGGCCAAGGCCGAGACCACCCGGCCGTCGATCATCGCCGTGCGAACAGTGATTGGCTACGGTAGCCCCAGGGCGGGCACGAATAAGGCCCATGGCGAGCCTCTGGGCGCGGAAGGCGTTGCGTCGACCAAGAAATTCTTCGGTTTCCCTGAAGACCAGAGCTTTTACGTTCCCGCCGACGCCCTGACCAACTGGCGCAAGGCTGGCGAACGCGGCGCGGACCAGGAAGCAGCGTGGAAGAAGCTGTTTGAAGGCTACCGCGCGGCCAATCCCGAGCTTGCGGCGGAGTTTGAGCGCACCCAGAAGGGCGAGCTCAAGGCCGGCTGGGAGAAGTCGATTCCAACCTTTGCGCCCGGCAAGGCACAGGCCACGCGCAGCGCAGGCGGAACGGTGATGAACGCCATTGCCGAAGCCGTACCGGAGCTGTTTGGCGGAGCCGCGGATCTTACTTCTTCTACGAAGACGATCTTCAAGCCCGGCGGCAACTTCCACATCGATCCAGCAGGGCGCAATGTCTTCTTTGGCGTGCGCGAGTTTGGCATGTGCGCAGCGGTCAACGGCATGGCCGCGCATGGCGGCCTGATTCCCTTCGGATCGACGTTCTTTGTGTTTTCCGATTACGCCAAGCCCGCCATCCGGCTTGCTGCGCTGATGCAGATTCATTCGCTCTTCGTCTTTACGCATGACTCCATCGCCGTGGGCGAAGACGGCCCGACGCACGAGCCGGTCGAACAATTGCTCGGATTGCGCGCGATTCCCGGACTGACTGATTTCCGGCCCGCGGACGCCAATGAAACAGCAGCAGCGTGGCGCTTGGCTCTCGAACGCAAGGGGCCGAGCTTCTTTGCCCTCAGCCGGCAGGATTTGCCCTTGATCGATCCAGCCACGCACGACGTCTACGCGGGAGTCAGCAAGGGCGGGTACGTGCTTGAGGATGCATCGAACCCGCAGGTCGTGCTGATCGGCGCTGGAGCCGAAGTTTGGCCCGCCGTGGAAGCCGCGAAGCTGCTGGCAGCCGAGGGAATCGCCGCCCGCGTCGTAAGCTTCCCGAGCTGGCAGATTTTCGACGAGCAATCTGCGGAATACAAGGCCAGCGTTCTTCCGGCCGGCGTGCCGAAGTTGGCCGTCGAAGCCGGCGTCACCATCGGCTGGTGGAAGTACGTAGGCTCGGACGGCGACGTCGTCGGCATTGACCGCTTTGGAGCCTCCGCTCCGGGGTCGAAGGTGCTTGCGGAACTCGGTTTCACCGCGGAAAACGTAGCTGCGCGGGCAAAGAAGCTGATCAAGTAGAAGTAAAGCAGGGGTTAGGGGTCAGGGATCAGGGAAAACGCGCTGTCATCCTGAGCGAAGCGCAGCGAAGTCGAAGGATCCGCGGTTGCTTTTCGTTCATCACCTGGAAATCGCCGCGCGGGTCCTAACCCCTAACCCCTGACCCCTACCAACTAAACTCCGAAGGAGTGCATTTTGAAGCTCGTCATCAGTTCCGATCATGCAGGCTTTCCTCTGAAAGAGGAAGTCCGCGCCTATCTGTCCAAGGCCGGCCACGAGTTAGTGGACCTTGGGGCTTACAGTGCCGACAATCCGGACGACTATCCTGACTTTGCCGAGAAGGTTGGCGCGGCGATCAAGGGCGGCGAAGCCCCGCGCGGGATTCTCATTTGCGGCTCAGGCGTGGGCGTCTGCGTAGCGGCCAACAAGATTCCCGGCATTCGCGCCGGCATGTGCCACGACACCTATTCGGCGCACCAGGGCGTGGAGCACGACGACATGAACGTCATCGTGCTGGGCGCGCGTATCATCGGCCCGGCGTTGGCGTACGAAGTGGTCGACGCATTTATTCGCGCCAAATTCATCGCCAACGAAGAGCGCTTTGTGCGACGGTTCAAGAAGGTTTTGGCCATCGAAGCAAAATACCAATGCGGAGACGGCTCCGCCAACCCGGCGTAACGCGGAGAGTTTCCGCAAGAGGGCAACGGGCGAGAGGTCTCCCGTTGCTCGTCGTACATTCAATGCCCAATCAATTCAAAATCACCACAGCGCGCAAGCGCACCCGAAAGGCGCCGATGTTCCCCTTCGACGCGATCCTTTTCGATGTAGGCGGAGTCCTGCTGACCAACGGCTGGGACCACCGCGAGCGCGCCGTAGTCCTCAGGAAATTCGGGCTCGACATTGCCTGGTTCGAAGCCCGCAATCCGGAGCCTTATAGTGCCTGGGAAAGCGGCGCAATCACGATCGATGCCTACCTGAACGCGACCGTCTTCAACGAGCCGCGCGACTTCTCGCCTGAAGAGTTCTTCCGCGCCATGTGCGCGCAGTCTGCGGTGCTCGAAAATGGCGCTTTGGGAATCCTCAAGGAACTTGCGGCATCCCATAAGTGTCTGCTGGGCGCGTTGAACAACGAGGCGCGGGAAACCAACGAATACCGCTTCGAGCATTTCGGCCTGCGCGATTTGTTTCAGGTCACGCTCAGTTCTTGTTACCTGGGCCTGCGCAAGCCGGATTGGTCGATTTATCAACGGGCTTTGGACATTCTGGGCAGGCCGGCGGAGCGTATTCTGTTCATCGACGACCGGGAGGGAAATGTGGCCGGCGCCGAGGCCGCGGGCTTCAAAGCCATCCTGTTTTCCGGCGCGGACACCCTGCGCAGCGAGCTGGTCCGTTTGGGCGTTCTATAGTAAATCCGGATTCTTGAGATCGAGGAGGCAACGATGCAACTGGGATTGATAGGCCTGGGCAAGATGGGCGGCAACATGGCGGAGCGCCTGCGATTGGGCGGCCACCAGGTGGTGGGCTTCGACTTCAGCACTGAAGCGGTTGCGCGGCTCGCGGCGTCGGGCAATGTGGGCGCAGGTACTTTGGAAGAACTCGTCCAAAACCTGAAAGGCCGGAGGGCCATCTGGATCATGGTGCCGCAGGGCGACCCGGTGGATCAGACCATTGCCAAGCTCGAACCGCTACTGAATCCCGGAGACATTCTAATCGACGGTGGCAACTCCAACTACAAGGACTCGATGCGCCGCCACCGCGAAGTCACAGCCAAGGGCTTCCAGTTTGTGGACGTGGGCACCTCGGGCGGCGTCTGGGGCCTCAAAGAGGGTTACAGCATGATGATCGGCGGCGACAAGGACCCGGTCGAATATCTGCGCCCCATCTTCGAGACGCTCGCGCCTAGCAAGGACAAGGGCTGGGGACATGTTGGCCCTGCCGGCTCAGGCCATTTTGTGAAAATGGTGCACAATGGCATCGAGTACGGCCTGATGCAGGCCTATGCCGAGGGCTTCACCATCCTGGAGAAGAAGGAAGAGCTGGACCTCGACCTGCCGCAAATCGCCGAGATCTGGCGGAACGGCAGCGTGGTGCGCAGTTGGCTGCTCGACCTGACCGCCGACGCGCTCAAGAAGAATCCCACGCTCGAAGGCCTTGAGGCGTATGTTGCGGATTCCGGCGAAGGCCGCTGGACAGTCTTCGAGGCCATCGATTTGAACGTCTCAGCGCCGGTGATCACCGAGTCGCTGATCCGCCGCATCCGCTCACGCGAAGAAAACAACTTCACCGACCGAATGCTCTCGATCATGCGCAACGCCTTCGGCGGCCATGCGGTGAAGAAAGACTAGGGAGTGTAGCGCCGGTCTCCAGACCGGCTGTCGTGCGGGCGTCCTCGCCCGCATCTACAAGCGGGGCGCTTGAACAATCGTCCGGAGGTTCCAGGCAATGGCGACAATACAGATGAAGGTGCGGCCGGAGGATCTTTCCCAGGTCCCCCACGGCAATGAGCGAATTCCCGACCCAGGCATTCTGGTAATTTTTGGCGCTTCCGGCGACCTGACCAAGCGCAAGCTGCTGCCGGCGCTGTTTCACCTGGAGCAGTCAGGCCTGTTACCCGAAAAGTTTGCCATCGTGGGCGTGGCGCGCCGGCCGCTGGGCGACGAGTTTGCCCAGGACATGCGCGAAGGTATCGTCGACTTCGGCAGCGTGGATAAGGGCGACCCCAAGCTCGACCGGTTCGTCGGGAACATCAGCTATTTTCCGCTGAACTTTGACGATCCCGAAAGCTACGCAAGGCTGAAAGAAGAACTGGACCGGATCGCCACGGAAAAGGGCATCGGCGGCGACCGGCTTTTCTATCTGGCCACGGCGCCCGAGTTCTTTGCCGGGATTGTCGAGAACCTGGGCGCGCAGGGGATGGCGCACCCCGAGCAGGGCAAGGTCGCGGTCGTGATTGAAAAGCCATTCGGCCACGACCTCGACTCGGCGCGCGAGTTGAACCACCAGGTCAATGCCGTCTTCCGCGAAGAGCAGGTCTTCCGCATCGACCATTACCTGGGCAAGGAGACGGTACAGAACATCCTCGTCTTTCGCTTTGCCAACGGCATGTTCGAGCCGGTGTGGAATCGCAACTACATTGACCACGTGCAGATCACCGCCGCCGAAACGCTGGGCGTCGAGGGCCGCGGGCCGTTTTACGAGAAGGCCGGAGCGCTGCGCGACGTGGTGCAGAACCACGTCATGGAACTCCTGAGCTTTGTCACCATGGAGCCGCCTTCGAGCTTTGACGCCGAGGCCGTGCGCCGGGAAAAAGTGAAGGTGTGGCGGGCCATTCCACCCATCCCGATGCTGAACGCCGTCCGCGGCCAGTATGGGCCGGGCATGATCGACGGCCAGCACGTGGTCGGCTACCGGGACGAAGAGCGCGTCAACCCAGACTCCAGCACCGAGACCTATGCCGCCGTGCGGCTGGAGATTGAGAACTGGCGTTGGGCGGGCGTTCCGTTTTACCTGCGCGCCGGCAAGCGCCTCAAGAAGCGCGCCACCGAGATCAGCATCCAGTTCAAACAGCCGCCGCTGTTGATTTTCGACCGCATGGCCTCAAGCGCTCCCTGCCAGCAGATTCAGCCCAACCTGCTCACCATCCGCATTCAGCCCGACGAGGGCATTGCACTGCGTTTCGGCGCCAAGGTGCCCACCACGCCGAACATGGACGTTTGCCCCGTCAACATGGACTTTGACTATGCAGCCGCCTTTGGCCAGTCGAGCGCCAACGGCTACGAGAGGCTGCTGCTGGACGCCATGCTCGGCGACCAGACGCTGTTCTCGCACCGCGATGGCGTGGAGATCAATTGGGCTCTTTACACACCGATCCTGGAAGCCTGGGCGGCCAAGAAGGCTGAAGTGTTTCCCAACTACTTTGCCGGCAAATGGGGCCCCGAGTGCTCCGACCGCCTCCTGGAACGCGGCGGACACACGTGGCGGAACGACCTGGGACGCAAGGCGTAAAAGCAGTGGTCAGGGATTAGGGGTTAGGAATTGGGGGCTGGGAGCCTTTGGTCCTGCCCCAAATTAGAAGCCCCGTGCCCCATCCATTTCGCAGGTTTTATCGCGAAATGGGTGGGAAGGCATAACACTCTTTGAGGGCCGGATCAATAATCCCGGCCTTACTCCCTGATCACCTTGACGAAGATCCCGTCCGGCAGTTCGCCTTCCAGGATGTGGACCACGCCATTCTTCACGTAGCCTTCGAGCACCTGCCGCGCAGGCTTGGCGGCGGCCGGCTCGCTGGGGCGCGCAATCGGCGTGGTGACCAGCTTCCCATAGGGCCGGGCAGCAGGCGCCGACTTGCTGACTTGCTGACTCGCTGACTTGCTCACCGCCGGCGCCTTCCCCATCCCGCGATCCATGGCTTCATTCGCCAGCCGATCGGCTTCCTTGTTGCCGCCGCGCAGGGTGTGGCGCATCTCAAAGCCCTCGACGCGGCGCGCCATCTTCTTGGCCTCTTCATAGAGCGGAAGCAGAACGGGGCTTTTCACCGCGTACTTGCCCTGCATCTGCTTGACCATCAGCTCAGAGTCCGAGACAACCCGCAGGCGCTTCGCTCCGTTTTCGATGGCCCAGCGCAACACCGCCAGCAGGCCGGAGTATTCGGCATAGTTGTTGGTCTGGATGCCGAGGAACTCGCTCAGCTCGGCCACGATGCGGCCCTTGGGGTCTTCCACCACGGCTCCGTAGCCCGAGGGGCCTGGGTTGCCGCGTGAGCCGCCGTCGCAGTGGGCAGTAAACCAATCGCCGGAGGCTCCGGCTGAGGACGAAGGAGCATTGTCAAAGAGATTCATCGCTTCCTAGTTTACCGGCTGACCGCGAAGCAGACGTGCTACACGATCAGGATGAAATCTGCCCGCTATCTCTTGAGAGCCGGGTTCAACAACTCCTCTTCCGGTTCGACATGGACCAGGACTTCCGCGATCTTGGGCGACTTGTCGAGGAGAGAGTCCTCCACGTCATGCGCGATGTTGTGTCCCTGGCGAACCGTAAGGGCTCCATCGACAACCACGTGCAGGTCGACGTAATAGCGAAACCCCACTTTCCGCACGTTGCACTTTTCCAGACCGATCACACCCGGCATTGCGGAGGCGACAGTTCGCACAAGCTGCTCCATCTGGGGCGAAGGGGCAATGTCCAGCAACTCCTCAAACGGCATGCGGAGTTGACGGCAGGCATTGAAAATGATGATCGGCGCAGCGCACAGAGCGGCCCAATCGTCCGCGGCTGCATTCCTGGTCCACAAGGCAATCGAAATTCCGACAAACGCAAAGGTTGACGTGATGGCGTCGCTCAGGTGATGCCAGGCGTCGCTGCGGACCGCACTGCTGTCGATCCCCTTGCCCACGGAAGAGACATACCGGGAGAGCAATATCTTGATTCCGATGACGGAGAACAGAACCCAAAGTGTGTACGGGTTGGGCAGCGGATGCGGCGTCTGAATCTGCCGGATGCTCTCGATGCCAATAACGATGGCGGCTACCACCAGAGCCAGGCTCACGATGACAGCGGCTACCGGCTCCGCCTTTCCGTAGCCGTACGGATGCTCCTCGTCCGGCGGGCGGATGGCCACGCGCAGGCCCAGATAAACGACCGTCGAGCTGATCACATCCGACAACGACTCGATGCCATCGGCAATCAGGGCAAAGGAATGACCAATGAACCCCGCCCCGCACTTGAACAGGGCGAGGACGAGGTTGAATCCAATGCCGATGACCGAGGACCTCAACCCTCCCTCGACCATCTGCTCCGGCGTTTGCGCTCTGACCATGCTCAACCATTATCGAGCCTGTGGAGCTCGGCTGGCAGGTCCTCGGAGGGAATGGACGAGAAGAGCCGTCCGTGGCCCTGCCCTGAAAGTTCTTGGCCACACCGCATTCCGATCCCACAACAAAATGTCATCCTGACCAACGGGAAGGATCCGCGGTTGCTTTTTTCATGTTCTTGGGTGGAACACCGTTCCATGTATGACCGCGGTTCACAACCGGGCATGAAACGTGCATGGAGCGCAACGCCGCTCCCGGAGGGAGCATTGAAAATAGCCCAGGGCGGAGCGGAGCGGAACCCTGGGAACGAAAGCGCCGGCAAGGATTGCGCCCTGAAAGGGCGCACCGACGCTCCCGCAGGGTCGCGGTCACTCACCCAAGCAGCGCAAACGCCACCACGGTCTCGCCTTTCGCCTCAAGCCCGTCGACAAGCCGCGCCTCCAAATCATGCGGCACCAGCATCTCGCAGGCGGCCACCTCAGCCGTGCTGGCGCCCACAAAGCACAGCTCGCAATGCCCCAGAGCGTCGTTCGTCCCTGCGTCCACGCGCACCGGGGGCCCAAACACGCGGCAAGTCATCGGCCGCCACGCATAGAGATCGCATCGGCCGGTCACAGGGTCCAGCGCCGGGCACGCAACCTCGTTGGCGAACTCCTCAAACCGCTCGGCATCCTCCTCCGACTCACCCAGCAGGCCGGTCTGCAGATCGCCTGGAAAGCTGGGCCCGTGCTCGTCGACCCACGCCCGCGCTCTCCGCTCGACCTCCGCTGCCAGAGCGGGCTCGGCGGTCCTCAGCGCGTCCATGCCGGCACGCAGCCGCAGCGCATCTAACGGACCGATGGCAAAGGCGCCGTGGCAGCATTGGGTGCAGCCGGGCCGGCAGACCAGCCAGTCGCCGGCACGCCGCGCCGCATCGGCCAGGGCCGCGTCCATGATCTGCACAAGCTCGAAATCGCCCGCCGGAAGCTGCATAACGCCAAGGATACCGGATTGCCCGACGAGGTGCGGCTCGTGGAGAACTTCGGCTTCGAGCCCAACGCCGTCAGGAAGACGTTGGGCCTCCGCGCCTATTCGAAGGCGGCAGCAAGGGCGCGGGTGATGGTGGGGTGGGCGAAGCGGAAGCCGGCCGCCGTGAGTTTCGAAGGGTAGACGCGGGCGCTCGACAGCAGCGTTTCGCCGGCCATTTCACCCAGCGCCAGCCGGAGAGCCGGCGCCGGTACGGGCAAGATAGCTGGTCGATGGAGCTCGCGGGCCAGGGTGCGGGTGAAGTCCGCGTTCGTCACCGGATTGGGAGCGGTCAGATTCACGGGCCCTTCGATGGAAGGCCTGTCGAGGACAAACAGGATCGCGGCCAGAGCGTCGTCGAGCGAAATCCAGCTCATCCATTGCCGGCCTGAACCGAGCTTGCCGCCGAGGCCGAGGCGGAAGACAGGCTCCATGCGCGCCAGTGCGCCAGACCCGGGACCGAGCACAACGCCAAAGCGAAGATTCACCACGCGCACGCCGGCGTCGACGGCAGGCTGCGCGGCCGTTTCCCATTGCCGGCAGACATCGGCCAGAAAACCCGACCCAGCGGCCGAAGTTTCGTCCAGTAGCTCCTCGCCGCGGCTGCCATACAAGCCGACGGCGGAGGCCACCAGCAGCACCGGCGGCGGCTGGCGAAGGCGGGCAAGCGTGGCGGCGAGTGCGCGCGTGGAATCCACGCGGCTGGCTGTCATTTCACGCTTGTAGGCGCGCGTCCAGCGATGGGCGGCGACGTTGGCTCCTGAAAGATGGATGGCAGCGGCCAGCCCCTCCAGAGGCTCGGAATCGGCGATGGCCGGCGCTGCGGCAGGATTCCATTGGAGCTCTTCTGCCGACACGGGCGCGCGACGCACCAGTTGCAGAACGCGTACATTGCGCGCCGCAAGAGCCTGCCGGAGCGCCGACCCGAGCATTCCGGATGCGCCGCTGACGAGGTAACTGGCCGGTTGGGCAGTCATAGTCACAGGGAGACGAGTCTTCCTTTCCACCCAATACAATACCGTTTGCCTCGGTCTTCTGGCTTCAGTACCATGAGAATTGTTTTTGACCAGCGCAATATTGCGCGCCGGAACGCACGTGCATCTGCTGGCAGGAGGGAGAGCCCATGAGCGAGTCGGCGGTGGTTCGCAGCGAAGAGACACTCAAGTCGCAGGTGGACCCGGAGACCACCGAGCGGGTGATCGAAGAGAAACGCATCGGTGAGCGGATCAAGCGACTGCGGCTCAAGAAGTCCATGGGCCTGGTGGATCTGGGCAAGCTCACCGGCCTTTCGGCCAGCTTTCTGTCGCAGCTTGAAACGGGGCGCGTGGTTCCCACGCTGCGCAACCTGGCGCGGATCGCGATGGTGTTCTCCAAAGACCTTTCCTATTTCTTTGAGAACGAGCCGCACGCCGTCTTCAGGATTCACCGCCGCAAGGACCGTGTGCGGATGCCGCAGACCGGCGTGGACAACCCGACATATTTTTTCGAGAGCCTGGGCTATCTCGTGCCGGACCGGTACATGGACCCCTACTATGCCGAGTTTCTGCCGCTGACCAAGGAGATGGAGCCCAAAGCGCACATGCACCCCGGGTTCGAGTTCCTCTATCTGCTGGAAGGCGAACTGGAGTTTCACCATGGCGATCAGGCGTGCACTCTGGGGACTGGCGACGCGCTCTACTTCGACGCCTCGACCCCGCACTCCTATCACTGCGCGGGCAAGAAGCCGGCCGGAGCGATCATCGTAACCATGCATCAAGCGCCGCCGCTGGGGCCGATACCTATGCGCACAGCGAGCACCCCGAAGGCTGCGCCGACCCCGCCCGACTCGCCTCGAACCAGCGGGGCGAACGGGTAAGGGCATTGGAGAGTCTGCTTTCCGGCATAGACGGAGCTACAATCCGGATTGGACGACGCTTTAATCCGAATTGGACGAGCGTTGCTTCCGATATGGACGACTCCCAAAACGCTCTCTATCCCCGGTTTCCCGCAGTGCAAGTGGAGGCTGCGCTTGAATACAGGCGGGGCGCGCAATCGATGAGCGGGAGACGGATGGCTGAAGTGGGTGATCGGCCACCCGCGAGAGATCGCTGTCAGGATCAGGCCGCTTTAACGGCAATGCGCGCGTAGCGAGAGCGCGGCTTTGGCTTGACGGTGATTTCAACGTCCTGCCCCAGCGCCACCAGAAAGTGCATCAGGCGCTCGACGGAAAAGCCCTCCAGCTTGTAATGCAACAGCGCAGAGACCTTGGGCTGGTTGATGCCCAGGATGGCCGCAGTCTCGCCCTGGGTGAGCTGCTGCTGTTCGACAATCAAATTCAGGGCAGCTCCCAGCCGGACCTTGGTGTCCAGTTCCGCTGCATCCGGCAGCCCCATATCGGCAAAAACGTTGCCGCTGCTGCGAACCACCCGTTCTGCGGCGCTTTTAGCCATATCTCTCCTCGTAATCCCGCTGCGCTAGCTTCAAACGCTCTCTCACCAGAGCAACGTCGGACTGGCGGGTGGCAATGCCATGCGGCGACTTCTTCTGAAACGCGTGCAGGACATAGACGGCATTCGCAAAGCGAACGGTGTAGATCGCCCTGTATGTGTCCCCGTCATAGTCCTTGACGACCTCCAGAACTCCCGGCCCGTCGCCCTTCCAAGGCTTTGCCGACGGATGCTTCCCGCCATACTGAGCCGCGCTGAGAGCAAAACCGGCGGTGCGCTGAACCTCCGGTGGAAATCGACCGATGTCCTTAAGGGACGATCCAACCCAGTAGAGAGGCTTCTCCCCCGGCACAGGCTTGCGTGTCATTAGTTATCCCACTTCTGGGATACTTCGTCAAGCACAATTTTCATTCTTCGAAAGCGCTCGGCGGTTCCCGCGTCCGAGTGTCGCTCAAGACGGCCCTACCATGCAAGCTACTGGATTCGAATTTCGACCGGCAATCGCGTCGTCGGTCGGTTGGCGAGTCCATCAACTGCCGGCGCCAGAGGAGATTTACCTTCGGTTTGCCGATGACTCACTCGGAGTTGATATCAGCGAGTTGATTCAGGAGGCCATTGTGCCACGACATGTGGGTGCTGAACCCTCTTCACAATGACAGGCTGCGCCGCGCCAGCTTTGAATCGCTCGGTTGGACACACTGTGAAGTCTGCAAACAATGCCGGTTGGCGATCTCCACTGACACAATCGAAGTATCTGCAGATTAGATCAGCAGATACTTTGTCCGCCGGGAAGAATATGTGGTGAGTTCCAACATGCCAGATTGTGAAGAATCCGTTTCCTCTGTACCAAACTGCTCTTCCATGAATCTGGAGGCACGTTTGGGCCGGAGCGATGGGCACTAAGGCCGCCAGCAGCAGAAGTTGGAGTGGGATGATTCGCATTTGGTTTGAACAGACGAGACTAGCACAAGTGTATTGTGCCGGGCCGCCCGAGTTACTGCGGAACCGCCGCGAAATACTCCGCGACTTGCGCCCAGTTATCCACGCGGACGAAGCCAGTGGCGGTCAGGTTATGCGGGGCGGTGTAGAGGATGCCCTGGCCTTCAAAGCGCAAAAGATTGCGCGGCAGATCGTCGATGAGATAGTCGGCGCGGAGGATCGACTTGTTGCCGCAGAAAACATAATGGGTGCAGGGGATGAAGGGAAAGTGACGCTGCAGCCATCGGTACTTCGGACCGAGCGAGTTGGGGACGGTCATGGCCTGGGTGGCGATGAAGATTTCAAAGCGCTGCGTGAGCGACTTGAGCACATCCTGAGCGCCGGGCATCAGGGCCAGATCCTCAAAAAAGTCTTCGGCATCGAGAAAAGCGCGGAGCTGCTGCTGGCGGTCGAGGGGAGTGATCTCCCAAAGGCCCTTGCCGGCCAGGTCCTCCGGCGTCACGGCCTCGTCGAAGGTCTGGTTGTAGCGGCGGATGTGCTCGGCGAGTGTGTCCGCCATGACCTCATCCATGTCCACACAAATGCGCAGCACGGCTTGCTCCCGGATTTCGTGAAACGGTCCCTTTGAAACGGCGGATTGCCGTCCTTGCCAAGGTTAGCAGGAAAATGGACGTAACGTTAGTAATCGCCTTGGTGTTACTAGCAGATAGGGGCGAGGGGGTGGGGGGAATTCAGGTTGCACGGATGAAGCTAGCGATACGCAATGCAGATATAGGCCGTTGTCTCTCACTTCTTCCATCAGGGTCCATTGTGCTCCGGTTAGCCCTTAATTTCTGCAAAAGGGCGATCTGCGCGAGGCCGCTTCGGCCAAAAGTCTCGGCTGAAGGGTCCGAATTGCTGAAGCGCTTCCCACAAGGCTAAAACAGGCTGCGGAAAAAAGGGCAGTTCGGGAGAGAAATGCCCGAAGAGCACACCTCAGGGGCTAAAGCCCGCATTGATTTTGCCAGGTTTATGCCGGGACTAAAGTCCCGGCCTACCGCACGGGGTCGAGTTTTTCCGCACCCAGTAAAGTCCCGGCCTACCGCACAGGCCGAGTTTTCCGCAGTCTGTAAAGGCCGCGTTCATCATGCGGAGTTTACGGCACGACTCAAGTTGTGCCCTTTCAAGACTCGACCGACCGCAGGCTCAGTGGCGGAAACGAAAGCCATGCCCGTTGAAAGACGGCTGTCATTACAGGCTAGAAAGACGGCCTTCGTTGCAGGCTGCTTAGCTCGCCTTGACGTCCGGGGCCATGGAGGGGTCCCAGTAGAGCAGGCGGCCGCAACTGTCGCAGGTGAGCAGTTCACCCTCGCGGAGTTCGTTCCAGGCTTGCGGGCGGACGCCCATGCGGCAGCCGGTGCACTGCTGATTGACGACCCGGGCCAGCCCGGTTCCGCGGGAGTTGGACAGGCGATCGAAGCGGACGAGCCACTCGCTCCCGATCAAGGGGCGCAGTGCGTCGCGCTCGGCGGTGAGTGCGGCCAGTTCGCGGGCGATTTCGGTTTGGTGCAGGGCGACACGGGCGCGGGTCTTGTCGAGCGCCGAGGCCATCTCCTCTACCTGGACGCGAGCGGCGACAAGAGCAGCCTCCTGGGCTTCAGTACGCTCCAGGCTGGTGAACTCCTCGTTCTCAAGGCGGTCAGCTTCTGACTCGGAGAAGCGCACTTCGTGCTCGATGGCTGCGGCCTGGGCCGGCGTGGTCACGGTGTCCAACTGGATGCGGTAGCGAGCGGCCTTTTTGCGGAGAGCGTCGACCTCGCGCTCCAGCTTGGTGCGGAGCGTTTCCTCGCGGCTCAGGGCGTCGGAAGCCTCGGCTGCCTGCCGTTGGGCCGCCGTCAATGCGGACTGGGCCTGGGCCAGCTCGGCTGGCAGCGCGCGCGCGTCCTGCGCAAGGCGGGTCCGTTCCAGCTCCACTGCCTGCAGCTTTACGAGGTTTTCAATATGCTCTTGCATCCGTGCCAGCAAGTTTACGGCATTTGGCATCCATTCAGAAAATGATGAGCCTTCACAGGACGGGATTTGGCTCTGTTGTTTCCGGGTTCGTGACGCTGATGAGGAGCCGCACAGCCAAATGGAACCAGGGGAAGTCTATAAACAGCGGCAGACCGAAATATCCCACTTTAACCGATTCGCAAAGAGCGCGAATCGGCGAAGGTGGGGCACCCGGCATTGGCTGAATCCACAAGGCTGAACATTTCTTGGGAAGCCCGCTCCACAACCCGGGCATCTATCTTGTGTAGCATCATTGCTCTGCGGCAAGGGATGCCAATGGGGAGGCGCGTGTGACTGAGGTGCGGCAATCGTTCTGGCGAAGGCGTCGATGGGCAAAGTGGGTGGTGGGCGGGCTGGTGCTGGCCCTGGTGGCTTTGGCCGTCGTTGTGGACATAGGGTTGCGCCGGGCTGAGCCATTCCTGCGCGCGCGCATCGTGCAGGTGCTCTCTGAGCGCTTCCATGCGCGGGTAGAGCTGGACAGTTTTCACGTGTCGCTGATGAACGGGCTGTGGGCCGAAGGCAAAGGGCTGCGAATTTGGCCACCAAACAGCAATGCAGGGGACGAAGATCCGTCCTCGGGAGCCGCTTCACCGGTTCAAGGCGCTGCGGTTTCGGCCGGCAAAGGCGACCCGCTGATCCGTCTGGCGGAGTTTCGCTTTCACGCCCCGCTCGCCTACAGCCCGGGCAAGCCGATTCACATTTCGCTGGTCCAACTGCAAGGGCTGATCATGCATGTGCCGCCGCGGTCTCACTACGAGCAGCCTCAAACGGCAGACGCGGTCAGCTCGGCGCCGCATGCAGCGACGGCACCCACAAAGCCCGGGGGAATCGCGGGGCTGGTGAAGTTCGATGTGGACACAGTGATGTGCACCGGCGCGCAGTTGGTGATGGAGACCAACAAGCCGGGCAAGTTGCCGATGGAGTTTGAGATTGCTCATCTCCGGGTGAACCACGTTACCTCGGGCGAGGCGATGGAGTTTGAGGCCGAGCTGACCAATCCGCGGCCGCGAGGGACCATTCACACCAAGGGGAGCCTCGGTCCGTGGCCCACGGCCGGCCCGGGCCAGGCGCCGCAGGGACAAAGATCCGTTCTTGGCGATCCGGGCGAATTGCCGATTACCGGCGACTACCAGTTTGACCACGCCGACCTGTCCACATTCAAAGGGATTGCCGGGATTCTCTCCTCCACCGGCCACTTCCAGGGCACGCTGCGCAACTTGATGGTGGATGGACAGACTGATACGCCGGACTTCCGGCTGACGCACTTCGGCAACGCCATGAGCCTCAAAACGCACTTCCACGCGCGAGTGGACGGAACCGACGGCGATACATGGCTCGAGCCCGTGGATGCCACCCTGGGCCGCTCGCACTTTACCGCGCAGGGGCAGGTGGTGCGCGTGCCGCCTGGCGTGCCTGGGGACGTCAAACATCCCGGTGGGCACGACATTGCTCTCACGGTGAACGTGGACAAGGCACGCATCGAGGATTTTCTGCGCCTGACAGGCCGTACGGATGCGGTGTTGATGACCGGCGATGTAACCGTGAAGGCCACGCTGCACATTCCGCCTGGTCCGGCCCCAGTGCATGAGCGGTTGAGCCTCAATGGCGGGTTTGCGCTGGACAAGGTGCGGTTTACCAGCCCGAAGATCCAGGGCCGCATTGCAGACCTGAGCCTGCGCGGGCAGGGAAGACCAGACGAGGTGAAGTCCGCAGACGCGGCCAGCATCCCGGCGCAGATGCAGAGCAACTTTCAGGTTGCGGGCGGCGTGGTCACCTTGCCCGCCATCAGCTTCACGGTGCCGGGTGCGCAGATTCAACTGAAGGGCACCTATGGGATGGATGGCGGCGCGCTGAACTTTGCCGGCACCGCCAGGATGGAGGCTACCGTTTCGAAGATGGTGGGCGGCTGGAAGGGATTTCTGCTCAAGCCAGCCGATCGATTCCTCAAGAAAGATGGAGCGGGAACCCAGATTCCTATCCACATCGAGGGAACGCGCGAGGCGCCGCAGTTCGGAATCGATTTCGGACGGATGAAGCCGGGCGCGAAGCAACCGACGCAACCCTTTGATCAGGCCCCCAAATAAAAGCACCGTGCCCCATCCATTGCGCAGGTTGTATCGCGAAATGGGTGGGAAGGCTCAACACTCGTTAAGGGCCGCATCCATAGGACTGAAATGCTCCGCGGCGGCATTCACCACTCCTGTGCGGCGATCAGCCGCCTCCTGCGCAGATGTGTTAGCTTGACATGCGTCACACCGTTGCCGGTTTCATGAGCTACGGAAAAGACACATAAAGGAGTCTGCAATGGACTGGACCAACCGTACTGCGACCGCAATCGCAAGCTGTGCGTTCACCCTGGCGCTGGGAACAATGACGCCAGGCGCCGGAGGGCAAAACGCTCCCATGAAATCGGGAACCCAACTAACCGCCTCAACTCAGGAAACCGCCGCAATCCCGGCCAGTCCGCAGGACTGGTGGAAGAACGCGGTCATCTACGAAATTTACCCGCGCAGTTTCCAGGACTCGAATGGGGACGGCATCGGCGACCTGAACGGCATCACCCAGCGGCTCGACTACCTGAAGGAACTGGGTGTGGACGCTATCTGGCTGACGCCCGTCTATCCCTCGCCGCAGGCGGATTTCGGCTATGACATTTCCGACTACAAGAACATCGATCCGCAGTACGGCACGCTCAAGGACTTTGACCACTTGATAGCCGAGGCCAACAAGCGGCATATCCGTGTGCTGATGGATATGGTGATGAACCATACTTCGGATCAACACAAGTGGTTCCTGGAGTCGCGCTCCTCGCGCAACAACCCCTATCGCGACTGGTATATGTGGCGCGACGGCAAGGGTGAGACAGCTACCGACAAGGGCGAGCCGCCGAATAACTGGCAGTCGGCCTTTGGCCACACGGCCTGGCAGTGGGACGAGAAGACGCGGCAATACTACTACCACAAGTTTTACATCCAGCAGCCGGATCTGAACTGGGACAACCCCAAGGTGCACGAGGCCTTCAAGGACATCCTGAGCTTCTGGCTGAAGCGCGGCGTGGGCGGCTTCCGCTTCGACGCCATTACCACGCTGTTTGAAGACCCGAACCTCGCAGATGAAGGCGTCGTGAAGGACAAGGACGGCAACCCGGTGATCGACGCCTTTGGCGAGGCGGAGCTGGATAACTCCAAGACCGACAACCTGCCCGCCGTCCATCCAGTCATGCAGGAGATGCGCGCCACAGCGGATTCGTTTTCGTCCGGTTCATTTCCCGGAACGCGGGTTCTGATCGGCGAGACCTATCTGCCCAACATTGCCGAGTTGGCCACGGAATACGGGCCGGCGGACAAGCCCGAATTTCACCTGCCCATGGACACGCAAGTGGCCTTCATCAACAAGCTCGACGTTGCCGCGTTCCGCTCCCGGTTGATCGACGTAGAGACCAAGATCGGCAGCAACATTCCGCTGCTGCTGTTTGACAATCACGACAACCCGCGCCTCGATGCGCGCTATGGCGACGGGGTTCACGACACCGACATTCAGCGCGTTCTCGCGACGATTCTCTTCGCCAGCCGCGGAACCGCTCTGTTCTATTACGGCGACGAGATCGGCATGAAGACCACGCCGCCCACCCGCAAGGAAGACGTGAAGGACCCGGTGGGCGTAACCGGATGGCCCAAGGAGAAAGGCCGCGACGGCGAGCGCACGCCCATGCAATGGGATGCGACCGCCAACGCCGGCTTCACCAAGGCAACGCCCTGGCTGCCCGTTCCATCCACTTACACCACGGTCAATGTCGAGGCGCAGAAGCGGGATCCGAACTCGCTCTTCGCCTGGTACCAGAGCCTGATCCGCCTCAAGAAGACCAATCCATCGTTCGCTGCGGGCGCTGACCTGATGCTCGACACGGACAACAACAAGGTGCTGAGCTGGATGCGCCAGACGCGCGGAGCTACCCAGGTAGTAGTGTCGGTCAACTTCACGGCCGAACCGCAAATTGTCAATCTGACCACCAGCGGCCCAGGCCTTGCAGCCGCGCATATGAAGACCCTGCTGAAAACTCCCGGCGCGGCCGATCCGGTTTCGCTGGATCATGTCGAACTGGGGCCTTTCGGCGTGTATATCGGGGAAGTGCAGTAGCCGCGCATTTCACTTTCACGTGAAGACAACCCCGGCGGTTTCCTTTCAATCGGGAGCCGCCGGTGTTTTTTTTGAGCCGGTAAACATGTCTGGCGATGCGGACACTCGCACCAACTGAAATGATTCTGGTCGTGACGCCCATCACAGTCGCGTTGCCATGCCGCTCAATACACTCCTGTTCTGACCGTGCCCGCATAGATTTGTCGAGTCGTCATCATCCCGCGCCGGTCGCAGTCTTTCCCCGGGGATACAAGAATAGCGATAGGTCGAGGGCCGCGTCGTACACCTTCCTCGTTCGACCATGCCCAAGACCCTGTGATGTGTTGTTTCACTTTCCCTTGGTTCGCGCCGGAGATTCCTTATCTCCGAGGATGGTCGTATGTCGAGAGTCGAAAAGAGCAAATTCGATCGGCGGACGTTTCGCGTTGCCTTGGCAACGCTAGTCGTCGGAGCAGCTTTTCTGCTGCAGAAGATGGTGGAGCTGCGCTTCGCCTTCGTGTTGCCACCGTTCATGACGATCTTCCCCGCGGTGATGATCGTTGCCATGCTTCACGGCTTTCGGGCAGGCTTGTACGCCACTTTTCTTTCGGCGCTGCTAGTGGATTACTGGGTACTCCCGCGCGTCGGACTTCTCAGGATCGCGCGAGCTTCGGATGCCATTTCCCTGGCGATTTTTGTTTGCATTGGCGTCTTCATCAGCGTGGTGGCCGGGCGCTATCGACGCAACAAGTGGCGCATCGCCGCCCTCGAAAGGCAACAGTTGCTGCGCGAGAGCGAGGCGCGGTTCCGCTCAGTGCTGGATGATTCAAGGGATGTGATGTACCGCATCAATCTGCAGACCGGCCGCCTGGAGTACATCAGCCCTTCGATCGAAGCGGTATCAGGCTACACCAGGGAAGAACTGGCGGAGTTCGATCCCGATGCAATGCGGGCACAGGTTCATCCGGACGATCTGCCCGGTGTGCGGTCGGCATGGACGCGCCTGGAAGAAGCCGGCAAGGAAGAAATCGAATACCGCCACCTTTTCAAAGACGGCACATACCACTGGGTTTCCAATTACTTGTCTCTGATCAGGGACAGCGCCGGCCGACCACTCTATCAGGACGGCAACATGCGCGATATCACCGGGAAAAAGCGAGCGGAAGAAGCGCTCCGCGCCAGCGAGTCCGCCTACCGAGCGCTGTTTGAAAACAACATGGATGCGATCTTCCTGACCGTGCCGGACGGCACCGTCTTGTCCGCCAATCCCGCCGCCTGCGCCATGTTTCGCATGACGAACGAAGAGTTGTGCTGCGGAGGCGGTGCGGCCAGGGTCGCCGACCCCAAGCTGGCTCTCGCGCTCGCGGACCGCTCCCGGTTTGGATCATTCAATGGCGAGTTGACGCTCGTCCGCAAAGACGGCACGGAGTTCATTGGCGAGGTGAGCTCGGTTCTGCTTCCGGGCGAGCAGCAGCGATCATTCGTCATCGTGCGCGACATTACCGAGAGACGCCAGGCCGAACACGCTCTTATTCGCAGCGAAAAACTCGCTTCCGTGGGACGGATGGCGGCGACCGTAGCCCACGAAATCAACAACCCTCTGGCAGCGGTTACGAATCTGCTGTTTCTGGTGCAGGGAGCCAAGGGCTTGCCGGAGTCGGCGCGCCAATACCTGGACATGGCGGATGCGGAGTTACAGCGAATCGCTCACATTGCGCGCCAGTCGCTGGGCTTTTATCGCGAATCCGACACCGCCGCCATCGTGCGCGTCAATGAAGTTCTGCAATCGGCCGTGGACGTGATGAAGAGCAAGATCAAGGCCAAGCGCGCGGTCATCGAGAAGGATTGGGATGATGACGCCGAGGTGACCGCTTTGGCCGGCGAGCTGCGGCAGGTTTTTTCCAACCTCATGGCCAACAGTCTCGACGCCATCGACCACGGAGGCACAATCAAGCTGCGCGTGTCGGCCACGGCTCCCGACTTCAAAAGCGGCCGCCGCCGTGTCCGGGTGACCATCGCGGACAACGGCCGCGGCATCGGTGTCAGTTCGCGGCTGCATATCTTCGAGCCCTTTTTCACCACCAAGGGCGCAGTCGGAACCGGTCTTGGATTGTGGGTAAGCAAGCAGATTGTCGACAAGCATTCCGGAACCATCCAATTACGTTCCTGCACCGACGGCGCGCGCCGGGGAACGGCGTTCTCCGTGGTGTTACCGGTCGATCCCGTCATACCGGCGGAAGCCTGATGCGCTGCCGGTAACAAACGTTTGCTGCCGCCGGGCGTGATCGTATGCTGCTATGTCTCCGATTTTGGCGCGAATCGAATCTGCCCCGAGTTATAGCAGAACCAGAGTTGGTGTATCCCGACAGCAGTGCACCCAAGTCGACGCGACCATCAGGCGAGCGGCGGCCTCGCATTCATCGAACAGGACGCAGGGACTCTGGTTCTCCTCGAGTGTCCGTCTCTGAAATTCCAAACAAAACAGAGACTGTCATTCTGAGGGAACGGGGCCCCGAACGCTTTTCAGTTCGGGGGTGGTGAGCGAAGAATCTGCGTTTGTTCTTTCGCCAGTTTT
>Ga0224529_1000221_pt1 | contig 45447 bp, 43 predicted proteins | sample CBST50metaG_FD_179893 | JGI IMG/M metagenome (GOLD analysis project Ga0224529, IMG submission 179893) | Peat soil microbial communities from Stordalen Mire, Sweden - C.B.S.T50 | ecosystem: Environmental > Terrestrial > Soil > Wetlands > Peat | place: Sweden: Norrbotten County, Stordalen Mire...
AGACCGCCCCCCTGAGCCAGCCCCTGCTCCTGACCATGAAAGCGTCCTCTTCAACGGATAGGTCGTGTCCACTTAGAATGAAGTGGACACAACCTCACACTACAAAGGGCCTTCCGTCCACGCTTACACTTCGACGGCGAAAACGAAGCTTGGGCCAAGAATGTTGGAGCTGAAGATGACGAGTTTGTGGTCGGGGCTGAAGCGGACGTTCGGTTCTAATTTGTAGTCCTGCTTTGCCATGTTCACAAGATGTTGGGTGACGAAAAAGCCGGACTGGGTGAGACCTGTCTGATCGATCTCCGTTGGAACAGGACTTTCCCTTGGGCTGAAGAGCTCGATCCACTGACCGTTCTTCGATTTGGCCACCTGGGCGTAGTCTCCGCCGTCGCCGCAGAAGAGCTTGTCGTCGGGGGTCGCGTTATAGTGGATCGACCAGGCATCGCGCTCGACAGAGTACCATTTGCGCGCTCCGGTGTCGGTGTTGTAGCTGGCGAGGTAGAAGTTCTGCCCGCGCGGAACCTGTAGGTCATACCAGATGGTAACGCCGTCGGCGTCCCAGAACTCGTGGCCCGCAATCTCGCCGTTCATCGTGCGCTTGTGGATCAACTCGTTGTGTGAGCCGTCGGTATGCACGGTCCAGACGCGGTCTACCTTCCACCACAGCCCCTCGTGGCAGTACATCAATAAAGTGGGGTCTTTGGGCGAGAACTGCACATGGCTGAGCCAGTCAGTGCTGTGCAGCACCGTCATGATCTCGGCGGTCTTTAGGTTGAAGGTAAACAGTACCATCGGCAGATGTGCTGCCAGCCGTTCGTCCATCATCGTTGCTCGCCTGCTGGATTCTTTTAGGTTCATATTCACGCCGAATGTGGGCTTCTGCCCCTCAACATAGGTTCCGGCAATCAGTGTCTCGTCGGCGTTGAGTGCGGAAATAGTTGTGTTGGCAGGCAGGTCGGCTAGCTTCCTGACCTGACCCGAATTGACATCCATCGCATAAAGGCCGTTGTCGTTCACTTTCATAAAATAGACGGTTGGGGTCAGCTTGCCGACGACAAGGCAGGTTATCGGGTCCGACTCCAGCTTCCGTGACTTATACGTGGTCATGTCGAGCGCATAGAAGTTCCGGCTCACCGTATAGATCATCTGCGTTCCGCCTGAGGTGAAGGCGTTTTCGTTGAAGTAGAGACCTTCGGACTCTGGCTCGGCGGTCAGGCGCATCACTCGATGCCCGGTATCTCTATCCACCCAGGAGAATGCATCGCCCGTTAGAGAGGTTGCAGGGGACACGGGGGGTTGTGCTGCAAGAACCAGTGGAGAGAGTAGCAGAGTTATCAGGGCAGCGTATAGGATGCTTCGCGCCGAGAGTAAGGCTAGGTGGATTCGCATATCAGTTGCTCCTGATTGTTTGTGAATGTTTATGGGCGCTGCTGCGGCTAATATCCCGATGTGGAGCAGACTCCGTAGTTGTAATATTTTGGACTCCCAACACTTACAGAACCATCGGAGTAGTAGTAAGTTGTAATCTCAGTGATAGAACCGGAGACGCCACCGTCGCTGGAATCATCATACGTAGTTGTGACCGTGTAAAGAAGGTACACATATGTGTCACTACCACCACCACTACCACTGCCCGAGTCACCGCCGCCGCCGCCGCCGCCGCCGCTGCCACTGCTGCCTGTCGGTGCCGGCGTTGGAGGAGGTGGAGGAGGTGGAGGGAGAGGGGGAGGAGGACAGCCGTAGGCCCCGCCGCTGAGCACATAGAGTTCCTGAAGATCGCATTGGGTCGGGACAGTATTTGTGTTGCCCACAGGATTGGCCATTGTATTTGAACAATTCGTGCCGCTGCAATCGGTGACATCGAGAACCGAATGCGAGTCTTCGGTTGCCAGAACATCCACCAATTGGGATTCCGGGTAATCTGTCACGAGGTTATAACCGGCACTCGCGGGGAGCATCTGGTTATTGACGACAGTGACTTCAGCTATCTCCGCATTGTTGTCTGCTGGGTTTTGGCTCGGGACTGGATAGGTACACATATCCACGGGTGAAGTACACATCTGCGCTGTAGGCCCGGAGATATACAAGAACTGCGGGTTGGCTACAGTGGCTTGTACTGTCCCAGGGTACTGTCCCGCCGCGAAATTGTTAGCGAATTGAACAACCTGGTTCGGTGTAGTGAGTAGTACGGAATAATAAAAAGTTGTATAGGCGGTATTGGGTACAAATGATCTGCTCAGCTGCGCTCCTTGGTTGTTCAGTACATCAAATATATTGTCGAGTTCGTCGTTGATGGATTGCACAACGGTGGGCTGTGTCAACTGTGGTACGTTTTGGATTGACACACCGACGGTAGCATAGGAGACCATTGGCGCTACCACTTGCGTACCGTTGGAATAGCTGACCTGTGTGTAACTTGGACAATTGGTCGGGGCACTTGAAGGGCAACCCTGAGCCCCCGCCCGAGCGGCAATCACAAAGACAATACCTAGAATCGAGACTCTGCTCAGCATTATATGATCCTTTCAGGTATGGCCGGTTTCGTATCAGTTGTTCGGGTTGTCTTTCCTCTTACGGTTTATGAGCGTATCCTCGCTCATACCTGCATACGGCCAATGGCCTTCACGGACCGCTTTCGCCTGGGAGGGATGGACCGGCTGCGCGACCCCACTTGTCAAATCAATGTCGGACCGCATTACATAGAGGCCGTTTACCTCGGTGTGCTGAAGGGTAAGTAGGTATCGGTGACCAGGTTGTGTTCTTGCCGTTCCAGGTTCGGTGGGTCGGCCATGGACCTCACCGCTGGCTGTAAGCAGGCAACCGCCCTCGGCCCCGACATCAACAACCGAGCCGACGACAGGCTCATTCGGCTTGTCTTGATGATTGTCGGCGATCCGGTCGACCATGATATGGAGATCGGTATAGATCGCCTTGCCGCCCGGCGCTTCATGCACGTCATAGCTGAGGATGGTTCCGACGATCGAGTATTGGAAGGAGACATATGCCGGCAACGCAGCGTATGACTCCTTTGTCCAGGAGCCGTTTGGTACATCGGGATCTACATAGATGTTGTTGTATGGATAGAATCTCGAAAAATAATCGTCCTGCGCCTTACGCGCCTCGGCAGAGAGCGTGTCGGGTCGTGCGGCTTGCGGAACGCGGCTCCAGTTCGCCGCATCGTAAGGTGCGCCAGGCGCAGCACATGGATTTGCCTGAGGATTTGCCTGGGCGAATAATGAAGTCACGAAGGCGCATGTTGCGATTCCGAAGAAGAGCTTCAGCGCGAGATTGAGACGTGGGGTATCACTCATTTTCATTCACCGCTTATTGGATTCGACAGCCACGCGAAAGTGGCGTGGTTGAAGTGAAAGGAGAACGGAGGCTATAGTCTGCCGAAACTTCTCTGCGGGAGCGCCTATTCGATGGCTAATGGTTCAGTAGAAAAATTTGGTTGAAGTGCGATGTAGGAGCGCCGCAACTTTCAAATATCCAATTTCTCTATGCGGGGAATATATACCCCACTCCCCTGTGGGTGTCAAGTCTTTTCTCAACAATCTGCGAATTATTTTTGGGGGTCCGTCGCAGACCACCCCAAAGCCGCGCTAACCCATCCCCATCCATGAAGAGTTGCATTGTCCACGGGAAGAGAGTTTTACTGCGTCGCAAACGGCGCCGCGGCAGGCGACCCGGAATGGCCCAGTGTCACATGCACCACGTCGCCCTGCACCACGCGTCGTCCAGCCTGTGGGCTCTGCGCCATGACGATGCCGGAGGTATGGCCAGTCGCGGCGGCAGGCACTCGATTCTGTGTCTGTCCCGTGCTGGCTGCCGCAGTGGGCAATGCGTTCTCCGAGACCGCAGCCAGGTGCAGCCCGGCGCTTGCCGCGCGCGCGTTGGCGGCGGAGAAGCTGAGCCCCACCAGCGACGGCATCGCATACGCATTCGGCTGCGCGGCGGCGGGATCGCTCACCAGCAGGCTGACCCGCGGCCCATCGACCCCGCTGGCGTTGGCCGTCGGCGTCTGCGTCAGCACCACGTCGGGATCGCCGGCAATGGCAAAGTGCGCCACCGCGCCCAGCTCCAGCGATAGCCGCCGAATGCCAATGGTCGCGGCGCGCTCCGTCTGCCCCGTCAGGTCGGGAATGTTGACGCGCTGCCCCCCCAGCGACTCGGTGATGCGCACCGGCCACTCGCGGCGCACGCGCGAACCCGCCGCGGGGTCCTGCGACAAAATGCGCCCGGCGGGAACGTCTGCGGAGTAGAACCTGTTCTCCAAATTGAGTGCGAGCCCCTGGCGACTTGCCAGGCTGTTGGCATCGTCCACGGTCAGGCCGCTCAGGTTGGGCACCACCGCCTCGCGCCCATGGATCGCCAGCCGCATCGCGATGAACGCCGAGATCAACGCCACGGCAACCAACGCCAACGCGCCCAGTACGAGCGTGAAAAATCGTTTCATCGCAGGATCAAACTCCACATGCGGCGCTTCGATTATCTCACCATGGCCGTCAAGCCATCCGGCATGTGAGATCTTCGCTTCCTTCCGCGCTTACTCCAGCGTATTGCCGCCGTTGACCGAGATCTTCTGCCCGGTAATAAAACCAGCCTCGTCGCTGGCCAGAAACACAACCGCGCGCCCCACGTCGGCGGGCACTCCCATGTGTCCCACCGGCACGGCCTGCGCATACGCCAGCTTGTCGGCCTCTGGATCGTTGGCGTGCCGCTCGGTCGGAATCCAGCCCGGGGCCACCAGGTTCACCGTCACGCCCGTCGGCCCCAACTCGCGAGCCCACGAGCGCATCTGCCCAAGTTGCGCTCCCTTCGCCGCAACGTAGTTGGCGAAGCGCGGACTGCCCAGCTCCACCACCTCGCTGCCGATCTGGATGATCCGCCCGAAGCCGCGCTCCCGCATCCCCGGCAGCACGGCGCGCAGAATCAGCAGCGGCGACTTCACAAAGAACTCAAGCTGGTCCAAATACGACTGCCAGGTCTGCTCTTCGATCGAGAGCATGGGCTGCGGTCCGGTGGCGTTCAGTACGGCAACGTCGATCGGCCCCAGGCTCGCCTCCACCTCGCGCGCCATCCGCGCCACCGCGGCCTCGTCGCGCACGTCGGCGTGGAAGGGCTGCGCCACCAGCTTGCGCGCGTCCAGCTCCGCACACAGCCGCTCGGCCCGCCCGGCGCCGGCAAAGTAGTTCACCGCGACGCGATAGCCCGCCTCGGCAAGTGCAATCGCCATGGCGGCTCCCAGCCCGTGCGACCCTCCGGTAACCAGCGCAGTTCGATTCATGCATTCAGCATACGTCTTCGCAAGAAGTTAATCCGCACGCAGCCGCTTTGCCGGGACGACCTCCGAGTGCTCCGTTGGCACGTGCCGCGATACGCCTGAACAAGCTGCGGACCGTGCCGCCTCGACGAGTGCCCGCTCATCGCAAAGTGCTCGTAAGCGGAGAGCCCGGCGGAGGAGAAGCTTCAAGAGACTGGAAGAAACGATCAGCGGCTCCAGGAACGGAGGGAAGCTCTAAGGGAGGCGGCAGAGACGAACATCTGCTATGTCCAAAGTTTTTTGCGGGAATCAGGCAAACGACAAGCAGCAAAACCGCCGCTATCACGATTCCACCATAGTGGACGATCTGTTCGAAGCATCTCTGCATGTTTCACCGTTTTGCATGTACACTATATCGTACATACAGTATAGCGTACAGACCGGAAGAATGAAGAGGTATGACAACGCTCGCCTCTTCTTCGGGGAAAAAGCCCGGTCTGAAAGCCGCTTTCGGGGCCGTCTTGCGCCAGCGCAGGATAGAGTTGGGGATGTCGCAGGACGAGCTCTCGGCGCGTTCGGGATACCAGCGGGCTTACATCAGCCAGATCGAGCGAGGCCTCAACAGCCCGACGTTGGGAATGATCTTCGACGTAAGCACGGTGCTGGGCATTCGCCCTTCCACGCTGCTTCGAAGGACAGAAAAACTGTCCGCCTTTTCCGAGGGAATCAACTCACGGAACTAGAACATCGCTTCGCCGCCATTGCCAAAAACATAGACGTGCGGCGACGGATGGTCGTTGGGAAATATAAAGACACGCAGCCCGCTGATCCTTCCCATATGTCCGCACCATGCGATATGCTTCCGACCTATGAATCAATCCACCTTTGCCGCCCTGCTTCTTCTTACCATCCCGCTCGCCGCCCAGACGTCAGCCACCAACGCGCCTGCAAACCCCGCGTCTCCGGTCGTCGCAACCAGAACGGCCCCGCCAACCGGCTTCACCAATTCCATTGTTCTGTGGCCCGCGGGCGCGCCGTTGGCGCACGGAACAACCGAGGGGGACATTCCCAAGCTCTTCACCTATCCCGCCGCGGGCGCAGGCCCGCACAGCGCCGTCATTGTGATGCCTGGCGGAGGCTATACCCATGAGGTCATGGAGCAGGAGGGCGCGGCCGAGGCGCGCTGGCTCGTTGCGCATGGCATCTCCGCCTTTGTGCTGGAGTACCGGCTCGCGCCCGCATACGCATACCCCGCGCCCATGCTCGACGCCTCGCGCGCCATTCGCTACGTCCGCTCCCACGCCGCTGAGCTTGCAGTAAACCCCAATCGGATCGGCGTCTGGGGATTTTCCGCCGGAGGTCATCTCTCCGCATACATGGCCACCACGCACAAGCCTGGCGATCCCACCGCCGCCGATCCCATCGACCGCGTCTCCGACCGCCCCGACTTCGCCATCATTTCCTACGGTGTACTCGCGTTGGATCTCTACACTCGCTCCGGCACGGTTCCCTTGCAAACCCTCATCGGCCCGCACCCCACACAAGCCGCCATCGATGCCGTCGACCCGTTCAAGCACGTCTCCGCCGACACCAGTCCCTGCCTCATCTATTCCACCACCGGAGACAAGACGGTCGACCCGCGCAACGCCACCGAATTTTACGAGGCCCTAAAGTCCGCCGGTGTCCCCGTGGAACTGCACATCTTCGAGCTTGGGGCCCATGGCACGCACATGGGAGTAGACCAACCCCCTGCGATGCGCGAACTCACCCTCTTCCCCACACTGCTCACCAACTGGCTGCAACTTCACGGCTGGATGGCTCCACAGCCGTAGGGTTCCAGCATCGTGGCAATCCGGAACCGCGGTAAACCACCTGCGGATCTGTGGGAACTCTCTGCTCTATTTCACTCCCGCAGGCTTATTTTTCGCCTGTTTTGACCGCCAACCACGCGGTTTCCCTCCACTCCGCCTGTCGATGCAATGGCTTATGACCCCATCCCCAGCGCACGGAACTTATCCACAGAATTCTTTAGTTTTGCACTTGCATGCACAGGCACCCCACTCATAATGTCTCTTCAACTGATGACCGAGCAGCGAGTCGGTGGTTGGGTTCAAAGGCAGGGCCGGAAGGTCGTTCCCAGACGAAAGTCGAAGGTTTGATCGCTCGGTAGCCGGAGGGTTGGTCGAAGACGCAAGTCCAAGATTGGCCGAAAGGTAGCGCCAGAGGACACAACAACCGATGAGAGTCGGAGGTTGGGTTCGCGGGCAGAGCTGGAAGGTTGGCAGTCGGCGCAAGCCGGAGGCCATCTGGATGGCGAAGCTGGAAGGTTGGCACTCGGCGAAAGTCGGAGGCTGGCCGGAAAGCACAGCCGGAGGGTCGGCCAGAGGCGCAAGCCGATGGTTGGCACAACGGCTCAATCGGAGAGTCGGCCACGGCGCAAGTCGATGGTTGGCACAACGGTTTAATCGGAGAATAGACCAGAAGCGCAAGCCGATGGTTGGCGCAACGGTTGGGCTGGAAGATCGATTGAAGGCGCAAGCCGGAGAAAGGTCGGAAGATTGAGCTGGAAGATCGATCGATGGCGCAAGCCGGAGTGAGGTCGGAAGGCGGAGTCGGCGGATGCAGCAACCGATGAGAGTCGGAGGTTAGGTTTAAAGGCAGGGCCGGAAGGTCGATTGAAGGCGAAAGCTGGAGGTTGACTGAAAGGCCGAGCCGGAAGATGGATCGAAAGCGAAAGCTGGAGGTTCATCGGAAGGCATGGCCGGAGGATCGGCAGGCGGCGACGGTCGCAGGTCGGTCGAAAGGCGGAGCCGGAAGGTCATTCGGCGGCGCAAGCCGCAGGTTGACTGGAAGGTTGGGCCGGAGGGTCGGTCGCCAGCGCAAGTTGGCGATGAATCGGAAGGGTTGCCGGAAGGTTGGTCGCCAACGCAAGTTGGAGATCGATTGGAAGGCAAGCCGGAAGATTGGTCGGTGGCGCAAGCCGCGGACAGACCGGATGGCTGGCCGTTGGATCTGATACCGATATTCAGTCGGAGGTTGAGTTGGAAGGCGACGCTGGAAGGTTGGCAGACGGCGCAAGTCGGCAACCGACGCAAGTTGGTAGCTTATGAGAGTCGGCGGTTGATCGGAAAGCGAGGCCGAAGGGTTGGTTCGCGACGCAAGTCGCAGGTTGGCCCATCGGTAGCCGGAAGGCGCAACACCCGATTAGAACTGCGAGTTCTTCATGATGAAACGCCAGAGACCCGACGGGATCTCTGGCGTTTTCGTTTAACCCCGGCCAATCTTTACTTCACGGGGCCGATGCGGTGAGTGTCCAGCGCGATATCGTCGTAGTAGATATCAAACGGCACAGGCGTGGCGCCGCGCAGCAGAAAGCCGAACGCAACATCGGTGAAGGCGCCGATTAGATCGCTGGATTGCGTGGTGGACTTATACGAGAAGGGCGTGTCCATCACCTTTTCGCCGTCCACCCAGATGGCTTCCTGGTCGGGATGGTCGTTGAATTCCCACTCCAGCAGAAACCAGTGGCCAAGCGGGACGGTACTGCCGGGGTGCCAGTCTTCGCCGTTCTCGATCTGGTCGGTATAGGTGGTCTGAAAGTTGCCGTGCGAGGTTGCCACTTCAAAGAACCTGGATCTGGGGAATCCCGCGGTGCCCGCCATGAGGAAGACGGTGTGCCGGTCGGGAACCACGGGAGCGATGTAGACATATGCGCGGCCAAAGTGGTGATGCTGCAAGGCCGCAGGCAGGTTCTTCGCCATCAGGTAGGCGTGCGTGCTCGACGCGGGCGCGGGGCAGCGGACCAGCAGAGCGTACTTGCCGTGCGCCACCATGTCCTGCTGCACCTGCATGATGTTGCCGCCGGTGATGTTCTCCGTCCACACATTCGGGTTGATGGCGCCCGATTCGAAGTCTTCGGAGAAGAGCGGTTTGGACTGCGTGGGTTGCTGCGCGGCAGGGCCGACCGAGCCGGAGAGCGCAAGGATGATGACCAACAGAATCGGTTTACTCAGGCTGGCTATCTTCATGGGGGAAGGATACGCCAAGCCGACCCCCGAAACCATCTCAGAAGTTGTGCGGGGGGGGGTGGGTACCTCGTAACATCTCTGGATTCATCATACTACGCGATTTTAGATACAACATCTAGATTCAAAATGCGTTATATCTATCAATTAGAAAACAAACTGGTTACAGGTTGCGCCTGCGCGCAAGCTATAAATTGCTGTTGTAGGCAAATAAGAGAGGCCGGGCGGATCGCCGAGCCTCTTTGATTTCTCTACTATCTTAATTCTACCGGATTGACCATAACTACTATGCCAACTATTTTTGGCTAATTTTCACGGCTAACATACTTTTTTTGTTTGGTTTGCCGGATTGACGCCTGATTGAGACCCTTGACAAGAATTAGGGAGGTTCGGGGTACGAGGTTCGTGGTTCGTGGGGCAAACGACTCGCTGACGCGGATGCCACATTCATCCGGCATTGCAGGAAGGGCGACATATTCCTAAGCGCTTGGGTTATTTCGATGATGCCTAGAGGTGAGATGTGTGCGGATACAGAACCCACATCTCAGAATCGAGATGCGGGAAGCTAACGGTCAGCGAGCGGCGGGCTTGCGGGGACGGCCACCCTGCCAAGTCATTCAGCGAGCGGCGGACTTGCGGGGACGGCCTCCGAGTGCTCCGTTGGCGCGGGCGGCGGTGAGCTTGGCCAGACTGCGGGCCTTGCCCCCCTCTGCGCCGAGCCGCGCCGCCATCCACTTGCGCGAACCGAGGATGCCGTCTATGAGCGGGGGCACATAGAGGTCTGCATCGAGCTTCGGGAAGTGGAGACCGTAGCCGGATGAGTTGATTTCGATCTCGCTGAGCTGTGCGGGACTGGCATCTTCGAGGCCCTGCGCGTCCCGCGGAGAGAAGAAGATGCCGATGCCGTTGGAGAGCTTGACGATGATGCTCTTCGTTCTGCGGTCGTAGTAGGCTGCAGTAGCGGCGGGGGTGCTGGCCTTCAGAGCCTTCCCACGTGCGCTCGCCTTCTTAAATTCCTCGTTAGTAATAACCATGAACATCCTTCCATGCAGTGCATAGTTCAGCCATATGTCGATTCAATGCGTCTGCGACGCGGTTGAGTTGGCGGTGTGTGAAACCGTTGTTCTCGCGCAGGCTGACTGGGCCTATCGGACAGTTGAGATAAAAAATCGCTTTATTCTCCGCGCCAGCGATGTGAACATGTGCCGGGCGATGATCATTCCCATAGATGACTACGCGAAGATTGCCAATTCTCAGGATGGTCGGCACAGAAGCAGCATACCACATTCCCAACCGCTTGGGTTATTTGAATGGAGGAAGACTCGAGTGCCCCGTTGAAACCCAGATATTAGAATCGAGATGTCGGGACACCCGGCAAGTCCGTTCAGTTGGCCGGGCTTGGGTGGGAAGGCGTCAGCACCGTGAACGGGAAGATACTTATGTTCTGAGTCCCCATCATCAGCGCGTACTCGCCGGGTTCGAGGGGGGATTGCGGGCGGATCAGCCAGTACTGCGGCTCCGGTTGCGAGACATCTGCCGGAACCAGATCGGTCTTATTGGCATCGGCCATTTTTGAACCACCGGCGACCGGATAAACGATCATTCTGCCGCCATCGAGTTCCCTTGCGCCTTTCTTCGGATGCAGCCTGACGAGCACAGGGGCGCCGGGAATTGAGAAGAAGTGACAGATGCAGATGGTGGGCTGTGCCACCTCTGTCTGGGTGGAGGCATGGTCGCCGTCATATTCGGCCACAATTTTTGCAGGGACCATTCCATACGAAAGGCCTGCCGCAAGGCTGTGCGCAGTTTTGGTTTTGGTTGGATTCTGATTCGCTACCGCTGTCCATTCGGTCCCCCGGATATAGATTCCGGCGCGATTGGTCGGGTAATCTGCGGTGAACTCCTTGCCGCTGTCTTGTGCCGGATGATTGTCTTCAGCAGTGCCAGCCGGCACCGGGTTATTCTGCGCATGGACAGCGAGGAGGACAGATGAAGCGAGGACAAAACAGGAAAACCAGATAGTACGTTGCATATTTTTCTTGGCCCGCGATGAAGACCCTTTATCAGGACGGGACAAGGGTAGCAACGTCGATCCGGAAGATCAACTGCAATCGGAGAAATGGCCTGGGCAGTAATGCGAGATTGTTCCCCTTCACAGTAATAAGGAATGGCCTTACTGGCGGCGAAGGCGAAAAGCAGATTCCCTTCATACCCCGACGAGCAAATTCGCTCGTCGGGGGCCCGGCTTCGGGAATGACAAACAAATAGGGACAAAGAAGACGGCAGAGCCGAAGCTCTGTCGTTTGGATTATTACGCAAAGCGTCGAGGACGGCACGAAGTGCTATCGGAAGGTCATTTCCAGTTTGACGCCGGAGTAGTTGGTTCGTGGGGCGATCTGGCGGCCGGGTCGTTGCTCGAAGTAGACCAGGCCGTAGCGCTCCATGGTCTTGAGCGTGCGCGAGAGGTTCGACTTGGCGCGTCCGGTGGTCTCGGCCAGCTCGGTGAGCGACTGCGGCTGCGTCTTGACGATCAGCGCGAGCAGTGCGCGGTTGCGGTCCGAGAGCACCTGAGACATAGTCTCCAGCGACTGGAACCAGACCTTCGGCTCGTTGCGCGCCGGGACGTACTGCCCGCGCGCGATGGCCATGGTCCGCTTCTTGTACTGTTCCAGCGTGGCGATGCCGACCTTCAGTGTGTTCATGGCTGCGTACTCCTTTTCTGCAAGATGGTTTCCACCTCTGTCCAGAAGTCCGCGAGCAGCGTTGCGGCATCTGCGTAGGTGTAAAAACGGGCCCGTTGGCCGGAGTGCCTGTGGTCGTACTCGATGCGGGTGCGCGCTCCCGGCCCTGCACCCTCGCGAACGGCGTGCGCGTTGTCGAAGCCGAGCAGCCGCGTGCCGTCTTCGTCGTGCAGCGTCAGCGAGTAATCCAGTCCGTGCGGCCTCTCCGGCGAGACGGCGGCCCGCTTTACTACAAACTTGACCCAGCACTTTCCGTCCGTGTCCACCACGAAGCTCTCGCCATCGAGCAGCAGGAGCGTGTCGAGGCTGGGGTCGCGAACCGCCATCCTTCAATGTTATTATCGGGTGATAACCATGTCAAGTTGAAAGCAAAAGAAACGGCAGAGCCGAAGCTCTGCCGTTTGTTGTTTTGTATTTGGGCGCGAAGCGCTTATACGCGGAGCGTCGAGGACCGCACCCTTCGACAAGCTCAGGGCAGGCTACGTGCCTATTCGGCGGCCATTTCTTCTTGTTCGCCTTCCATGCGCATGAGTTCGAGTTCGTGCTCTTCGGCTTCGATGGCTGCCGTGACCTCGTTCTGCACCTGAGCTGCCGCCTCTTCCAGCTCCGCGGAGAGATGGACGTTGCGGTAGTACTCCATGCCGGTTCCGGCGGGGATGAGGCGGCCGACGATGACGTTCTCCTTGAGTCCGCGCAGCGTGTCTATCGAGCCATTGATGCTGGCTTCGGTCAGTACGCGTGTGGTCTCCTGGAAGCTGGCCGCCGAGATGAAGCTGTCGGTGGAGAGCGACGCCTTGGTGATGCCGAGCAGCAGCGAACGTCCGATGGCGGGACGACCGCCAGTCATCAGCACGCGCTGGTTCTCCTCGTTGAAGCGGAAGCGGTCGGTCTGCTGCTCGAGCAGGAAGGTGGTGTCGCCGACCTCCTCGATCTTGACCCAGCGCAGCATCTGGCGAACGATGGTCTCGATGTGCTTGTCGGAGATGGTGACACCCTGCAGGCGGTAGACCTCCTGGATTTCGTTGACCAGGTACATCTGCAGCGCGCGTTCGCCGAGGACTTCGAGGATGTCGTGCGGGTTGCGCGGCCCATCGATGAGCGGGTCGCCGGCGCGCAGCCGTTCGCCCTCCTGCACGTTGACGTAGACGCCGCGCGGAACGCTGTACTCCTCTTCCTGACCGTTGTCGGCGGTGACGTAGACCTTGCGCTGGCCCTTCGAGACCTCGCCGAAGCGGACCACGCCGTCGATCTTGCTGATGATGGCTGGATCGCGCGGCTTGCGCGCCTCGAAGAGTTCGACGACGCGCGGCAGACCTCCGGTGATGTCCTTGGTGCGCGTGGTTTCGCGCGGGATCTTGGCAAGGATGTCTCCGGGGAAGAGCTCGTCGCCGTCGGCCACCATGAGGTGGGCGCGCGATGGCATCAGGTAACGCTTGCTGCCAGCGGAGCCTTTAACAATGATGGCGGGCTGACGCTTCTCGTCGGTGGAGTCGGCGACCACCAGGCGGCTGAGGCCGGTGACCTCGTCCACCTCGTCGTTCAGCGTGACGCCCTCCTGCAGGTCCTTGAAGTGGACGGTGCCGGCGATCTCCGTGAGCAGCGAGAAGGTGTAGGGGTCCCACTCGCCGAGGATGTCGCCCTGCGCGATCTTGACACCTTCTTCGACCTTGAGCTTTGCGCCGTAGACAATGGCGTAGCGCTCCTTCTCGCGGCCCTTATCGTCGATGACGGCGATGGATCCGTTGCGGTTCATCGCCACCAGGCTGCCGTCCTTCGAGCGCACGGTGACCAGGTTGATGAAGCGGATGGTGCCGGCGTTCTTGGCCTCGATGTGCGATGCGTCGGAGACGCGGCTGGCGGTTCCGCCGATGTGGAAGGTGCGCATGGTGAGCTGCGTACCCGGTTCGCCGATGGACTGTGCCGCAATGACGCCAACGGCCTCGCCCATCTCCACCAGCTTGCCGGAGCCGAGATTGCGCCCGTAGCAGAGGATGCAGACGCCACGCTTGGATTCGCATGTGAGCACGGAGCGGATCTTGACGCGCTCGATGCCCGCGGCCTGCACGGCGGAGGCGAGGTCTTCGTCGATCTCCTGGTTCACCTCGACGATGGTCTTGCCCTCGAAGTCCTTCAGCTTCTCCAAGCTGACGCGGCCGATAATGCGGTCGCGCAGCGGCTCGATGATCTCGCCCGCCTCGATGATCGGGGTAACGTAGATGCCTTCGACGGTGCCGCAGTCGTGTTCGGAGATGATGACGTCCTGCGCAACATCGACCAGGCGGCGCGTCAGATAGCCGGAGTCGGCGGTCTTCAGCGCGGTGTCGGCCAGTCCCTTGCGGGCTCCGTGCGTGGAGATGAAGTACTGCAGCACGGTGAGGCCTTCGCGGAAGTTGGCCGTGATGGGCGTCTCGATGATCTCGCCCGATGGCTTCGCCATCAGACCGCGCATGCCGGAGAGCTGGCGGATCTGCTGCTTCGATCCCCGGGCGCCCGAGTCGGCCATGATGTAGATCGGGTTCATGGCCCCCTCCTTGTCGGCGCGCTTCATGTTGTTGAACATCTCATCGGCAACGCGCTCGGTGACGCCGGACCACATCTGGATCACTTTATTGGAGCGCTCGCCGTTGGTGATGGCGCCATCCAGATACTGCTGCTGCATGGCGAGAACGGTCTTCTCCGCTTCGCTCACCAGTGTGTACTTGGAGTCTGGGATGACCATGTCGTCGAGGCCAACCGAGAGTCCGGACCGGGTGGCATAACGGAAGCCGAGGTCCTTGATCCTGTCCAGCATCTTGACCGTAATCTCCAGGCCGAGGTTCAGGTAGCAGTAGTTGACGAGCTGGCCAATTCCCTTCTTCTTCAGCAGGCCGTTGATGTATGGCATGCCCTCGGGCAGCGCATCGTTGAGGATGGCGCGGCCAACCGTGGTGGAGAGGAACTGCTTGTTGAAGTGCACTACCTCGGTGTGGTTCAGGTCCTGATCGTCGTAGGCGGTGGTCATGTCCAGCACCGGGCCGGTGTAGCGCAGGCGGATGGGCGAGAGCGTCTCGACCTGCTTGGCCTCGAGCGCCATCAGCACCTCTTCGATGTTGGCAAAGACGCGGCCCTCGCCGATGGCATTGACCTTGGCCTTGGTGAGGTAGTAGATGCCCAGCACCATGTCCTGCGTGGGCACGGTGATGGGCTGGCCGCTGGCCGGCGAAAGGATGTTGTGCGAGGCCAGCATCAGCACCGAGGCCTCGATCTGCGCCTCGGGCGAGAGCGGGATGTGCACGGCCATCTGGTCGCCATCGAAGTCGGCGTTGAAGGCGGTGCAGACCAGCGGATGGATCTTGATGGCCTTGCCCTCCACCAGCACCGGCTCAAAGGCCTGAATACCGAGACGATGCAGCGTGGGCGCGCGGTTCAGCAGAATCGGATGGTCCTTGATGACCTCTTCCAGGATGTCCCACACAATGGGCTCCTGCATCTCCACCATCTCCTTGGCCTGCTTGATGGTGGTGCAGTGGCCGGTCTGTTCCAGGCGGTGGTAGATGAAGGGCTTGAAGAGTTCCAGCGCCATCTTCTTGGGCAGGCCGCACTGGTGCAGCTGCAGCTCGGGGCCGACCACGATGACCGACCGTCCGGAGTAGTCCACGCGCTTGCCGAGGAGGTTCTGGCGGAAGCGGCCCTGCTTGCCCTTCAGCGTGTCGGAGAGCGACTTCAGCGGGCGATTGTTGGCGCCGCGCAGAACGCGTCCACGGCGGCCGTTATCGAACAACGCATCGACGGCCTCCTGCAACATGCGCTTCTCGTTGCGCACGATGACCTCGGGAGCATGAAGGTCCATCAGCTTCTTGAGCCGGTTGTTGCGGTTGATGACGCGGCGATAGAGGTCGTTCAGATCGGACGTTGCGAAGCGGCCGCCGTCCAGCGGAACCAGAGGACGCAGCTCCGGCGGAATCACCGGGATCACGTCCAGAATCATCCACTGCGGCTTGTTGTCGGACTTGCGGAAGGCCTCGACAATCTTCAGCCGCTTGGAGTACTTGAGCTTCTTCTGCAGCGAGGTCTCGGTCTTGATGCGCTCGCGCAGTTCGACGGAGAGTTCGTTGACGTCGACCCGCTTCAGCAGTTCCTTGATCGCCTCGGCGCCCATCATGGCCTTGAATCCGGAGGGACGGTACTGCGTGTCCAGCTCGCGGAACCTGGTCTCGTCCTTGATGACCTCGCGCTCCTTGACCGGCGCGTCGCCTGGATCGACCACAACGTACGACTCGAAGTACAGCACCGCCTCCAGCTCGCGCAGGCTGATGTCCAACAGATGCCCAATGCGGCTGGGCAGTCCCTTGAAGAACCACACATGCGAGCAGGGGCTGGCCAGCTCGATGTGGCCGAGCCGTTCGCGGCGAACCTTGCTGAGCGTCACTTCCACGCCGCACTTGTCGCAGATCACTCCGCGGTGCTTCATGCGCTTGTACTTGCCGCACAGGCACTCCCAGTCGGTGATGGGTCCAAAAATCCGAGCGCAGAACAGGCCGTCGCGCTCCGGCTTGAAGGTGCGGTAGTTGATTGTCTCTGGCTTGGTCACCTCGCCATGCGACCAGGAGCGGATCTTCTCCGGGCTGGCAAGCTGGATCTTGATGGCGTCAAAGTCGAGGATCGGTCCGGTGAGTTCAAAGGGGCTGGAGCGGAACATAGTTTGCGTCTCCGTGGTGGCAGCGGGTTGGCTGCGGTTGCTCAATCTGTTCCGCGATGACTTTCGGCGCATCGCGATGCCTTGGTTCTGGTGCTGGTGCCCATTTCGATTGTGGTGTTGCTGTGTTTCTTCCGGGGCTAAAGCCCCTATAATTTTGCTGGCGGAAGTCAGGGGGCTAAAGCCCCCTGCTCCCTCCGTAATGCGTTATTCGGTTAAGGCGAGCTCAGGCAGCGGTACCTTCTTCTGGTCGATCTGCTTGATCAGCTCGACGTCGAGGCACAGCGACTGCAACTCGCGGATAAGAACGTTGAATGATTCGGGCACGCCGGGCTCGATCGCCGCCTCGCCCTTGACGATGGCCTCGTAGATCTTGGTGCGGCCGAAGACATCGTCGGATTTCGCGGTCAGCAGCTCCTGCAGGATGTAGGCCGCGCCGTATGCCTCCAGCGCCCAAACCTCCATCTCGCCGAAGCGCTGTCCGCCGAACTGCGCCTTGCCGCCCAGCGGCTGTTGCGTGATGAGCGAGTATGGCCCGATGGAGCGCGCGTGGATCTTGTCGTCAACAAGATGCGAGAGCTTCAGCATATAGATGTAGCCAACCGTCGCCGGCTGCTCGAACGGTTCGCCAACCATGCCGTCGTAGAGCTGCGTCTTGCCCGAGCTGGGCAGGCCGGCGGACTTCAGCAGCGCCTTGATCTCGCTCTCGCGCGCGCCATCGAAGACCGCGGTGCCGAACCATATGCCGCGCTTCATCCCGGCGGCCGCGCGAATAGTCTGCGCGTCGTCCAGATCGAGAAGCTGGTTGAGTGCCGCGGTTCCGGCAAAGCGCGCCTTGAAAAGTTCGCGCACCTCGTCTGCCGACTGCATCTCCGCGGCCGCCTCGGCGATCTGCTTGCCCAGTTCGTGCGCCGCCCAGCCCAGATGCGTCTCCAGAATCTGTCCGACGTTCATACGAGAGGGCACACCCAGCGGGTTCAGCACAATCTCCACCGGCGTCCCATCGGGAAGGTACGGCATGTCCTCCTCGGGCAGGATGCGCGCGATGACGCCCTTGTTGCCGTGGCGTCCGGCCATCTTGTCGCCCACCGACAGCTTGCGCTTCATGGCGATGTACACCTTCACCATCTTGATGACGCCGGGCGAAAGCTCGTCGCCCTTCTGCATCTTGCCGACCTTGTCGTTGGTGATCTTGCGCAGCACGTCGATCTGGCGGCTGGTCATCTCCTCGATCTCGTCGATCTGCTCGTTGACGCGCGGGTCCTTGTCCGCATAGCGAATGCGCTTCAGGTTGCGTGTCGAAATCAGCTCGATGGTGTCGCGGTCGAGGATGTCTCCCTTCGAGAGCAGCTTCTTGTTGGTGCGCTCGTCGTGCAGGTCGCTGAGCACCTCCTTGGCGCCAAGAATTCCTTCCAGCCGCTTCAGCCGCTCGTCGGTCAGAATGCGGATCTCGTCGGCCAGGTTGCGCTCCAGCTTCTCGATCATCTCCTGCTCGATCTGCTTGGCGCGCTCGTCCTTCTCCTGTCCCTTGCGGCTGAAGATGCGCACATCGACGATGGTTCCCTCGATGCCCGGAGGGCAGGTCAGCGATGCGTCGCGAACGTCGCCCGCCTTCTCGCCGAAGATGGCGCGCAGCAGTTTTTCTTCCGGCGTCAACTGCGTCTCGCCCTTGGGCGTCACCTTGCCCACCAGGATGTCGTTGTGGCCGACGCTGGCGCCGATGCGGATGATCCCACTCTCGTCCAGGTCGCGCAGTGCGTGCTCGCTGACGTTGGGGATGTCGCGCGTGATCTCTTCCGGTCCCAGCTTGGTGTCGCGCGCCTCGATCTCGAACTCCTCGATGTGGATGGAGGTGTAGTAGTCTTCCTTCACCAGCTTTTCGCTGATGAGGATCGCGTCCTCGAAGTTGTACCCGCGCCACGGCATGAAAGCGACCAGAACGTTGCGTCCCAGGCCGAGTTCGCCCTGCTCCGTGCACGGCCCGTCGGCGATCACCTGCCCCTTGAGGACGCGGTCGCCCTGGCTGACAATGGGCTTCTGGTTGATGCATGTGTTCTGGTTGGAGCGCTTGAACTTGGTCAGTTGATAGATGTCCGAGCCGACCTCGCGCGAGAGCTGCGTGGGATGGTGTTCTCCCTCGACGCGCACGATGATGCGCTGGGAGTCCACCGAATCCACGATGCCGTTGCGCTTGGCCAGAATCACGGCGCCGGAGTCGCGCGCGGTGACGCCCTCCATGCCGGTGCCGACGTAGGGAGCTTCAGAGACCAGCAGCGGCACCGACTGGCGCTGCATGTTTGCGCCCATCAGAGCGCGATTGGCGTCGTCATGTTCCAGGAACGGAACCAGCGAAGCGGCCACCGAGACCAGTTGCTTCGGCGAAACGTCGATGTAGTCCACGTCCGCCTTGTTGACCATCACGAAGTTACCCTGGCGCCGCGCATCGACGACGTTCTGCACGATGTTCAACTTCTCATCCAGCTCGATGTTGGCCTGCGCAACGGTGTGCCGGTCTTCCTCCCAAGCCGAAAGGTAGAAGCTGAACGGCTCAACCTCCACCGTGCGCTTCTTCTCCTTGCGCAGGCGGTCGTTCAGCTTGCGCAGCTCGTTGGCCTCGATGTGGTCGCCCTGGCGCAGCGTACTCTCTCCGGCGTTGACCACCGCGAAGTAATCCAGAACGCGCCCTTCCTTCACGCGGCGGTAGGGCGACTCGATGAAGCCGTACTCGTTGATGCGCGCAAAGCACGAAAGCGAACTGATGAGGCCGATGTTCGGGCCTTCCGGCGTTTCAATCGGGCAGATGCGCCCGTAGTGCGTGGGATGGACGTCGCGCACCTCGAAGCCCGCGCGCTCGCGCGACAACCCGCCCGGCCCGAGGGCGGAGAGGCGGCGCTTGTGCGTGATCTCCGACAGCGGATTGGTCTGGTCCATGAACTGCGAGAGCTGGCTCGATCCGAAGAACTCGCGGATCGCCGCCATCACCGGCTTGGCGTTGATCAGGTCGTGCGGCATCGCCGTCGACATCTCCTGATAGACGCTCATCTTTTCCTTGATGGCGCGCTCCATGCGCACCAGCCCGATGCGGAACTGGTTCTCCATCAGCTCGCCGACGGCGCGCACGCGGCGGTTGCCCAGGTGGTCGATGTCGTCCACCATGCCGATGTTCTTGCGCAGCTTCAGCAGGTAGCGGATGGTCCCGTAGAAGTCCTCCGGCGTCAGCGTGCGCTTGTCCAGCCCGCTGGCGTCCTGGTTCTCGTAGAGCTTGATGTTGAACTTCAGCCGGCCAACGCGCGAAAAGTCGTACTTGCGCTGGTCGAAGAACATGCCCTCGAAGAGCGCGCTCGCCGTATCGAGCGTCGGCGGGTCGCCGGGACGCAGCTTGCGGTAGATCTCGATCAGCGCCTCTTCCGGCTTGCGCACCGTGTCGCGGCGCAGCGTGTTGGTGATGATGTTGCCCACATCGTCGCGCTCCGGGAAGAAGACCTCGATCGAGGTCACGCCCGCCTGCAGCACCTTGTGCAGCTTGTCGGCGGTCAACTCCTGGTTTGCCTCATAGAGCAGTTCGCCGGTGGTCATATCCACCACATCCGACGCAGTCATTGCGCCGTCGAACTCGCTGGTCTCCACCTCGACTGACTCGATCTTGTGCGAACGCAGCAACTTTATGGTATGGGGCGTGATCTTGCGCGTGGCCGGAGCAAGCTCCTCGCCCTTCACCGTGATGCCCAGCGCGGGACGCGTGCCCACCAGGTTGGTCGACTGGGTCTCGGGGACCACCTTCCAGTACAGCTTGCCGTCCTTCACGTGGATCGTGTCCACCGTGTAGAACGTCTTCAGAATCTCTTCGTCGGTGCGCAGGCCGAGCGCGCGCAGGAAGATGGTTCCCAGGAACTTGCGCTTGCGGTCGATGCGCACATACAGCGTGTTCTTCTGGTCGTATTCAAACTCCACCCAGCTTCCGCGATACGGGATGATCTTGCCCAGAAAGTAGGTGTGGTTGTTGGCCGTCTCGAAGAAGACGCCGGGCGAGCGATGCAACTGGCTGACGATGACGCGCTCCGTGCCGTTCACGATGAAGGTGCCGTTGGCGCTCATCAGCGGGATGTCGCCGAAGAAGACCTCCTGCTCCTTCATGTCGCGCAGGCTCTTCACGCCGGTCTCGGGGTCCTTGTCGTAGACCTTCAGGCGGATGGTCACCTTCAGCGGCGCCGAGTAGGTCATGCCGCGCTCTTCGCACTCTGCCTGGTCGTACTTCAACTGCAACCCCACCGGGTCGCCGCACTTGGTGCAGAAGTCCGGCGTGTTTTTGTTGTACGTCCCGCAGAAGCTGCACAGTACGTCTCCCGGATGGAAGGGGTCGGTGATCACCATGTGGCCGCAGTTGGAGCAGGCCGTGCGCAGATGGTTCAGCCCCTTCAGGTAGCCGCACTTGCACTCCCAGTTGCCGATCGAGTAGTCGACAAACTCCAACTCCGAAATATTGCGGAAGTCCGTAATCGGAAACACCGACGTGAACACCGACTGCAGCCCGTTGTCCTCGCGCTCCTGAGGCAGCTTGTCCATCTGCAGAAAGCGCTCATAACTGCGGCGCTGCACTTCGATGAGATTGGGGATCTGGATGGACGTGGAAATCTTGGAAAAATCGAGGCGGCTGCGGACCGCGCGCATTTCGCTGGACATGCTCTTCTCCTGAAAACTTCTGTTCGAGGCCTTCCGTGGATCGCTGCCGGTGCGGGGTGCCCGCCGGTCGCGCTCGGAGGTGGAGGGCCGCAATGCAGCTCTCCGAAATCTGTTCCGTCTACGCTTGTTTCGCCTCCCCACCCTCGATGTGGTTTGGTCTGTGCGCCTGTACCTGGTTACATCTCAATGCCGCCGTCCAGCAAAAATATTTAACTATCGCTGGGCTGCTGGAACTGCTATAAAGTTCGCGTAAGCTCGATTGCATTTGCTTCCACGAGGGAGGACGGTAAACGCAGAAAGGCGCTCGCAGGGACAAAACGCCCCGTAAGCGCAAATACCGGCTTGTGCACTGTTTCTATCTCTAAACTGGATGCCTGCCGCCCTTTGAAGCTCGCCTAGCCTCAAGGTTTTGCTGCCGCTGCTGTTCCCGTGTCACCGTGCATGTCCGCCGCCAGACTTGCAGATGGCCGGCCCCGTAGCCCGCACGCGCGGGATGGACCGGAAGAGTTGCGTAGATGGTGATGTCGAAGCCAGCCTTAGCTGGATTGCCGCTGTTTCCGTAGATGCCGAATCCAGCCTTAGCTGGATGCCAAAGTTGCAAAGTTGCCTGCGATGCCGAAGCATCGGTTCGACGAATTGTCCGATATTAAGGTTGCCGAGGTGTCCGGAAGCGCTGTCTACCTACTAGCACACCAAGGCAGAGGCGGTTCTCCATTGGTAAGAATACCGCGTTCTGCCCCAGTGTGCAAGTCGCAGGGGATAACTATTTGATTTCGACGGTCGCGACGCCTTCGAACTTCTTGGCGATGGCAGCCGCATCTTCCTTCGAGATGTTCTCCTTCAGGGCCTTCGGCGCGCCGTCCACCAGGTCCTTGGCTTCCTTCAAGCCCAGGGCCGTGACTTCGCGTACTGCCTTGATGGTCTGGATCTTGTTGGCGCCCGCATCCTTAAGGATGACGGTGAACTCGGTCTTCTCTTCCACTGGGGCCGCTGCCGCAGCTCCGCCGCCCGCCGCCGGGGCCGCAACGGCTGCCGCCGCCGAAACGCCGAGACGCTCTTCCAGCTTCTTCACCAACGCCGAAGCCTCAAGCAGGCTGAGGCTCACAATCTGATCTTCCAACTGTTGAATGTCTGCCATTTTTCTCTCTCTCCTAAACTATTTCGATTCAGAAACTTGTATACTTCACGCTGCGTCTCGTTCCCCGAAGATCCGACTGCCTCTTCGGTTGCCTCAATCCTCCCAGGTTTCCGTTGCGCGGGGCGGATGCCCAGACAAGCAATCCGCTAAGCACCCCCAGGGGAATGAAGCCAAACTCTTTATGCGCCCTCGGCCTTCGGCGCGTCGTCTGCAACTGCCTCAACCACCAGAGCTTCTGCCACGGGCGCTTCGGATGCAACTGCCTCAACCACCAGAGCTTCCGCCACAGGCACTTCGGCTGCTGGCGCTTCGGCTACAACAGTCTCGACTGCTGGCGCTTCGGCGACAACAGCTTCTGCAACTGGCGCTTCGGCTGCTCCGGCAAACTTGCCTTTCTCCACGCCCTGGTTGATCACTACCGCCAGATCGCGTCCCGCGGCGTTGATCACCGTAGCCAGCCGCTGCGCCGGAGACTGAATCAGGAACAGCAGCTTGCTGAAGAGTTCTTCCTTGCCCGGCATCGTGGCCAATGCCTTGATCTCGTCGACCGAGAGCACCTTGCCCTCGACGATTCCCAGCTTGAAGCTGAAGAACTCCGAGTTCTCCTTCACCCAGCCCGCCAGCGCCTTGGCCAGCGCTACCGGGTCGCCCGAGGTGTACGCCACCGACGAGACGCCCTTCAGTCCCAGCAGCGCCGCCTCGATCTCGGTTCCCTCGCCGGCGCGCGCCACCAGCTTGTTCTTCACCACGTGATAGCTGCCGCCCGCCCCGCGAATCGCCTTGCGCAGGCCCGTGTCCCTGGCCGCGGTCAGTCCGCTGAATGTGCCCACGATGGCCGAAGTCGAGTGCTCCAGCTCGATTGCGAGCGCCTTCACCTTCTCCGTCTTCTTTGCTCTGGTCAATGCCATAACAGAATCCTCTTTGCTTTCGTCGCCCGCTCCTCGCTCACGCGCCAGAGTGGGCCTCTATCTATAGACTGCTTCTAAACCTTGCCCGCCAGCTCCAGTACGGTCGAGTCGAGCTGCACGCCGGGCCCCATGCTCGAGCTGATCGTAATGCCCTTGACGTACTTGCCCTTGGCCACCGACGGCTTGGCCTTCAGCACGGCGCTAATGACGGTCATTGCGTTATCCACCAGCTTCTTCGGCTCAAACGACAGCTTGCCGACCGGGACATGCACCAGCGCCGTCTTGTCCGTGCGGAACTCCACCTTGCCGGCCTTGATCTCCTTGATCGCGGCAACCACATCGGTGGTCACGGTTCCGGTCTTGGGATTCGGCATCAAGCCCTTTGGCCCGAGCACCTTGCCCAGCCGCCCGACCAGCTTCATCATGTCGGGCGTGGCGATCAGCGCGTCGAAGGCGGTCCAGCCTTCCTTCTGAATCTTTTCCACCAACTCGTCGCCGCCAGAGAAATCGGCTCCAGCCGCAGTCGCCTCGGCGATCTTGTCGCCGGAGGTAATCACCGCGACGATCTTGGTCTTGCCCAGCCCATGCGGCAGCACCACCGTCCCGCGCACCATCTGGTCGGCGTGCTTGGGATCGACGCCCAGACGGATATTCAGATCGACGGTCTCGTCGAACTTGGCGTACTTGGCTTTTTTGATGAGTGGGACTGCATCGATCAGGGTATAGGGCCGCCGCTCCACCAGCGCGCGCGCCTTCACCATATTCTTGGACAGCTTCTTTGCCATTCTTCCCTCGTCTCCCACCGCGCGAACCCAAGCAGCGCTGTTTCTCGCTGAACCCATCCAAAATTGCTTGTCTTTCGGAATCAACTGCTGGCTGGATGAGCCGTTCGGCCGTGGTGCATCTGACTGGCCCCCGCCAAGGGCGGAGACACTCTTTCAAGTATGCCGGAAACCAATGTTTCCGTCAATCAACCTACCCGACCCATGTCGATCAGCTTGAAATCAAGGCGTTTTAGGCTTCGACAGAGATCCCCGCGGTTTCCCGTAGGCATCTTCGAGAAGCTCCTTGATACGCGCAACAGGCTCAACGACACCAATACCACCGATATTTTTAACCTGGGCCAAAATCTTATCTGGCTTTTGTGTAATAGGGTTAGTCTGGGAGAGCTTGGATGCATATGTCTGTTCGTCAGAAACGACGACATCGGAAAACTCGTAAGCATCAGCGGAAATGATGCCGATAAATGTATACCCTCCACCAACTATAAAATTGCCGCTTATATCGAAACCGTTACGTATATGGAAGACAGGGCCACCACTGTTTCCGCCAAATATATTTGCGTCCACCAAGAAAGGCTTATCAGCTATTCCTTCAGGATTGGTCCAAGCGACTAAACCACCTCGCGCAATAGGAGTTGTCTGATACGCTTCTCCTAAAATACCTGGGTATCCAAGCACCATGATTGGTGCGCCCTGAAATACATCGTCAGGAGTTCCAAAATCTTGAACCCCAACAGCGTGAACGTTCTTATACTTGCTGAGGTCAGGAAGTTGAACGACAGCTAAATCGCTCTCCTGCACAGTGGACTTCCACATGACACGGCCATTCATTACGAGAGGAACAATAACGCCGAGATCAATCTCTGATGTACCACTGTCCTTAGGGAGACGCATAGAAATCTGAGTCGGAAAGTATTGTTCAGTAGGATTGAAAAACATATGCTTGGCTGTTAATAGGCAAGCGTGTGTTCCATCCAGCGCAACGATTACACCGCTCCCATCTGTAATAAATGACTGCTTTCCCCCGACGTCAACTACATGTCCAAGTGCTACGGTAGCTCGTCTCCAGTGATCCAATATGTCGATCTTCGGAGCTTGATTGGGCAGAACAGTAGGAGGAGCCGCTTGCTGTGCAAAGGCTACCGTTGAGAGTAAAAGAATTGCCATGTATCTCATGGGCAGGATTCTAGCACTCATATCTACGTCTACACCCAAATCCTGGCCAGCACCAGTTCAAACCCGGCGATGGGGCCGGTGCCCTGCACGGAGGTTAGTGCTTCAGGTCGGAGGCGATCTGCTCAACGGTGACACCGGCGAGCCACTGTGCGCGGTCGCTTGTGTAGTCTCCGGGGCCGGAGTGGTGCAGGCGGATGAACCGCGCAAGGCCGCCCAGTCCGAACTCGCGGACGATCACGGCAAAGGCCTGCCGCTCGAACTGCTCATCAGTCATTTGGTCGATTCTGGCTGGAGTCGCCATTGCACCCTCCTTTGCAACCAGTCTATCGGATTCAGCACAGAAGGCAATAGATCGCCGCGGGTGCGAGCGCCACAGCCGATGAAGCGATCATCGACCGTGAGCAGGCAATCCGCCTGAGCCTCTTCGGCAAGCGCGAGATGCAATGCATCGTAGGAGCCAAAGCCATCTGCGGCGAGTGCCGAGGCGCGCTGAAATGTGGCCTCGCTTGGCTCGATAAACTCCGAAGCAAAATCGAGAAGAGCCAGAGAGACGGCGCGCTTTGCCTCGTTCGGATTGCGTTCCAACTCGTCGCGCAGGGCGGAACTGGCGATCCAACGCCCCCTGCCCGTCGTAATAAGGTCGAGGACTTGCTCAACCGCTTCAGCTTCAGCAAGAATTCGCGCCTGCCGCTGATCGTCGGTGAGACGGTTGATGGCGCAGGCGTCGAGATATATTCTCACGCAACGATCCTACGCTTAGCTCCAAATCCGTGACAGCACCAGTTCAAATCCGGCGATGGGGCCGGTGCCCTGGACGGAGGTTGGCTGCGCGAGGACCTCCGGCTGCTCGCCGGGGCGGTAGATGGTGACGGCCTTCTCCAGCGGGTCGACGAGCCACGCAACCTCGGCCCCATTGGCAATCCACATCTCCATCTTGGCCTGCAGGTCGTGCAGCTTGTCCGTCTCCGACCGCACCTCGATGACGAACTCCGGGCAGATGGGCGCAAACCGCTTCTGGTCCTCGCTACTCAACGCATTCCATCGCGGCCAACTCACCCAGTGGCAGTCCGCGGCGCGCACCGATCCGTCGGGAAGCGTGAACCCGGCGTTCGAGCCGAAGACCTTGCCCCGCCCATCCTGCCGCGCCCAGATGCTCAGTTCCACGCCAACGTCCAGCTCCGTTGACCCACCTTCACTGCCCGTCGGCGACATCACGATAAGCTCTCCCTGGGCGTTACGCTCCACGCGCAGCGGGTCGTTGGCCGCGCAGAAACGCATCAACTCCTCGTCCGTCATGGGGCGGTCGAAGCGGAGGCGAACCGGCAGACCGGCATCTGAGAGCGCGAGATTCATAGCGACAGTCTACTCCCACGTCCTGGCAATCGGATCAATAGAAGGTAAGTCTTACGGCTGCGTCACGCGCACGCTGACGCCATACCCTTGCAGCGGAATCGTGGCGTTGGTGTCCACGGTGTCCGTGTCGGTCTCGATCACCGTCATCACCTGCAAGTCCTTGCACACCACATACACCTTGCCGGTCGGCGTCGAATTGGTCGTGGCAATGTACGCCGGATGCCCGTTGATGGGGATCGTCGTCACCGCGTGCGTGGTCAGATCCACCACCGACACCGAGCAGAGCGTCGTGCCCGAGCCCGCTGCGCCCGTGCCGCAGGGCAGGCTTGGGTCACCGGCGTTCGCCACATACGCCCTCGTATAGTCGCTCAGCACCGACACCATGATCGGGTTGACGCCCACCGGGATGTTCGCCACAATCTGTCCAAAGGTCGTCGCGTCGATCGGGTTGGTCGCGTCGCAGTTCGGGTTGATCGGCAACGCCGACGCCGTGCACAGCGGAATGTTGACCAGCGTCACAGAGCCATTTGACGTGCCCGTCCCCTCGTTGACCACCACCAGCTCATTGAGGCCCGACGCCAGGTCCGCCCACACCGGACGCACCCCCACCGGGATCGTGTTCACTGGCGTATCCAGCGCGTTGGTCTGCGCATTGACCACAGACACCGTCCCATCCGTCTGGTTCAGAATAAAGACGCGCCGGGTGTCGATCGTCATCACCCCATACACCGGCCCGCGTCCCACCGGAAGCGTGGCCGAGATTGTCGGCGAAGCGGTCAGGCTGGTTGCGTTTTCGATTGCCTCCACCTGCCCCGGCCCGCCGCTGGTCGACTGGCTGATGCCATAGATCCTCGGCGCTGCCTGTTGGCCCACCACATACACCGGCGAATACCCGGTTGCCACCGGCAGCTCCTGCTTCAACGCGGGCGGCATTCCCAGCAGTTGATCGATTGCGTTGACCCCGGGATCGGCGATGAAGGTCGTATTCGACGCCGCGTAGAGGCTCGAAGGGTTCGCCCCCGCCAGCAGCGTCGTGTTCATCACATTGCTGGTGATCAGCGTTGTCGTCGATATTTCGAACGAGGTCACCGTCTTATCGCTGTTCAGCGTATAGCCGCCAATTGATCCGTTCGTGTTCAAGGCAAAGTAATACGGATTCACACCCAGCTCCGCCGTCGACAGCACCGTGTCGCCGGAGAAGTCCACCATCGTCACCAGTCCGTCGGAGTTTGGCCCCGGGCTCGACACCGCCATTGCATACTTGGTCGGCTGTGCCGCCGGGCCCACCACGGCGATCGCGGTCACCACTGGCCGATAGGTGTTCCCGCACCCGGCAATCATCGCCAACGATGCGGCCAGTCCCGCCAACGCCGCTACCACGCGCCCAAAAGACGCCGCTCCGGGCACAGTCCCCTGAATCCCGCGCCGCTTCCCGATCCCTGCCGACTGCACTTCCGCTGATTGCAAAACTCCTCCCACGCTGCCGCCGAGTCTGACGATGCTCAAGGCTAGATTGTAAATCAACCCGGCCCCCTGCGCTCCCGCCACCATCAAATCCACCCCGCCCGTCTTCAACTTCCAGCCTGCAACGGACAACCTGCAACTGCCTAAGCGTCCGCCCGTCCGTGCAGCCAGCCAATGTTCACATGCATCCGCAGCAGCGTATAGCTCAGCATCTCGTGGAAGTAGCGCAACGCCAGATCGTAGTCGTCAATGTGCCCCAGCGTCCCGCGCGGAGACGTGTAGACAATCAGCCCTGCGTCCTGGCACAGGGCGCGAACGCGGAACAGGTGCGTCCCGTCGCTCACCACCACGATGCTGTTCAAATGCCTCTCCCGCGAGATCTCGGCCAGCCGCCGGACCTGCTGCTCGGTGTCCACCGACTCGGTCTCCGCCACGATCCGCTCATACGGAACTCCGTTCGCCAGCAGGTAATCGCGCCCCACGCCGCCCTCGGTCTTTCCCTTGTCCAGTTCGCTGCCGCCGCCCAGCGTAATCACCAGTGGAGCAATCTGCTCGCGATAAAGCTCCACCGCGTGGTCCAGGCGCGCGTGCAGCACCGGCGAAGGACGTCCGCCGTACTCCGCCGCTCCGAAAACCGCGATTGCGTCTGCCGGCTGCGCCTCGTCCTTCCCCGCTACCTCGTTGATCTGGAGGGTGAGCCAGCCAAACCACCCCAATGCCAGCAGCAGCACCACGCCCAAAAATCGCCGCAGCAACAGTCGCGCCGTCGTCTCCCGCCGCTTCGCCGGACGCACGCGGCGCTTTGGCAGTCTGAAGCGGCGCTTCGGCGAACTAGTGGATGTGGAACCCATATGGCAGAGAATCTCGAAGGCAAGGCTACAACATTCCCAACCCGGCCCTGAAGCTGCCAGTGGAACTGCATGATGCCGCGCTGCCCCCAGTATCCCTCTTCCCGCCTCACTCGACAAACATCGTCTGCTCATGGTTCGCCGTCAGAGGTATGCTATGGACTTGCGTTGTTCTCCATCGCATCCCATCTCCAGCCTCTCGCACAGGAGAATCATTTGACGGCCGAGATACTCCGCATCCACCCGGACGAGCCCGAACCGGAACTGATCGCCCAGGTCGTCCGCTCGCTCTCCGCCGGCAACGTCGCCGCGCTGCCCACCGACACCTTCTACGGCCTGGCCGTCGATCCCATCAACCTGCGCGCCGTCGACCGCATCTACGAGGTCAAGACCCGCGCCCGCCACAAGCCTCTCTCCCTGCTCATCGGCGAGACCGCACAGGCCTACGGCCTCGCTCGCGAGATCGACACCGCCTTCGACCGCCTCGCCGAGCGCTTCTGGCCCGGCCCGCTCACCATCGTCGTCAAGGCCGGCACTCGCCTTCCCCTGCGCGTCACCGCCAACACCGGAAACGTCGCCCTGCGCGTGCCGGAGAACGCCATCGCACGCGCTGTCGTCAACCTCCTCGGTCTGCCCATCACCGCAACCTCCGCCAACCTCCGCGGAATGCCTGAGTGTACCGACGCTGCCAGCGTCAGCGAGCAGCTCGGCAACCTGGTCCCCCTCATCGTCGACGGCGGCCCCACCGCCCGCTCCATCCCCACCACCATCGTCGATCTCTCCGGCGGCGGAAACTCCTGGATGATCCTGCGCGAAGGCGCCATCCCCACCCACGAGATCGCCCTCGCCCTGCAACACTAAGCAGCTTTGGACGCGTTTCGCGTGTAGCTCTTGATGGTGGGCAGCAACTTGATTGCGCTTCCCGATTTCTTTTTTGCCAGCCTGAGTTCATACAGGCTCTGCAAATTGAGCCAGAACTCTGCGCTGGTGGTGAAGAAGTGCGCCAGCCGCAAGGCCGTGTCGCCGGTGATCGAGCGCCGTCCGTTCAGAATCTGCGTCACGCGGTTGGTCGGCACGCCGATCTGGCGCGAGAACTCCGCCGCGCTCATCCCCATCGCGCTCAACTCCTCCGCCAGATGCTCCCCCGGATGTATCGCTTCCATCGCCCTCTCCTTTTGTGATCGTTCCGCTAGTAGCCGCCCTGCCGCAGTCGCCCGGTTAGTGATAGTCCACAATCTCTACGTTCGACGGTCCCTTTGCGCCATCCGGCCACTCGAAGCAGATTCGCCACTGGTCGTTGATGCGGATACTACACTGTCCTTTGCGTTCGCCCTTCAACGCCTCGAAGCGATTTCCCGGCAATGCTGAAAGGTCTTTCACCGAAGTTGCGGCTTCCATTCGGTCCATCTTCATCCGTGCCGCATGCTCGAAGCCGGAAAACTCCTTGACCCGTTTGCCGGCGGCAAAGTCACGCGTACGTTTGTCGCGGCAACTCCGGATCATAGGCCAAGACTATCTTTCTGTATGCTGTACGTCAAACATATTTTTAAGAGTGAAGGCCCTCTGTAGTCGTCATTCTGGCGCAGCTAGAATCTCCGTATTTGCCTTGCTTAAGGGCACGGGTTCACCCGTGCCGTTAGCGCCGCATCTCGACTCCGGCTTCAGCTGCTGAGGTCACTCCACGCCAAACCACGACTTCCCTGCCACGCACGTGCTACTCTGATCGGCGGAGAACGATCATGCGCCGAACCAAGCCTCTCGCCGCAGCCTTCGCCCTACTTGCCCTAGCCGACCCCGCCTTTACCTGTTCAGCGCAAACCGCTCAGCCCAAGCCCGAGCTACTCCTCTTCCATCCCTCCGGCCCGCCGCTCTCCTACGAGGTCGCAACCATCAAACCGGTCGACGCTAACACCGCGGACCGCGTGGTGCGGCTCCCGCCCGGCGTCACTCTCAGCCCGCTCAGCATCCGCCGCTACATCATGGACGCCTATGGCGCTATGTACGCCGCGCAGGTCGTAGGCGGCCCGGACTGGCTCAACAAGGACGCATACGACATCAAAGGCAAGATCCCCGACGAGCTCCAAGCCGCACGTCGGAAGATGGCTGAGGCGGACCGCGACGCCCAGACACGCGCGATGCAGCAGGCGCTGCTCGCCGACCGCTTCCATCTCAATGCGCACTTTGAAACCCGCGTCCTTCCCGTCTACGAGCTAGTGCCCGCCAAGGGCGGTCTCAAGATCACCGCCGTCCCCGCGCCGCCCGAGCCCAAACCCGGCGACCCACCCATCCAAATGCGCCCCGGCGATCCGCTGGCTCCCGGCTCTTCGCTCACCAGGCTCTACAGCAACGGCCTGCGCACGACCAACGCACACGCCATCCAGATGTCGATGTTCGCCCGCATCATCAGCTCCTTGGGTGCCACTGAAATTGAAGCGCGCCCCATCGTCGATCACACCGGCTTCACCGGCTATTTCGACATCAAGGACTTCACATCGGCACCCCTGAGCGCCGCCGAGGCCACCGACGCGCCCGACGCCCCCTCCCTCGTCGGCGCGCTGGAAAAGCAACTCGGCATCAAGCTCGTCTCCGCCAAAGACCCCATCGAGGTTCTCGTCATCGACTCCATCGACCGCCCCTCGCCCAACTGATCGCCCTCGCCCTCCAGCATTAGCGTGTCCCTGAACCGGCAAGGGCATTACTTCGCAGATGGTTGCCCCTGCTGGCGCAGCGTGTCGTCGATGTCATCGATCTTCTCGTTGAGCAGGTATAGTTTGCCGGCAAGCTCCTGAACGTCGCTCGCAGCGCGCCGGTTGACTTCGTAGTCCAACTCGCTGCGCAGGCGGTCCCTGGTGTCTTGCCGGTTCTGGCTCATCATGATGACCGGAGCCTGAATGGCCGCCAGCATCGACAGAAAAAGGTTCAGCAGGATAAACGGATACGGGTCCCACGCGCGTCCGCGCAGAAGATGGTTGATGGAGGTGTAGGTCATCAGCGTCGCGCCGAACAGAATAATGAACGTCCACGACCCCCCGAACAGCGCCACCCGGTCGGCAATCTTCTGCCCGAACGTCATCTCCTCATCGATCAGCTCGTTTGGGTTGCGGTTCATGCGGGTCCGCACCAGTTGCTGCGCCTCGTGAATCTGCCGGCTTTGCACCGTCAACATGTCCATCCCCGCCATTGGCTTGCGCTTGATCAGCACCTCGATGTCGTTCCTGTCGACCTCAAGACAGACGGTCCTCTCCATTGCCATGGCGTTGGTCGTATGGGGCACAGCCTCCAGCATGGAGGCAAAACCGAACAGATGCCCGTGATCGGCCTCATCCAGCAGGACCTCCTGCTGGTCCTCATCGACCGTGGTGACGCGCACCGTCCCGGACATCACAACGTAAGCCTTGCTGGCGGTGTCACCGATCTTGTAGATGCGCTGCCGCGGCGCGAACTCGCGCATCTCAACCTGGTCCGCCAGAATCGCGGCCTCGTCGTCGTCCAGCAGTTGAAACAGTGGTACATGCCGAAGCTCTTCGGGAGAACACGCCATCTTTCACCTCGTTGCTTGTCTCATTGCCCCGGTTTCGCAGGCCCCTGGGCTACTACGCATCGCTCCATTTTATGGCTGTACGCGGTATGCTGGTCGGCAGCGTTTGAATTTGCGGAGAACATATCGTGCGCCTTACGAAAACACTGACAACGGCCATGCTCCTCGGCCTCTTTCCCTGTACACTCGCCCAAATCGCTGCGCCAAAGTCCGCCACATCGACCACGCCAGCGCAGAAGATGGCCGCAACCGTCCTCCAGCAACACCCGGCCAGTGCCGCCACCCCCGCGCCATGCACCTGGGGCTACGAAGATGGCTTCCGTCTCGACGGCATCGTGGCCGAGTGGCACAACACTGCCGACCCCGCGCTCTTCAACTACATCAAGGCCGCGGTCGATCCATGCATAGCCGCCGACGGCACCATTGTGGGCTACAAGGCCGAAACCCATACCCTCGACAACATCGAGATGGGCCGCGCCGTCCTCTTTCTCTACCGTGTCACCTCGCAGCCGAAGTACGCCCTCGCCGCGAAGTTCCTCTACGACCAGCTCGACCAGCAGCCGCGCACCGCAAGCGGAGGCTACTGGCACAAGCAGGTCTATCCCAACCAGATGTGGCTCGACGGAGCCTACATGGCGGAGCCCTTTCGGGCCGAGTACGCCGTCACCTTCCAATCCTCCGCCGACTTCGACGACATCGCCAAGCAGCTCCTCCTGATGGACGCCCACATGCGCGATCCCAAGAGCGGCCTCCTGCGTCACGGCTGGGACGAGTCGAAGTCCATGCCCTGGGCCGACAAGCAGACCGGCCTAAGCCCCGAGGTCTGGGGCCGCGCCATGGGCTGGTACTCCATGGCCCTCATCGACGTCCTCGATTGGTTCCCAAAGGATCATCCGAAACGGCAAGCGTTGATCGATGCTTTTGACAGAACAATGTCGGCGGTCGGACGGAAGCAGGACGAGGACAACGGGCTGTGGTGGCAGGTGCTCGATCAAGGCCCGGGACAGGACTCGTTTGTAACGAAAGATGCGAATGGAGTGGAGTGGGTCCACCTCGACGCCGGACCGGCTGCCAAGGGTAATTTTGTTGAGGCCTCGGCAAGCAGCATGTTTACCTACGCATTCGCCAAAGGCGTCCGCATGGGCTACCTGTCGAACGACCACGATGGCCTTCTCTCAGCCAAGCTTGGCTGGGAAGGCATCCAGAAGCAATTCATCACCACCAACCCCGACGGCACACTCACCCTCCACGGAACAGTAAAGGTCGGCGGACTAGGCGGCAAGCCATACCGCGCGGGTGACTACGACTATTACATCCACGAGCCGGTGGTCGATCAAGACAAAAAAGGCGTAGGCGCATTCCTCCTCGCCGGCTCGGAGATGGAGCAGTCCGCAACGCAATCGCTCGGCCAAGGCAAGACCGCGCTGATGGACGCCTGGATCAATTCGCAGACCCGCAAGAACGCCCTCGGCCAGACCGAGCTTTACCACTACAAATGGGACGACGACTCAGCCAGCGGATACTCGCTCTTTGGCCGCGCCTTCCAGAGCTACGGAGTCTCGCTCGCCACGCTGCCTGCCGCGCCCACTGCCGCCGCACTCGCGCACGCCAACATCTACGTCATCGCCTCGCCCGACATTCCCGCCAAGAACCCCACGCCCCACTACATGGACAAGCCCAGCGGCGACGCCATCGAAGCATGGGTCAGATCCGGCGGCGTCCTTCTGCTCTTCTCCAACGACCGCGACAACACCGAGTTCGACCACTTCAACACGTTGAGCGACCGCTTCGGCATCCACTTCAACCCGGTCCTCTCGCACCACGTCGTCGGCGACGACCACAGCACCGGCGAGGTTGTCATTTCCGCCAACACCGGAATCTTCGGCGCGGGCTTCACGGCGTTCATGAAGGACACCAGCACCATCACAGTCAGCGGCCCGGCCAAGGCCGTCGTCACCGACCACGGCGACATCATGATCGCCGTCTCGCACCTCGGCAAAGGCACCGTTCTCGCCGTCACCGACCCGTGGGTCTACAACGAGTACGCCGACGGCCGCAAGATGCGCCAGTACGACGGCTTCGAGGCCGCGCAGGACCTGGCCGCCTGGGCCGTCCGCCAGGCAAAGTAACGCTACGCCTCCGGGAAGACCGCTCGCTGCAGCTCCGCGACCAGATTGCCGAACCGCGCCGCATCGCGCGTGCCATCGCCGGCCAGCAGCACTTCAATCTCCCGCGCAATGCGCGTGCCCTCGTCGTAGCCATACATCCCCAGCGACCCGGCCAGCTTGTGCGCGGTGTGGCTGGCCTCTTCGCGCAGCTCTTCCGTCAGCCTGCCATCCGCAATGGCCGCGGCCGCCCGGTCGAGCAGGGCGAGGCGCCCCTCCACCAGCGGAAGGTTGCGCAACCAGAGCGCTGCCAGCAACGATGAGGTCTTGTCATCAGCGTCGTTCATATCGGTCCTTGAAACGTCCCGGTCGCCTGCGCCGACATCGCCGCGCGCGCTTCCGCGCAGCCTGTCCCGTCAGTCCTTCCAACCCAGCTTCTCGCAGATCTGGTCAGCCAGGGTGAGCGGGTCGAAGGGTTTAAACAGGACACCCGAGACGCCCAGTCCGGCAAACCGCCGCTGGTCCACGCCTTGCACCTTGGCGGTCAGCAGCAGTACGGGAATGCCGGCCAGCTCGGGGTTCTGTTGCATCAGGCGAAATGTGGTCGGCCCATCCATCTCGGGCATCATCACATCCATCAGGATGGCGTCTGGCGCCGGCTTGCTGTTGCCCGCCGCGAGGATGCCATCGGCGCCGCTGCTTGCGGTCACAATCTCCCAGCCGGCCGTCGCCTCCAGAGAGAGGGCCGCAACCTCGCGTATGTCTTCTTCGTCGTCGATGATCAGGATCCTGCGCATAGCTCTACTACTCTCTCATACCGTCAGCCGGCTGGTGCGCATGTTGTGTTGCGGGTCCTTCACCGTTCCCGCCTTGCTCTTCAGCACGCGTCCCAGCTCGGCCAGCAGAAGGCCCTCGTTGTACGGCTTCTGCACCCAGCCCTGGGCCTCGCCCACCAGCAGCGGCCGCTCGCTGGGCGAACTCACGCTCAGAATCACCACCGGAATCGCCGCCGTCGCCGCCGAGCTTTTCAGTTGCCGCAGTGTCTCCCAGCCGTTGAGCCCCGGCAGGTACTGGTCCAGCAGAATGGCCGAGATGGCGGGCGACGGTGCATTTCGCATGGTCTGCTCATTGGCAAGGGCTATCACCTCTTCACCGCTGCCTGCCTCGATCACGTCGTATCCGTGCCGGCGAAGCTGCTCGCAGACAACCGTGCGGATGCCGGGGTCGTCGTCGCACACCAGAATAAGGCCCTCGCCACGCTCGGCCAGCGGTGCAATCTCCCGTGGAAATGCAGTATCGCCAATGCGCGCGCTCCGGCAGAACTGAACGCAGAATGTGGTGCCAGGATTCGTCTGTGCCCCATTGTGGTCCGGCTGCCCCCAGCTTTCGTTCGGCTGCGCCCAGATCAGGCCCCCGTGCTGCTGAATGATGCTGCGGCAGATCGCCAGCCCAAGCCCCGTGCCCCCCTTCTTGCTGGAGTCCGTCGACTCAACCTGCTGGAAGCGGTCGAAGATGCTCTCCAGCTTGTCCGCCGGAATCCCGCGCCCGCGGTCGATCACCTTCAACGACAGCTCGTCGGCGTTGCCATCAATCTCGAGCGAGACCGTAGAGTCCTCCGGCGAGAACTTGATCGCGTTCGACAGCAGGTTGGTCAGCACCTGCAGAATCCGGTCCGGGTCGGCGTCGAAGTAGATCGAGTCGTGCGCCGCGTAGCTGTTCAGCTCCAGGCGGATATGCGCTGCTTCGGCCAGAGCGCTCATCATCTCGACGGCCTCCCGCGCCAGATCGTACAACGAGCACCGGCGCAGGTTCACCGGAGACTGGCCGGACTCCATCCGCTCCAGGTCCAGGATGTCGTTGATCAGCCGGATCAGCCGTTCCGTGTTGGTCGAGGCGATGCGCAGCAGGTTATGCGCCCTGGCATCCACGTCGCCCAGCAGCCCCGACGACAGCAGTCCCAGCGCCCCGCGAATGCTGGTCAACGGCGTGCGCAGCTCGTGAGACACCGTCGAGATAAATTCGTCCTTCGCGCGGTCCAGGTCCGATCGCTCGGCCAGCCGGTGCTTCTGCTCCTCGGCGTGTTCGCGGCTGCGCTCGAGAGTCTGGCTCAGTCCGCCCAGGTCGCGCTGTTGCTGGCGCACCTTCCGGGCGAGCCTCAGCGCCAGAACGCCAAGCAGACAGATGCACATCAAAAATAGACCGCTGAATATGGTCAGTGAAAAACTCATCGTCGATGGCCTCATGGTACGCGTGATCCGGCGCTGAGAGATGAATTCTACAGGTGGGGCACCATCCGTTATACCCCTCTATTGTTTTATGCGGTAACTGCTTTGCTGTTTTATGCGGTAACTGCTTTGCCAATTCGCTCCAGCACACGGCCCCACTGCTTGCCCCGTCGCCCCGCCGCCGCACCCTTGTGCAACGCGTACCCCGCCACCAGCGGCAGCGCCAGCGTCGCCTCGGCGTACACCATCTGCTCGAACGTCGTATCCACCTTGCCCCACGAACTCGCCTCCTTCAGCGTCGAGCCCGAGAGCGCCCCGTCCCGCACATCCGCCACCGTGATCTGGATGGCGTACTTGTGCATCGGCACGTCGGCCCCCAGCACCTCCGCCGCCACCACAATGTCCTGCGCAAAGTTCTTGGGCACTCCGCCGCCAATCATCAACAGCCCCGTCGTCGGGTTGGCGATCTTCAACTGCGTCAGCTCATCGAAGTCCTTGGCCGAGTCGATCGACACCGTCGCCTTGCCCTGCCGCGCGTGCCGGTGAGCCACAAACCCGAACCCAGCCGAGCAGTCCGAGAATGCCGGACAGAAGATCGGCACATCCTTCTCGTACGCCGCCAGAATGATCGAGTCGTTATTGCCCTTCTCCGGCGTCCGCCCGTTGGCCTTCAGGTACGCGCCAAACTCGCGGATGATCTCCCGCGAACTGTAAGGCCGCGGCTCCAGCGAGTCGATCACCTTCTGCGTCGTCTCGTCGCAGATCCGCAGCTCCTCCTCGTCGATGAACGTGTCGTAGATGCGGTCGATCATCAGCTCGCGCAGCTCCGAGTCGCCGTTGCCGTACTTGTACTCGTCGCCCGCAATGTAGTGCCGGAACCCCAGCGCCTCGAAGAAGTCCTGGTCCACGATGTTCGCGCCCGTCGACACAATCGCGTCCACCATGTTCCTGCGCACCAGCTCGACAAACAGCTTCTGCAAGCCAGCCGAGATCAGCGACCCGGCAAGGCACAGGATCACGCCGCAGTCGGTGTCGCGCAGCATCCTTTCGTAGATCACCGCCGCCCGCGCCGTGTCCCGGGAGGTATAGGCCATCGACGCCATCGCCTCCACCAGCGCGACCACGTTGTGCTGCGTGATGTCGATATGCTTTACAGCCGTCGTGAGCAGTTCTTTTTTCGTCGTCATAGTCAGCTACAAGAATATCGCGTTTCACGCTGGATCGTTGCCAGGATCGTCATTTATCAAACTCTCACAATCGCTTGCATTTACTCCGGACGAATCGAGTGGAGGAAGAAGTCGAAATCCTTGCTGGCAGGCGCGAAAATCGACGCGTTGGAGTCAAGGATTACGAGGTAATAGATCTTTCCCGGCAGGCGATGAAAGACCGTATCCGGACGGTAATAGACAGGCCTTTTGCTTTTCTTGCTGTCATCGGGTTTGGGTGGCGCCCAAGGCTGCTCAAAGATGAGTCCATCGTACGGCGGAGCATCACGCTCGAAGGCGACAGCTAGCAGATGCCCGCCGCCCTCCGACTCATACATATCTTTGACGATCATCTCATACGATAAACAGTGCGTACTCGGACAGTAGGAGAGCGTGGTTGGCTTCGCGTCCGCATAGCGTCCCTTCAGAAAATCGCCGACAAAGTCACTCAACGCCTCTTGTGCCTTTGCTGGCCGCGCCATCAATAAGACACTGGGCGAACTCTTGCCGTGTTTTGCCGGATACTCTGGCGGCTCGAAGACTGCGGAACAGGTTCCATGCTGCACGTCCGGAATCTTGGGTATCCAATTACTGTGTACTGCAAACGAAACTCCGCACAGGCGTGTCGTAAACGTAACATCATCGCCATGATTCTCCGCCTCCCATGCGTCATGCGCGGGATAAGTAGAAGCTGCATCGCTCGACTTGTAACGCTTGTTCTCTATGTCCACTATGTTCTTCATGCTATCGGGAGAAGCCCCAAGCTGTGTGGCGTGGTCGATGGCGCGAAGCGTGTGTGCAGGCATTAGTGTGAGCATGGAACACGTGACGTAAGCGTCCCAGAAGTCGAGCGGAAGATGTCTCCAGTCACTCGATTCTTCGACGGCAATCAATCGTGGCATTCCCATATCACCTTGATTCGCCTGGCATTGATGGATACCAAGGAACCAGTTTGGTCGGATGTCGGAAGAATCGGACTGAGTGGCCAGTTGCAGAAAATGGACAGACGAATCAAACGAGTCCTTCACGTCAACGTTGTACGCATAGTGCGCGACCAAGCCAGTCAGCACCTGCAACTCGTGATTCTCTGGAGCGGCCTTTGCCGAGGCAGTTAATTGAGTGAGAGCCGAACTCAGCACCGAGACAACCTCATTCCGGGGCACGTCGTAGTTCCACTTGTCCGACCACCCCTGGACGTACTGTTCATACGGCAGAACCTTCGCGTAGGCAGCGGCTGCATCTGGTGGCAACTTTGTTGAGTCAATCTCACGAAGCTGGGCGGAACCTTGTTGCCCAGACAGGACAAACAAAAATACGATCAGGCCGACGAAAGAATTACGCATGAAAACCTCGCAAGCGAAGCATAGCGCAAATCGAGGAATCTCTAACCCATAAATCTCAGAGCCATCTGTCCTGCATCATTGCTCATCCGTGAAGATGGCCTCGATGCTGGTCTCGAACAGTCGCGCGATGCGAAACGCCAGCGGCAGCGACGGATCGTACTTGCCCGTCTCAATGGCGTTCACCGACTGCCGCGAGACCTCCAGCCGGTCGGCCAGATCGGCCTGCGACCACTCCCGCTCCGCCCTCAGCACTCGCAGCCGGTTCTTCATCGGTACTTCCTCTGTAGAAACGGATAACTAATGCCGACAAATATCCAGAAGAGGGAGTACGTCATGGTTGGCATCAAGTGCGGGATGTGAACAAACGTCTCCAGCGATCCCCACGCCGACGTCAACACAAGCACCCCGCCCAGCCCCCACAACAGCAGTTCAACCATCAGGTTGCGCTGAAACTCGTCCTTCTCCTCAACCAGGTAGACTCCGAGACTGACGATGACTCCGAGGATGGCTAAGGAAGGCAGAATGGCCAGGATAAAAGCCAACGGCCCGTGCGGACGGAATCGGTAAAAGTACAGAGCAGTAAAGACAATGAGCACAATATAGATAGCATTTGCGGCAAGGGACCGGTAGACGAAGCGACGTGCGGCGGGATTCTTCTGCATACAACCCATGACTGGCTTCCTTTCCTTTATGACAAGCTAACCTTACATAACCAGCCGCGTAATGTCAAGCTTACTTGTCATATTTATTTTCACTGAAGTGTCGTCATTCTGGCGCAGCTTCCACGAGTCGTCATTCTGGCGCAGCCAGAATCTCCGTATTTCGCTCGACTGCGCCTACTCTTCCCGTTGCTGCTTGGTCGCGATCTGCTGCAACTGCCGCCGCCAGTCCAGCTCCTCGACGAACCCGCGGCTCGATCGCCACTCCTCCTGCACCTTGACGAACAGCTCCAGAAACACCCGCGTCCCCAGCAGGCCTTCGATGTCCTTGCGCGCCGCCGTCCCAATCGCCTTCAGCATCGCGCCCTGCTTGCCGATCAGGATTGCCTTCTGCCCCGTCCGCTCACAGTAGATCGCCGCCGCGATCTTGGTCACCGGCAGCCGTCCGTCCTTCATCTTCTTCGTGGAAGCAGGCTCCTCGAAGCGCTCGATCACCACCGCCGTTGCGTAGGGAACCTCTTCGCCGATCAGCATCAGAATCTTCTCGCGAATCAGCTCGGCGACGAGGAACCGCTCCGGCTGGTCCGTCACCTGGTCGCGCGGGTAGTATCGCTGGCCCTCGGGCAGCACGGCGACGATCTTCTCCAGCAGCAGATCCAGCCCCTCCTTCTTGCGCGCCGAGATTGGCACAACATCGGCGAAGCTGTGCTGCGCGCTCCAGTGCGCCATCAGCGGCAGCAACTCCTCCTTGCGCACCGCGTCGATCTTGTTCAGCACCAGCACCACGGGGCAATCCAGCCGCTTCACCAGCGCGAGCGCAAAGTCGTCCTCCGCCGCGCTCATCGCCATCCGGCCCGTGGCCTTCACCTTCTCGCCGGGGACTTCCGCCTTCGCCAGCCGATGCGTCACATCCACGATAAACAGCACGGCGTCGCGCGACTCCAGCGCGTCCTGCACCTCCTGCATCATCCGCCGGTCGAGCTGCGACTCCGGCTTATGGATGCCGGGGGTATCCACCAACACCACCTGCGCCGCCGGATGCCCCGCCTCGCCCGTTGCCTTTTTCTTCAGCGGAACCTCAAGCACGCCGTGGATGCGCGTGCGCGTGGTCTGCGGCTTGTGCGTCACAATCGCGAGCTTCTGCCCCAGCAGCGCATTCAGCAGCGTAGACTTGCCCGCGTTGGGCCGGCCAATAATCGAAACGAATCCCGAACGAAATGCCATCCCCCATTATCCCCCCGCCGCGCCAGCAGCCCGCCAAACAAAAACGACCCAGCACCTTACTCCGCCGCCGTCTCCACCAGCCCCACGCGCACGCGTTCCACCTTGCGGTCGGTCGAGGCGATCACCTCGAAGCGCAGCAGCTTGCCCTCCACCACCTCGCCGGGCAGCGGAATGTGCCCCGCAATCTCCGAGACCAATCCGCCCAGCGTAGTCGCCTCGAAGTGCTGTGGGAAGAGCCATGGCAACCGCGGCTGCGCGTCCCTGCCCTCCTGTGCCTCATCTGCGTCCCGGTCGTGCCCGTCTTCGTGCTCTTCCGGCTCGGTAAACAGCTCCCGCAGTCGCGACACCTCGAAGCTCCCCGGCACCACGAAGCTGCCATCCGCCTCGCGCACCGGCTCGTCAATCTCCTCGGTCTCATCGTGCTCGTCGGCAATCGACCCCACGATCGCCTCCAGCAGATCTTCGATCGTCACCAGCCCAGCCACGCCGCCGTACTCGTCAATCACGATCCGCATGTGCTGCTTCTCGATCTGCATCTCGCGCAGCAGCTCGGCCACTTTCTTCGTCTCCGGCACAAACTCCGTGGACCGCTGCAACTGCGCCACCGTCTGATTGGCCAGGTCCGCATCCAGCACATGCAGCAGGTCGCGCGCAAACACAATCCCCGTCACGTGATCCAGAGACCCGGCAAACACAGGCACGCGCGAGAAGGCATTCTCCTTCAGCTCCTCCAGCAGCTCCGCCAGCGTCATCCCCTCCGGCACGGCAAAGATCGCCGGGCGCGGCGTCATCACCTCGCGCACCACCTTGTCGCCAAACTCCACCGCAGACCGCACCAGCTCGCGGTCGCTCTCCTCCAGAATCCCTTCTTCTTCGCCCGCCTCCAGCAGCGCGTCCATCGCCTCCGACGGATGCTCCTCCTCGGCAGCGTCCTCTGGCTCCGCCAGCGCCACAATCGAGAGCAGCAGCCCCAGCAGCAGCGTCACCGGCAGAATCAGGTAGAACAGCGCCTCCAGCAGATAGCGTATACGCGCAATCCACAGCCCGCGCGTGCGCGCAAACAGGACCTGCGGAACCAGCCGGTCGAAGACCAGGATCAGCACCACCAGCTCCATACCGGTCAGCGCAATCTCGCTCCCCAGCGATGCCACGCCAAAGACCACCGCGAGATACAGCCGCAACCCCAGCAGCAGCGCAATCGCCGCCAGCGCAAGCTGCCGCAGCACCGACGCCGACAGCGCCAGGCTCTCGCGCCCCAGGTGCAGCCTCGGCTCCACCGCCTGCGTCCACGCGTCGATATTGTCCTGATACTCGCGCGCCAGAAACTTCCCCATCTCGCTGTACACGCGGTCCACATACGCCGCCAGCGCCAGCACCGCCAGCAGCGCCGCCAGCGTCAAGCCATACGCACCGTTCACGCTCGCCTCCCTGTGCGCTTGTCATTCTGACCCTGAGCTTGTCGAAGGGGAAGAATCCCCGCATTTCGCCTTTGCTTTTGCTGTTTCGTTCCCTTTGCCACAGGCCCGCTCACCCTTGCAATCAAACTCGTCTCCACCCGCAGCTCCCTCCGCAGCTCCGCTTCTCTCGTCGCCATCTCGCCCCCATCCGCCTCATGGTCGAAGCCCGCTAGATGCAGCGTCCCATGCAGCAGCAGCACCCGCACCTCGTCCCTCAGCGAGTGACCATACTGCCTCGCCTGCCGCGCCGCCGCCTCCAGCGAGATCGCCAGGTCGCCCGCCACGCCCGAGCCGTTCCCGGCAGGCACAGAACTGTCGCCGACGCTCGCGTCCCACGCCGGAAACGACAAAACATCGGTCGCCTTGTTCTTCCCGCGAAACGTTCGGTTCAGCCGCCGCAGCGTCGCATCGCCGGCCAGCAACACATGCACCTCGCCCTCGAGCCCTACCGCCGCCCGCGCGCAATTCAAAAACCGGGCCAGACCTGCGCACGACAGCCCAAGCGCGCGCCAAGGGTCAGGCTCGTCAGCCACACGACTCGGAACTTCCAGGGTAATCATGTGTTCTTTGATGCTACTAGAGCTTGCCCGATCGCACGTTGCCAAAGTGCACGGAGAGTTGGATCGCCATCAGCAGCGCCCCTACTCCCACCGCGCCCCATCCCAGTGCAGCCGCACAGCCCCGCGGCCGGAAGAAGTGCAGCAGAAGCGCTCCGGCCAATAGGTTCCCGAATCCCCACAGAACATTGCTCAGTGGCGACGACTCGCCCACTCCCGGCGGCTTGGCAAACGGCGACTGAAAGGGATTCCCGCTAACTCCCTGCACAAAGTGAGGCACTCCGTTGACCAGAAACGCGCCACCCAAAAATTCCAGCAGATAAAAGTACCAATGCATCCCTATGGTTTCCCTTCGCGCCCTACTGCAGCTTGGTGTTTCCTGTTCCCTGGTTCTCTGTCTCCTGTTCCCTGTTCCCTGTTCCCTGTTCTACTGTATCGCCCAGCTCCAGCGCCAGTTGCTGCGCCCGCCCGTAGCTGTCGTAGGCGCGCACAATCCGCTGCACCAGGCTGTGCCGCACCACATCCACCTCCTCGAAGTGGCAGAAGCGGATCCCCTCCACGTCCTCCAGCACGCGCAGCGCATCGAACAGCCCCGACTTCTTCGGATTGGGCAGATCGATCTGCGTCAGGTCGCCCGTAATCACGGCCTTCGAGCCATTGCCCATGCGCGTCACGAACATCTTCATCTGCTCCATGGTGGTGTTCTGCGCCTCGTCCATGATGATGAACGCGTCGTTCAGCGTGCGTCCGCGCATGAACGCCAGCGGAGCCACCTCGATCACATTCCGTTCCAGCAGGTTGTCCACCTTGCCCTGGTCCAGCAGGTCGTAGAGCGCGTCGTACAGAGGCCGCAGATAAGGATCGACCTTCTCCTGCAAGCTCCCCGGCAGGAATCCCAGCCGTTCGCCCGCCTCCACCGCCGGCCGCACCAGGATGATCCGGCTCACTCGCTTGGCCATCAGCGCCGCGACAGCCATCGCCACCGCCAGATATGTCTTCCCCGTTCCGGCTGGCCCCAGCCCGAAGGTCATGTCAGCTTGCTCAATCGCCTCCACATACTTCCGCTGGTTGGGCGAACGCGGCTGCACCATCCGCTTCACTCCCGTCGAACGCTGCCTGCCCGAATCCACCAGAGACTTCAGCGTCACCTCCGGGTCCGCGATCACCAGCCGCAGCATTCCCTTCAACTCGCCGTTCTGCAGCGTCACACCCGATTTGCGCAGCGACTCGAAGTCGGCAAAGATGTGCACCACCTGCTCCACGCTCTCCGGCGCGCCGCCAATCTCGATCGCGTCCGAGCGCAGATCGATCGTCACCTTAAGCCCATCCTCCATCAGCCGAAGGTTCTCGTCGCGGGTCCCGTACAGGGGCTCAATGCCAGGCGTGATCTCGAGCGATTTTTTTATCAAGTAGTTTTCTGACCTCCGTCAGGACGTGCAGCATCTCGTTAATGCGTCTCTGTTTTGAAAAGGCGGGACTTCAGTCCCGCCGGTTGCAAAGCCTTTGAAGCGCGGCTTTAGCCGCCGAGGGAATCTCGAACACAGCTTCAAATCTTCCCTGAGTCGGATGTCTGAGAGTCTCGGCGAAACGCGCAAGCTCCGCGCAGCATGGCGAATCGTCTGTGGGCTTGCGATCGGATTGGCGAGGGTTGCCAATAATTTGCCGAAGTTGCGCACAGACTAGATCGCACCCCGCGCGCAGTCAAGTCAATTTTAGATGCACCGGTAACCACCCGTGATCCACCCCTATCAAAGCTGTCATACTTCTATGAAGAAAGGCGCATCTGTCCAGCGGTATTTGCGAACAGATTGCGTACAGACTTCTATTCGTGCTGGTGGCACACAAGGGGGGTACGAATCCCGGTCGCTCCATCTGAGGATGTCCTGCGGAGAAGATCTCTCGCGGGACAGAGGATGAGCGAGCTGACCGGGTACCCTTGCAACCGTCGCAAACGCCGTTGTTGAAGCTCTTGTCCTGCTCTTAAAAATCTAAGAACCTGTTTAATAACTGCCTTTCGCACTGATACTTTACGAATTGTCATTCTGAGCGCAGCGAAGAATCCCCGCATTTCGTCGTTGTTTGTT
>Ga0224529_1000227_pt1 | contig 44738 bp, 32 predicted proteins | sample CBST50metaG_FD_179893 | JGI IMG/M metagenome (GOLD analysis project Ga0224529, IMG submission 179893) | Peat soil microbial communities from Stordalen Mire, Sweden - C.B.S.T50 | ecosystem: Environmental > Terrestrial > Soil > Wetlands > Peat | place: Sweden: Norrbotten County, Stordalen Mire...
GTCCACATCCACGCGCAGAGTGCCCCAGTTGGCGGTCGGTTCATTTCCCCAGGCAGGATCGGCGATGCGAGTGATCTTGTTGAGAGCCGCTTCCTGCGGGTCCACGCCCCATTTCCAGTAGTTGCCCCTGGTTCCGCGCAGGTGGAAGCGCGGCCGTTCCAGCGCGGAGAGATTGTTGCCGGCGAGAGTGACGGCAAGCTGCGGATAGCGCAGGCGCAGGGAGAAGAAATCGTCCGCGCCCTCGCCGTCGCGTTCGCGCTTTATCTCGGCGTCCACCGCTTCCGGCTTGCCGAAGAGCGCAAGGGCGAGGTAGGCGAGATGGGTTCCGAGGTCGAGCAGGATGCCGCCGCCAAGAGAGGGATCGTCTTTCCAGGCGGCGCGGGTGGAACCGGGACGCCAGCGGTCCATGGTGGATTCCAAGGCAACGAGGCGGCCCAGAGAGCCTTCATGCAGGAGTTTCTGAATGGTCCGGAAGTCGCTGTCCCAAAGGCGGTTATGAAACGGGGCGAGAAGCACATGGTGGGTCTTGGCCAGCCCGATCAGTTCGGCGATCTCAGCCGAGGCGACGGACATTGGCTTGTCGACGATCACGTTTTTTCCGGCCTGGAGGAGCTGGCGGGCGACCTGGAAGTGGCTTCCGCTGGGGGTGGCGACGACGAAGAGGCCCAGAGAGGCGTCTTCGAGCATCGCTTCCAGCGAGCGGTAGGTGACGATGCCGGGATAGCGCTCGGCGGCCGTGTCCTTGTGGCGCTCCACCACGGCGGCCAACTCCAGGCCTTCGACCGAGGAAATCAGCGGTGCATGGAAGACCCGCGCGCCCATTCCGAAACCCACCAGACCGACTCGAATCATGCGTTCCTCCCGGAGCCTGGCCTCGTGTCGACCGGCTCTCGTTAGCTCTCCAGTCTACACGCAACTTTCAGGCCATCGATCTGTGAGTGCATGGATGCGAAAAGAATGGGCCACACAGCCTGGAGAGACTGTGTGGCCCGGTGAGGCGATCATTCGTGTTATTTTGCGGCGGGTGCGAAGGAGGGAGGAGCGTCGGCCTCGCTTGCGCCCCAGCTCTTGTCGGGCGTGGGCGAAAGCTGAAACTCGAGCGTGCCGCCGTGGTTCAGGAACTCCTCGCTCAGCCATGTCTTGGTCGTGGGCTTGCCGTTCACGCTCAAGCGATGAACGTAGGGAGCATTTGTGTCTGCACCGTTGGCCTTGATCACGATGTCGCCGCCGGAGCGCTGAATGCGGGCTTCCGGAAACAAGGGACTGCCGAGAATGAGTTCGGCGCGTCCCGGGATCTCCGGATACAATCCCAGCGCGGACCAGACGTACCACGACGACATTTCGCCCAGGTCGTCATTGCCGGGCATGCCCTTGGGCGTGTTGGTCCAAATGGTGTTCAGCACCTGGCGCACCGTCTCCTGCGTCTTCCAGGGCTGGCCGGAGAAATCGAAGAGCCACGGCGTCTCGATCGACGGCTCGTTGTTCAATTCCGCGTGCAGGCCACCGGATTCGGTGACCGCCCAGGCGCCATCGGGCTTATGGAAGAAGCTGTCCAGGCGGGCGTTGGCTTTTTCTTTGCCGCCCATCCTGTCGAAGAGGCCGCGGACGTTGAAGGGCACCATCCACACATACTGAGCCGCGCTGCCTTCCACGAATCCATCGTCGGAGGCGGGGTCGAACTTGGGCCATGTGCCGTCCGCGTTGCGGTTTTGAATGTAGCCCGCATCGGGAGTGGCATTCGGATTGAAGACGTTCATCCAGTACTGCGCCCTTTCGAGGAAACGGTGATAATTCGCTTCGTCGTGCATCCGGCGTGCCAGCTCGGAGACGGCGAAATCCGCGGTTACATCTTCGAGCGTGTCCGCAGCGCCGCCCCAGGCATTGCCGTCGGTGGGAATGTAGTGCAGCTTCATCCAGAGATCGAGCGAAGGCCTCTGCCCGACGCACTCCACCTCGCAGCCGGTTCGGCTCAGGTCGTGCGCCGTGGGAACGGTGGCGGCTTTCAGCAGCGATGCGTAGGCAGCCTTCACGTTGAAGCGGTTGCCGCCAAAGGCGAGAATGTCGGCAATGGCAGGCGCGGCCGGGTCGCCGTTCATCACGTGCGTGCCGCCGGAGTTGTGCGTCCACCGATCCCACTCGCCGCCGTTCTGGTCGGCCTGATTCAGCAGGGATTGCGCAATGTCGCTGCCGATATGCGGAGCCAGCAGCGTGACCAACTGAAGCTGCGAACGATAGACGTCCCAGCCGGAGAAGGTCGCGTACTGGGCCTGCTGCGGGGCGGCGATTTTGTGCGCCTTCTGGTCCATGCCGAAGTATTCGCCATTCGCGTCGCTATAGAGGTTCTCTCCCAGCATGGTGTGGTAGAGCGCGGTGTAGAAGACGGTGCGCTGGTCGCTGGTGCCGCCGGTGATGGTGGCGCGGCCCAGCAACTTGTTCCATGCCGTGTGTGCCTGTTCGCGCACCGCATCGAAGCTCGTTCCTTGCGCGTTCTCAGCAGCCAGGTTGGCTTCTGCATTCTGCTCGCTGACGTACGAGATTCCCACCCGCACATTCACGGCAGGCGAAGCCGCGGTGTCCAGCGTCACCCACGAACCTGAGCCTTTCCCGAAAACGGGAAAGCCCTTGGCTCCATAGGTGGTACCGCCCGAGGCTTCCTTGGTGTCCGGCCGCAGGGCAGAGTCCTGCCAGGTACCGGTCGCCGTGAACGGCTGGTCGAAGTGAGCGACAAAGTAGAGGGTGTAGTAGCTGCGGCGGTCCTCGGTTCCCAGATAGCCGCAGAAATTGCCGCTGGTCACGGAGCCTGAGATGGTCCGCGCTGCGACATCGATCTTGACATTGGCATCGCTGCTGCCGATTTCAGAATCGGAGGTGCGGACCAGCATCACGGCCGGTGTGCCAGCCGGATAGGTGAAGCGTCCCGAGCCGGTGCGGGGGGTCGCGGCGAGCTCAACCACGACGCCGTTTGCCAGCTTTACCTTGTAGTAGCCGGGAGTCGCGGTTTCGTCGCTGTGGGAGAAGCTGCTGGCGTAAATTGCGTTCTGGCTGTCGTCGGCAGGCGAACTGGAGACGGCGCCGACATACGGCATGAAAGGAATATCGCCGCTTGCGCCTGCGCATCCTGTGCCCATTAAATGCGTGAGCGAGAATCCGCGGATTTTGGTCGCGGAGTATTCGTACCCGCCAGGAGCTGCGGTTCGCGCCCGATCATCCTTCATGGAGCCAGGTACGCCTTCAACTTTGGGGCGGGGCTTGAGATAGGGTTCCTCCGGGCTCCAGGCCACCATGCCGAAAGGCATCGCGGCGCCCGGGTAATCGTTGCCGCCGTTGGTGGTGCCAATCAGAGGATTGACGCTCGATGCGGGGTCTGTCGCCTGCGCCGACGCTCTCACGGCGAAGCTGTACAGCACCACGATGGTCAGCGAAACTGCAAGCTGCCGACTGATTTTTGTCCAAGTAATTTTCTGCTGAACGGTCAAAGATAACTCCAAAGTTGTGTCCCTGAGTCCGAGACTTCCGACACCGGATTTTAGCACTCGAGAGCAGGGTTCGAATTCGTCTGCTGCTCTGCGAGAGATCGGATCGACCGTTCGGACCAAGCTGGTTTGCGGAACTCTGCGCCTCTTCAGCCTTCGAGTTTGTAGCGGGTTTCCGCCAGGCGGTAGAGACGGCGCCAGACCAGGCGATTCATGGAGACGACCATGATGGAGATGAGGAGCGTGGCCAGCAAGAGGATGGAGAAGCGTCCGCTGTCGGTGGCAGCGTCGATTTGCGCGCCCAGGCCGATGGTTTCGAGGGTGTGGCCCTTCACACGGGAATACTCGGCCATGACGGAGGCGTTCCACGCTCCGCCGGAAGCCGTAACCATGCCGGTGATGAGGTAGGGAAAGATACCGGGGAGGATGAGTTTGGTCCAGCGCTGCCAGCGGTTGAAGTGGTAGAGCGAGGAGACTTCGCGCAGGTCGGAGGGGATGGACATGGCTCCGGCGATGACGTTGAAGAGGATGTACCACTGGGTGCCGAGGAGCATGAGGGCGACAGAGCCGATGCCCAGGCCGCCGCCGAGCCTGACCAGTCCCATGAGCAGGATGGGGAAGAAAGCCGTGGCCGGAACCGAGGCCAGAATCTGCGCCAGCGGCTGCACGATGCGGGCCAGGCGAGGGTTGAAGCCGATGGCGACGCCGACCGGAATGGTCCAGAGAGCGGAGATGAGCAGGGAAGCGTTGACGCGGAGGAAGGTCGCGCCCGCGCCTTCCAGAAGCAGGCGCAGGTCGGGCCAGGTCACGTCCCGGAGCATGAAGACGGCCTGTGCGCCAGCCCAACCGACAACGGCGATGGCCGCTATCGCCAGCGCCCACAATCCCAACGAGCCTTTTTTGCGGCGAGCCGGGTCCTCGTCGAGCGGCTGGACGATGCGGCAGTCCCTGGTGTGCGCCATGCGGCGGTAGATGGGTTCCTCGATGCGGGCGAAGATGCGGCCGGGGATGGAACTGAACAAGGTGGACCGGCGCAGCAGTTCGAGGATGGGGGAGACGACGCGGTCTGCGGACTCGACCTGCTCGAATTTGAACTTGTCGCTCCAGGCGATCAGGGGACGCCAGAGAAGCTGATCGGTGGCCACCACGATCAGGATGACCGCCGCGATGCCGGCCAGCAGAGCACGTACGTTGCCGGCATAGGTGGCCGTAGAGATGTAGCTGCCCAGGCCCGGCAACTGGAAGTTGCGGTCGCCCATGGTGAAGGTTTCGCAGAAGATGAGGGCGAACCATCCGCCGGCCACCGAGACGATGGAATTCCAGACCAGGCCGATGGTGGCGTAGGGGATTTCCAGCTGCCAGAAGCGTTGCCAGGCGGAGTAGCGGTAGATGCGCGAGGCCTCGATCATCTCGCGAGGGATGCTCTTGAGCGAGGAATAGAAACTGAAGGCCAGGTTCCATACCTGCCCGGTGAAGATGAGCAGAATGACGCCCATCTCGATGCCCATCTGATGGCCGGGAACCAGCGCCACCATGGCCAGGACGACCGGAGGCAGGAAGCTGAGCACGGGGATCGATTGCAGAATGTCGAGAACCGCAACCATCCACGGCTCGATGCGGGGATTGTAGGCGGCGGTGTAGCCGTAGGCGATGGCAAAGACCAGGCTGAGCAGGTAAGCGATCGCCATGCGTACGAGCGAGTAAAAGGCGTAGGCCGGCAGAGCGCCGATGGAACTGGAAATGGGCACCACGGGGATGGGCTTGCCCAGCCAATAGACGCCCGTGCTGATGATGGCCGTGAAGATCGCGAGAACGCACACGGCCACTCCCAGGTCGATAAGGAACGGCCAGGTGCGGGTGGGGACGAGTTGGCGTCCGAGGGTGTTTTGGATTTTCACTCGGCATCCTCGCTGGCGGCAATTTCCTCATCCTGGGCGTCTGGCAGCACAAAGCGGCGGCGTCCGGCGTCGAAGTCGAAGAGTTCTGCGTAGCGGCCCCAGGCAACGGCGGTCTCCATCTGGCGGAGGCACTCCTCTTCGCTGAATTGCTCGTCGAGCATGTCGAGGAAGAAGTCTTCTGGTACGGTGTGGTCGCTCTTGGATTCGAGAGCGCGGCGAATCTGGCGGAGCAGGAGGACATGGGCGACCGCGGCGTCGCGGAAGAGTTCCTTTTGGCGCAGAATCTCGGAGTTGGCGAACTGGGCGCCGCTTTCGGTAATGGCCGCGTCGCCTTCCTCGATCTGCAGGAAGCCGAGCAACTGGGCGGCGTCCACAATGGGCAACAGGTCGTCGATCTCGAAGGCCAGGTCGTCGGCCAGGCGGTAGATGTCGTCGCGGCCGCCCTTGTCCAAAAGAAGCTCCAGCAGTCCGGCCATGCCGCCGGGCCGGGCGTGGGGCAGCATCTGGTAGTGCATCTGGCGCTGGTCGCGGATGCGCGGACCAGCCAGTTGGCCGGGCGCCTCGGCGGGAGCCACATCGGGCTTGGTGAGCACTTTGTAGATGTAGTCCACCAACTGGGTGAAGGGCTCGGCTTTGCGATCGCGAGGCTGAGACAACTGCACCCGGAAGTCGGTGCGGATGTGGCCGGGGTTGCGGCCGAGGACGATGATGCGGTCGGCCAGAAGCACCGCTTCCTCGATGTTGTGGGTGACCAGGAAGACGGCTTTGGTGGGCATGGTCTTGTTGGCCCAGAGTTCGAGCAACTCACTGCGCAGGTTCTCGGCGGTGAGCACGTCGAGCGCGGAGAAAGGCTCGTCCATGAAGAGGACTTCGGGCTCGACGACCAGGGCGCGAGCAAAGCCGACGCGCTGCTTCATGCCGCCCGACAATTCTTTTGGATAGGCAGCCTCAAAGCCGTCCAGACCGACTGTGTCGAGCATCTTCATGCTCCGCTCGCGGCGCACGTCGGGGGAGATGCCGCGCGCCTGAAGAGGAGCTTCGACATTTTCAAGCACGGTGAGCCAGGGAAAGAGGGCGAAGCTCTGGAAGACGATGGAGACGTTGATCTCGGCGTCGGCGATGGGCTTTTCGTGCCAATAGACCTGGCCGGCCGTGGGCGTGGAGAGGCCGGTGAGCATGCGCAGCATGGTGGACTTGCCGGAGCCGGAAGGGCCCAGCAGGGCCACGATTTCGCCGGGGACGATGGCCAGGTCGGTGGCGGAGATGACCTGAATGCGGTTCTGGCTGGGCTGCGCGTAGTACTTCTCGATCTTCTCGGCGCGAATGATCGGCTCAAGGACCGGGGTCTGGGGTACGGTGGGGATGGCCGCTTCCTGCATGAGGTTTCTCCGGTTGGGTCCGCCTGCCTAAAGCGAAACCAGAGTAACTGTGTCCTGTCGAGGGTTGTGCAGGTCGCCGCTCCCTGATGGTCGCGTCGACTTGAACGTCTTGCCTTCGGGGTACATCAACTCTGGTTTCGCTGTAGGCCGCGGCCGCGTGTTATTGCCAGTGTAGTTTGAGCCGGTTGCTGCCGGATGAAACGCGATGGCTGCTGGCGCCGGACGGCTTGCGCCAACTGGCGGTGTCCTGACCGCGCTCTGTCCCTGGTTCCCTGAGGAACGCGCAAAGAAGGTTTGCCCAAACCGAGCGTATCATTCTAGGAAAGCGCAGTGCCAGGGAAGCGAACGCGGTTGAACGTCCCCGGCTCGAATTCAACGGGTGCGCAGGGTGGGGTTGAGCGCCCCACGGTGTGCGAACGTCCAGGAGAGTATGCCCGAATTATCAGCTAAACCCAAGGTTCTGGTTGCCGACGACGAGCGGGTCATTGCCGACACTCTGGCGATGATTCTGAATCAGAGCGGCTTTGAGACGCGCGCTGTGTATTCCGGCGAGAAGGCCGTGGAAGTGGCCGCGATTTTCAAGCCGGATATGCTCATCTGCGACGTGATTATGACCGGTCTGAACGGAATCGATGCGGCGCTGTGCATTCGCGAGTTGCTGCCCGGCGTGAAGATTTTGCTCTTCTCGGGGCAGGCTGCCACGGCCGATCTGCTGGAAAAGGCGCGCGCCCAGGGCTACGAGTTCGAGATTCTGGCCAAGCCAGTGCACCCCCAGGATCTGTTGAGCAGGCTGCGCGGGTAGGCTGAATTCTCGCTTCAACTCCACGCTGCTTGCGACGTACCATCAGTTATGCGAACAGTTCCCGAGGCTGGATCTGGAGAAACTCTTCCACTGGGATTCCACCTGTTCCCACTAGGAACGTGCGCGCAGGGAGAAACGCCTTGTCGAAGGCTGCGACGCCGGGCAGGGCTTCCTTGCGGCGGCCGCTTTTGACCTCGATGGCCACGACGCGCGTGCCCAGGCGCAGCACGAAGTCCACCTCCTTGTTGCGTTCGCGCCAATAGAACAGATCGTCGATTTCACCGGTCATTGCCGCTCCGGCCAGGTGCGCTCCCACGGCGGACTCGACCAGGCGGCCCCAGTACTCGGGATGAAAGCGAACCCGGCCAAAGGTCGTGGCCGCTTGCGCGGTGGTCAGTCCGGTGTTGAAGACCTGGAGCTTGGGAATCGATCCGCGCTGGCGAACCACTTGCCCGGAGTATTTCGAGATGCCGCGCAGCATTCCGGCGCCGGCCAGCAGATCGAGGTAGCCGGCCAGAGTGGTGGTGTTTCCCGCATCCTGCAATTGTCCCGTCATCTTCTGGTAGGAGAGGATTTGGCCGGAGTACTCGCAGCCCAGGCGGAAAAGGGAGCGCAGCAGAGCCGGTTTGTCCACCCGGGCCATCAGCAGGATGTCGCGAGCCAGCATGGTTTCGATCAGCGAGTCAAGCAAGTAGTGGCGCCAGCGGCTCTCATCGCCGATCAGTTCCGCGGCTCCGGGATAGCCGCCGAAGTAGATGTACTGATCGATGGTCCATCCAAATGCTTCGTGCATCTCCCTAAAGCTCCAATGGCCGATGCGCGAAAGTTCAAAGCGCCCGGCGAGGCTGTCCGCGAGGCCGCTCTGGACGAGCAGGGGCGAGGAGCCGAGCAGGACAACGCGCAGATCCAGGCCCTCGAACGAATCTTCATCCCACAGTTGCTTGACGGCTTCCGACCACCGGGGAATTTTCTGGATCTCGTCGAGTACCAGCAGCCAGGTCCCGTTCTGGCGGCAGCGCAGGCGCGCCATCTCCCATTGCTGGGTAATCCAGAGATTGTCGCCGGGAGCGGGATTGTCGGCAGTGACATAGGTGGAGCGTTCTCCGAAGGCCAGCATCGCCTGGCGGACCAGGGTGGTTTTGCCCACCTGGCGCGGACCTGCCAGCACCTGCAGGAAGCGGCGGCGGTCGCGAAGGCGGGTGACGATCGGGTCGAGAAGTGAGCGAGTAATCATCATGAATCCAAGAGAATGATTTTCGGGGAGTAAGGCCCCTACAAGAGATTCACTATAGCGCGATAAATATGTCATGCGCGTGAGTAATTTTAATTCATATAGTGAGTAAAAATACTCATCACAATGAGTAAAATGTAAATACGCGCATAAATATATTTATAATCATGCAGATAAGTGCGGTCGTCTAGAGATCCCGCCGCCCTTCCATGGCCCGGGCCATGGTCACTTCGTCCGCGTATTCGATGTCACTTCCGGCCGGAACGCCGGTGGCGATGCGGGTGATGCGCACGGGAAACCTGCGCAGCGCGTCCGCCAGCCAGTTGGCGGTGGCCTCGCCTTCGAGGGTAGGGCTGGTGGCCAGGATCACTTCGTCCACCTCGCCGCTCTCGACGCGGCGGACTAGCGTGAGTGCGCGCAACTGGTCGGGACCGATGCCGTGCAGGGGAGAGAGCGTGCCGTGGAGGACGTGGTAGACGCCCTGGTAGCCGCGGGTGCGTTCCACAGACTCGATGTTGGTGGGCTCCTCGACGACGCAGACCAGGCGGTGGTTGCGGGCAGGGTTGGCGCAGTAGGCGCAGGGATCGACATCGGTGACGTTGTTGCAGACCGAGCACAGGCGCAAGCTGGCTTTGAGCCCGCGCACGGCTTCCGCCAGGGCCGCGGCATCCTCGTCGCTAGAGCGGAGGATGTGGAAGGCGAAGCGCTGGGCGCTCTTGGCCCCCACTCCGGGCAGCTTCTTCAACTCTTCAATGAGCCGCGCCAACGGCTCGGCATAGCGTGACACCGTGCGCGCCTCCTGAAACCTTCGTCTTTAACGTTCTGTGCATTTCAAAAAAGGATTTCCGTTCCCGATGTTCAGGTTCCTGGGGGCGTCAGACGAGCCCGGGCAGGTTGAGGCCGCCGAGCATCCCCTGAACGCTGGATTGCAGGGCTTCGTCGGCCTGGCGCCCTGCCTGATTGACTGCGGCAACGACCAGGTCCTCCAGCATCTCGACATCGGGCTGGTTGCCGCTCAGGCTCACCACCGCCGCAGGGTCGATGCGGATTTTGAGAAGCTGCTTCTTGCCATTCATGGTCGCGGTAACGGCGCCGCCTCCGCTGGTTCCCTCGACCACCACGTGGTCCAGCTTGCGCTGAACCTCCTCCTGCATCTGGTTGGCCTGGGAGAGCATTTCGGAGATTTTAAGCGGATTGAGCATGGCTTGTTTGCCTCTCTGCCTGGAGCCTGCATTACTTTTGACGGAGATCGATGACGCTGCGGACCTCGGCCTTGAATATTTCCTTGGCGCGCTGCACCAGCGGATGGGCGAGTGCGGCTTCCTGAATGCTGCCAGCCAGTGGCGCGGCTACGGGGGCGGAGCCCTTTCCGGGGCCATCGCCTGGAACGACCATAAAGCGGGTGGGTGCGCCCAACTGCTGCAACTGCTGGCGAATGATCTTCTCCGCCGCCGCATTGACCGTCAGGGCCAGCATTTTTTTGCCCATTCCGGAGACTTCAATGCGCAGGCTGGCGGTGTCGAGCGTCCAGTCGGCTGCGCCCAGCAGTTGCGCCGCGGAGACATGGCCGCCCTCGACCAGGGCCATGCCAATGGCGTGCCGGATGGCGTCCAGGCTGGGAGCCCCCGACGCGATTGCGGCTGGCTGAGGGGCCTTGGCCAGCGCGCCTTCAGTAAGGGGCGCCGCGAACCCGGCAACGGGGCTGGCCGCGGCAGGAAAGGGTGTAACGGCCGCAAATGGGCTGGGAGAGGCCTCCGTTGCGGTTGCGGGAGCCGGACGCTCCAAGGTGACCACCGGCGCGGTAGAGGAGCCCGGCGAGAGACTGGACTCCATCTTGGGACCGGAATCCCATCCGCTCCCCGACGAGCCAAAGGGTGAAAGAGGCGGCGCGGCGGGCGATGAAGCCGGGCGAGCGGGGCTCAAAGCAGGCCGCGGAGCCGGTGCCGCAGAACGGACGCCGCCGCCCGAGGCTACGCCGCTCAGGAATTCTTCCAGAGGCAGCAGGCGCTGGGCGTGGATCAGCTTGAGCAGGCCCAGTTCCAGATGAAAGCGCTGCTCCTGGCGGTAGTTCAGGTCGTCGAAGGTGCGCAGAACGATCTGCAGATTGCGGGTCAGCTCTTCTTCAGTGAAGAGCAGTGCGGTGCGAACGGCCCGTGCGCGCTCGTCTGCTGAAACCTGCAGCAACTCGGTGTGCTCGCCGCCCAGCTTGGCCATCAGGGTGTTGCGCAGGTAGCGGGCCATCTGGCGGGCCAACGAGGAGGGGCTGTGGCCGGCGTTGACCAGCAGGTTCAACTGCTCCATCAGTTCGGCGCTCTGGCCGGCGGCTACGGCCTCCAGCAGGCGCTCGAAGACGGCGTTGGGCACTGAGCCCATCAGCTCGCGAATCTGCACGGACGAGAGTACCGCGCGGCCATTTTCAAGCGGTGCGGAGGCGATGGCCTGGTCCATGATGGAGAGCGCATCGCGCATGGAGCCGTCCCCGGCCTCGGCCAGCAGGGCCAGGGCGGCGTCTTCGGCCTCCACTTCTTCCTTGCCGGCGATCATCTTCAACTGGGCCAGAATGTCGTCGAATTTGACGGCGTGAAAGCTGAAGTGCTGGCAGCGGGAGCGGATGGTCTGGGGAATGTTCTCGGGTTCGGTGGTCGCCATCATGAAAATGACGTGCGAGGGAGGCTCTTCGAGAGTCTTGAGCAGCGCGTTGAAGGCTGCCTCGGTAATCTGGTGGGCTTCGTCGAGGATGTAGATCTTGTACCGGTCGCGGGAGGGTGCATAGCGGGCGGCGTCGCGCAGTTCGCGGATCTCGTCGATGCCGCGGTTGGTGGCCGCGTCGATCTCGATCACGTCCACGGCGTTGCCCTGGCGGATCTCCACGCAGGAATCGCAAACGCCGCAAGGCTCGGGGGTGGGGCGCGCCTCCGTGCCGATTTCGGTGCGGCAGTTCAGCGCCTGGGCCACAATGCGGGCAATGGTGGTTTTGCCAATGCCGCGGTGGCCGGAAAAGATGTAGCCGTGGGCGATGCGGTTCTGGCTGAGCGCGTTGAGCAGGGTACGGGTCACGTGATCCTGGCCGGCGACGTCGGCGAAGCGCTGCGGACGATATTTTCTGGCCAGAACCTGATAACCCATGGGGAGGCTGCTCCTTGTGGCCCGCCGTGAAAAACAGGCGGCCTAGAGGGGATTGTATCGTTCCGGGGCGGGGGAGCGCGCGGGTGGAAAACCGCCCCCCGATACGGACCCAACCCGATTGCAGCCGGCTTACGCTCGTGCCGCTTTGGACTTCTTTCCGCCTTTTCCCTTGACGAGCTTCTTTTTCGCGGACGATTCAAGAGCCTTCTTGGCTGCGGCTTTGCGGCGGCGGATTTCTTCCTTCGAGTACATGGTGCCGCGGCAGTTTTTCGCGCCACAGTTGCAGAGGGCCTGGTCGTCGCCGCCATCGTAGAGGCAGTAGTCGTAGGTGATCTCCTCTCCGGCGGGGATGTTCTTGATGGCGGTGATCCAGACGCGGCCGTCCTCTTCGCAGGTCTCGCAGTTGGCGTCGCAACTGTGGTTGATGAACATGGCCGTCGAGTGGCCGTCGATGACCATGTCGCCCTTCCCAAGTCCAAAGAGGTAGGTGATGGGCGAGGTCTCGTACGCGATGTCGGCTTCGGCCTTGGTGAAGCGGTGGCCGGTGTACTCGGCGACACGCTTTCCCTTGCGGATGGCGGTGGTGGTGTAGCAGCCGGCGGCGTGGATGGCGGAAGAGCGGATGATGAGTCCCATGCGAGTGTGCGATGCTTTCCTTTGGATGCTCTGTAGGACCGCATCCTATCATTTCGGGCGTGAGGCGGAGAGATGAAACGGTTTTTTTCAGTTGCGCTGGTGCTGTCCGGCTGCCTTTGGGCGGCGCCGCAGATGCATGCGCAGGCGCCTGGGGACGCGGCGCAGCCAGGTCAGCAACAAGGCCAGAAACCGGCCAGCGGCACGGCACAGCCGGCGCCCAGTTCGTCGTCTGGCGCCAATCCATTCCCTGGGGATACGAGTACGGTTCCGGTTTTGCCTACGCAGGAAACGCCGACGCTTCCTGAAGGGACCTACAACGGGGCGGAGAGTGCCGGAGTTCCTCTTCCCGGCGACGATGCCGATCCGGCGCGCAGCCCCGACGATCCCGCTCCGGCCGCCAGCAATGGCGAGTTGGATGAGTCCAGTTCCAGCCTCAAAGGAATGGACAAGTATCTGCCCAAGCCGGACGACGATCAGGCGGGAAAACATAGAAAAATGACGGCCAAGGAGCCCACCCACCAGGAGGCCGCGTCGAAAGACATCGAAGTGGGCGGCTACTACCTGGAGACGAAGAACTGGAGGGCGGCTCACTCGCGCTTTGAGTCCGCGCTGATTCTGGACCCGGAGAATCCGGACGTCTATTGGGGATTGGCCGAGGCGGAGCGCCACCTGGGCGATCTTGCCGGCGCCAAGACCAACTATCTGAAGGTGTTGGACTACGATCCGGACGGGCCGCACGGCAAAGAGGCGCGCAAGGCGTTGAAAGACCCGGCGGTGGGCAATGCGAAAGTTGCCGCTCCAGTCCAGCCGGCAGCCCAAGCGCCGAAGTAAAACTCAGAAGCCGGCCCAGCGCAGGTAAGCGGCGATGATCCGCTCTCCCCACAAGCTGCTGACCATGCCGCCCAAGCAAAGAAACGTTCCCAGCGGCAGTTTGCTTAGGGCCCAGCTTCCGGAATCGCGCCGCGCCGGCGGAACAGCTAACAGAATCACGGCGGCCAGCGCTCCGAGCAGAACGCCCAGTCCAAAGGCGAGAAGAGCGCCGGGAAGGCCGAGCCAGGCGGCCAGCAGGGCCATCAGCTTGGCGTCGCCCAGGCCGATTCCCTCTCGGCGGCGGATCAGCCAGTAGACCCAGCGGATGAGCAGGATGAGGGCGGCGGCAGCCAGAATGCTGAATGCGCAGCCGAGGAGAATGCTCATAGGCGGGCGATGCGACTCCGCAGTCGCATAGACGCTCCCGCTGAGCACAGTGAACACCACGCCGAGTACGATCCCCGGCAAAGTGACTGCGTCCGGAAGCCAAAGGTGCTCGGCATCGAGAGCTGCGAGTCCCACCAGCAGCCAATAGAAGATTGCAAGCCCGACGATCCTCAAACCCACTGCGGCCAGTGCGCCTGTGGAATCATCAAGCATCGCGGGTGTGGCGAACTCATACCAGCAACTTGCCCATAGCGCCCCGACCGCCAGTTCGACCAGCGGATACCGCCAGCCGATCCAGGCGCGGCAGGTGCGGCAGCGGCCGCGGAGGGCGAGCCAGCTGAGCAGCGGCACGTTCTCCCACCAGGTGAGTGTGCGGCCGCATTGCCGGCAGTGGGAGCGCGGCAGGGCGATGCTTTCGCCCTCCGGCCAGCGGCTCAGGCACACGTTCAGGAAGCTGCCGAAGGCCAGCCCCAGAAGGCCCGCAAAGATGGTTCCAAGAATGAGAATCATGTGCGAGGTTGAGTATACGGCCACCTGCGGTGGAGCTGACTATTTGCATTGCGGCTGCGGGACTTCGTCCGGCGCATGAGGTTACACTGTTGGGGATGGACGTTGCCCGAAACGCAGACAGTCCAGAACCCTCTCGACCCGCTCTCGGCATCGCCGAGGAATCCGATCCGGCGCGGGCGGCGGCCCTGTTTGAGCAATCGGTGGCCATCATGGCTCGCCTGCGCGCTCCGGACGGCTGCCCCTGGGATCGCGAACAATCCTTCGATTCCATCCGCAAATACACACTGGAAGAGGTCTACGAGGTTTTCGACGCCATTGAGCGGCGGGATTTCCCGCATCTGGCCGAGGAACTGGGCGACCTTCTGCTGCAGGTGTTGTTTTATGCGGAGATGGCGGCCAACGAGGGCCATTTCACCATCGCCGATGTGGTGGACCACCTGAACCGCAAGCTGGTGCGGCGGCATCCGCATGTCTTTGGCGAAGAGGCCTCGCGCGCGGCCGGCAACCGTGCCGAGGTGGATGCGGCGGTGGAAGGCTCGTCCGCGGCGGTGCTGCGCAATTGGGATGAGATCAAAGCGGCGGAGAAACGCACTGGAGCCGCGGAAGCGAGTGCCGGACCGGCGTCCCGGCTGGACAGCGTGCAGAGGGCGATGCCGGCGCTGGCCGAGGCCGCCAAGCTGGGGGCCAAGGCAAAGAAAGCAGGCTTTGACTGGACCAACTGGCGTGAGTTGCTGCCCAAGCTGGTGGAGGAAACCGCCGAATTGGAAGTCGAAGCCGCATCGGGAGACCCGGAGCGTCAACCGGCAGTCGAGGCGGAGCTGGGAGACCTGTTGTTTACCGTGGTCAATCTGGGCCGGCACCTGGGCGTGGACGCGGAGATGGCTTTGCGCGGCTGCAACCGGCGCTTCCGGCAGCGGTTTCGCGAAATGGAACTGGCCTCGGCGAGGCCGCTCGAAGATCTCTCTGCCCCGGAGCTTGAGGAGTTGTGGGCGGGGGCGAAGCGCAAGCTGGCTGCTGCTGCTTCGGAGTCGGAGGAGCGGCCATGATCGTCATCCGCGCCTGCTCGGGTTTGGACGAACTGGAGGCCTGTGTGCAGCTCCAGATCGAGACCTGGGGCTATGACGTGGCCGAAGTGGTTCCGCGCAAGGCCTTTCTGGTGGCGCAAAAAATCGGCGGACAGGTGATTGGCGCTTTCGATACGGAGCTTGGCGGTGCATCGAAAGAGGGCGAGCCGGAGTCGCTGGTGGGATTTGCAATGGCGTGGCCGGGGATAAAGACAGACCATGGCGCACCGCGGCCCTATCTCCACTCCCACATGCTGGCGGTGCGGAAGACCTATCGCAACCGGGGCCTTGGGGTGCGGCTGAAGCTGGAGCAGCGCCGGGATGCGCTCGATCGCGGCATCCGGCGGATGGAATGGACCTTCGATCCACTGGAAATCAAGAACGCCTTTCTCAATATCCACAAACTGGGAGCCACGGCTTCCAGGTATGAAGTCAATTTCTATGGTGTATCCTCATCTCGATTGCAGGGTGGGCTCCCGACGGACCGTTTAGTGGCCGAGTGGCAGCTCGATTCGCCCAGGGTGGAAGACCTTGTTGCAGGCCATCAGCCGGCCTTGCACTTCTTTGAGGAACGTATCCAGGTTCCGGCCTCCATCTATCAGTGGAAGGCCTCCGAAGCAGGTCTGAAACACGCTCTCGCCGTTCAGTTGGAGAACCGCCGCAAGTTTCAACAGGCATTTTCCCAGGGATTGGCCGTACTTGGCTTCACCCGGGATGCGGAAGGAAATGGAGTCTTCGAGCTGGGCCTCAAGCCGCAGACGGAGCAGACAGCAAATTCCAAGGAACGTAAAAATCTATGAGAATCGATGCAATTATCCTGCGCGAACTGCACCTTCCTCTGGTGCGCCCGTTTGAAACCAGCTTTGGCGTCACACTCAACCGCAGAGTCCTGCTGGCGGAGATCCAGTCGGAAGGGTTGACCGGCTGGGGCGAGTGCACGGCGGGGGAGCGGCCATTCTTCTCCCCGGAGTCCACCGATAGCGCCTGGCATGTGATTGTCCAGGAGTTGGGGCCGATGCTGGCCGCCGAGCCGCCGCAACACGGCGGGGAGTGCCCGCGGATTCTCCGCCCGGTGCGAGGGAACCGGATGGCCAAGGCGACGCTCGAAAACGCAATTTGGGATCTGGAGGCGCAGCGCGAAGGTGTGTCCCTGGCGCAGTTGATTGGTGGCGTGCGCGAGACGATTCCCTGCGGCGTGTCGGTGGGAATCCAGTCCTCGATCGAGGAGCTGATGGAGATCGTCGAACGGGAACTTGCGGCCGGCTACCAGCGGATCAAGTTGAAGTGCAAGCCGGGCTGGGATGTGGAAGTCTTTGAGAAGGTGCGCAACCGCTGGCCGGACATCATGCTCAGTTGCGACGCCAACTCGGCTTACAAGCTGCGGGACTCCGACCATCTGGTCAGCTTCGATGCCTTCGATCTGCTGATGATCGAGCAGCCTTTGTGGCACGACGACTTTTACTTCCATTCCATGCTGCAAAAGCGGCTGGAAACGGCGATTTGCCTGGACGAATCGATCCGCAACCGGCGCGATGCGCTGGCGGCCATCGAAATGGAGTCGTGCAAAATCATCAACCTCAAGCTGGGACGCGTGGGCGGCTTCTCTGAAGCGATCGCCATCCACAATGCTACCCAGGAGCGGGGCATTCCGGTATGGTGCGGAGGCATGCTGGAGACGGGCATCGGACGCGCGCACAACATTGCATTGTCCTCCCTGGAGAACTTCTCGCTGCCCGGAGACGTGTCGGCCTCGGCCCGTTACTGGGCCGAAGACATCATCGAGCCGGAGGTTAAAGTTTCTCCGGCAGGCGAGATCGTCATCCCGGACACTCCGGGCCGCGGCTACGAGGTGCGGACCGATCTGGTGGAACGGCTGACGGTGCGCAAGGAAACGATTCGTGCTCTGGAATTTGTGAGCTAGAGCGGAATCAGAATAACCGTGCTCTTGGTTAGACTCTTGAAGGTGGCTTTTTCTTAAGGAAAAAGCCACTTGAGGGGCTTGCATCCGGGTACATCTATTCTGATTCCGCTGTAGCGCGGCGCAGCGCACCAGGGCGCACAATTCTGCACATCGCAGGCGATTCTCCGCGGTGCCTTCAAGAGGCGCTCGGGGGATCGCCTGTTTCATTTTTGTGGACTCGATCCGCATCGTGAGTTCAGGTCGTGTGCTGATCAGGCTGGCCTCGATTTGCCAGAGGCCGTTCCGATTGGTTAGAACTGGATGTGCCTTTTTTCGCGGGTTGGGCCGAGCTGAAAGTGAAAGCGTCGGCAGCGGACCTCACGCGGAGGAAACTCGCATCTGGAAGGGTGAATCCACTTTGAACATTTCGACTGGTTTGGTTGACTCCGGGCATCGATCTTCATTGCCTGAAGACGCAAGAGCTCCGCTGGTTCCGGCCGGTCGCATGCTGCCGTTCATCCTGGTGACTGCCCTCTTTTTCCTGTGGGGCATTCCCAATAATCTTAACGACATTCTCATCCGCCAGTTCATGAAGTCGTTTGAGATCAACCGCCTGCAGGCAGGCCTGGTGCAGTCGGCTTTTTACCTGGGCTACTTTCTGCTGGCTCTGCCCGCCGGGCAACTGATGCGGCGAGCCGGCTACAAGGCTGGAATTCTCATCGGCCTCTGTTTGTACGGCGCCGGCTGCCTACTCTTTTGGCCGGCCGCCATCGTGGGCCAGTACTGGTTTTTCCTGATGGCTCTGTTCGTGATTGCCAGCGGCCTGGCATTTCTTGAGACCGCTGCCAGCCCGTTCATCGTGCAGGTGGGGCCGCCGGAAAGCGCAGCGCAAAGGCTCAACCTCTCCCAGGCATTCAACCCCTTGGGAAGCGTCTCCGCCGTGCTCATCGGGGCGCGGTTCATCTTCTCCGGCGTGGAGTTGAACAAGCCGCAAGTCGCGGCCATGCAATTGGCGGGGACCTATCAGTCTTATCTGCGCGCCGAGACCCTGCGCGTGGTTATGCCCTACATTGCCCTGGGCGCGATCGTGCTGTTCTGGGCGGTTTTGATTGCGCGCACGCCTTTCCCGCACGTGGGCCTCGACTACACGGCCGGGACGGACGCAAACCCTCACGGTCCTTCGCTCTTCAAGAGAAAGCATTTTGTCTTTGCCGTGCTTGCCCAGTTTCTGTATGTGGGCGCGCAGGTGGGCGCATGGAGCTACATGATCGCCTATGCGCAAACCTACGCGAAGCTGGCTGAGCGCGCCGCCGGTCTCTGGCTCACCGCGGCGCTGGTGGCCTTCACCGCGGGCCGCTTCGTCTCCACCTGGCTTCTGCGCTTTCTCCCGGCGGCCCCGTTGCTGGCCATTTTTGCGCTGGTCAATGCCGCCATCTGCACCGCTGCGGTGGTGCGTCCCGGCTGGCTGGGCCTTGGCTGCCTGATCGTGGTCAGCTTCTTCATGTCGATGATGTATCCCACTATCTTTGCGTTGGGCGTCAAGGGACTCGGCGAGCGCACCAAGACGGGCGGCGCCATGATCGTGATGGCGATTATCGGCGGAGCAGCTTTGACGCCGGTGATGGGCAAGATCGCAGACGCGAGCGGGGTGGCGCACGCCTACCTGGTGCCGGTGTGCTGCTTCGTAGGAGTCGCGCTCTATGCCTTGTTCGGCTCCAAGCCTGAGCCGGAGGAGATTGTGGACTGAGGGGAAAGACCAAGGCTGGGCGCTGGCTTGTTCAGTGGAATGTAACTATCCCCTGACTCTGGCAAGCACCTCAAGATAAGCCCGCGCCGCCTCGGTGATCTTCTCCGGAGTTCCCTGATCGATGGCGGCCAGATTTACCAGGTCGCTGCCCACGCCAAGTGCGCACGCCCCGGCGCGTAGAAAGCTTTCCGCAGTTTCCAGAGTGACTCCTCCGGTGGGAATGAGCTTCAGGTGCGGGAAGGGCGCGAGCAGGGATTTCAAGTAACTTGCGCCGCCCATGGCCGAGCAGGGAAAGACCTTCACGTAATCCGCGCCCAGTCGCCACGCGGTAATGACTTCGGTGGGAGTGAGAGCGCCGGGGATGGATAACTTGCCGCTTGCCCTGGTGGCGGCGATCACTTCAGGATGCAGACTGGGGCTGACGACAAACTCCGCGCCGGCTTGGATGGTGGCTTGGGCCTCCTCGGCGGTGGTGACGGTGCCGGAGCCGAGCAGGAGCTTCGCTCCGTATTCCTGCTTGAGTTCTTTGAGCAATTCCAGAGCGCCGGGGACGGTCATGGTGACTTCGACAACCGTGACGCCGCCCGCCATCATGGCCCGGACCACGGTGTGGGCCTGCGCGGCATTGCGGGCGCGCAGAACGGGAATCAGGCCGGCGCGTTCAATGATCTGGGCTGTGGTTTCAGTCATCTTTCCCTTTAGCGTGCGATGCGCGCAGAGCCGCCCAGCATGGCGCGTTCGACTTCGGCAAGCGTGACCATGCTGGAGTCGCCGGGGGTGGTCATGGCCAGGGCTCCGTGGGCTACGCCGCAGCGGAGAGCCCACTCGATGGGCTTGCCGGCCAGCAGGCCGTAGATGAGGCCGGAGGCAAAACTGTCTCCTCCGCCGACGCGGTCGTAAACTTCGATTTCGCGCGGGGAGACAAGCACGATTCTGTCCTGGTAGAGCGCGATGGCGCCCCAGGTGTTGCGGCTGGCGCTGGGCGCCGTGCGCAGGGTGCTGGCGATGAGCTTGAGGTTGGGAAAGGCCAGCGCCACTTCGCGCAGCATCTCCTCGTAGCCGGCGATGGGCAAGTGGGCGGAGCCTTCGCCGACGCCGTAGATTTTGATGCCGAGCCGCGCGGTAAAATCCTCTTCGTTGCCCAGCAGAACGTCCGCCTTGCGCACCAGTTCACGGCTGACTTCCTGCGCTTTGGCGTTGCCGCCGATTGACCTCCACAGCGACTCGCGGTAGTTCATGTCGTAGGAGATCGGCGTGCCGTGGCGGCGGGCGGCGTCCATGGCTTCGGCAGCCACCTGTGCGGTGGTGGCCGAAAGGGCGGCGAAGATGCCGCCGGTGTGGAAGCACCTCGCGCCGTTCTCGGGGCCGAAGATTGATTCCCAGTCAAAATCGCCGGGCTTGAGATGGCTGACGGCGGTGTGTCCGCGGTCGGAGCAGCCCTGCGCGGGCCGGGGGCCGAATCCGCGCTCGGTGAAGTTGAGGCCGTTGCGCGCCTCGCGGCCCACGCCGTCGTATGGAACCCACTTGAGCAGGGAAGTATCCACGCCGCCCTGCAGAATCAGGTCCTCGACGAGCCGGCCGATGGGGTTATCGGCCAGAGCCGTGGCGATGGCGGTGCGCAGGCCGAACGCGCGGCGCAGGCCGCGGGCCACGTTGTATTCGCCGCCGCCCTCCCACACCTCAAAATGGCGCGTGGTGTGGAGGCGGTGGTCTCCGGGATCGAGCCGGAGCATGACTTCGCCGAGCGAAAGCGCGTCCCAGCGGCGGGATGAATCGGGAATCGGTAGTGGGTTCATGGCTTGGTTGCATCCGTTCATTGGAACTTTAACCCATTGGGCCGGGAACGGGGGGCGCCGGGCGGCACAGAAGCAAATGGACGCAGGTGATAATGTTTGGGGCGGGCAGATGCGGCGGAGACGTTTGCGAAGCGCTTCGGGCACGAGGCAGCAGGCCGCGCGTTCAAAAAAAGGAGATGGATGAGCCAGAGTCTTTTCGATTTGAGCGGCAGGGTCGCGGTCGTGACGGGCGGAACCACGGGGCTGGGCCATGCCATTGCACTGGGGCTGGCGGGAGCGGGGGCCGACGTGGTGCCCAGTTCGCGGCGGCTGGAAGAGGTGGAGAAGACGGCTGCGGAGATCGAGGCCCTGGGCCGGCGCTCGTTGCGCGTCCGGAGTGATGTTCTGGACCGTGCATCCGTTCAGGCCCTTCACGATGCGGTGATCGCCGAGTTCGGCAAGGTGGACATCCTGGTGAATGCGGCCGGCGTAACTCACAAATCGGCGACGCTTGAAGAGGACGAGGCGAACTGGTCGCGGGTGATCGAGACCAACCTGACCGGGACGCTGCGCGCCTGCCAGATCTTCGGCAGGACGATGGTGAAGGCGGGCTACGGGCGCATCGTAAACATTGCCTCGCTGGCCTCGTTTGTGGGCTTTTCCCAGGTGGCGGCCTACGCGGCCAGCAAGGCGGCGGTGGCTTCGCTGACGCAAACCCTGGCGGTTGAGCTGGCGCGGTCCGGAGTGATTGTGAACGCCCTCGCGCCGGGAGTTTTCCCCACGCCGTTGAATGCGACGCTGATTCAGGGCACGCCGCGCGGCGAAGAGATTCTGATGCGCACGCCGATGGGGCGCTTTGGCGAGGCGCGGGAGCTGGCCGGAGCGGCGATCTTCCTGGCTTCGGAGGCGGCTTCGTTTGTGACCGGTGAGGTCCTGGCAGTGGATGGAGGGTATTTGGCCAGCGGGGTGAACCAGTAGGCACGGAACAGGGAACAGGGAACTTGGAAAAAGGCCCTGTGGGCTGGCACTTCAGTTATATATCTAGGATTTCGGAGGGAGCAGGGGCTTCAGCCCCCTGAAAGAGAGCGGATTTGTTGGGCCTTTAGGCCCAGGCCTTGCTGTTCTTCCAGAACTCGAAGTAAATACAACTGTAGTACCAGTTTGGTTCATCCTCCGAAGTTCTTTTGAGTACTGCCCGCACTGTGGTGAGCGTGGTCGGCTCGGCGTTCCGCTGTGGCCTTTGTACGGCAACGGAGCGCCGATTGTTGCTCACTTCAAAAGAAGCTGACGCCTTCCGCGTGATTCTCCGTACACCTTCCAGGGAAATGCTATAGAATCCGAAGTTCTCCAGCATGAAAATGGTGCTGAGAGAACAAACCAGAAGCGGAGGCTAACCATGGAAGTGGAGTTCACCGCCAGACAGGGAAAAATCTCCAAGGCGCTGCGCGAGCAGGCTGAGGAGGGGATGGAACGCATTGGACGGGTGCTGGGCAAGACCGCGATCGCCAGCCTCGTCTTTGACGCACAGAGGCACCTACAGATTGTCGAGCTGACATTGAAGGCCCGATTGCAGACCATCGTTGCCACGGGAAAGGCCGACACAGCGGATGTGGCGCTGCGCCAAGCCATCGAGCACGCCGAAAATCAGGCGCGCAAGCACCGCGACCGGCGCTTGGAAGGCAAGCGGCTGCCCAAGGAGGAAAAGGTGCTGACTGCGCCTCCCGTGGCCCGGCCCAAAAAAGCCCGTTCTGCCGAACCGGATACGGCCGTGGAAGAGGAGAAACCAACCCGCGCCAAGGCTCGAGCGGCAATCGCCGTGCACTCGTTTCCTGCGCGCGAGGCCGTGATTGAGCCGCATGTGATCAAGAGCGCGGAGGTGGTCGCCCTCAAGCCGATGACTCTGGAGGAAGCGGTCAAGGAGGCCGAGTTCCGCGATCGCGATCTGCTCATCTTCCACAGTCCTGCCGGTGATTTGTACGTGCTCCATCGCCGCCGCGACGGCCAGATGGAGCTGATCGAGCTTCCCTGAAGCTTCGGGGCGTCGCAATCGGAGAACCGTTCAAGAACCTTTCTCGCGTTTTCCATCTGATGTCTTTCCCTGGCCTTGCGCCTTGGCAAAATTGCAGCGCGAGGCTTGGGAAAGCCCAATCCTCTTTTGAAGTCGAACCTTTGCCGTGCGAGCCAGTGTGGGTCTATCTCGCAGGGTTGCGGCGAGGCGCAATCCTGCGTGCTTCCATTCGCGATCCAGTCACAGGTACAAATGAATTTCCATCGTCGGAGTGACTGGCGAGCTTTGTTTTTGGAACACCTCCTTCCGGCGATGCAATTGAACGGAACACGAGGGCCTTTTCGGTGTAACATGAGCGCATGATGCCCATAGATCCGGCGCCACGGGTGCCCTCTACAAATGCGGCCGAAGACGCAGCCACAGGAGTGAGCAAGCCGGGCAAATCGAGCGAGCAGAGCAAGGAACTGGTCATCGTCACCGGAATCTCCGGCGCTGGCAAAGCCTCGGCGCTTAAAGCCTTTGAGGATCTGGGTTACCATGCCGTCGACAATCTGCCCCTCGAACTCCTGCCCGATTTCGCCAGGCTGGTGGGCAATTCCGCCGAGTTCGAGAGCGCGGCAATCGTGGTGGACGTTCGCGAGGGCCAGACTCTGGATCGATTGCCTGAAATTCTCATCCAGGTCAAAAAATTTCTGCACACGCGCGTGGTTTTTCTGGATGCACAGGACGCGGTGCTGGTCAGGCGCTATTCGGAAACCCGGCGGCCGCATCCTTTGAGCCGTTCCGAGACCGTCTCGCGCTCGATTGTGGAAGAACGGCAACTACTGGACCCCATCCGCAACGTTGCCGATACGCTCATCGACACCTCGAACTTCAATGTTCACGAATTGCGGGCTAACATCCAGAGCCGCTTTGGTCACGACGACCAGAGCACGCAACTGCTGGTCTCGTGCCTGAGTTTCGGCTTCAAGAATGGGGTTCCGCTGGACGCGGATATGGTTTTCGACGTGCGCTTCCTGCCCAACCCTCACTTTGTGCCAGAGTTTCGCAAGAAGACCGGCCTGGATCCAAAGGTGGCCGCCTACGTGCGCGGCTTTCCGCAAACCACGGAGTTTCTGGACAGGGTGACGGATCTGATGCTCTACCTGCTGCCCCACTACGTGGAGGAGGGGAAAAGCTATCTGACCGTGGCCTTTGGCTGCACCGGCGGCCAGCATCGCAGTGTGATGATGGCCGAGGAGATGGGCAATCGCCTGAAGGCGGCTGGCTATCGCGTGAAGGCGCTGCACCGGGACATCCCGCGGTAACGTCGGGCTTTTCTGGCGTTCCGAGCCGACCAGTGCACGTGAATTGTGGAACCGCTCTGAACCGCGGGCAACGGTTGCGCTCCCGGCCGTTCGTCTTTCTTACCCTTCCCCTCTACCCTCCTCACCCTGCTCACAGGCGCCCGCTCCATCTTTGCCGTCTCATGAAAGCAAGCCTTTTACATAATCGTTTGACCATTGCGATTCCGAGGTGATTAAATGGGCGCGCGGGAAATCCGACCGCACTTTTTTTGCGTGGATGAGGTGAGCCAATTGCGTGTAGGTGGAATGATCTTTGCCATACTGTTGTCGCCCAGTGTTTTGTTTTGCGCCTGTGGGAGTGGCGGAGCGAGCGCTGTAGCCACGGTGGCGGCCAAGCCAACCATTGCCACCGCTGCTGCGCAGAATAGCGCCGTGGTGGTGAGCCTGGCCTCCTCCACCTCCGGCGCAACCATCTACTACACTCTGGATGGTTCGACGCCCACCCCCTCCTCTCAGGTTTACCAAGCGCCTTTTCTGGTGGCTTCGAACCTGACGGTCAATGCCATCGCCGCCGTTTCTGGAGACACCACCAGTACGGTCGCCAGCCAGAGCTTTGCGCCTAACATCGCCTCGGGAACGCTGGTGTGGAGCGACGAGTTTGCAAACTCCACCGGCAGCCCTGCGCAACCCAATCCGCTGGTGTGGACCTACGACACGGGGAATGGCGGCTTCGGCAACCAGGAGTTGGAGAACTACTGTGCCTGGGGTTCGACGGCCACGCCCTGTTCGACGGCGCAACCCAACGCCTACGTGGGCACAGACGGTTCTTTGCACATCGTCGCCGAGCAGTCCTCGGCGGGGGTGTACACCTCGGCCAGGATGAAATCAGAGGGCTTGTTCAGCTTCCAGTACGGGCGTATCGAGGCGAGCATCAAGCTGCCCGAAGGTCAGGGATTGTGGCCCGCATTCTGGCTGCTGGGCAATAACATCGCTACCATCAACTGGCCAGCTTGCGGCGAACTCGACGTCATGGAGCACATTGACGGCAGCAATCCGCAAAATCTGGGTTACGACTGGGTGCAGGGTTCGGTGCACGGGACCAGCTTGAAGGGCGGCACTCAATATCATCCATCCGGATTCTCTGCCGCCGGCTTTCACACCTACGGCATGATCTGGACCAAGGGGCAGATCCAGTACTATGTGGACGATCCAGCCAACATCTACGCCACCTTTAATGCAAGCACCATGGCCGGCACGTGGCCCTTCGATGCGGGTCCGCAGTTTGTGCTGTTGAATCTGGCGGTGGGCGGCACCTGGCCCGGCTCTCCCGACACGACCACTGTTTTTCCGTCGGAGATGCAGGTGGATTACGTGCGGGTCTACTCGAATTGAAGCCAGGCCTGCGGGTAAGATTCTCTTCTTGAGTCTTACCCGCTTCGCCGCTCTTTCCAGGCACGAGTAGATTCAGTATTATTGATTCGTCCCCAAAGAATTACATCACCCAAGAGCTGTCATCCTGAGCGAAGCGAAGGATCTGCAGTTGCTTTCGCTCTGTTCCGTGTCAACCCAATCGGGCCGGATCAATAATATAAGTGAGTCAGCGGCGATTCCATCGAATTCTGCATCTTGGCGCTGAGTTACAAAACTCCGAATAACTTAGGTTACGGGGGTTCCTCGTTCCAGAGGAGCTTCGTAGATTACTGTCAGGTTACAGATTGAAGGAGAGTATTTGCACCTTATTTGCATCGGTTTCACGGTGCCGTTACAGTTCCGGCCGGATACTACTCCCGTGATCCCGCAAATTCTAGAGAACGTCCCGTTGAATCTGACGCCAGGTTCCACTTCCTTGGTGGAACTTTCACTTACCACACGTGCTCCCTCTCTCCCTGCGGTTCCACACAAGCCTCGCATCCACGCCGAGGCGGGCCGTTACCGGCTGCGCCTGGCCGAGAGCCTGGAAGATCGCAATGCCGCGTGCCGGCTGCGTTTCAAAGTCTTCAATATCGAGCTGGGCGAGGGGTTGCAGAGTTCCTACCGGACCGGGTTGGATACCGACCAGTTCGATCCGATCTGCGAGCACCTTCTTGTCGAGGACAAGCTCGAGGAGTATCCCGCCAGGCGCATTGTGGGGACTTACCGGATGCAATCGGGAACCACGGCCGGGCGCAACCTCGGCTATTACTCCGAGCAGGAGTTCAGCTTTGCTCCGTATGAGCCGCTGCGAGCGGGGATTCTGGAACTGGGCCGCGCCTCCATCGACCGCAAGCACCGCACTCCCGAAGTATTGACGTTGTTATGGAGGGGCATCGCACAGTATGCTACCGACATGGGGCTGCGTTACCTTGTGGGTTGCTCATCGTTGACTTCAAAGGATCCCGCCGAGGGCTGGCAGATGTATCGCCACCTTGAGCAGTATCGGGTTTCGCCGGAGTTTGCGACCGAGCCGACCGCCGCGTACGCCTGTCCCATGGAGCAGGAGGGCGCAGAGGCACAGCCATTGCACCTCCACCAGGATCCGTCGTTGCCGGTTCCACCCCTTCCCATTCAGGTGAAAGTGCCCAAGCTGCTGAAGACCTATATGGCCCTCGGCGCGCGCATCAGCGGGCCACCCGCCTGGGATCGGGAGTTCGGCACCATCGATTTCCTTACGCTGCTCGATCTCAAATCGATTTCGCCCCCGGCGCGCAATCGATTCCTGGCTCCACTTACAAGGTGAATCTGCGGGCCGTCCGGCGCGCTGTGGCGCTGGCATTTGTTCTTGTTCTGTGCGTTTTCCGCTTCTGGTGGATGCGCCTGCGCGGTCCGATGACGCTGGAGCGTCGCGCCCTGTGGGTGCAATCCTGCTCCCTGCTGATTCTGACCAGCTTGGGCATCCGGCGTCGGGTCCAGGGCCAGCCCCCAACCCACGGCCTGGTTGTCTCCAATCATCTCAGCTATCTTGACATTCTGATCATTTCGTCGGCCATGCCTTGTTTCTTCGTGGCCAAGATCGAAATCGGCGGGTGGCCTTATTTCGGCAAGGCCGCGGGCGCCGGCGGAACCATCTTTCTGGATCGCTCCAGCATGGCCAGCGCCATGTCGGTGGCCGACAAGATCACCGAACGGCTCAAGTTGCCGGTTCCTGTACTGCTTTTTCCTGAGGGCACCAGTACCGACGGCAGCCGGGTGTGGCGCTTCCACTCCCGGCTCATCGATCCGGCGACTTCGGCCGGTGCGCCCATCACGGCTGCATCTGTCCGTTACGTCCTGGCGGATGGCACGCCTGAGCGGGAGCTGTGCTGGTTTGGCGACGCCCCATTTCTTCCCCATCTGTGGAAGGCTCTGGGCGCTGCCGGATTCACCGCCGAGGTGCAATTCGGCGAACCGCGGGTTTATCCCGATCGCCGCGCCGCCGCCGATTCAACGCACGACGAGATCGCCGCCATGCGCTGCCAGGAAGCTCTCGTGCTTCAGTAGAGCTGACCTGCGAGCCTGCCGACACCGACTCGTCGGACCCCACAGAACCTCGCCAGATCCCTGACCGCTTGATGATGTGCCTTGAGTTCGTGCTTTCCCAGGTCCCAGAATCGAATCCTCACCCCAGCGACGAAGACCTGTCGCTGGGGACCCCGAGACCTGGGGCACCCAGCATTGGCACGACTTCAAGCGGTCAGAGACGTGGGATTCCTTACGGCTTCGACTTCTCGGCCTGGACCGAGCCGAGCATCATGCGGACCGCGCCTTCATCCGTCAATGCTGCGTTGAAGGTGACTTTTCCGTTCTGAATCGCAATTCCAGCGGGAAATTGGCGGGCATGGAATGCGCGCAGTTCGGCGCTTGGCACGATCAAGAGCGAAACGTGCGCGGGCAGGCTCTGCCGCCAGGTCCGCAGTGCCTCCGCCATGGACGGAGACGTCAAGTCTTCGCCGCCCGTGTTCGCACTCCAACTCGTCACTGCATAAATGGTGCGATGCGAAGAGGATTTGGCAATGTCTCGAATGAGCGATGGCGCACTCGGTGACCAGAGCGTAAATGGGACCAGAAGAACTGGACCGCCCGTCAGCGAGATGGTGCGAGGAGTGGCAGTCCCTTTTGAATGGACCTCGCGTGCGTGAAGCAGGTTGAGCGGGGACGGCTGCCCGACCGTCTCCGCTCGCGCCAGTGCTTCCTGCATGGGTGCGAACTCAGCAGTCTTTTGCCAGATTGGCTTGCGTACGATGGCCCGCAGTTCTTCCATCGTGTCGTTTGCGCTGTGGTCACCGATGCTGCGAGCCAGTGTTTCGCAGCGCAATGCGTCCGCATAGAGCGTGCTTGCCGGGGCATCTCCGTCTGTGCCGGTGAGTGCTTTTCCGTTTTCGAGCAGAGGAAGCGTCGCGGTCCTCTGCTTTGCGCAAAGTTCCATAGCGAGCGTAGTGAAGTCAGGGTTCATGCCCTCGGTAGCGCCGATCACCTGATCTGCCGCTAAGTGAATCTGCGCGTCGTACGGGTAATCGCTCAGTAGTGAACGTACTTGCGCGTGAGCGTTGTACAGATTGTTCAGACCCAGAAAAGCACGACTAAGCAGCACAAGGCCGAGTTCCCGCTGGGTTGGCGAAGCCAGCCCTAAGTACTCCAACAATGTAGTTCGTGCCGGCTCGAACTGCCGGCCGAAAAGGCACAACCTGCCCAGCGCCACCAGTTGTGCCGCGTCATGTACAAAACCTTCCGGGGCTGCTTTCAAGGCCGCACAAGCGCTCGAAGCGCGAGCCATCCCCAGTCTGAGTGCGAGCAGGTCCGCATCGGTCAGGTCGTCCGCCTGTGCGCGCGCCTGATTGTAGGGGTCCATCGCGGCTCGGTAAGCCTCGGATGGCGAGAGCGATGGCTGTTGCGGCCAAAGCAAAAGAGGGGACGAAAGGACAAGAATCGGAAGTGCGATGCGGAGGCTTCCCATCAAGAACCGATGAAGAAGCTCCCCGGATCGTCCGATGCTTCGTTCGCAAGACGCGAGGTAGCGTGCGTTCATTGATCGCCTCATCCGCGCGGCGGAAAAAGACTGTCCTTACACCTGCGCCGGCGGTGGGGCCGTGGAGCCGCGCACGACCAGGCTGGTGGAAACCATGAATTCGCGTTGTATTTTGGGGTTATTCGGTTCCTCCGCCTGCTGGCGAAGGGCCTCAAAGGCGGCGTGGGCCAGGTCGGCGCGGGAAAGGCGGATGGTGGTCAGCGGGGGCAGGGTGAACTCGGCGAAATCGATGTCGTCCAGGCCGATGACCGACAGGTCGTCCGGCACGCGCAGGCCCTCGTTGTAGGCCGCGCGCAGCACGCCGATGGCGGTCATGTCATTCGAGCAGAGAATGGCGGTGGGGCGCACTCCGAGGGCTTGCAGCTTTCCATAGCCGGCCACGCCGCCCTTCAGCGTGTGGTCGCATTCGATAATCCATTTGGTCTGGATCGGGAGCCCGGTCGCAGCCATTGCGGTGCGGAAATCGTTTTCGCGGGTGATGGCCGAGTGCAGCTTGTGCGGGCCGGCCAGGAAGGCGATTTTGCTGTGCCCCAGTTCCACAAGATGGTTCACCGCGGCGCAGATCCCCGTAGTGTAGTCGAGCAGGATGGTGCTTGCTTTCGGGTCTTCCAGACGAAATTCGGCCAGAACCATGGGCACGTTGCGATTCGCCAACTGGTCCAGAACCGGTTCTTCCTCGCCGAAGGTCAGCACCGCCACGCCCTCTACCTTGCGCTCCAGCATGCGGCGGACGCAGTTGGTCAGGATGGCGGGGTCGCTGTTCGAGGAACTGACAAGAATCTCGTAGCCGTGGGCGACGGCGACTTCTTCAAAGCTCTGAATCAGCTCGGGAAAGAAGGGGTTGGTAATGTTCTCGACGATGATGCCGAAAAGGCGGCTGCGGCCCGAGACCAGGGTGCGGGCGTGGGTGTTGGGAAAGTAATTCAGTTGCTCGACTGCCTGCCACACCCGCTTGGACAGCCGGTCGCTCACCGCCGAAGAACCGTTGATGGTTCGAGAAACCGTGGCGATGGAAACCTTGGCCATGGCGGCGACGGTGCGTATGTCGGGAGTCTTGGCGACGGTCTTGACAATTCCTTTGCGAGCCACTTATCAATCCTATTCGAGATAAAACAAGATGAATGCCATGTTAGTGCATGGAAGCGGTTCCGTGAAAGGAAGCAACCGCCTTACGGCAAGAAATGCCGGCTCTTCAACAAAATGAGGGCTCGTTGCGGGCCGGAATTCGGTACTCCGCAGAAGCGCTACAGCGGGTCAGACGTGTTGGCCAGCAGCAGGCGCAGGTCGCGTAAATTGTGACCGGTCGGACCGGTCACCACCGAGTCGCCGAGTGCCGTGAACAGCGGACAGGCATTAAAGGATTCCAGCAACTCCCTGGGATCGAATCCGAACCGGCGCGCGCGTTCCACGGTGGTCGGATCGGCGATGGCGCCGGCGGAGCGGGTGTTGCCGTCGATGCCGTCAGAGCCGGCGCTGAATACGGTAAGCCGCTCGCCGGGATATTTGGCAAGCTCCAGCGCGCAGGACAGGGCAAATTGCTGATTGCGTCCGCCGGCGCCTGGCGTGCGGTTCATGGTCACCGTCACTTCGCCGCCAGAGATGAGGCAGAGTCTTGGATGGGCGGAGCGCAGGGAGTGGAACCGCTCCAGCAGGTAACGGGCTGCGTCGGCGTAATCCCAGTCGTCGCAGGAGTTGTCCACGGCCACGTGGTAGCCCGCCTTCTCGGCCAGAGAACGGGCATTTTCTACCAGGTCGTGGCTGGAGAGCAGTAACTCGAAGACGGAATTGCGAAATGCTTCCTCTTCACCGGACATGTTGGCGGCTGCGGTAACCCGCCGTGCATGGGCTGCCTCCGCCCAGGGCAGTTTCGGGAAGAAGGGTGGGCGCCAGCCCTTGTTGCCGGGCGATTCGGGCAAGTCTTCGCGGTCGAAGAAGGCTCGGATGGAAGCTGGCAGCCTGGATCCAAGGTCGTATTTTTGCAGGATGGCGCGCACGTCGGCCACTGTCGAGTGGTCGGGTGAAGTGGGGCCGGAGGACAAAGCATCCAGCGAGCGCAGCGGCACATCGGGCAGTAGCAGCGAGACTTTGGCCGCCTCAGGAGCCGCCATGGCCAGGCGCCCTCCCTTGACCGCCGAGAAATGCTTGCGCAGGGTGTTGACTTCGTTGATTGGCGCGCCCGAAGCCAGCAGCAGTTGCGTGAACGCGATGGAGTCGTCCAGGGTGATGTGCGGGTCCAGGGGCAGGTCGAACATGGCCGAGCCGCCGCCGGAGATGAGGAAGAAGATCAACGTGTCCTTGCGGGCTTTCTTCAACAGGGACAGCGCGGCCTTGGCCGCTTGAAACGACTCCTCGTTGGGCACCGGATGCCCGCCCTCGAAGTAGTGGAAACGCCAGTCGCGGGTCTTGGGCAGTTGGTTGGAGCAGCAAATGCCGTGCAGGCCCTGGCGGCGCGCCATGCGGCTCAGCAGCGTGTCCAGCATCGGCCCGGCGGCCTTGCCCAGCGCGATGACGAAGATGCGCTTGTAGTGGCCCAGATCGATCGAGTCCGGTCCGCTGCCGTCGGGCAGCAGGCGATGCAGCACGTTGCCCTCGAAGCGTATCCGGCGGTCGAACGCCGATGCTATATTGCAGGCCTCCAGCGCGCCGGTAAAGACTTCGGTGGCCGTGGTGTGCAGGGAATCGAGTACGGGATTGCTGAAAGGGGTCATGGCAGTTGCTCCTTCAGCCAACCGCTGAGCGCTGACTGCATGGGCTCAAGTTGACCGGTAAAGAAGTGATCGGCGCGGGGGAGGAGCACCAACTGTTTGGGTTCGGCGGCGGCAGCGACCACTTGGGTCAACTCTGCGGTTGGCGCGTACGGGTCGCATGATCCGCTGAGGAAAAGCTTGGGAAGGGTGCAATCGGCGAGGAACGGATAGCTGTAGGTGTGGTCTTCCGCGTGGATGGGCAAACCGAGTGCTACCAAAGCACGAATTCTGGCGCCGAACCGGGTACAACCGCAACAAGCTGCCAGCGCCATGGCGGCTCCAAAGCTGAATCCGGCCACGATGAGCGGCCGATTGTATTCGTTTACAAGCCAGTCCAACGCAGCCAGCACATCCCCGGTCTCCTCCTGCCCGTCATGCACCCCCTGGCTCAAGCCGACGCCACGAAAATTGAAGCGCAAAACCGGCCAGCCGAGTCCCCATTTTGGACAATTGAGGGCTTTCATGGCGTGGTAGACAACCTTGTTGTGCATTGTGCCGCCACCCAGCGGATGGGGATGACAGAGGAGCGCGGCAAAGGGCGCATCGGGAAAGCCTTCATTCACCAAAGCCTCCAGACGGCCGGCGGGACCGGTCAGACTCACGCTGCGCATGGAGCCTCTTTGAGGTCCAGGTCTCGATGGGACTGAAGCGGCTTTGGTGGTCATTCCACACTTCATTCTACGCGCTGGCAGCGCTTCCATCCCGCCCGGATTCCTGGCGTCGCCAAATTCGTCTGACCCGGCGATTGCCTCCTGTCCAGCAGAGCCAAACCGCCCCCACCGGCGGGACGCAGAGGTTTGTGAGGTATTCTGGCAATACTATGACTGATCGCATGCCCGTTGATCCTGTTGACCCTGTCAAGCTTACCCGTGCGTTGTGCGAAATCGAGTCCACCACCTACCACGAGGGCGCGGTCGGAGACTTCCTGGCAGATTTTCTCGCGCAACGGGGATGGGAAGTTGAGAAGACTCCTGTGCGCCAGCCGGATGAGAATGCGACCAACGACCTGCGCTGGAACGTTTACGCCGGAATCGCCGGCCAGACCCCGGAACTGGTCTTTTCCACCCATATGGATACTGTTCCGCCCTACATCCCGTTCAGTGAGGATGACGAATATATGTACGGCCGGGGCGTCTCCGATGCCAAGGGCATTCTTGCCGCCCAGGTAACGGCCGCGGAAGCGTTGCGCGCGGCGGGATTTCGGGTCGGTCTGTTGTTCGTCTCCGGCGAGGAGCGCGACTCGGCCGGCGCCAGGGCCGCCAACCTTGCCCCCAAAGGCAGCCGCTTCCTGGTCAATGGCGAGCCCACCGACAACCGCGTCGCACTGGCCTCCAAAGGCGCCCTGCGCGCAACATTCAAGTGCACGGGCAAGATGGCCCACTCGGCCTATCCGGAACTCGGCGAAAGTGCAGTGCACAAGCTGATTGAGGTTCTGGGAAAAGTGCTCGCGCTCGAGTTGCCGGTCACTGAAGACGTTGGTCCCACCACGCTGAACATCGGCCAGATTCAGGGCGGCTATGCTCCCAACGTGGTCGCCGACAAGGCCGAGGCTCAGGTGCTGGTTCGCCTGGTGGGCGACTCGGCGCCAGTGCGCGCAGCACTTGTCGAGGCTGCAGCCGGCCTGGCCGAAGTCAGCTTTACCCTCGACCTGGCCTTTGTCCGCCTGCACGCCATTGAGGGACTGCCTACGATGGTCGCCAAGTTTGCCACCGACATTCCCATGCTCACCAACTGGGGCGAGCCGCTGCTGCTTGGACCCGGCTCCATTCACGTGGCGCACACTCCTTTTGAGAAGCTGTCCAAGAAGGAACTCAAGCAAGCCATCGAGCTCTACATCAAGGTCGGCAAACAACTGCTGAGCTAGGAGATTTACCTGTCGCGGGAAGCCGCCGTCGGAGCGAAGAACATTTCTTGGTGGTCACAGAACTGGTACTCCAGTTGCAATTCGCGTTCCAGGAGGGAGCAGGGGGTTTCAACCCCCTGAAAAGGGCCAAAACAACAAGGCCTTTAGGCCCGGACGTTGCTTCTTTCCCACAAATTCATCTCTATTTCGCGAGCCTGCTATACTCCTTTTTGAAAGCATTTTCCTAGGCTTCAGGCAGCCCGAAAAATCGCTTCCGTAGCAACGCTGTTTGAACCCTCGCCGCGGGAAAAATCCACTTGCAATCGCACTGCAGCGGGCTCATACTTCCGGCGCTTGCAATGCCGCCTCTTTCTGTACGCGGGGCCGTCCGGGGAAAGGAACACGATCGATGGCCAATATGAAGCAGATCGCCCAGCTTGCCGGCGTCTCGCTGGGCACCGTCTCTCATGTTTTGAACGACACGGCCAAGGTTCGCGAACCCTTGCGCAAGCGCGTTCTGGAGGCGGTCGCGGCCGCCGGCTACCAGCCCAGCCAACTGGCTCGCGCGCTGCGCAGGGACAAGACCAACATCATCGCCATGGTCATTCCGGATATCGCCAACCCCTTCTTCCCTGGGGTAGTGCGCGGAGCCGAGGATGTTGCTTTTGCCAACGGCTATCGCCTGGTGCTGTGCAATACCGACAACGATCACGCCAAGGAGTTGGTGCATCTGAAGGCGCTGCAAACCTACCTTCCCTCCGGGTTGATTGTCATTCCATCCAGTTTCAGCGATCTGACCGCACAGGCTGAGTCCTACCGCAAGGCGGGTTCGGCCGTAGTCTGCATTGACCGCCTGCCCCGCAACTGGAACGGAGACGCGGTGACCATCGACAACGCCGAGGGCACTTATCAAGCCACGTCGTATCTGATCGAACTGGGGCACCGTCATCTGGCTGCAATTACCGGCCCCTTGCACCTGACCAATGCAACCGAACGGCTGAAGGGCTTCAAGCGCGCTTTGCGCGAGGCCGGCCTGGAAGCCGGTCCAGGCTATTTGCAGGAGACGACCTTCGACCGCGGCGGAGGCTATGCCAAGACCAAGCTTCTGTTGCGCATGTTGCCGCGTCCTACCGCAATTCTTGCCTGCAACGATATGATCGCTCTGGGCGCATTGGTGGCCATCCGAGAAGAGCATCTGCGCTGCCCGGAAGACATCTCCCTGATCGGTTTCGACGGTCTGGACCTCACCGAAGTCACCACTCCGCAGTTATCGTCCGTCTATCAGTCGCCCTATCAGCTCGGAGCGACTGCGGCGCAACTGGTGCTGGACCGCCTTGCCGATTCCACCTGCCCGGTGCGCCGGATTGTGCTCAGGACCGAGTTGAAGATTCGGGAGTCGGTCGCGCCTCCACCGCGATCTGAGGCGACGGCTGTACGAATGCCGTTGAAGAAGCTGCGCAAGACCCGGACGGCGAAGCACGCATGATTGGGTAAAGAGCCGCGCCTCCGCTTCCATCCGGTCACAACACGCCTTCCCAACTTTTCGGCATGGAGAAAGACGAGGCGGCAGGATTGACTCCCGTCGCCTCGGTCTTTTATCGGATTGCGCGCACTGCCGGTTAGTTGCCTTCTAGAAAATGACCTTGGCTCCGAACTGCAGAATGCGCGGAGCATGGGAGCCGTTGGCATGGAAGAATCCTTGTGCGGCAATGCTTCCGTCCGCCGCCCCGTTGACGCAATCTGAGGCTCCCGCGCTGTATTGATAATCGCCGCTGGGAAGATAACAACTGGGCGAGTTATTGATGCTGTTGAACTGCGGATGGTTGAAGACGTTGAAGCCTTCGGCGCGAAATTGCATGGCGGTTTCTCTCCACAGAAGGAACTGCTTGAAGAGCCCCATGTCGAATTGCGTGCGGTGGGGAAGGTTGAATGCGTTGCGCCCCGTGTTGCCAAAGGTCAGCGCCGTGGGAGCGAGAATGGCGGAGGGGTTATAGAGCAGTGGTCCGGCCACGCCAGAGACAAACTTGCTTCCCGTAATCCGCGTCCTCGAGACGCCAGGCGCAAAGTCGACATACGAACCCGAGCCCACGCCGTTGGCCACGCCGGCGTTGTCGCCGTAGGCGCCGTTGGCGATGCTGAAGGGCTCGCCGCTCTGAAACAGCGTCAGGCCTGACCACTCCCACCCGCCCAGAAGCGAGCGGGTGCGCAGCCCGGAGTGCGCGAAGAAGGGCAAGTGCCAGATATAAGTCATGTTGAAGATCTGGCGCTGATCGAAGTTGGAACTGGCGCGATTGGCCGCCATGTTGTAACTGTCCACAAAGTTCGAGTCGTAGCGGTCGCTGGAGGTGTCGATCGAGTGGCTGAAGGTGTAGGCGGTGGTGATCTCCAGATCCTTGGCCTGGCGTCTTCCCGAGATCTGCAGGGCGTTGTAATTGGAGTTGGCATTCATCCCGATGTATTGCACGGAATCCCACCCGGGATAGTTCTGGCGATACATATCCTGGTCCACGTTTCCGCAGGCGATGTTCAGGTGCAGCAGCGCATCGCCGGTCACAGGCGCGCCACTTCCGGTTCCATCCACGGTAAGGTTGTTGCAGATGTTGCCGGTAATCGCCTGGTGAACGGGGAAGGGGTTGGCTCCGCGCGCCAGATCGTGAATCTGGTTCAAGTCGTTCTGCGAAGTCAGATTCGATCCCAGGCTGCCCACAAACGAAACTGTGATCAGGGTGTTCCTGGCGACCTCCTGTTGAAGGTCGATGTGATACTGCCTCATGTAGGGCCAATTCACTTTGGTCGGGATCGACTGCACGCCGATGGGGAAGTATTCTCCGCCGCCGCCGATGTTGGTATATCCATGAATGCCGAATTGATTGGGCTGCAACACCAAGGGAGGCTGGCCCTCGGTTGACTCAGCATTGGCTTCGTTGCCGTTGGTATGTTCGTAGAAGATGCCAAAGGCGCCGCGAATGGCCGTCTTGCCATTGCCAAAGGGGTCAAAGGCAAAGCCGATGCGCGGCGCGGGATTCCACAGATGCCCGGTCATGCAGCCGACTGGAATGCCCGTGGCGCCGCAATGGACGATTCCGCTCAGGTTCGTGATCGACTCCGAGCCGGTGAAGTCCAGCGCTCCGGTATTCGGATCGACTACCGGCATATTGGCGGCCGAATAATGCGCCGGATCGAAGTTATATGCCTGGCCATACTGCTCCTTGTAGAGACCGAACATGCTCATGCGAAATCCCAGGTTGAGCGTCAGCTTGGGCGTAACATGCCAGTCATCCTGCAAGAAGGGCTCGAAGATCTTGAAGCGGAAGTAGTACTTTGGCTCGCTGTTGGCCTGGCTATAAACGCGAATGTTGCCCGCCAGCATATCGGCGAGAGAGTTGCCGGTGGTGTTTGACCCAGGGTCCGAGTAATAGTCGTCCCCCGACGACTCGAAATCCACCCAGCCCTGCGTCCAGACTTCGGCGTCTTCGTTTTTCTGATTGGCCGTAAAGTAAAACCCCGTCTTCAGCGTGTGCTTCTTCAGCAGCTTGGTCAGTGTGTCGCGATAGGTATAAGTGGGGTTGGAATTGAGGAAGGGCAGGGGACCGGCATCTTCGGTAAACCCCCAATAGGTGGACCCCCCTTGCACGTAAAGCGAAGGAATCTTTCCGCCAAAGCCATTATTGAACAAGCCGGTCATGGTCAACCCCGCGGGTGTCTTGGCGGCGTTGGTGGTGTTGGTCAACGTCAGGTGGTTGGCCCCGTAGGCAAAGACGAATTGGTTGGTCAAAGCAGCGCTCGGCGTCCAGGTCAGGTTGCTGACCAGCGAGACGCCCGGCCCCGTCTCCTGCCCGGGAATACCGGGGAGAGACGAATTGGCCCAAGGCGAACTCGTCAGGTATCTCTGCTGCCAGGAGTCGTGAATGAAGCGGAAATTCGCGCGCAGAGTGGGCGTAATCTCGTCGTCAATCTTGATCAGCTCTTCGTGCATGGTCATGGGCGCAGGCGCCGTGAGCTCGAAGTTATAGCCGCTGGGATTTTTGGCCGCGTCGACATTGGGAGTTGGAACCAGCGCCAGCAGCGCGCTTGCATTGGTCTGGTCGATATACGGCGACATGTTGTTTCCGTCGAAGCCGACCCAGTTCGCGATGCTGCCATCGTCGTTATAGTTGGCGCCGTTTGCGGGGCAATCCGGATAGACCGGCACACTCGGCTGCGTCGAATCGGGGGAGCGGAGAAAAGCTGTTCCCGCCGTAGGACAAACCGCGCTGAAGTCTCCGGCGCGCTCCGCGGTAGTGGGAAGAATCGTCTGATAAAAGCCCGGCACCTCCTCGCGGCGAAACTCCTGGGACCAGAAGAAGAACAGCTTGTTGCGCTTGATCGGCCCGCCCAGCATGTAGCCGAAATCGTTCTTCCGGTAGGCGCCCACCGCCTCCCCCGGCAGATTGAAATAGTACTTCGAGTTGAACATCTGGTTCTTGACAAACTCAAAGGCTTCGCCGTGCAACTTATTGGTGCCGGACTTGGTAACGGCCTCGATGGTGCCCGAACCGCTGCGGCCATACTCGGCGTCGTAGCTGGAGGTGAGCACCTGGACCTGCTCCAGCGCATCCACGCTGGGAAAGATGTTCAGGTTGGACATGGAGCCCGAATCCATCACATCGCCGCCGTCGATCTCCCAGTTGTTGTACTCCGTGCGCCCGCCGTTGATGGCAAAACTGACGCTTCCCGTCGGACCCACACCGGCCTCATCCTGCCCGGTCTGGTCGCTGACGCCGGGGGCCAGCATCACCAATTGCACAAAGCTGCGGCCGTTCAGCACAAGGTCGCTAATTTGCGCGGCATCGACGGTATTGGACAACTCGGAGGTCTGCTCCTCGATGCTCCCCGCGGCCGATCCCTCGACGACCACCTCCGCGCTGATTTCGCCCACCGTCAATTTGGCGTCGCGGCGAATGTTCTCGCCTACGCGCAAAAGCACGTTTTTGGCCACAAAGGTCTTGAATCCAGGAGCGGTCACGGTCACCGTATAAGAGCCCTGGCTAAGATCCGTGACCAAGTACTCGCCAACGGAATTGGTCGTGGCAGGTCGCTGGATTCCCGTTTCAGGCGCCAGAACTACGACCTTGGCATTGGGTAAAACGGCGCTGGTAGAGTCAGTAACGGTACCAGTAATCGAGCCGGTTACCTGTGCCGAAGCCGTAACTCCCCACCCGCACAACAAGAACAGAATAAGCATCTTGCCAAATGACTTAGCCATGAACCTGTCCTCCCAAGAAACTTCAGGCGGCGCCTTGTTCCATCCATCCTCTTCATCCGGGTTTTTCAGGCCCCGCTGGACTTGCTGAAAATCGAGTCAGAAGCATATTACACCGATTCTTGAAACGATTTATGAGTTTTTCAATATCTTGTTCTTTGGTGCCGGGAAAACTGGGCCCTCATGTCCATTCGGCAAATTCCTATTCCGCATCGACCACGCAGCGGAATCCTATCGTGGCGGAGCGGTCCATGCCAGGAGTCATCAGCAGGTACTTTCCATGCTCTGAAAGCCGGTATGCCTGAGGGAAATACCACTTCGACCCCTGCGGTTCGTAGTGGCTGCCGCCCAGCAGAATCGCCGCGCGCGTATGCTCGTCAACGTATTCGTCCGTCCATTGCCAGACATTGCCGACCAGATCCATCACTCCGAACGGGCTCGCTCCTTTCGGGTGGGCATCCACATCGCTGGGAGGCAGCAGGACGGTTCCCCTGTCCCGCTTCGGCGTGGCCACCCCCGGCATTGCCTCCCTGCCCCAGGGATAGTCCTGATCCTCCGGCCCTTGCGCGGCATATTGCCATTCCCACTCATGCGGAAGCCGCTTGCCGGCCCACGCGGCATAGGCGCGGGCGTCTTCGATCGAGATCCATGTAACCGGCTTGTTGGACCACCCCACAGGATAGGAACCATCTGCCCAGTCCTTCAGAAAATTATGGTCGTCCGCAGGATGATAGTGGGTCGCGTCCAGAAAACTCTTGAACTGAGTATTTGTCACCGGATACTTGTCGATCCAGAATGTATGGATGGGCAGCAATTTGGAGTGAAAGCGCCGGGGCGACTTCTCCCACGGATACTGCACATCCGTGCCTTCGTCGTTCATGCCCTCGATCTCGACGCCATGCACCTCGAACTGGAAATCGGCGGCAGGAATCTTGACCATGCCGTCCGGCGCGGTCGTAGCGGGCCGTGTGGAAGCGATCGGGGTCAACTCTTGCGGAAGCGCCTTCCACTCCCTTGAGTAGCTGGCCAGGGACCTAAGCGAGAGCCCCTTCATCTGTCCCAGCAGGGCCGTGGGAATCAGGCCGTCCTGCCGCGTTTCCAGCACCGCGCCGTATCCGTTGGGTTCCAGTTCCAGCTCGATCACAGCTTGTCCGCCGGTCGTCTTGGGATGTAGCTCGGCTCCATGCCACAGATCGAAATACCGGGCGCCAGTGACCGCGGGAATATCGAAGATTCCTTCTTCCACCGAGTATGCGTTACGGTTCACGATGGTCCAAATCGTGGTGTCCTTGCCCGGCCATTTGCTGGCAAAAACGCCGAACTGGTGAGTCAGGATATTGGGCTCCCACTGCGAACTGGTCAGCAGTGGGGCATTGGCGCGCTCGATGGTCATGATGCGGCGCAGTGCCTCGGCGTCCCGCGGAGTCATCTGGTTCCAGATGCCCCAGATATCCTCCCAGCTTTCAAATCCTGTTCCGTTGAAGAAGGCAGCTTGCAGATCGTCGGTGTGATTGTGGGCCCAGCGGTTGCAGACATGCACCATGTGCCGCGGTTCCAGCCACTTGAACAGGCTGACGGGCGGCGCAAAACCGTAGGTAAGGTACGCCCAACTCATCACGTTGTAGTTCAGCATTTCACCGGAGGCCAGCCCGGCTTCCGGTTCGGAGAGCAGCGGCCGCCCCAGCCGCTCGGTCTCCAGATGAAAGACGCGGGGAACGCCTTCCAGCGTGTCGCCGTTGATGCCGTCCGCGCCCACCTCGATCAGTTGCTTGGCCAGCACTTCCCACTCCCGCTTTCCTTCCGGACGGGTTCCCTCATCCCAGATCACCACGGGAAAAAGCACGCGTACTCCGCGCGCATGAAATTGGGCCACCATCTTCTTGACGCCTTCCAGGCCGCCGGGCAAATCGCGAAACAGATCGAACTGGTTGCGGTTATCCACCCCCAGATTGGGATAGACGTGCCAGATCAAGACGCTATCCACACCGCCGTAACGCTGCTTCAGGTCATCCAGATAGCGATCGACTGTATAGCTGCCGCTCACGGGGTCGAAAAAGTAGCGGTCCTGGACCATGGTCTGTGTCTGCACAAAACTCGACTGCGCCCACTGAAACTCGGCGCGCTCATAATTGGCATCTTCATACCCGATGCGCACCAGCTTCTCCCTGCGCCAGTGCTGAATGTCGGAGAGCCACTCGCCGAGCACTCTCTCCCCGCAAATCGCGCTTCTGGGCGTCTCCTCGTCTGGCACTGCATCGCAGGGAGGCGCATCGATCTGTTCCCCCTGGGGGTGAAAGGCGGAGTCCTGACCGAGGCCATTCCACGACATCGCGCCGCCAAGCACAATCGCGAAGATGTATCTCCTGGGAATCAAATGAACCTCCGCACGAATGAAAGTGAACTTTCCATGAATAACTTCATGTAGCATCCCTCCGTCCGCGCAACCCGGAGATTTCACTTGTTGAAACGTTCCAATTCTGAGTAGACTGAGGATGAATTGTCAAGGAAGACATGAGACGACTAAGTCTGTTTTCAAGAAAATTCGCCACAAACGGACTGGACGGCTCCGCAAACCATCTCACCAGCCGTGCGCACCATCCCTGCCGGCGTTCCTGCTTCCAGGTTTGGTTTTTGCTGCCCCTGTCACTCCTGGTCATCGATTCCGCTTCCGCGCTGCACGCGCAGGAGCCCACGCATTCCTTGGAGATTTCCAGGGCGGTGCGGCCCTGGGAGTTTCTTGACGCGACCGGTTCGCGCGCCGCATTGCTGGGCAACGAGGCGGGGCGTTTCGAGGCTTGGGTCTACCCGCTCAAGATTCTGCGCGACTTCCACCTGCTCATTCATGCCGAACAGCACATTCTGCCCGCCGAATCTCTGGCCCGTACTCTGATTGTACGGCCGGAATCTACAACTATTGTCTATGCGTCTGACACCTTCACGATTCGCGAAACTCTTGTGGTTCCCATCGACAAGCCGGGCGCGGTGATTTATCTCGACATTCACAGTTCGGAACCGCTCGAAGTGGAGGCCGCTTTCGAGCGCGATTTCCAGTTGGAGTGGCCGGCGGTGCTGGCCGACCCTGGGGTCGATTGGGCGCCCGCCCTGCACGCATTCACATTCGCCTGTGAGCGCCCGGAGTTCGTCGCCATGGTGGGCTCGCCCTCGGCGACCATGAATGAAACCGAACTCGCCAGCAATTACGGAAGCTCCAGAGAAAGCTCGTTCCGTCTCGGGCCGTCCAAACCGGGCGAGGACCGCAAGATCATTGTGCTTGCCGCCTCCCTTGAAGGATCCCGGCAACTGGAAGACACTTATAAGGATCTGATCGCCCATGCGGGAGACTATGAAACAGAAGCTGCCAGTTACTATCGCCAGTACCTGAACCGCACCGTCGAGTTGGAACTTCCCGATCCGGAGTTACAGCAGGCCTATGACTGGGCGCGCATCAACATGGCGCAGTCCCTGGTCGACAATCCGCTCCTGGGCAAGGGACTTATCGCGGGATATCGCGTCGATGCGGGCGACCGCCGTCCCGGTTACGACTGGTTCTTCGGCCGCGACGCGCTCTGGACCGCGCTGGCCCTGAATGCCAGTGGCGACTTTTCTGAAACCCGCCAGGCACTCGAGTTTCTAAGCCGGTTCCAGCGCCAGGACGGCAAGATCCCGCATGAAATTCCGCAAAGTGCGAGCCTGATTGGGCCTCTGGACAAGACTCCTTTTGCCTACGCCTCGGCGGACGCCACGCCGCTCTATCTGATTGCATTTGACGACTATGTCACCCGCAGCGGCGATCTTGAATTCGCTCGGCAGAAGTGGGCAGCGCTCGAAGGCGCCTCCAGGTTTCTCTCTTCGACGCTCGACGCCAACCGTCTGGCGCGTAATGAGGGCTCGGGTCATGGATGGGTTGAGGGCGGACCGCTCTTTCCCGCACACATGGAGTTTTATCAGGCAGCGCTTGGAGTAGAGGCCACGCGCGCCTGGTTGCATCTGGTCCGCGTGACGGGCCATGAGGACGCGGGCGCTACTGCGGAGACCGCTCAGGCAAATCTCGAAACCAGCTTCTGGATGCCTGGCTCGGGACGTTATGCCTTTGCGCTGGACAGTCATGGTGCGCAGGTCGATACGCCCAGCGTGCTGGCCGCCGTGCCCATGTGGTTTGGACTGCTCAGCGAAGACCGCGCCGATGCCGAACTGGATGAATTGGCACGTCCCGAACATCAGGCCGATTGGGGCATTCGCCTGATTCCCACCTCCGATAGCCGCTACAATCCGAGCGGCTATCACTTCGGCAGTGTCTGGCCTCTGTTCACCGGTTGGGCCTCGGTGGCCGAATACCGCTATCGCCGTCCGTTCCAGGGTTACGAGAACCTGCGCGCCAACGCTTTGCTGACCTTTGCCGGAGCGCCGGGTCACGTCACCGAAGTTCTATCCGGCGACGCGCATCAGGCTCTCTCTGCTTCTACTCCGCACCAGACGTGGTCCTCGGCCATGGTGATTGCGCCCTTGCTGCTCGGCATGTTCTACCTGCGCGTCGATGCTTTGAACCGACGAATCTCGCTGGCGCCGCAACTGCCTGCCAATTGGGACCATGCCGCTCTGCGCAATGTGCGGCTGGGAGAAGCGGCCGTCGAACTGCGTATCGAACAGAGTCCGGGGCTCATGCGTCTGCGCATTGGGGGGAACGCTTCCGCAGGCGCGGTTCTCGACTACGCACCGGCTTTCAGCCCGCACGCGCGCATCCTTGGCGTCACCCTGGATGGCCACGCTTTGCCGTTCACCGTGATCTCCAGCGGCCATGACCAGCGGCTGCTGATGCATGTTCCACTCTCCGGTCACGAGCAGATTGTGGAAGTGCGCACCAGGGGCGATCTACACATCGCCTACGATTCCGTTCTGCCACCGCTAGGGGGCCGAAGTCAGGGCCCGCGCCTCACTCATGAATCCTGGTCGCCTGATCGTGAGACCTGGACCCTTCAGTTCGAGGGCGTCCCCGGTGGAGTCTATGAACTTGCCGTCGTCGGCGCAGAGGAGATTCGGTCCGTCGAGGGCTGCGAACTGCTGCGGGAACCCAGTGGTCCCGCGCGTCTGCGTCTCCGCCTTCCTGAGCAGGGGCCAGCGCGCGCCACCCTGATTCTCCGTCTTGCCGCAAGCAAGCACTGACCATGGCTGGAGATGCGCAGCGTTTGCGCCTGCGCTACGCTCCCCAAAAAATCAGGAGCGAATAAAGAGCGGGGGAAGTCTCCGCTGCGTAGTTCTTTTCGCCAGAAGTTAGTCGCGGCGGAAAGTGAGCATTTGGACAAATCCTGAATTCTTTGGTCCCGCCCAATGTAGTTGTTGACGCCGTGTGAATCGGGAGCGTAGATTGATCTCGTACCGGGGAGGAGGGCGGCCCAAAAGATGCAGAGAGTCTCTTTGAGCAGTACAGCACGTAAGGTGACTGAGATTAAGGCATCGTGCCCCAGACCCCAAGGTTGCCCCGGCGGAGAACTTTAACCGCTTGGGACGCTACCGCATTCTTCACGTAGTGATGTATCCCTCGGCCCTTTGTGCGGGGTGGCGATTTTTCCAATACAGCGATGATTCTTTCGCCCAGGGAGCCCGGTTGACCGGGTAGCGCCAGCCAGTGAGAGTAGCTTGGGTGCATGAGTGAAAATGCTCGGGCAATCGCGTCAGTGCGATGGCCTTAGTCATATATTTCTAGTTCACCGCGGCGGCCTGGGCAAGATGCCCGGGCCGTTGTCGTTTGTGCGCCCAGCATGGGCGCACTCTTACGGGTGCAAGTCCCGTCACAAGCTGGTCACAGTGAGTGAAGTGAAGCGCAACTGCATGAGGGCGACCGATTGTGGGGAGGAAGCGTGGATCGAAACAGCGGGCCGATGAACAAGAACCGGAT